>ERZ773224.3604-NODE-3604-length-13379-cov-3.216977_pt1 | contig 13379 bp, 6 predicted proteins | sample MGYA00580526_ERZ773224 | MGnify/ENA primary metagenome ERZ773224 (study PRJEB29015, sample SAMEA2737743) | human gut metagenome | biome: human gut; feature: human-associated habitat; material: faeces | place: China | collected 2012 ... | reverse complement strand
ATAACACCCAGTTGGTTATCTATGGGAAGAAAGGCCATGCGGAGGTGAATGGCTTGGTGGGGCAGACGGAGGGCACGGCGATTGTCATCGAGAAAATAGAAGACCTCGATCGTCTGGACTTTACCCGTGCGATCAGTCTGTTTTCCCAAACCACGAAGTCCTTGGATGGATTTAAGGCGGTAGTGGCGGAGATCAAGCTGCGGATGGCGGAAGGGGTGGAGTTTAATTATTACGATACGATTTGCCGTCAGGTGGCGAATCGTCTTCCGAATATAAAAGCGTTCGCCTCCAGCCACGATTGGGTCTATTTTGTGGCTGGTCGTAAAAGTTCCAACGGGAAGATGCTGTTCGAGGAGTGCCGGAAAGCGAACCCGAATACGCTCTTTATTTCCGAGGTATCAGAGATTACCGAGCCTTTGCCCGAGGGCGTGCGCCGGGTCGGGGTTTGCGGCGCTACATCCACTCCCAAGTGGTTGATGGAGGAAGTAGCGGTCCGGATCAAGGAATTGAACGCTTCGGAATGATATTTTGATTAAGATTACGTGAACTTTCCGGGAGAAAGACAGAAGGATAACTAAATATTTACTACTTTTGCCGGAGAACATTAAAATCAATGACGCTATGTCTACAGTAAAGTGTGTTGGTATTTTAACGTCCGGAGGTGATGCCCCGGGAATGAACGCCGCTATTCGTGCGGTAACACGTTCCGCTATTTATAACGGAATGAGAGTGAAAGGTATTTACCGTGGTTACAAAGGGTTGATCCTGGATGAGATTGAAGAGTTTAAGACACAAAATGTCAGTAATATAATTCAGCGCGGCGGAACAATCCTTAAGACCGCCCGTTGCGTGGAGTTCAAGACTCCCGAGGGACGAAAACAGGCCTATGATAAGTTGCAAGAGCATGGGATCGATGCCTTGATCGCTATCGGTGGTGACGGAACGTTGACGGGAGCGCGTATTTTCGCTCAGGAGTTTAATTTCCCGATCGTAGGATTGCCGGGTACGATTGATAATGACTTGTATGGCACGGATACGACGATCGGCTATGATACAGCCTTGAACACGATCATGGAATGCGTGGATAAGATCCGTGATACGGCTACCTCGCATGATCGTCTGTTCTTTGTGGAGGTTATGGGGCGCGACGCCGGTTTCTTGGCGTTGAACGGAGCGATCGCTTCTGGTGCCGAAGCCGCTATTATCCCGGAAATCTCCTTGGAGAAAGATCAATTGGCTGAGATGATCGAGAATGGATTCCGTAAGTCCAAGAACAGTAGTATCGTATTGGTTGCCGAGAGTGAGGTAACCGGTGGCGCTATGGGGGTCGCTGAGCGTGTGAAGAAGGAATATCCGCAGTTCGACGTGCGTGTCTCTATCTTAGGTCACTTGCAGCGCGGTGGTTCTCCTACGGCACAAGATCGGATCTTGGCGACGCGCATGGGCGTGGCTGCGATCGACGCCTTGTTGGATGATCAGCGTAACGTGATGATGGGTATCCAGAACGACCAGATCGTCTATGTACCGTTCTCTAAAGCGATCAAGAATGATAAGCCTATTAACCGGGATTTGTTGAACACGCTCCGTGTTTCTTCAATCTAAATAAGGCATATGTTTATACGAATAGGAACCCGGATGTAGCGATTGCGTACATCCGGGTTTTTATTTGAAGAACCTGATATCATGAAGAAGTATAGTGGCGTGGCCTTGCATGTAATCGTATTTGTCTTTCTGTTTATCTTCTTGAGGATATTCAGTGAGTACCACTTTTACTGTGTCGAGCAGAACCAGTTATTCCAGTTGACTCCCATTTTTATTATCGATAAGTTAATGCAACCGGGAGGTTTAGCGATGGTTCTCTCCGGTTGTTTGGTGCAGTTCTTCATTATCCCGAATGTGGGAGCTATGATAACGGCAGCCTTGCTGACAAGCCTAGGGGCCTTGTTCTGGGCGATCTTGAAGCGGATCGATCCGCGAAGCCATGGTATTTTATGGGCTTGGCTTCCCGTCCTATCTTTGTTGTTTGTGCAATGGGATTTTAATTACAGGTTTCAAGGAACGGTCGCCTTCGGTATGATGCTGCTTGCTTTATATCTCGTTTTAGGGATAAGGAATTTCATACCTCGTTTGATAGCAAGTCTGTTTGCCTCCCTGTTACTCTTTGGGTTGGCCGGGCCGGTCTCTTTGTTGTTTGCCTTATCCATGGTCGGATATGAGGCCATGAGCCGGACGCCCCGTTGGTATTATTCTGCGATTTTACCGATGATCGTGTTGATCTTGGGTGGATTATGTGTGCGTTACTCGGTGATCGGAGAATACCGCTTTGTCTTTTTACCGGATAGTTATTATTATTTCCGTTTGGTGCCGGATAAGGTAATTTATTTCTCATGGATCGCTTTCTATGCGGCGTTGGTTGTAACCTGCCTCTGTAAAAACAAGGAATCATGGGCTGGTAAAAAGCGTCTAGCGCTGGGAATCTCCCAATTCATTATCTTAGGGCTTATCTTCTGGAAAGGCTTCGATCTATATGGCGAACAGAAATCATACCGTTTGAAGATGATGGACTATTTTACTCGGACAGAGCAATGGGACCGGATCTTGGTATCATGCAAGGAGCCGACCACTAATCAACTCTATTTATGTTACCAAAATATGGCTTTGGCCCGGAAAGGTATTCTGGCGGATGAGGCGTTTAAGTACACGCAGCACGGGCCTCGTGGATTAATGGTGGCATGGAATAAATCGACCACCATATCCGCCTTGTTGAGTGATGTTTATTTTACGATGGGAAATGTCGCCGCGGCTCAAGAGATGGCATTCGAGAGTAATATCGGCGCTTTATGTGATGGAAATCCCCGCATGACGCAACGTTTGGTGCAAACGAACTTGATTTATGGAGCCTATCCGGTCGCGGAGAAATATATCGCTGTCTTAGAGAATACTTTCTATTATAAGGATTGGGCCAAAGCGCAGCGGAAATTCCTGTATAATGATGAGGCGGTCGAGACAGATCCTCTATTGGGGAATATGCGCAGGAACCTGCTAGCTGAGAATCATCTGATCCAGATGGATGGATTCGACACGGACTTGATTCGCTTGGCGGAGCAGAATCCTTCCAATAAAGCCGCTTTCCACTATGCCGGCGTGTTCTATCTTTTAGCAAAAGATATGACGCGCTTTAAGACGTTGGTGGAAACCTATTACGGAACGGATTTACTCCCTTCTTTACCGGTCTCTTTTCAAGAGGCGGTCATCATCCTATCGGAGAAAGATCCGGATTACTGGAAACGTTTCGGTGTCTCGGAATCTATCGTAGGGCGATTCACCGATTATAAGAGGCAAGTGCTCGCTGGGCGGAATAATAGTAATGCGCTGCCCGGTTTGATGTATCGCTCTTATGGCGATACCTATTGGTATTATTATATGTTTAAATAGGAGATGAGAAAAATGTATATAATAAGATGTATATGTCTGTGGATGATTCTGGGCTTGATGGCTTGTTCCGGTCCGGTACGTATACAGAAGAATCTGGAAGTCAAGCCGGAGATCTTTCCGGATTATGTGGATGTGACAATCCCGCCGAATATAGCTCCCTTGAATTTTAAGCTGAAAGATGCTTGCGTTGAGGCCCGTGCCATTCTCGAATGTGGCCCGGAGAAATTAGAGATCAAGACCGGGAAAGACGCTTGTTTCGTGATCCCGGCCTCCGGTTGGAAAAGGCTGTTGCGTGCCGCTTCCGGGAATCATCTGAATGTAACCGTACAAGCCTTCGTGAATGATGAATGGATCGCGTATGTCCCCTTCATCATCAAGGTGGCGAAGGAGCCGGTCGATGGTTGGTTGGCTTATCGTTTAATCGAACCGGGCTATGAGTTGTGGAACCGTATGGGTATCTATCAACGTAACTTGGAAAATTATACGGAGAACGCGATCATCGAAAATAAGATGAGCGGCAATAACTGTATGAACTGCCATTCTTTCTGTATGCAGAATCCGGAGAAAATGCTTTTCCATATGCGTGAGACCTACTCTTGTACCTTATTGATCGATGGAGATAAAGTGGAGAAGCTGAATACGAAGACCGATCAGACCCTTTCTCCACTGGTCTATCCTTCTTGGCATCCTTCCGGAAAATATGTCGCTTTCTCTGTGAATAAAACCAAGCAAGCGTTTCATATGAACGATAGGAATCGGGTGGAGGTATTCGACTCGGCCTCGGATGTGGTCGTTTATGATACGCAAAAGCATGAGATCGTGACTTCTCCGCTGCTGTCTTCAGAGGGAGCGTTCGAGACTTTCCCTACATTTTCCCCGGATGGAAATACGCTCTATTTCTGTTCGGCTAAAGCCCGTACGATGCCCAAAGAATACGATCAAGTGAGATACGATCTATGCTCAGTCTCGTTCGATCCCGCTACACGCCGTTTCGGGACGGTAGTCGATACTTTATATAAGGCATCGGAGATCGATAAAAGCGTTTCTTTTCCCCGGGTTTCCCCGGATGGAAAGTATTTGCTCTATACCTTGTCCGGTTATGGAAATTTCTCTATTTGGCATAAGGATGCTGATTTGTACATGATTTATCGACTCTGCAAAGTTATCCATTGGAGGCGGCGAATAGCGACGATGTGGAAAGCTATCATTCATGGAGTAGCGATAGCCGTTGGATCGTGTTTAGCAGCCGTCGGATGGATGGTTTGTATACAAGGCCGTTCATCGCTTATATTGATGGGAAAGGACAGGCTTGCAAACCTTTCCTGTTACCTCAGAAGGATACGGATTTTTATTTTCGTTTTATGAAATCCTACAATATACCTGAATTCATCACAGGAGAGGTAAAGAGACAAGGGCGTGCGTTGGCCGTGAAAGCGAAAGAAGACAAAGGAGTCGATGTAAGGTTCAAGTAAAAAAGAGTGTCGCATGATCAGATCGTGCGACACTCTTATGCTTTTATACCTATTTCGTAGCGATATTATCCAAGAACAGATCGATCATCCGTTTGGCTGCCACGAAAGAGCTGATCTCGTTGTTCAAGACTTGCTTCTCCGTTTGTTCCAGCATGCCTTCTACCGCCGGGTTATGATAGAACTTATCCCGCAACGTGTCGTTGATGCTTTCGTACATCCAGTATTTAGCTTGCTCGTTACGTTTGTAATCGAAGTAGCCGTTCTTTTTGGTGAACTCCATGTACTCTCCGACCATATCCCATATTTCTTTGATACCTAGGTTGTAATAGCCGGAATAAGTCAATACTTTCGGGAACCAGCCCGATTCCGAAGGTGGGAAAAGATGTAAGGCGTTCCGGAATTGAGCGGCGGCGAGATTCGCCTTTTCGATATTGTCTCCATCCGCCTTATTGATAATAATACCGTCCGCCATTTCCATGATACCTCGTTTGATACCCTGCAACTCATCTCCGGTACCGGCCAATTGAATCAACAGGAAGAAGTCCACCATCGAATGTACGGCCGTCTCGCTTTGTCCGACACCCACGGTCTCTACGAATACGGTATCGAAACCGGCGGCCTCGCATAATACGATCGTCTCACGGGTCTTACGGGCGACCCCCCCTAAGGAGCCTGCGGATGGTGAAGGACGGATAAAGGCGTTTTTCTCTCTCGACAAGGCCTCCATACGAGTCTTATCTCCTAGGATACTACCTTTCGAGCGTTCGCTACTCGGGTCGATCGCTAGTACGGCAAGCTTACGCCCTTGGTTGATCAAGTGCATACCGAAAGAGTCGATAGAGGTACTCTTTCCCGCTCCGGGAACACCCGTAATACCGATACGAACCGATTTCCCGGCGAAAGGCAAACATTTCTCGATAATCTCCTGCGCCACCTGTTGGTGCTCATGCTTGGAGCTTTCCACCAAGGTAACTGCTTGACTGAGTATCGTGATATTCCCTTTTAAGATACCTTCCACGAATTCGGAAGGCGTATATACCTTGCGTTGGACACGCTTTTTTATATAAGGATTTACGGTAGGGACATCCGCAATGCCCTTATTCACTTTCAATCCCTTGTACTGATCATCGTTTTCTGGATGTTCCATATCAATCTATTATTTGTATGCCGTCACCTTGATCAAGCGGATAGGCCCGTTCGGGTCGTTGCATACGACATTAATAAGTGCTTCAAGTTTTGTCTTTATCTCTTTCGGTCGCAAGGTTACTTTGAAAGTAGCGGTCGCTCCCGGTTTAAGTTCTTTCTTGCCGCCGGACAAATCGACACGCTCATCATCACAAGTGACGCTGTAGATCGTGAGCGGAGTCTTTCCGGCATTCGTAATCTCAAACGTACCCGATACCTTACCACCGATCAACGGAACGATACTTTTCTTGTTCGGTAGCTTGCCGAATTCCAGTAAAGTGCCGGATAATTCCGCTATCGGGGCTTGGGCTTTATCCGCAGCGGATAGTTTGCTGAAATTATCGATCACGTTGGCGGAGATCTGGATCTCTCCGGATACTTCCTTCTTTCCGGCGCTCTGTATCATGATCGGCAAAAGCGTAGAGACTCGTCCTTTCCGCTTCAGGACCTTGGCATCCATAAGGATCGTAATGGCACCGACCTCGTCCGGTTGAAGGGTAGCCGGGTTCACCTGTACGTTAAGGTAGTGAGGTACTTTACCCAGATGAATCGTAGCCGAGGTCTTTCCCTCGTTCTTAATGTTGATCTTCTCGCCCAACGTTTCCTCCGGACGGATACTGCTGAATAGAACAGTCTTCGTATGCAGCTTCAGATCACCGATAGAATAAGGATACGTAAAGACCGGCTGCGAAGGTTTCGGGGTGACATTTCCCTTAATGGCTAGGCTGTAACTCCCTTTCTTCCCATTGCTGAATATCGATACGGTTTTATAAAACGGGCCGGGGCGTCCTTTCGGATTATACGTTATCTTAACTTCACCGGTCTTACCGGGAGCGATCGGCGACTTAGTCCATTCTGGCCGTGTACAACCGCATGACGCGGTAACACGGGTAATGACCAAAGGGGCGTCTCCCGTATTCTTTATCGTGAAAGTATGACTGGCGAATCCATCGGCCTCGGCTATTGTCCCGAAATTATAAGTCAACTCGTCCGACAAGATTTGGGCGCCTTGTTGTGCCCAAGCTGTCGTTATAGATATAATTGCTGTAAGAGCAAGGATCAACCTTTTTATATTCAGCATTCCAATTGGGGGTTTTTTACGTATTTCTTATTCAACCTCTCCCCGGATGTTCATGATGAAGCTTCCGGTTTTCCCGTTACTGTATACGGAAATGGTCTTCGTGAAAGGACCCGGACGTCCTGCCGGATCGAAAGTAACCTTGATCTGGGCTTTCTTACCCGGAGCTACCGGTTCTTTCGGCCATTCCGGGGTCGTACATCCGCAAGACGCGATTACACGTGTAATGACCAGAGGCATATCGCCCGTATTGGATACTTCAAACGTATGGGATACTTTTCCGTCCGCTTCCTTGATGGTACCGAAGTCGAAACTGGTTGTTTCCGCGGAAATAACTGCTTTCTTCTGAGCCGAAGCCATTCCTGTCGCTAACAGGATCGCCATGAAAATAAAAACTATTTGTTTCATCTTATCGTTTAGTTTTAATTCGAATTACAAAGATAGTCATTTCAATTGAAAGTTGAGAATTGAAAACTGAAAATTAGAGGAAGATAACGCTTCTTGCGATGCCTATTCTTACCTTCTTACGGTGCCCATTCTAACCTCCTTATACTGGGCATTGTAAGGAGGTTAGAACGGGCATTGTAAGAAAAGGCTTGTTTAGGGCATGATCCGCAAGCTTTCTCCGGCGGTGTGCGACACGAATTCCGGGGCGTACATACATTGAATCGTACTGATACCTCCGGCGTATTCGCCGCTACGGGATACGTAGACCGGATATTCCAAGACGAACGTACCTTCCGGCAGACGATTGATGAAGAAATTCTCGGATACGTCTTTCGGGGATCTGTAATACCAGATACCGTCTCTTGATTCCGGGCCGGAAAGTTGATCGGCCGGTTCGAAGCAGCCCGCACGTAGATCTTTCAAGAATACGTAATTCATTTCACGGTCTGTCCGGATCGTTAGCCGAACGATTACCTTGTCTCCGATGCGGAGCGGTTGCTCCGGTGTTACGGGACGGATTTGGCGGTTGGTACCGTTATTGGTCTCGACGAATAATTTCTTCTCGACACTCAACACCCCTTTTTGTCCTTTTACCTTGTCGATCTCTTGGAAGTATTGCTCGTAAACAGCTCCCCATGCCGGCGTGTTTCCTTCCTTGCGGATCGAGAGCACGGGGTTGGCGGAATTATTTGCCGGCTCGTTCGGAAGTATCGTTTTGAGGTAACCGGTGGCGATTTCCCCTTCCGCGGTACTATAGGTCTTGCCGTCCCATGTCGCTACACAGGTGTTTTGCGTGTTCAGCCAATCGCTACCCGTGAGTAGCAAGGCGTAAATGGCGTTTACCGTGGCGGGTACGGATTCCCAGTTTTGTGTACGTTTCTGGTTTAGCAACCATTGTTTCATCCGGTTTGTATTCTGGGTATCCGGTGCGATCTCGTTAAAGACGGACATTAATAAGCAATGCGTGTCGATCGGTGAGGTGAAATAATCACTCCCCCTGCGGTTGTTTGCCCAATACATACCTTTCTCCTCGGAGATCGTAGCGGTCTTCTTTAGCCATGTCAGGATCGCTGTCGCCACCTCCTTTTTACCGTTTCGATGCATTAACAAGGCGATTTCGCCCTTACTGATTAAGGAATATTGATTCCAGTGCTTCTCCGCTTGGTTCGTATAGAAACGGATCGCTTCCCGGGCGTCTCCCAGTTCCGGGATATCCCGGTAGGAACTGCGGACGAATAAGAACTCTACCTGCTCCGGCGAGGGCCATGCGTTTTGCCATTTCTTATCGTATTTCAGCAAGTTCTCATAATCCGTTTGCATACTTTTGTCCAAGAACTTGAGGGCCTTCATTTGCATCTCTTTCTCCGCTTGCCCATATTGGATCGCGTTTAGCTGTACAAGCTGTGACATACCTTTCAGGATAGAAAGAGTGATCGCACGGCTTGCGGGGAAACCTTTGAACCAGCTCCATCCACCCTCTTCGTTCTGTTGTTGGATCAGTTGTTGCAAGGCCGCTTCCCGTAATCCGTCCGCACGGTTTAGGTCGAACAATAAAGACAAGCGTTGTTTTTGCTCTGTCTCGTTATCGGCGGCTAGTACCCAAGGCGTCTCCTCCAAGAGTATGTTCTTCAGCTCTTGGTTCTTTTCCAAGTTTGAATAGAGAGTAGAGGCATTCCCTCCTTGAGCGGTCCATTGGTTGATCACTTTCTGGATGCGGGGATGGGCTTGGGCGATATAGGAAGCCAACGTATTGCTGTAATAAGCGGCAAACCAAGATAAGATATTATCATTGTTCGGCTGTGTGATCGTCGGTAATGCCTGTACCGCGTACCAAATCGGATTCCCGGTCATCTCCAGCGTGAGACGGAATGGTGTCGCTCCCTCCGAGTTCCCGGAGATACGGATTTGTTTCTCTCCTTCCTTGAGCAAATAGAACGGGGTACTTTCCGTGATGAGCAATTGATTGGAAAGAACAGGTACGATCTGCTGCTCCCCGTCGCTTCCCTTTTCAGAGTCGGCTAGGATACGTACGCCCAGTAGGTTGATCTGTTTGGGGACCGGGATCATCCAGCTTACAGTAGCGATGCTATCCGGTTGCAACTCAAACGGACGTTGTGACTTGCTCAAGCAGATAATCGGTTGGTCTGTAGCGGGATCGAATAGCTCGATACGTACACGGCCGGATACCGCTTCCTTGGAATTGTTGATGACTTGCGTGCTGATGCTGACCTCATCCCCTTGGCGGACGAAACGAGGCAGATTCGGTAGAACCATCAAGGGTTTGCTGCTAATGACCTCTTTCGTAAGCAGACCGTATTTTAGGTCTTGGGTGTTGGCCAATAGCTGTAGTTTCCAAGTCGTATTACTTTCCGGCAGGGTGAAATTTACGAATACGTCTCCTTCCTCGTTCGTTTGTAAGGTCGGGTAGAAGAAGGCGGTTTCCGCAAAGTTCTGCCGGATTTGCTCCGGACTTATCGGCTGGCTGCTCTCTTTGGCGAAAGGATCGGATAGGCTGAACACGGGTTCCCCTTCCGTAGATTCCACACTAGGCTCTTCTAACACGGCGCTGTCTTCCATGATGTTCATGGATTCCGCCACTACTGGGGCTGCCGCAGATTTCAGCATGATACCACCCGTGGCGAAAGCCCGGTTGCTGGAACCGTATCCTCGTATGACAATCTCATTGAATAGACCGAACCAATTTAAACGGTCATACTGATATTGAGGTACTTTTATATACTTGGCCTCTGTCTGGTCATATTGATAACTACGCTGGAATCCGGCTCCGGTTGAGAAACGGGGAGCTTGTAGCAAGATCGTTCGCCGCGGGGAGAAATACCAATTGAATGGTATGATTTTATCTAGCGAGGCATCATACATGCTGGTCAGTACCTCGGCGGATACGATCGTGGAGTCCGCGTCGGTGATACGGAATTTCCAGCTCTCTTTACTTCCCGGAAGTAAACGATCCCGGAAGGTTATCGGCTTGATGGTCAACTGCCGGTTGGGTAGCTGAAGCTGTACGGGTACTTGGGTAATATATAGCTCACCCTCTTTTACGAACGTAAAGGATACGATGATTCCCTCTCCATATTCCGGCTTGAACGGGATCTTAAACCGATGGTTCGCGTCGCTTAGCTTTATCAACTCGTGATGGATGCGGTTATTTCCGGCAAACCATTCATAGAGCACGTAGGCGTCCTTGTCGGAGGTGCCGAATACGATCTCCGCTTCCTCCCCGGGTAAACAAGTTGTCTTCTCTTTCAGCAGCCAAGTATGGGTAAATACGGGAGGACGCTTGTCGTTCTTTCCGTATAGGATGAAATCGGACTGGTTCTTACTCTGCCGTCCTTGGCTATCTTTGGCTTCTACTAAAATACGGTAACGCCCGGAGGACAATGGGTTGAAAATAGCCGGACTGATCTCTTTGCCACTGGTAAAGCTACCGGAAGCTACTTGCTTGCCTTCTTGATAGCTCTCTCCGCTATTCTTATCGGATCGGTTTGCGATCAGTTCTACGATCTTGAAAGTACCGGAGGTGGAAACCATCTCCCCATTGATTGTCCGGGCTTCGACTACGGCTTTTACCGAGTCTTTCTCGATTTGTGGCGGTAGGTTCGTGAATAAGACGATACTGGATTCTCCTACCGAGAAGGTGTAATTCGCCTCTTGGGTCTCTCCCTTGCTATCGGTTACGGTAGCCGATACCTCGTAGGTCTGGTATGCGGAAGCGTATGGATTCGTATCCTCCTCTTTTTGGGGACGGAAAGATACGCTGAATGTCCCATCGCTGGAAAGGGTGGTACTCCCTTCCGCAACTTGTGTCGGAGCGCTCGGACGGAAATACCTCCACAACAGGAAGGGCCTGCGTGTAATACGCCAAGTGACATCTCCGCTGGGTAGCGACACGCCGGAGAATGTAGCCGCCTTGCCTTGTATGGTAACGGAATCGCCGAAAGCGATATCGCCCTTGATCGGGAGGAAGTACGCTTGGAAAGTCGGACGTTTGTATTCCTCTACATGAATATATACGCTCATCTGTCCGGTACTTAACCGGAAGACGCCGCTTAGGGTCTGTTTGGGGAGGGAGAACTCTCCGTTAAAAGAACCGAACTCATTGGTCGTGACTTTCTTCTGGGCTATCTCTTTCCCGTTAGCGTCGTATAAGGTCACCGTAAAAGGCTGTCCGGCCACGGCATGCGGGTCGTTCGAGTCTTTTACATAGGCGAGACCTTTGAAGAAAATGGTTTGTCCCGGACGGTAAAGCCCACGATCCGTAAAGATTGAGACTTCTACCGGGTTCTTTTCCGATCGACGGCCGGAACCCATCGGATAGATATTTGTCAACATAGCGTTGGTATCTCCCGGTCTGCTAGCTTGGAACGCCAATACTTGACTGTTCGCCGGAAGCGTGGCCAAGCCTTCCCGGTCTGTCTTGACGGTACCCAGTTCTTGCAAGCTACGACGCTGACCTCCGTAATAGGTAACGATAGCCCCATCAACAGGTTTCCCGCTAAGATAGTCGGTAACCATGACCTCTTGTTTATTACCGGAAAGATTACGATAGATTGCGGCCAATCGGGTTACGCTAACCGTATTGATCGTCTTTAGCTGTTGTCCGGGTACGGTTACGACACATTCATACAATCCCGGTTGATCCATAGATATATGTAAGGTCGTATCTTGCTGCGAATAGGTGTTGGGCAGTAGCAAAGAGAATGTCTTCTCATTTACAAGTTGTCCCAAGGTGCTGCTACTTGATTTTTTTGCGGATGTATGGGCTGCCGCTTGTAAAGGTGTTTTCGAGCTTCGATAGATTTGTACGATGACTTTCTGTACATTCTTATATTCCAGCTTGATCCCCAGTTGCTGTCCCGGATAAACCGTATTGTTTGTAGATGCGGATAAAGTAGGTTGTTCCAATTGCGCCAAGCGATTCTTTAAGATAGCCGTGCGAGGGTAACCGGAATATCGTTTGATACCCTCCTCGCATAGTTTCACCTCTTCCGCTTTGATAGAATCCCATTGGGTAGAGACGTAACGAAACATACTGCCGCTAACCAAATCCAATTTAGCGATTAAGATCTCGGCGGCATAGTTTTGAGAAGCTAAGTTCCTGTAAAGCTCATCCAATGCGTTCATGTAAGCCTCAAAAGACTCTTTATCCCTTTTATCCCCGTAAAGGAATCGTAGGTAATCCAATTCCGTAAGGAGGACCGATTTCATATTCGGCTCCTTATTTTGAAAGGCGATCAAGTCTTTATAGATCTGTACGGTCGGTTGGATGTCCAGTGCCCGGAAGGCAAGGAACTCATAGAGGGTCGGACGCAGGGTTTGCGAGTCCTTTCCGATCTCCAGAATATCCTTGAACTTGCTGACAGGCGTATTTTGCAATAAAGCCGTAGGTCGCAATGATAAATCGATCTCTTCCTTGATCTTATCCGTGAATAAGTTGGAAGTCCATACCCGGATATCCTCCGGGATATAACCGCTTAATTGGGTTCTTTGGTTGATGGTCCACTGGTTCCGTTGGAAGTAGTTCTGATACATCTCCGCCAACATGGAATGTAATACCGCCACGGAAGCCGAGTCGGCGCAACTGTTGGTGTAATTCTCCACCTCCTTGATCAGTTCCGGGAACTGATCATCGTTTACCTCCATCTGTTCTTTCATTTTAAGGATAAGATTCTTGATCACCATAGGGGTATTCTTATCGTTTATAGCTTGCGTGATAACAGAACTTTTTTGTAGAGGCTGGGGGG
>ERZ773224.3603-NODE-3603-length-13385-cov-6.148687_pt1 | contig 13385 bp, 16 predicted proteins | sample MGYA00580526_ERZ773224 | MGnify/ENA primary metagenome ERZ773224 (study PRJEB29015, sample SAMEA2737743) | human gut metagenome | biome: human gut; feature: human-associated habitat; material: faeces | place: China | collected 2012 ... | reverse complement strand
CTTATCTGTCATTTCGTAAGTCTGCACCAGCATAGCACACCTTTCAAAAATTTTCTACTGTTTTTTCAAAAGGGACTTGACAACAGAGAAAAGAGTGCTATCATGAACACATGAACAGTCGTTCATATGTTAAAATGAAGGAGGACGCCATGGAAGATCGCTATAATGTGGAATGCTGTGAGTTTATCCACGCCCATGACGAGATCGTGGAAAAGGTCCAGAAGGAGATGCCCAGCGAGGACACGCTGTATGACCTGACGGAGCTGTTCCGGATCTTCGGAGATTCCACCCGGGTGCGCATTCTCTATGTTCTGTTTGAGTCGGAGATGTGCGTGTGCGATATTGCGGAGCTGCTGGGAATGACCCAGTCCGCCATCTCCCACCAGCTGCGGGTCTTAAAGCAGAGCCGCCTGGTAAAGTTCCGTCGGGACGGCAAAACCATCTACTACTCTCTGGCCGACGATCATGTGGTCAATATTCTCTGCCAGGGTCTCGAGCATATCGAAGAATAAGAGAGGATGTTGTCAAAAAAGCTTCCGGATTCCAAACGGTTTTTACCGCATGGATTCGGAAGCTTTTCTTTTTCATACACTATTTTCCATGAATTGCCCTGCCATACAGACAGCTATCCGTTATAATTGCGGGCAGAATTCCTTCTGCACGTTTCCTTCCAGATCCTTCCAGGCAAATATACCATCCTCCAGAATCATGTAGCCATGCCAGCTTCCGGCTTTTGGAATAGCAACAGATCCGGGATTCATGCAGGTATATGTGTCGTGTGGGACGCATGCCGGGACGTGGGTATGTCCGTGCAGCAGAATGTCCCCGCGATGCAGTGGAGGCAGGTTCTGTTCATTATACGTATGGCCGTGGGTGGCATAAATCAGCGTATCACTGTCTGCAATGGCGCAGTAATCTGCCATAATGGGAAATTGGAGTACCATCTGGTCGACTTCGGCATCGCAGTTGCCCCGGACACAGAGAATATGTTGTTTTTTTGCGTTGAGCAGTTCAATCACCTGTTTTGGATCATATTCTTCCGGCAGATCATTGCGCGGACCGTGGTATAAAAGATCACCAAGGAGCAGCAGACGGTCGGCCTGTTCCCGGTTGTATGCATTTAACAGCTGTCTGCAGTAGTATGCAGAGCCGTGGATATCAGATGCTATCATCCATTTCATGTTTATCAATGTTCATCCCATCCAGTCAGACTGGATGGGATGTTTCCTTTCTCCCGGATACGGCTGGGGTATTCACCTTATTGTTTTATAATGGATTATAATGAACATTTTCTTCTGGCTCAATACCTTTTTGAAAAAGGTTTCTTAATTTTTTATAAATCCCTTAGTTCTGGCCGATGCCGTTTTCTAAAATTTTTTTCAGTTCTGCCTGTGCGCTTTCTTTCAGGTTCGACGGGTAACCGATGTGAATGCCATATAAAATCGTGTCTTCGGTCCGGTAAGCGTCTATGGAATCATTGAAATCATCACCCTGAGAGGTGGTCGTAATCAGTTGCCAGGTATCGCCGGAAGCCGTGGTGTACAGTTCGTTGGTAGATACGGCATCCGGCGTTTCCTCATACGATGGATAGTCCATATCGATATAGGAACCGGTGTTGGACGATTCTGTATAGAGATCGGCGGCGGCCGTCACATTGATCTGTCCGTCTGCACAACTGTATAGTTCGGAAAGCGAGATGTAGCAGATGTTTCCTTTTTTATCCGCGGTTGCGTTGACGGAAATGCTGTCTGCTTTCTGTGGGAGGGCAAATGACCGCAGATTTTTGTATCCGATATAAGCGAGTGCATCTTTTTCGGAAGAAAATGATTTGCTGATTGATCCCGGCGACCAGCTGTTGGTCGGCAGATAACTTTCATATTGCTTAATAATATTTTGTTTTTCGTTTTGAATCGTCCCGGTAATTTCTGTATCCGGAACATTGTTGAGCTGCTCCGTCAGGCGGTATCCCTGATTTCCGGACAGTCTGGAAAAGACGGGATCGCTTAAGATGCCGGTTTTTGCAAGCAGTGTCTGAAACTCTGTGGCAGAACTGCGGAAGTAGTTACAGGTGCCAAGAAATTCATTTTCTCCCTGTTCTTTCGTATAAGTAAAATCTGTCGTTTTTCCATCCAATGTGTAGGAAAACGTTACACTTCCCAGATTTTTGGTGCAGGCGAGAATGACCATGGCATAGTTTTTCATGGTTTTTTCAACTGTGGTCTGTTGTTTTTTGGTAAATGCGTCATCCAGATATATGGTCCAGCCGTAAGGGGTTTCCGTGGTCTGCAGTTTGAAGTTTGCAATCGAAAATACATTGGAGATGCCAAGTGCCGCAAGTGTTTTTTCATTGGCAGACATATCACCGATGTATGGATGGATCGTGGCATAAATCTGTGCTGCTTTCGGCAGAATAGAGGTGCCGTCCTCCCATGCAATCTGATCGTTCACATATACTTTTTTTACGGCATGGGTTTCTGTCTTTTTATCGGAAAATGTATTGTGCCCGGCTGCCGATATGCGGTTGGTTTTGACATTGATTGTGACGGTTTCCGGGTGATCCGGATCACAGGAGTAGTCGATTCCGGCAACACCAAGTGTCTGATCGGTTAAAGATCCTTTAATCTGAATGGTTTTATTGTCTTTTACGGTAACCGCATAGTCGATCAGTGCGGTATTTTTCAGCGGTGCAGGGTAGAAATACGTCCGATATCCCCAGATGCTGCCGAGCAACAGTGTCACGATCAGGATGGCGGCAAGAATCCGGCGTTTGTTCCTTTTGTTGCTCTTTTTTAAAAAGTCGATAGTTGAAGCATCCGTTGCCGTTTCTGCCGGCACGGGTTCCGGAGTCTGCATATCGGAAAGTATCCGGCGACAGTCGGCACACTCGCGGATATGTGTTTCGATCGCCGTATTTGTGACGTCACTCGTCAGGTGATCGACATAGCTTGGCAGCAGATCCTGTACGACCTCACAGGTCAAATCATTTTTCATGTTTGTTCAGCTCCTTTCGCAGGCGCTCCTTGCCGCGATAAAACATCACGCGCGCCCAGTTTTCACTCTGTCCCATAATTTGTCCGATTTCCCGGAACGAGAGATTTCCAAATACCCGCAGATAGATCACTTCCCGGTAGGGTTCCTGAAACTGGTGCAGGCATTGCAGCAATTCCATTTTTCCGGCGGAGGAAAGCGCCTCCTGCTCTGCAGACGGTGTGTGCGGAAGTTCCGCTTCGGTGTCTGTCAGATCCTCGTGCAGTGGGTGCTTTCGCAGATAGGACAGATATTGATTTTTGGCAATGGCACAAAGCCATGTAGTGATCTTGCAGCTTCCGTCATAGCGGTGGATACTGCTGACAGCCTGGCAGAAAGTTTCCTGTGCCAGTTCTTCCGCAACATCCGGCTGGTGTGTCAGTGACATCAGGTACTGATACACCATGCGAAAATGTTGACGGTAGACTGCGTCCATATCCTGCATGTGCGACCTCCTTTTTTCTGGAATTTATATGGGTTACATTTATTGATGTAAAAATACGGTGTTTCGTTACAGCATTTTTTATTTTTTTCATATATTTATATAATGTAACATAAATGCAGCATATTTTACATGAAAATGAGCTATGAAAACGATGGCTCTTTCTGCTAAAATAATATAATTTTCAGAATAATTTAGAAAATTCACAAAATCTTCACAAAAATTGTTAGCAATCCTACTTGACGAGTGCTAAAAACGGTGGTATAACATATCATGAACAAAGGGAAAAGAGGTTGAGAGAAATGAATAATCTCTTGAAACTTTGATAATAAAATAGATGATTAAGATTTGGAAGGAGAGATGACTTATGTTAATGCCTAGTATTTTTGGTAACGATTTTATGAATGATTTCTTTGGTGGTTTCCCATACAAATCAAACGGAACAATGCAGACGGATGTGTCTGAGACAGATAAAGGATACAAAGTAACAATGAATCTTCCGGGATACCAGAAGGAAGATATCAAAGGTGAGGTAAAGGATGGTTATTTAACCGTAACCGCAACCACCAGTAAGAATAACGATGAGAAGGATAAGGATGGCAAGTACATCCGCAAGGAACGTTACAGCGGAAGCTGCAGCCGAAGCTTTTATGTCGGCGATGCAGTAACGCAGGATGACGTGAAAGCAAAATTTGAAAACGGTGTTCTGACACTGGAAGTTCCAAAGAAAGAGGAAGCACCGAAGGTAGAAGAAAAGAAGTATATTTCTATTGAAGGCTAATTATTCAGAAGGGGGACAGTCGAGAGGCTGTCCCCTTTTTCTTATAATATATCGCAGGCGATTGCAAAGCATGCGCATGTGCCACACGTGTTTTGCAATCGCCTGTGAAAAAGGGAGGATGAAAGTTTGAAAAACCGAAACATGATCTTTGATTTTACACAATGTTATCCAAAGCGAAAAGAATCGGGACTGGAGTGGCATGACTGCAGTGCGATCGGAGGCAGCCGTCTGTATTGCAGCAGAGATGCGGAAGAAAAAATAAAAGCGCTGATTGCGCCGGCCGGAGTATCCGGAATTCATTTTATAGATTCGGGGGATTATCATTATATTTCCAAAATTATGACGGATTTTATCAAGGAGCCGTTTACGCTGGTGTTAATTGACCATCACACGGATATGCAGGATGCAAGTCTGGGCGGAGATATCTTAAGTTGCGGAAACTGGGCGAAAAAGGTATTGCAGAAAAACCCGTATCTGCAAAAGCTGGTTTTGATCGGGCAGGAGAAGAAAGTGCTTGATAAGTTACAGTCCGGAGCCAGGCAGCAGGAGACAGATGGAAAGCTTGTTGAAATCAGTTACGAGGAATTAAAAAACGGAAAAGCACATGAAAAAATAAAAGAACTGCCGGATGAAGTTCCTGTTTATATTTCCATCGACAAGGATGTGCTGGACGAAAAATATGCAGTGACAAACTGGGATCAGGGAAAAATGTCAATGGGAATGCTGGAACAGATATTAAAAACGCTGGTTACGGAATATGATGTGATCGGAGTGGATATTTGTGGGATGTATCCGGAGGAAAACAGTCTGCCGGAGTATCTGCGGGCAGAACGGGTAAATATACGGAGCGATGAGGAACTGTATCGGTTTTTGCAAAAAAATCTTTTTTGCTGGGCTTCACATAAATAGGGGGGTTCATATTTTTTTGTAAAGATTAAAAGTGTTTTTTCTATATGATTGGGACAACAGTATAAATATATAGATCAAAGTATGTAGGATGATTGATAATATATAGAGAGTGTGTATAATAAGATGAGAAAGAGTGAATAAGTGTGGTTATCAAAGCCGGGTTTTCAAGAATATGAGGGGTGTGGGACATATATAGGAAAAGTGGCGCGAAAAGTCCCTCGAGGTAGCAAGAGCAGGACATATGCAGAAAAAGTGTTGCAAAAAGTCCCATGAGACAGTGCGAGAGGGACATATGCAAGAAAAGTGGCGCGAAAAGTCCCATGAGGCAGTGTGGGTGGGACATAGTAGGCTAGAAAAAAGCTATATGTCCCATCGACCAGACTATGTGGGACATAGGAAGTCAGTAAAAAGCTATATGTCCCACCGATCAGACTATGCGGGACATAGGGAACTAGCAAAAGGCTATATGTCCCACCAGCCAGTAAAAGCAGGACATAATCAACCAGCAAAAAACATATTTGCCATTTGCCAGCACAAACATCGTGAATTTTATAATTACAGGAAACTTATAATAGCCCAAAAGATATAGCGATAGAAAAGGTGCTGTTTTCTGAAAAATATACAGCTACTAAAAAGGCACAATAACCGGAAACACAACAGCAAAAAAGAAAGGAAATCAACAATCATGGCATACGAGAATGATATTATCATGCGGCAGGTACGTGACATGACCCGCATGCTTGCAAAAATTTTATTTGGGAAAAACACCGCGACCTATGAATATAAGGAAGAGGATCGTCATACAGCAACGGACAGTTTATATGCCCGGCTGATTGCGCTGGTCGATGCAGGAAAAATCAATGAAGCGGAAAATCGCTTGTATGAAGAATTAGAAAGAGATGAAGAGGGCACATTTGAAGTAGCACTCGGATTTTACGATTATCTGAATGAACTTCCGGAGGAATTTCTTGAAGAGCACGATTATTCGAAGGAGGAAGTCAAAGAAGGCGCACAGAGTCTTGCGGATCGCAAGGGGCTGGGACTTCTTGGGGAAGGACTTGATTAGGAATAACTGTTCGAAGGAGAAATGATGAACCGTAGTAGATTAAGTGAAAAAGATATATAAGACAGAGAATAACTCTTGACAATACAACATATATGCTGTATTTTGTAATTACAAAACAAAAGTGGAGACAGCATATGATATTACACAATTATCTTTCGAATTCGGGAAGAGATTTAATATATGAATACATTAATAGTCTTCCGGAAGCTGAAAAAATTGATGGTTATACCGTACTGCAGCATATGGAAAAAGGAGAATTTGATAAAATTCTTTTTAAAAGATGGGAAAAGAAAGTGTATGAGGTATATTTTCAGAAAAATAACCGTGTATTCTATATTACAGTAGATAAGGAAAATATATATCTGCTCCATTCCTGTCGAAAACAGAAAAATAAAACAGAAAAAAAGGATGCAAATATAGTACGGAAGCGGGCAAAAGAATTAGGAAATATGTTAGGCAGGAAGTTTATTTAGAGGGAGTGGTCAATATGCCTTTTTTGCAAGTAAATGTAGAGCAGGAAATTCAAAAGCAAAGAGAGAACGATCCGGAGTTTAAAAAAATATGGGATGAGTCCCGTGCAGAGTATAGATTGATTGGTGAAATGATTTCTTTACGTAAAAAGAAAAAAATTACACAAAAGGAATTAGCTTTGCTGACAGGGAATAAACAACAGGTTATATCAAGGATTGAAAGGAAAGAAAGTATCCCGACAATTCGGGCATTTAGTCGTATCTTAGATGCTCTCGGGTATGAATTACAGATTGTAAAAAAGAAGTCAGTGTAATATATAATTTAAATTGGTGTCCAAATAGCATTTAACAGAAATGTTAGATGCTATTTTTTTACAAAAACACATCTGCCCGTCACATCCCGCCAGAAACCGGTAGTATACAGATAAGAGATGCTCCAGTCCCAGCCGCAGGTGGCTTTAAAAGGACTGGCATCCAACAGAAGGGAGGAATCATCATGGAAGATACTGCAATCATCCGCTTATTTCAGGAGCGGTCACAGCAGGCAATTGCCGAATTGTCGCAGAAATACGGAAAACTCTGTCAGAGCCTGTCCCGCCGGATCTTAAATAACGAAGAGGATGCAAAAGAATGTGTTAATGATACGTGGCTTGGTGTGTGGAACAGCATCCCACCGCAGACCCCGAATCCGCTGGTCTCCTATGTCTGCAGGATTACCCGCAATCTGTCCGTCAAGAGGCTGCGGCATAACATGGCGGCAAAGCGCAACAGCTATTACGATGTATCGCTTGCGGAACTGGAAGAATGTATTCCGGCAGCGCAGGAGCAGGAGCCGTGGGAAGAACAGGAGGTGACGAAAGTCCTGGAACGCTTTTTACGGGAACTGGATACCGGCAGCCGCGTGATGTTCGTCAAAAGGTACTGGTATGCGGAGTCTGTCGCACAGATTGCGGAAACGTTTGGGATGAAAGAAAACAGTGTGTCCGTAAAACTGATGCGTCTGCGCAAAAAGCTGAGAAAGAAACTGGAGAAGGAGGGTGTAGTGTTATGAGAAAATCCGAAAAATTATCCGATGCAATCGGTGAAATCAGTGATGACATTATAGAGGAAGCGTATACATATAAGCCAAAACATGACATGCACCAAAGAAAGGCTTCTTTTAAATGGGGAGCAGCTGTAGCAGTTCTTGCCATGCTTGTTTTGGCGGGAGTCGGTGTGTCCGTAGGGGGAGGAACTTCCTTTTTCCGGCTTGGAACAATTGTTTCCAGATTTACGGGGAAGGCTGCAAAGGTGGTTTACCGTATCCAGGGAATTCCGGTAACACAGCAGGAAATTCAGGCAGGAGTGGCATTGCGTGTGGAAAACGGAGAAACGGTAAAAACCGCAAAAAAAGAGGTTATAAAAGATATTATTACAAAAAAAACGTTGTATGCACTTGCAAAAAAGAACGGATGTACTGTGTCGGATCAGGAATATGATGATTATGCAAAACTGCTGAAGACACAGATGAACAAAGCGGAGAACCGGAAAGAAATCCGCGATTTTTATGCGGGATTCGGTGGAGAGAGTGCTTACTGGAAGAATATGGAGCCGGTTATTCGTCAGAATCTTGCGGTGCGCAGGTATATAGACAGCCAGACAGGAACGCAGACGGAGGAAGAAATCAAACAGGAGGCATATGAAAGCGGTGCAAAGCAGACGGATCTGGATGCATTTGAACAGGTGGTGGAAGATGTCTGTGAAGAGATTGGCGATTATCTGAAAACACTGCAGAAGTCGGATGCTTCGGTATATTATTTTGCGTCTTCCGACAAAGAGCGTGTGACAGAATCTGGTGGATGAGCAGCAGTATAAAGACAGCAGTTCCTATTAACAATATTTTGCCGGATATATGGAGAAATTCCAGAAAATGTCCGATATATAAGATGATATTATGAAAAATAAAGGGGGAATTATCATATGTCATTGACGATTCAGGCACCACATGCTAACATGAATGCATACGAAATCGGAGACGATGAAACGCGCAAAAACAAAGTATCCGACAAAGGAACCATATATGCCGGAGATCTGCAGTTTGCCCAGACCACAGGCAATGCTGCAAGCGACAAGAAACAAAGTGCCAGGAAACAGGCGATGAAGCTGATCCGGGATGCATGGGACAGTGATAACAAGGCGGTAAGCCAGCGGGATCAGATAGCGCAGCAGAAAGAGGAAAAACTCAAAGAAGTCCGTGAGTGTAACGAGGAATTGAAACAGATTCGCGAGAGTAAAGAAATCGCGCGGCAGAGTTATGGGGTGGATTCGGATTCTCAGGAGCAGAAAGACTTAGAACTGCTGGAAAAATATCAGGATTATCAGAAAGGTGTGCAGACGGATGACTTTTCCAAGGAAGAGATAGACCGTTTGAAAGAACTGCAGAATACCCCTCTGACCGATTATCAGACCAGGGCATTACAGCTGAATGCACAAAAGGATGTCATTCTGAACAAGAAAGACAGGGCGCAGCGTAACGTGACTTCTCTGACTGAGGCAGCGGCAGATGCAAAGCTCGACCAGCTGAAATCACAGGATATGCAAAAAGCGCAGGATGCAGCGGATGAACTGCTGGATGCTTCCGATAAAGATGCTTTTGGCATGCTGATACAGGATGCGGTAGATCACATCGACGAGAAACAGGAAGAAGAGAAAGAGAAAGCAGAGGAAGCGCAGGAGAAGCGCGACGAGCAGCAGGAAAAGATTGACGAAAAGAAAGAGGAAAAACAGCAGCAGGAGAAGATGATTGAGGGTTCTGTCGAGGCAGACAGGCTGGAGGCAGATGTAACGGTGGATCAGACTGGTACGAGTAAGCTGGAGGAGGCGCAGCAGCACATCCAGACGATTCTTAAAAAGAACAATCTCGTAAACGAGGATCTGAAGGGGATTAAAATTGACTTGAATTTCTAATGCCAGGAGGATGAGGTGTAATGCAATCCGGTAACGGGATGACCATGCAGGAAGCAGAACAGGAAATCAAATATTATCAGAAGATTTTTCAGGTAGCACGTCTGTTAAAAGGAGAAGATGTTGAGCGGACATTTTACCAGCAAGGGAAAGGAACGTGCGAAAATGTGCAGGATGGATGTCCGTGCTACAGTCTCTGGAAGAAAAACGGTAAGTGCGAAAACTGCAGTTCCTATAAAGCGTTGCGGGAAAAGAAGCAGATGATTAAGCTGGAATTCCTTGAATCAGAAGTCTATCAGGTAATCTCCCGGTATATGGAAATTGATGGACAGCCATACGTCATGGAATTGATCAATCATCTGGAGGACGACACCTTAATCGACATATCCTGTAGAGAAAAGCTGATCAATAAACTGACCGGATATAATGAAAAATTATATAAGGATGTCCTGACCGGAGTTTATAATCGTCTGTATTTTGAGGAAGAGATAAAAATGTGGACGGGAAATGCCGGAATTGTTGTGATTGATGTGGATGATTTCAAGCTTTGCAATGATACATACGGACATCTGACCGGAGATATGGCACTTGCGGTGGTTGCTGGTGTGATCAGGCATTGTATCCGCAGAGAGGATACGCTTGTGCGCTATGGTGGAGATGAATTTGTTCTTGTGCTGCCGGAGATAAAGGAAGATGGTCTGGTAGAAAAACTGCAGGAGATTCAGGAAAAGATCCAGAATGCGGTGATTCCGGGGTATTCCAATATTCAGCTTTCTGTCAGTATGGGTGCCGTGATTTTGCAGAACGAATCTGTTGAGCATGCAATGCTTCGCGCAGATAAACTGATGTATCAGGCAAAAAATAAGAAAAACATGGCCATCACCGAGAATAACATGATTGATCATGAGGGAAAGATACACGCACAGAAGCAACCGGAAAAGATGATTCCGGAGATCCTTGTAGTGGATGATGAGGAGGTCAACCGGACGCTTCTGGATATGATTTTTTCCAAGGATTATCATGTCCTGCAGGCGGAGAGCGGAGAAAAATGCATAGAAATACTGGAACAGCAGGTCAATAGTATTTCTTTGGTTCTGCTGGATGTGGTATTGCCGAAGATGGATGGATTTGATGTCCTGACATATATGAATAAAAATCACTGGATTGAGGATATTCCGGTTATTATGATGTCCGGAGCCGATGCCCCGGAGGCTGTGAAGCGGGCATATGCACTTGGTGCAGTGGATTTTGTCAGCAAGCCATGCGATGCACAGATCGTTTATCAGCGTGTGACGAACACCATGAAATTATATGCGAAGCAGCGTCGGCTGACTTCCCTGATTACCGCGCAGATCAACGAAAAAGAGAAAAACAGCGAGATGCTGATTCATATTCTCAGTCATATTGTGGAGTTTAGAAACGGAGAGAGCGGAAGCCATGTGATTCACATTCACAAACTCACGGAGATGCTTCTGGAGAGACTGGCGCAGAAAACCGAAAAGTATCATCTGGATGGGGATACCAGAGCCATGATCGCACTTGCTTCTTCTTTGCATGATATCGGAAAAATCGGTGTGGATGAAAAAATCCTGAATAAACCGGGAAAACTGACAAAAGAAGAATTTGAGATTATGAAAACGCATACCGTCATCGGTGCAAAAATGCTGGAACAGCTTGGTATTTATCAGGACGAGCCACTGGTAAAGATCGCACACCAGATTTGCCGCTGGCATCATGAGCGCTACGATGGAAAAGGCTATCCGGATGGACTTGTGGGAGATGAAATCCCGATTTCCGCACAGGTAGTTTCTGTAGCGGATGTGTACGATGCGCTGGCGAGTGAGCGTGTTTATAAGAAAGCAGTACCGCATGAAAAGGTACTGGAAATGATCCTGCATGGGGAATGCGGACAGTTTAATCCGATCCTCATAGAATGTCTGCAGGAGATCAGTTCGCGGATCAGAAGCGAATGTTATGATGAGGAACAGGAGACCTGATATGTTAGACCAGAATACATTTACAGAAACCATACGTGCGGTACAGGATATTATCCGCACTTCGGCGGAGCCGATGACAAGAGAGGAGATCCTTTCCTATTTTAAGGATATGGATTTGAATGCACAGCAGGAAGAGATGGTGTTAGAGTTTCTGTCAACACCACATGATGATCCGCAGCCGGAAGAGAACGAACCGGAAACAAAGGAAGCGGAATATGAGGAGACCGCAGAGAAAGAAGAAACCAAAGAATCTTCTGCGAAAAAGGAATCCGCAAAAGATTCCGTCACAGACAACATTTCCACTTCTCCCATGTTTCAGATGTATCTGGAGGAACTGAAAGATATCCCGGAGTATACCAAGGAGCAGCAGATTGATATGTATAAGAAGCTGCTGGCAGGGGAAGAGAGCATGGTACACGTGCTCTCCAATGCATGGCTGCGCAACGTGCTGGAAGTAGCAAAGAAACTGGCAGTTTCCCCGGAAGGATTTGAGGATATTGTGCAGGAAGGAAATATGGCGCTTTTCCTGCGCCTGAGCGAGCTGTGCGGCAGCCACGAAAAAGTGGATGTGGAAGAGGAACTTCTTACCGCGGTGGAAGAAGCGATGAAATCCTGCATCCGGGAACAGACCGGTGAGGATGAGAATGAAAATTCCGTGGTTGGAAAAGTTGCGCTGGTAAGTGAAGCGGTGAACTATCTGAAAAAACAGAACGGTGCACAGCCAACGCAGAAAGAACTTGCGGATTATGTCAAAATTCCGGAAGATGAGCTTGCAGATATTCTTTATATGATTGATAAGGCGAAAAAAGATTCCTGATCGAGGAACGAAACAGCCCCCCCTATTTGACGGGAGGGCTGTTTTTTTACACTTCAGCTGGTGCACTTCTTCTATATAATGCACCATGCGCATGAACATTTCTTTCTCTTCGGGAGTAAAATCATTAATCACAATTGTTTCTTCATTATTATTTCTAAGTAAATAATCTGTGGTTGTATGCAGGATTCTGCTTAGAATTACAAGATTTTCAAGAGAAGGTTTCGATATGCCCATTTCCCAGGCATTGACACCGGATCTTGTCATACCCAGCTGGATCGCGAGGTCACTCTGTGTCAGTCCGGATCGTTCGCGAAGATCGTGGCATTAAAACCCTCCCAATTATTATAAAATTTGTGAATTTATGTATATATTATAAGACAGGATGAAAACAATAATGATCTTTTGGGATAAGTGACAATTGACCTGATGCTATACCATGGTGTATATTATTATTTATCACATATGAATACTAATACTTGACAGACGATAAAATCGTGATATTCTTATGATGAGTATCAGAAAAGTGGAAAATGTTTTTTGGTTTACGAAAGATCAGGGATAAAAAGGGATGAACAAGGCATTGATTATAACCACAACCAGTGGTTTTTTGTCGCAGTTCGAATTAAATAATGTCAGACTTCTTCAGGAAAAAGGATATCAGCTTTTTCTGGATTCTCCCACGAACCAGCAGTTTGTAGTTTTGGAAAATAAAAAGAAAGAAGAACTGGGCAAAGAAGTTCAGTTTGATTTCTGGGAAAAATATGATGATACACACACAGTGATCCGCTTTGCCACCAGCTGGGCGACTACAAAAGAAGATGTGGATGCTTTATGTGATCTGTTAGCTGAACTGTAGCCATAAATTAGGTTGAGCCGGCAAGGCTGCCCATTTCGTCAACCCCGCCGGCTTATATTTTTCTCTATAGACAGGTG
>ERZ773224.3598-NODE-3598-length-13418-cov-4.268952_pt1 | contig 13418 bp, 9 predicted proteins | sample MGYA00580526_ERZ773224 | MGnify/ENA primary metagenome ERZ773224 (study PRJEB29015, sample SAMEA2737743) | human gut metagenome | biome: human gut; feature: human-associated habitat; material: faeces | place: China | collected 2012 ... | reverse complement strand
CGGTCAGGTCAGCCGGAATCCCGGCTCCCGGGGACTGACGTGGTACACCAGTGTGCAGTCCCAGCAGGCGAAGCAGAACGGCCTGGAGATGTTCCTGAAAGAAGCGCGGAAGATGTCCAAGTTGGACGACATTCCCAATGTAGTTTGTGTGCGGGAGCTATTTCAGGAAAACGAGACGGCCTATATCGTCATGGACTTTGTGGAAGGCGAGACGTTGAAAGCGCGGCTGGAAAAGACCGGCCCGCTGCCTTGGGAACAGGCTAAAGGCATTTTCCTTCCCGCCATTCAGGCCATGGAGCAGGTGCATCAGGCTGGCCTTGTCCACCGGGACATCAGCCCGGACAACCTGATGCTGACGCCGGACGGCAAGGTAAAAATTCTGGACTTGGGCGCGGCGAAGGACTTAAGCGTCAACAATGGCGCGTCCTCCATGCAGGTCGCCAAGGGCGGCTTCAGCCCCTTTGAGCAGTATACCCAGCGGGGCAGCTCCGGCCCATGGACGGACGTCTATGCCATGGCCGCCACGGTCTATTACACCCTGACCGGAAAACTGCCGCCCGTCGCCACCGACCGGGTGGTGGAGGACACCATCTCATGGGAGGAACCCGGCCTGAAAGCGTTGTCGGCGCAGGCGCTGGAAGCGCTGCAAAAGGCCATGGTGATATCCGCCAAAAACCGGATGCAGAGCATGGAGGAACTGGAAAAGGGTCTGTACAGCACAACGGTAAAACCGGAACCCGCGCCAGCACCTCAGCCGGTGCAGGAAACCCAACCGGAACCCCAGCCAGCGTCGGAAGTCAAGCCTGAATCTCAACCAGAGCAGGGGTCCAAGCCAAAATCTCAGCCGACACCGGAACCCGCGCCTCAGGCCCAATCGGGACCCAAGCCGGAAGCGGGTAAGAAGTCCGGGAAAAAGCTCTGGATTGCTGCGGCGGCGGTCATTGCCGTCGTGCTGTGCGGAGCGCTGGTATGGGCAAACGCCGGTAAACCCGCCGATGACACCAATATGGCAGCGACTACCCCGACCACTGTTCCAACCGTTGCCGCAACCGCCGCCCCGACCACAACTGCCACAGTCGCAGAGGAAACATCCCCCCAGCCTGTGTTTTACAGCTTAAATATGACGCCGGAGGAGTTTGAGCAGGAATCCGCACTGCTGATTGACACCGCAAAGTCATGGACGGAAAACACTGCGCCCCAAAACCTCAGTGACTTTCCCTTTTTCCCGGAATCGCTTTTTGAACTGTTTGATACCGTGGAAAGTGCGCAATCAGAGATAGAAATTACAGGCTCTACAATGATGTGGAAATCAAATTTGACCGAACTCCTGCCTATGGTGCAGATTGATGGCAGCACAATATACCGAACTTTTGATTACGTTGATACAGACACAAACGCTTGGAAGCATGTGCCATTTGAGTCAGTAGGAGATTGCACATATTCTGTTCAGTCTTCTGCAGATGCGTGGATAGGTAACACTGACCCAAAGTTGTATTTCTCTTGGCTCAACTATCTGGAAGGGTGGAACGAGATCTTACAGGTGTCGTACGAAATACCCAATAAACGTGTTGAGGGTGTGCCATATGTTAGTCTGATTATGTCCAACTCAGAGTATAGTATTTCGTGGAGCCGCAATTTGTGGGATGCCAACAACTACGCCATTGATATATACTCATATACGACAGGCCGCATTTGGTTCTTAAGATATGACGCAACCAGCGGGAAACTTATTCAGATATCAAAATGAGTGATTTTCCCCCCATCCTCCAAAACTGAACAAGGAGTACACCATGAACCATTGTAAAAAATGCGGCCACGAGCTGTCGCCGACTGCGGAATTCTGTGGAAACTGCGGCGAGCCCGTGCCAAAGTGAAAAACGGCATACAACGCAAATTCTCTGATATTGCCCGGTCAAAGTTATAGTTGTCATATATTTTGAAAATAAAGGAGAGCGGAACATGTATTGTTACAACTGCGGCAAAGAAATCGCGGAAACCGTGAAATTCTGCCCCTATTGCGGAGCAGAACAGAAGCAGCCCCAGCAGTCCCCTCAGTGGCAGCAGCCTCAGCAGCCCGTCCAGCAGCCCCAGCAGCAGGGACCCCAACCGCAGCCCATCCAGCAGCAACCCGCCCAATGGCAGAACCCCCGGCAGCAGGACACTCAATGGCAGGCCCCTCAGCAGCCCACCCAGTGGCAGAACCCTCCGGCGGCGAATAACAGCGGAAAAAACAATTCCTGGCAGTCCAGACTTCCCATCATTCTGGCAGCCGTCGCCCTTGTGGTCGTAGTTCTGCTTGCAGTGCGCGCGTTCCATAACCGCACCGATGCCCAGAACGAGCTGAAAGCGATTGCGACTACAGAACCTGCCGCTACCGAAGCTGCCCCCACCGAAAAAGTCACGTACACCGAGCCTCCCGCCCCGACGGAAACAGAGGCCCTCACGGACGGCTGGCACACCATAAACGGAAAGCGCTATTACATTCAGGATGGCGAAAAGTATGTAGATCTTCAGGAAATCGACAACGCGCTGTACTACTTCGACGAAGACGGCGCACTGGCTGAGAATGAAGACGTGGACTATTATGGGGCTACTTTACATGCAGGCCGCGACGGTATCATAGGAGGAATCACATACGATGAAATTTGGGGAAACTGGTCAGATGAACGCTACAGCTTCGGAAACGGTGGACACAGTTCCATTATAGAATTCAACTCCGAAGTAGAAAACTGCGATTCTTTCCAGTTCTGTCTGGAAGCAGGCGGCCTGCATGGCGCAAAAGTCAACGGCACATGGAAAATCTACATCAGGTGCAACGGCAACTGGGAGTTTGCGCAGGACATCAATTACACAGAGCCGGACGGATGCTTTGACATAAAGCTCAATGGTTACAAGAATTTTGACGCCATCACCGCTTACCCGACAGTACGGGGCAATGCCACCTACTCTGCGGTTTTCTACCTGCAAAACGTACATTGCGTACTGTAATCGTGATCCGACCGCACAAAACACGACACAATAACCACACCGGGGAACAGGCTGAGCGCCTGTTCCCCGGTGTGGTTATAAAAAACGGTTTATCTCGTCCGGTAAGCCTTGAGGATCACAGTATCCGTGCAGACGAAGGTGTCCAGCGTGCCAATGCCGGTGAACATGTGCGTCGTGCACTGGAGCCGCTTACTGCTGAAACTGGAGAGATCCAGAGAGGTCAGGCTCTTGCAGTCATAGAACATATTGTTCATGTTCGTGGTCTTCGCGGTATTGAAGCCGCTGAGATCCACATCTTCCAGGCTGGCGCAGCCGCCAAACAGGTTGGACATGTTGGTGACCTTCGCGGTGTTGAAGTTCTTCATATCCACGTATTCCAGATTCCGGCAGCTGTCAAACATGGCCTTCATATCCGTCAGAGCCGGGGTGCGGAAGCTGGACAGGTCAAGCAGCTCCATGGTGGTGCAGGAGGTAAACATGTTCTTCATGCTCTTGACCCTGGAGGTATCAAAGCTGGAAACGTCCAGATCATCCAGCCGCTTGCAGCCGTAGAACATGGCTGTCATATCGACGGCGGAGGAGGTATCGAAGTCGCGCAGGTCAAGGGTCTCCAGCTTTTCGCAGCCCTGGAACATGTGATCCATGTACTTCACCTTTGAGGTATCCACAGCGCCGCCAAAGTTGACTTCCTCCAGATTCTTCATTCCGGCGAACAGGTAGGAGACCGTCTCGTTCAGGGCGATCTTTCCGTCCGCCGCTACGAACACGTCTCCGCCCTTGATCCAGCCGATGACGCTCATGTCTCCGTCCGCGGAGAAATCCAGCACGGATCTGGGCGCGCCGCTGGTGGAGTCCAGGAAGGTGACGGTTTTCACATCCTTACGCTTTACGCTGAGCTGGTGCCAGAAGCCCTTCTCCGGGCGGTCTTCCATATCGATATCATACAGGTCATAGGGCTTCAGCATGGTATAGGTCTTCGTCGTAGCTGCAAAGGTTGCCAGAGGCAGGATGCCGAGCATCAGGATCAGGGTCAGGAACAGGGCGGTAATGCGTTTCATAATCGTGATCTCCTTTTTTCATTGAAATGTTTGTCGGGTTTCTTTGGATGAATCAAGCATACCACAGCGGTACGAACGGCTTATCAGGCAAAGTTACGGCCGCCAGGCCGGAGTTAACTTTCGGCGCACATCACGTCTGTCAGGGTAAATTCGCTTGTCCAGGTGTAGCTGCCGGACAGCGTAGGCCGGATGACGATGGCGTCCAGGGTGACCGGGGTTTGGAAGTACAGGGTCCGTACCGTGCTTCCGTTGCCGGAAGACAGGCTGATCTTCCCGATTTCTTCATAGCTGCCGTCCACCCGTCCCAGTACCCGCCAGAACCGGCATTTGACGCCGCCGTTCATGGATACGGACATATTCACCGTCATCTGGCTGCAATCGGCCAGCGGCGTATCCAAGACGAACGCGCAAAGGTCGCTGACATTGTCGTCCCATTCGATGGTAACGGATTCCCAGCTTCCGCTTACGGAAACATACTGGTCGGCCAGCGCCGTCATGGGAAGAAGCGTGACAAACAGCGCAATCGTCAGGAGCAATGCTGTTAGCTTTTTCATTGGGTGTTTCCTCCTTTGTTTTGATAGTACCAGCATAACACAAGGAGGGGCCGCTGTTATCAGGCAGAGTTACCTGCATATCCCTGCACTGCGTTTTATCTTGTCCGGTAAGCTTTCATGATCATATCATCCGTACACGCGAAGGTTTCCAGATGACCGACCCCGGTGAACATTTTGGATGTTCTTTGGAGATTCCTGCTGGTAAAGCCGGAGATGTCCAGAGAGGTCAGGCCCCCGCAGCCATAAAACATAGCGTACATACTCTGCACCTTCGCGGTGTCAAAGCTGCTGAGGTCGGCCTCCCTCAGGCTGGAGCAGCCGCTGAAGAGATTGGACATATCCGTGACCCTTGCGGTATCAAAGCCCGTCATATCCACGGATTCCAGATTCCGGCAGCTGTCAAACATAGCCTTCATATCCGTCAGCGCGGGCGTGCTGAAATTGGACAGATCCAGCCGCACCAGCGAGGCGCAGGAGGTAAACATATGGTGCATACTCCTGACCCCGGAGGTATCGAAGCCGGCAGTATCCAAATGCTCCAGCAGTTTGCAGCCATAGAACATGCCGGACATATCAATGGCGGAGGCTGTGTCGAAGTCGCTCAGGTCAAGGGATTCCAGCTTCTCGCAGCCCTGGAACATGTGGTTCATATACTTCACCCGAGAGGTATCCACAACGCCGTTGAAGTTGATCTCCGTCATGTTTTTCATGCAGGCAAACAGATAAGAGGACGTCTCATTCAGGGCAATCTTTCCGTCCGCCGCTATGAACAGGTCTCCGTCGGCAATCCAGCCGATGACGCTCATGTCCCCGTCGGCGGAGAAATCCCACACAGATCTGGGCGCTTCGCTGGTAGAGCTTAAGAAGGTGATGGATTTCACATCCTCCCGCTTCACGCTGAGCTGATGCCAGAAGCCCTGTTTTCCGCGTTCTTCGCCCTCCACATCGGACAGGTCGTTTGGTTTCAGCATGGTGTAGGTTTTCACCGGCTCCAAGGTGTTCACGGCTGTCGGCGGCGTTGTAACGGGTGCTTCCGCTGCCGCTTCCGTTTCCGGAATCCTCACCGTCACCGCAGGGGCTTGTTCCGCGGCCGCCGCTGTTTCCGACATTCCGACCGCCGCAGAAATCGGTTCAGGCGCCTTGCGCAGAAGGGTGTATCCGCCGGCCAGCACGACTGCCGCCGCCAGAATCCCGACCGTCCATTTCCGCAAAGCCAGCGCAAAGAAAGGCCGTGCAGAAGCCGCCGGTTTTTTCTGCGCCTTCAAAGAGACGACGTTGTCCTTGACCTCCACCGTCCAGCCGCCCGCCCAGTTGGAAACGTCCGGAACCAGAATTGTGCCCTTCCGCTTCACGATCTGCGCCGGGGCATCGTCAAAGGAGATCCTCCACGGCTGGAAGGATATCGTGTTGTCTGCCGCCGCTTCCCATTCCCGGAAGGTTACAAACCCGTCGCTGCAGTGGCCTGCCAGCTCCCAGCCATAGCAGAGGGGCGTCGTTCTGTCGGGGATCAGGATTTTCTGTCCCGGCGTCAAAGGGAACATCCTGCTGTCTCCGTGGGCATCCACCAGCTTCAAATGGGTAACCGGCCGGTCTTTCTGGGACGCCTGCAGCGCCTCCAGAAATTCCTCTGCCGTGGAATACCGGTCCTCCGGCCGGGGCGCGCAGGCTTTCCGGATGACCCTGTCCAGCTCCCCGCTAACGCCGGTCAGCACCGGGAGCGGGTCGCCCCGCAGGCGCCGCTCAACGCTTTCCATGCTCGGATAGGGGGAGGAATTAAAGGGCAGACAGTAATGATTGGCAAGCTCATACAGCGTCAGGCCCAGCGCGTAGACATCCACCCGTCGGTCATAGACCCCCATGGTCTGCTCAGCGGGGGCATAACCGATAGCGCCCACCGCCGAAGCGGTAATATTGTCCGCGTTCTGGGCGACGATCTTCGATACGCCGAAATCCCCCAGCTTGTACAGATGATTGTTCCCCAGAAAAATATTGTCGGGCTTGATGTCCCGGTGAAGAATGTTGTTTTCATGGCACAGAACCAGCGCCGCGCAGATATCGGTGCCGATCCTGCAGATCTCCCGTTCGGAATAGAATTCGTTCCGTTCCTCTTTGCTGCGCATCTCACTGCGCAGGCAGGTCATGTAGTCCATCCGGATCAGCAGGTCCCGCCCGAAGCGTCCGCCAAAGGCCCAGTCCACGACGGTGTGATCCAGATAGCCCACGATGTTGCTGTGTCCGCCCAGAGCGTACATGAGATTCACTTCGTTCTCCGCATGACAGGTGTACTGCTCCACGGCCTTCTCGTACTGCTGTCGCTGCAATGCGTTCAGGGCCTCTATTTTCCCTTCCCGTTCGATCAGGCTGACGATTTTCAGCGCGCTCTGCATTCTTGGATTTTCCCGGTGGACCAGACGGTATACCGCCGTCTTTCCCCCGGAGCCGGAACCTAAAAACTCGCAGAGCTGCCAGTGGTCAAATACGACGCCGTATTGGTTTGCTCTCTTCTCTATTAACATCGATAACCCCTCACTTACGTTGTTCCGATCAGGTATTCTCCAAGATAAAACCACTGACGCTTTTCAGCGGAAAAGCGGTCCCCTTCCCGCAGCAGCGTCGGCTCGGGCAGCGGCTCGCCGCCCATCCGCACCGCTTTCCCGGTCACATAATATCCACCGTTCAGGAACCGAAGCGCAGCGCCGTGACCCAACGGCAGATCCCGCTGCGGCAGCACCGTCAGGCGCAGCGGCGGAATATTCTCCTCCTCCAGAAACAGCAGAACGCTTCCCTCTCCGGAGCGCTCCTGCCACGGCGCGGAATCCACCCGCAGTACGTCGCCGCTGTGAATGGCGATCGGCTGCCGGAGCCGCTTCATGGGGCGGCTGATGACCGCGCCGTTGTACCGGGTCTGGTTCCGGTTCTGCGGGTCGTCCGTATAAAACCAGTACCCCTCCACATTGCGCAGGCTGCCCTGCTCGTGACTCACATAGAGGGAGTTCAGGGGAATGTCCGCGCGGCCGCCTGCGCGTCCCACCGTGAACTGCCCGCGGCCGGTCAAAGGCTCCACCCGAAGATCGTCGTCCTCGACGATCAGAAGCTTTGCAGATTTATTCATCATACATACCGCTGCCTTTCAAATCTTCCAGAATCAGCTCAAAGCCCGGCTGGTCAAACTCCCGCAGTCTCGCGTATACCTCTCCGCACAGATAGGACGAGCCGTCCTGATACAGCTCTCCGTCCTCCGAGTTCAGGATCACGTCGTTGATCGCCCAGACGATCGCCGCTTCCACGGGATTCTTGGGATAGAGCGGCTCCATCTTCGCCAGAGCCAGCATCTGATTGATCGCCGGTACGTCCATATTCAGATGGATACCCAGAGAAATGATCTTGTCCCGCCGGGGTATCCATTTTCTGTTGCGTATCTCCGAAACGCAGATACGCAGAGAAGACGGCCAGCTGTTTTCCTCCGCCATCGCGTGTACCGTGGCGCCCCGCTCCTGCCCATCCGTGAACAGGACACCTAAGTTCTCATATAAAAATGCCAGAACGAAGCTGTAAAGACCGGCATAGGCGTCCCGGAAGGAACGGGCATTGGCCTGCACGAACGCTTTCAGCTCATCCGCCGAGGAAAACCGCCGGGTAAGCCCTTCCAGATCGCCGGTGCGGATGACCGCATCTCCCCCGCCGTCAGACATGGCGCAGACCAGCTCCTGCTGAATGAGCTGAACCGTCTCATAGGTATGGGGCAGCGTATCGGAGGACAGCACGAAAATGCAGGCCGCGTCCTCGATGGACTTGGCATACAGCTTCGGGCACCGGCCAAACCGCTGCAAAAACGCGTTCATTTCCTCAAGATCATAGCCCGCGGCAAGCCCGATGCGGATGTACATATCCCGGCTCTGCGGCAGAGCGCCCCTGCACCATTTCCCCACCGCGGGGCGGGATACCTGACACAGAGAAGCCAGACCGCTCTGGGAAAAATGCCCGTCCTCCATGATCTGGCGGATCTTTTTCATCCACGCGAGCTTCTGATCCTCGACCAGAGGGAGGATCTCGTTTTTCAGCTGGTCCAGACTGTCGCAGTGATCCAGAAAACCGGCAATTACGCCTGTCTGATAGGCAAACACATGGCATTCTCCTTCTATGACGACAGCTGCACCAGAACGCAGGTAATGTCGTCCATATTTCCGCTGTCCCGGGCGGAAAGCGCAAGATTTTCCGCTTTTTCCTCCAGCGGATCGTCTGACTCTATACTAACGCGCATCTGGTCGGTTGTCAATGAATTATACAGGCCATCACTGCAAATCAGCAGCAGATCCCCGGGCTCCGTGGGTATCCACGCGGAGCGGGCAGGCGTCAGGTACTTTCCCCGCTTGTCCTTTCCGATATAATCGGTCAGGATGTGCGCGTCCTCCGGGTTGACAGGCAGCTTCGCACGGGATTTGAGCTGCGCCAGCGTGTGATCCTCCGTCAGGCGGCACAGTTCGCCGTTTCTCAGAAGATACGCCCGGGTATCCCCCAGATAATACAGCCGAAACTCTCTGCGGTTCCAGCAGACTACCGTCCCGGTGGTGCCCAGCGCCCCCGGCGCGGCATGAAGGATCTGGTTGTTTGCCCGCAGAAACGCGGAATCCATACATTCATCCAGAAATTCAGGCGCTTTGGAATCGTCCAGACGGGCGCATATCTTCTGAAATTCCTCTGCAGCAATTCTGGCGGCAAGCTCGCCGCCCTGACCGCTTCCGATCCCATCGAACACACCGGCCAGCTCCCAGCAATGCCGGGACGTTTCGGAATAACAGCATTCCTGCGCGGCCAGATGGCTGATATGCTGGTTGAGCAGCCAGCAGTCCTGATTGACAGGGCTGCCGTCTCTTGCTATACTGAAAGCGGCACCGATCGAAGATCCCAGCGGCGATATCTGCATTTGCACGATTATCAACTCCTTTTGCGCTATCGTATCAGATGATTCCGGCGGCTTATCAGGCAAAGTTTCTCCCCGGGGTCTCCCTGTTCCTTGTCTGCAGGGAAACTTTACCTGAAAAAGAGACGTACCGGCGGCGATACAATACGGGCATGAATTCCAAACGCGGATTTTCACACGGCACAATTTCGTTTGGAAGAAATGGAAGCAGAGGAAGGAATGGGACATATGGAAAAATTATATGAGAACCACGGTGCCCGAAAACAGTCAGCAAAAACCGGCAACAGGATGGTAATCAGGTTTGTTGCTGCCATCATCACAATTTTTGCAGCTGCCGCAATGCTGACGGCGTGCAGCGCGAACAGCGGCACACGCAATACGAAACCTGCTGCCATTGAGGAATCTGCTGCCACAGAACCATTGGAGGAAGCGCGCTGGATAAACAACGTTCTGAAGCCAGACGGCGACATTTCAGGGTATACGTATAATCTTACCGTGCTGGGAAGCACCATCCTGCGGCAGGATATCCGTTCTATCACTTTTCTGGACACGTTGAAGGATATGCCCGCCGACAACTGGGACGTCTCTGAAAATCGGGATGGTTCCGTTCGTGCGTGGGTAATCAATGAGGCGGATCTCTACATTGGCGCAGACGGCGGGATCAACGCCAGATACTGCCAGAACCTGTTTTATGGCTACAGCGGGGTTTCGGCAATTTACTTTAATCACTGCTTCCACACGGACTACGCCACAAGTATGAATTCGATGTTTGCCTTTTGTTCAACTTTAAGCGTATTGGATGTAAGTGATTTCAACACTGCCGAGGTCGAAGACATGGGCAGCATGTTCTATGGCTGCTATGCATTAACTGACCTGAACATAAGAGGTTTTTCTACATCCAGGGTTGCGGATATGCGCAATATGTTCGACCGCGCCCCCCATCTGGAGGCAATCAGCGGCATAGAAGATTTTGATACAGTAAATGTCACCAATTATGAGAATTTTATGAAATCAGGCCAGCAGATCAATGGCCATCCGTGGGAAGACCTGTTCCCGCTGCCAGAAAGGCAGAACAGAACCGTAACAGAAAAAGAGGGACTGATCTCACTTTTGGAAGGCTATCAATCGAAGTATGGAGATTCTTATTTTGAATCCTTTTATTGCAACGGCGATGCCGCGTTCCTTGCGGATCTCGATGGAGACGGCACCGACGAACTGGTTCTAAATGAATGGGTTGACGGTGACGAAGACCACGATGGATACCCTGACGAAGTGATAATATACTGTGTCTACGATTATCAGGATGGTGCATGGCAGCTTTGCAAAGAATCCGATGCCATTGGAAGTGTATCCTTCCCGGGAAATTCCGGCCAGACCCATTGTGTCTATAAGGACGGAAAAGCGATCCTTGCCGTCCGGGAATGGAGATCGCCTTATGGAACGAGCGGCGGCCCCGGGCTGGACGAAACCGCGACTGTTACATTTTATGATAACATCACGCAGGAGATAGACATTATCGAGGTAAAGACGGTGAAAGTCGGGTATTATGACGATGACAACACTCCGATAATGACAGACGTGATAAGAACATACAAAATAAATGATATCGCCGCTTCTTATGACCAGTTCATCCGGAAGTTTTCCGAGTACGAGGGAATATCGTACATTCTGGAGGGCGATGACGGCTATTTCAGCTTCGATAACTGGTCAGGAAAAATGCCGTCTGACCTCATCCGCGAGCTGCGCAAATCATAAAAAAGCCGCATACCAGAAAGGCTTCTATACAACTCCACAGACACAGGTCAAAAACAGAAACAGAGAGAGGACTGGGGCATATGGGAAAATATTCCAGAAAGCGCGATATCCGGAAACAGTCAGCAAAAACCGGCAGGAGACTATTGATCGGCTTAGCGGTTATTATCGTAATTTCCGCAGCTGCCGCGATACTGATAACGCGCAGAGCAAACGGCGGCACACATAATACGGAACCTTCTGCCGCCGTAGAATCCACTGTCATTGCGGAACCCACTGTAACCGAGGCGTCTCTCGCCACTGAGCCGACGGAAGAACCGCTCTGGATAAACAACGTTCTGATGCCCGACGAAGTTTTTGACAGCGCCGAATTCGCCGACTATGTCATAAGCGACGTCAGCTATTACGAAACCTTTGTGTTTAACAGCGTCATTCCGCGAAGGTGGATACGTTCTGTTACCTTTCTGGACACATTGAAGGACGCGCCTGACAGCAGCTGGGATGTCTCTGAGCAGCAGGATGGCTCCGTTCGTGCATGGGTAACGAACGAAACTGCTCTTTTCATTGGCGCGGAGGGCGGGATCAACGCCAAATACTGTAAGGAACTGTTTTACGGCTACCACAATGTTTCGGAAATAAACTTCAATCACTGCTTCCACACGGACTATGCCGCAAGTATGCGCTCCATGTTTGCCTGCTGTTATGCTTTAAGCGCGTTGGATCTGGGCGATTTCAACACTGCCAATGCCACAGACATGAGCAATATGTTCCGTGGCTGCTATTCGCTGACAAGTCTGGATCTCAGCAGTTTCGATACCAGCAGTGTTACAAATATGAGATCCATGTTTTACACTTGCAGTCAACTGACGAATTTCGACCTCAGTAGCTTTGATACCAGCAATGTTACAGACATGAGCTTTATGTTTTCGTGCTGTGAACCAGAAAGTCTCGATCTCAGCAGCTTTAATACCAGCAGCGTTACGGACATGCGTTCCATGTTTGACTACTGCAGATTGACAAGCCTTGACTTAAGTAACTTCGACACATCCCTTGTCACGGATATGTCCGGGATGTTCCGGATATGTTCCTCGTTAACGGATCTGAATATCAGCGGTTTCCGCACATCCAATGTCGTAAGCATGGAGAACATGTTCTCCGGTTCCTCTAAACTGGAGACGATCAATGGGATAGAGCATTTAGACACCCAAAATGTTGTTAGTCATAGGAAATTCATGGACGCAAACCAGATAATCGATGGCCATCCGTGGGAGGATCTCGTCCAGTTCCCTGCCGCCGAAAAGCCGCAGTTCATCATTGCGCCAGCCGCGAAAAAAGACCTGATCTCAATTCTGGAAGACTATCAGGCAGAATACGGAGATGAGGTCGCGGATGAATACCGCCGCTACCCCAATGGCGATGCCGCGTTCCTTGCGGATCTCGACGGGGACGGCGCTGACGAACTGGTTCTGAATAAGTGGCATGATCTGGGCGACGAAGGTCATGACGGTTCTTCCGGTCGGGTAGTAACCTATTACGTCTATCAATATCAGAACGGCGCATGGCGGCTATGCGAGGAACCGCCAGTCATCGGAAGCGCAGGCTTTGCCGGCTGGACCCATTGGGTATACAGGGACGGAAAAGCACTTCTGGCCGTTCTGGAATTGGAATCGGATGATGAGTCTGGGCTGGAGGAAACCCAGACAGTTACCCTTTACAATAATATCACCCAGCAGGCAGAAACCTTTGCGGTAACGTCCTTCAAAACCGGGTTTTATGACGCCTACCACCCGATAACGACAGAAATGACAATAACGTACACAATAAATGGGGAATCGGTCACCTACGACCAATTTGTTCAGAGTCTTTCCGCGTATGAGGGAATATCGTACCAGCTGGGCAATGAGGGAATTCATCTGAGCTTCGAAAACTGGTCGGGGCTCATGCCGACCGATCTCATCCGCGAGCTGCGCGGATCATAAAAGAGCCGCATACCGGTCAACTTAATATCCCTCTTCAATAAAATACCGCCGGGGCAATTGCCCCGGCGGTAACTCTTTTCAGTATCATACTGAACTCCAATTAAAATCTTTAAAAAAGATTTTAATTGCCCGAAGGGCAAGGAGTTCATATGAGACTTGTTTTGTG
>ERZ773224.3584-NODE-3584-length-13460-cov-24.717866_pt1 | contig 13460 bp, 10 predicted proteins | sample MGYA00580526_ERZ773224 | MGnify/ENA primary metagenome ERZ773224 (study PRJEB29015, sample SAMEA2737743) | human gut metagenome | biome: human gut; feature: human-associated habitat; material: faeces | place: China | collected 2012 ... | reverse complement strand
CATAATAGCATAACATTGTTACGTTGTCAAGAGGTCTTCCCTGCCGAAACGAAAAAATCCCATCGCCGTGCGGAAACACGGCAATGGGAGTTGAAAATTCACGCGGGTGTGCTTATTTTACCGCCTGTACAAACGCGGCCTTGTCTTCGGCCTTGAAAAACGCGCTGCCTGCGACAAGGACGTTTGCGCCTGCCGCCGTGCAGACCTTCGCAGTCTGTGCGTTGACGCCGCCGTCGACCTCCAGCTCGCAGCCGGGATTTTTCTCATCGATATACGCGCGGATGGCCCGCACCTTGGGCATCATGTCGGCCATGAAACTCTGTCCGCCGAAGCCCGGCTCGACCGTCATGACCAGGATCAGGTCGGCAAGCTCGATGAACGGCAGCACGGCCTCCGCCGGTGTTTTGGGCTTGACGCAGATGGCGGGCCTTTTGCCGCAGGCGCGGATGATGCGGAGGGCCTCAAGTGTGTTTTCCTGCGTGTCAGCCTCGACATGGACGGTCACGATGTCCGCGCCAGCCTGACAAAAGCGCTCGGCATAGCGCACGGGGCGGTCGATCATCAGATGCACGTCGAGCGTCAGATCCGTCACCTTGCGGATGCAGGACAAAACGGGCAGTCCGATTGAAATATTGGGAACAAACAGGCCGTCCATAACGTCAATATGTACATACTCGGCGCCAGCCTGTTTGATCGTACCGATCTCGCGTTCCAGATTTGCAAAATCTGCCGCCAGAATCGAAGGGGATACACGGATCATAGGAATGCCTCCATTACATAAAATAAAGCCGCGCACCGCCTTCCGGCTGCCGGCATAGGTATGAATATGCGGCAGGGAGCCGGTTCCTCAAGGATGCTTCCGCAGCTTCTCCCGCGCAGCCGGTTCCTTCCGCACTCTATTATACTGTGCGCCGCAGTCCGTGTCAATCCGGTCCGGCAGTTGACTTTCTGCTGCGTTTGTACTACTATTAGTTTGAGGAAATATCCAGAAAAATGCTTCGCCTTGCGGAGAAAGGAATACCATGGACGAACAGAAAGAGAAACAGAACGCAAAAAAGAAGCGCTCCGCGCTTCCGATTTATGCCATTGGCATCGTATGGCTGCTGTACGCCGGCAAGCTGAACACCTTCCGGGGGATTCTTTCCTGCGCGGTCGTGTCGGCGATCGTGTATGCGATCCTGCGCATCGTGCTGCCCGGCAAAAAGACGGACGAGCCGCCGAAGGCTGCCGCGCCGGAGCAGCCCCAGCCGAAGCAGGCGGAAAAGAAGCCTGAACCGCAGCCGGAGCCAGAGCCGGAGGAAAAGCTCCCGCCGGAGCTGCAGTCGGTCATCTATCAGGGCAAGCGCGCCATCGCCGATATCCGCCGTCTGAACGACGAGATCCCTGACGAGCGCATAAGCGCCCAGATCGATCTCATCGAGCGGCTGACGGCGCAGATCTTCGACTGCGTCCGGAAAAACCCGAAAAAGCTCAGTCAGATCCGGCAGTTCCTCAACTATTATCTGCCGACCACGATCAAGCTTATGGAGCAGTACGTCACGCTGCAGAACCAGAGTCTCAAAACGGAAAACATCACCGAGGGGATGCAGAAGATCGAAGACCTGCTCGACAAGGTCATTATCGCCTTCCAGCGGCAGCTCGACGCGCTGTTTGAGGCCGACGTCGTCGACATCACCGCCGATATCCGCGTGATGGAGCAAATGATGGCCAGCGAAGGGCTGACGAACAAAAAGGATTTTGCATAAACGGTACAAATAGATACAGGAGGAACAGACTATGGACGAATACATTCCCCAGCTCACCCTGACGCCGGATCTGAACGCGCAGCCGCAGCCGGAGGTCAAACAGGAAGCAGATCTCATCACGAAAGCACAGGCCGCGCCGGAGACAGGCCCCGATCTTTCCGCGCTCTCCGAGCAAGAGCAGCAGGCCGTGCTGGCCTTCTCGAAGCAGATCGATCTGGAAAACGCGCAGCAGATCCTCGAATACGGCGCTTCCGCACAGAAGAACATCGCAGATTTCTCCGACACGGCGTTGGCCAAGGTCAAGACCGGCGATCTGGGCGAGATCGGCGATATGCTCTCCGGCCTGCTTGTCGAGCTCAAGACGATGGACGAGCCGGAAAAGAAGGGCATCGCGGGCCTGTTCCGCAAGGCAAAGATCAACGCCGAGGAGATGAAGAGCCGCTTCGCGACGGCGGAGGTCAATGTCGACCGCATCTCCGGCGAGCTGGAAAAGCACAAGATCACGCTGCTGAAGGACGTAGCCGTGATGGATCAGATGTACGAGCGGAACCTGCAGTACTTCAAGGAGCTGACCATGTATATTCTGGCTGGCAAGCAGAAGCTGGCCGAGGCCCGCAGCACCACGCTGCATGAGCTGCGCGCAAAGGCCGAGGCTTCGAATCTGCCGGAGGATGCGCAGGCGGCCAATGATTTTGAAAACAAATGCGTCCGGTTCGAAAAGAAGCTCCACGATCTGGAGCTGACGCGCATGATCTCGCTGCAGACCGCGCCGCAGATCCGCATGATCCAGAACAACGACACCGCGCTTGTCGAAAAGATCCAGACCTCCGTGCTCAACACCATCCCGCTGTGGAAGAACCAGATGGTGCTGACGCTCGGCATCGAAAATTCCCGCCGCGCCATGGAGGCCCAGCGGCAGGTCACGGACATGACGAACGCGCTGCTGCAGAAAAACGCCGATATGCTGCATATGGCCTCCGTCGAGACGGCGAAGGAATCCGAGCGCGGCATCGTCGACATGGAAACGCTCAAGCACACCAACGAGCAGCTGATCTCCACGCTCGACGAGGTCCTGCAGATCCAGACCGACGGCGCGAAAAAGCGGCAGGAGGCCGAGGCTGAGCTTCGCAGGCTGGAGGGCGAGCTGAAGCAGAAGCTTCTGCAGCCGCGCAGCTGACACTTTAGAAGGAGCAGGCATGAAATTCTTTCAGAAACCAGGCGTTGCGGTCGTCTTTACAATCGTGATGATCGCCGCGGCGCTCTTCATCGGGCTGTCCCCGGTGCTCAAAAGTGACAAACCGGCTGAGACAGCGCAGACAGCCGTGCCGGAGCAGACTATCTCCCAGACGCCTGCGGAAGAGCAGACATCCAATACAGCGGGAGACGAGACGATCTCCGACAAGTATATCCGCGACGACGCAGGGCTGTTTACCCGCAGCGGCGAAAAAGCCATTCGGGACTATAACGACAAGATCTACCGCAAAACCGGCAGCCATATCGCCATTCTGACGACAGACAGCACCGGCGGTAAGACGCTGGAAAGCTATACGGACAGCGCATTTGATTCGATGGGGCTGAGCGAGTATGACATGCTCTTTGCCATCGATACCAGCGCGGACGAGTGGTATGTGACGACGGGTATGTATGTCGCGGATTACACCGATAGCAAGCTGGAATCGATCTTTCAGGACGGCTTTGCCGCCATTCTGGACGGCGATGCGGACGACGCGGCAAACACGATGTACGAGGATCTGTACAGCTGGTGCAAAACCAGCCTGAACGGAGCTGCGAATGAGGAGTATACGCCCGCGCAGGATACCGGGCGTGGCAGGAGGAAAAGCATAATCGGTACAATTATTACGATTCTGGTCATTTTCTGGATCATCAAGGCCATTTTCGGCTCCGGCCGCAGAGGCGGCGGAGGCGGAGGCTTCTGGTCGGGCCTGTTTTTGGGCTCGCTGTTCTCGAACCATCATCACCACCACGGCCCCGGCCCGGGGCCTGGCCCCAGACCCGGCGGTTTCGGCGGCGGCCCCAGACCCGGCGGCGGCAGCCGCGGCGGCTTTGGCGGAGGCCGCGGAGGTTTCGGAGGAGGTCGAGGCGGGTTCGGCGGTGGCCGCAGATAAAAAATTTTCCAGCATGAACAGGCCGTTTGCGCACATACTAAGTCCGTACCTTAAAAAAGGAGGAAGTTTTGTATGAGCTTTGCAAACGAAAAGGCCAACCACGCAATCGAGTGCCACGTGAGCCAGTGCAACAACCACTGCGGCTGCGAGGATTACTGTACCCTCGATAAGGTTTGTATTGGAACCCATGAAGCCGATCCGACGGTTGATCAGTGCACGGACTGCCTGTCCTTCGTCAAGAAGTAAATCCCAGCCCCTATGAAAATGCCCCGTGCCGCAGCACTGCGGCACGGGGATTTTCTGTCTGCGCTGCATTTCGCCTGCAGACGCTTTTCACGCCTTATGTCCGCCGATCTGCTCATTTCTCTGGCGGGCAGTTGCGCCGTCGCGGAGACTCATGGCCTTCAGGATGGCGTTTTTGCCGTATTTTTCGCGGATGGCCAGCACGGCGTCCTGCATCCGCCGTTCGCGCGCACGCGCGGACTGTTCCTCGCGCCGAGCCGTGAGCGCCGCTTCGTCGGCAAACAGATCGAGCTGAACGTATTCCGGCTCGGCCTGCACGTCCCGCTCCCGCTGCACATGGTTCGCGACGACATACATCCGGCGCACGAGCAGCCCGCGGTCCACGATCCGGTCAAACAGCACCGTCAGCGCCTGCAGGAGCTCTCTGGAGGAGGCGGTCGGCGCCCGGAGCGTTTCTGACCCGTGCGCGGCTTTCGGGACGCGCCGCCCGTAATGGTCGACTGTGACTGGGCCGTGATACGGCGGACAGGACGGGTCTGTCAGGCTTTCACGGTCATAGCCGACGGTCAGGACCATCTGATCGGTCACAAGCCCCTTCCGGGCCAGCTCCAGCGCCAGCGCGTCCGCCATCTCCCGCGCGACGAGCCGCGCCTTTTCAAACGGATACGGGCATTGCAGCACCTGACCGGAGCTGACGCTGTGCGTCTGGGGCCGGTAGGCCTTGATGTCCGCAAGCGTGCACGGCTCGCAGCCCCATGCGTGGTCGATCAGCAGCTCCGCGTTCACACCGAACATCCGGTACAGCAGCTCCTCGTTGTAAAATTCATCCGGCCTGCCGAGCGAACAGCGGGCGATATCGCCCATCGTGAACAGGCCCTTTTCCTCAAGCTTTTTCGCGATCCCGCGTCCGACGCGCCAGAAATCCGTCAGCGGCCGGTGCGTCCAGAGCGTTTCGCGGTAGCTGCGCTCGGTGAGGCAGGCAATGCGCACGCCGCTTTCATCCGGCGCCACGTGCTTGGCCCCGATATCCATGGCGACCTTCGCCAGATACAGATTCGTGCCGATCCCGGCGGTCGCGGTGATGCCGGTCGTGCGCAGCACGTCCAGAATGACCGTCCGCGCCAGCTCCTGCGGCGTCTGGCCGTAGGTGCGCAGATACGGTGATGCGTCGATAAAGACCTCGTCGATGGAATAGACGTGAATGTCCTCCGGCGCGAAATATTTGAGGTAGATCTGATAGATCTGCGTGGAGACACGTATATAGTTCGCCATCTGCGGCGGCGCGGTGATGAAGGAGAGCGCCAGCTCCGGGTGCGCGGCAAGCGTGTCCGCGTTTTCGCTCTGGCCGCGCAGCTGTCGGCCCGGCGCATGCTGCCGCCGCATGGCGTTTACCTGTTCGACGCGCTGCACCACCTCGAACAGCCGCGCCCGGCCCGCGATGCCATACGCCTTTAAGGACGGCGAGACGGCCAGGCAGATCGTTTTCTCCGTCCGCGCCGCGTCCGCCACAACGAGATTTGTTTTCAACGGGTCAAGCCCCCGCGCCGCACATTCCACCGACGCATAAAAGGATTTCAGATCGATCGCCAGATACACCCGTTCCGCCTCCCTTCAGGTTCTGTCCCTATCATACCACCGAAGGCGGATCCAATGCAAGCATTATTAGAAAATTTGTTCGATTTAGAAGATAAAATAAAACTACAGCTGGTAAGGGGCAGGAGGTGTGGGCCGAATACGATGCAATTGTCACAGAGGGGGGTTGGGCTTCCCAGCCGAAGCAGGGAAGCCCGGATTTGCTTGCTTGAAGGAGAGAGGGTTAAAACGTTTCCAATGCCATAGCCGGAAGGAATGAGGGATGACTCCGCTGGCATATATACCAATGATAGCATACACTACAGCCTTTTTCAAGTCCTTCCGTGCGTTTTTGATGGGAAAATAACAGATTCCCCGCCATGCGGGCGGCATGGCAGGGAAAATTGTAAAAATATTGGAACCTCAGTTAAAGCTGCCCAGCTGCTTGCCGGAGAGCACGTGGAAGTGGATGTGATGGACGGTCTGCCCGGCCAGCTCGCCGACGTTCGTTACCACACGGTAGCCGTCGGCAAAGCCCATTTCCCGGGCAAGCTTGGCAATGACAGTATAGATGTGGCCGACCACGGCTTCATTTTCCGGCGTGACCTCAGCGGCGGAGGCAAAATGCTGCTTCGGGACGACGAGGAAATGTGTGGGGGCAAGGGGGCTGATGTCCTTGAAGGCATAGCAGAGGTCGTCCTCGTAGACCTTTGCGGACGGGATCTCGCCCGCGATGATTTTGCAGAACAGGCAATCAGACATGGTGCTTCCTCCTTAGTCCTTGACATTGGCCGCGACGTAATCGTCGACAGCCGCCAGCGCGTCGTCGAGCTTGAGGGCGTTCGTACCGCCGCCCATGGCGGAATCCGGCTTGCCGCCGCCCTTGCCGCCGACGATGGGCGCAATATTCTTGATGATATCGCCCGCCTTGATGCCGCGTGCGACGGCGTTTTTGCCGCAGACGGCCAGCAGCGTGACCTTTTCGCCGTTGACAGCGCCGAGAGCCGCGACGGTGTTCGGGTTCTTGTCGCGCAGGAAATCGCCGAGCTTACGCAGGTCGTTCGCGTCGGTGTTCTCGCGGCTGGCCGTGACGACCTTGAGGCCGTTTACGTCCTTGGCGGAGAACATGAGGCTGTCCACATCGCCTGCGAAGAGCTTGTCCTTCATGCGCTCGATGGTCTGGTGCAGCTCACGGATCTCGTTCATGCTGCTCTGGGCCTTGTTGATCAGCTCCACCGGCGTGGTCTTCAGCAGCTCGGCAGCCTTGACCAGGCGCATATTCATCTCATCGACAAGATTCAGGAACGCTTCGCCCGTGACGGCCTCGATGCGGCGCACGCCGGAGGCAACGGAGGATTCGCTCGTGATGCGGAACGGGCCGACCTTGGCGGTGTTATCGACATGGGTGCCGCCGCAAAGCTCAACGGACTTGCCGCCCATGTTCACGACGCGCACGACATCGCCGTACTTTTCGCCGAACAGGGCGATCGCGCCGAGCTTCTTCGCCTCCGCGATGGGCATTTCCTTCGTCTCGACGGACATACCGTCCAGCACAAGCTCACTGACAAGGCGGCTGATCTTGACCAGCTCGTCTGCGGTGACGGCGGAGAAGTGTGTGAAGTCGTAGCGCAGGCGGTCCGGCTCGACAAGGGAGCCTGCCTGATGCGCATGATCGCCGAGAACAGTGCGCAGAGCGTAGTCCAGCAGATGCGTTGCGGAGTGGGCGCGCATGATGGCCTTGCGGCGGGCTGCATCGATGGACGCGGTCACGGTATCGCCGACGGCCAGAGAGCCGGAGACGAGCTTGCCGTAGTGCATGAACTTGCCGCCCTTGTTCTTCTGCACGTCGGTGACGGTGAATTCGGCGGTTTCGGTGTGAATGGTGCCATGATCGGCGACCTGGCCGCCCATTTCGGCGTAGAACGGGGTCTGGTCGAGGACGAGGATTGCATCCGTGCCGGACGTGATCGCACCCTGAAGCTCTTCGTCGGCGACGATGGCGACGATCTTGCCCCCAGCTTCCATGTTGGTATAGCCGATGAAGGTCGTGGCGGGGATCTCCTTGCCGAATTCAACGCCGGCCCAGCCGAGGTCGCCGAGCGCCTTGCGCGCCTCGCGTGCGCGGACCTTCTGCTCCTGCATGAGCTGCTTGAAGGCCGCTTCGTCGACCTGCATCCCCTCTTCGGCGACCATTTCGTTGGTCAGGTCGATGGGGAAGCCGTAGGTGTCATAGAGCTTGAACGCGTCCGCGCCGGAGAAGGTCGTCTCGCCCTTGGCCTTGTGGCTCTCGAGCATTTCGGAGAAGATCTTCATGCCGCCATCGATGGTCTTGGCGAAGTTTTCTTCCTCGGTGCGGATGACGCGGGTGATATAGGACTGCTTTTCGCGCAGCTCGGGGTACTGGCACTCGTTTTCATGGACGACGGTGTCCACGACCTGATAGAGGAACGGTTCGTTCACGCCCAGCAGCTTGCCGTGACGCGCGGCGCGGCGCAGCAGGCGGCGCAGGACGTAGCCCCGGCCCTCGTTGGAGGGGAGAATGCCGTCGCAGATCATGAAGGTCGACGAACGGATATGGTCGGTGATGACGCGCAGGGAGACGTCAGTCTTGTCGGACTCCTCATAGTGTGCGCCGGTGATCTCGGAGACTTTATTCGTGATGTTCATGACAGTGTCGACGTCGAACAGGGACGCGACGTTCTGACACACGCAGGCAAGGCGTTCGAGGCCCATGCCGGTGTCGATGTTCTTCTGCTTGAGTTCGGTATAATTGCCGTGGCCGTCGTTATTGAACTGGGAGAAGACGATGTTCCAGACCTCGACATAGCGGTCGCAGTCGCAGCCGACGGTGCAGCCGGGCTTGCCGCAGCCGTACTGCTCGCCGCGGTCATAGTAAATTTCCGAGCACGGGCCGCACGGGCCGGAGCCATGCTCCCAGAAGTTATCCTCCTTGCCGAAGCGGAAGATGCGGTTTTCGGGGATGCCGATCACGTCGCGCCAGATGGCGAAGGCCTCGTCATCTGCGGGGGTCGTCTCGTTGCCCGCAAAGACAGACGGATAGAGGCGGTCCGGCTCAAGGCCGACCCACTCGGGGCTGGTCAGGAATTCCCATGCCCAGGGAATGGCCTCCTTCTTGAAGTAATCGCCGAAGGAGAAGTTGCCCAGCATCTCAAAATACGTGCCGTGGCGGGCCGTATGGCCGACGTTTTCAATGTCGCCGGTGCGGATGCACTTCTGACAGGTGGTGACGCGGTGGCGCGGAGGCTCTTCCTCGCCGGTGAACCACGGCTTCATGGGAGTCATGCCCGCGTTGATGAGCAGGATGGATTTGTCGTTCTGCGGAACGAGAGAAAAGCTCGGCAGACGCAGATGGCCCTTCGTTTCAAAGAACTTCAGGTACATCTCGCGCAGCTCATTGAGTCCGTATGCCTTGTGTGCCATGATGAAATACTCCTTCTATATACATTAAATTTTAAACAAATTATCGCTGCTCTTTGTCTCCGACAGCCCATTCTTTTCCGCCTTGCCGGAAAAGAATGGGGAGAAAAGGGGCGCTTGGTTACGGTTTGGTGCGTTCTGCTGGTACGGTTTAGGTAAATCCTGATTTTCGGGTGTTGCGAACACACATACTCACTCTACGAACGCTATGGTACGCGCCGCCTGTTACGGTACACCGAATTTGGAAGTAGTTGCGATTCAACATCTGCGGTAAAAACGCCTTGCGTTCGAAATTTGCAAAGCAGTACGAATTCGCCGAGGCTCTGTAGGGGCCGATGCCCACATCGGCCCACTGGGAAGTTACGAATTCGCCGAAGATTACTGAAAAAACAGTGCGTTCTGCCGGGCCGATGTGGGCATCGGCCCCTACAAATATAAAACCTCGCCCCATGACAGGGGCGAGGTCAGTCGCGGTACCACCCTGATTGTGCTTGCGCACATCTCGGCGCTCCTGTATCGGGAAGCACCCGCCGCGCTTTCGCGCGGCCGCTCCAAACTGGCTGCGAACAGGTTTGCTGAAGGGCTTTCACCGTCCCCTTCTCTCTGAAAGCTGCACCGGAACGCTCGGTTTTTCAACGCGGTTTTCCTATATCGCAGATATTTTACCACATTTCCTGCGATTGTCAACATGAAAATTCATCCGTAGACCCACGCGTTCGGCAGCGGGCGGCCGCCGGTGTAGCGCAGGAACGAGGACGACGACTGCGTGACGTATTCGCCGTCGTACCACAAGATCGCGCTTGAGCCGCCGTCCATGTTTAACGCATTCCGGCAGCCGTAGGCCAGCAGGATATCCGAGCACGTGTTGACGCTCGTGCCCCGGATGCCCTCGTCGGGGTAGCGGCCCTCGATGATGAGCATATAAACGCCCTGATCGCCGGTGCCGAAGCACGCGCGCGGCTGTTCGCCCGTCCAGAAGGAATCCTCAATTTTTTCGCCGTCTTTGATCAGCGCGGGCGTGAATTCGGCGGCGTTGTACGCTCCCTCCCCGACCGGGTCGGACGCGGGCACGATGCGGCAGTCGAGGCCGTTTTCGCTCAGCTCGACGCGCTGGTAGACGTCGCCGCCGAAGTGATAGCCGTGTTCTTCACCCTGCGCCATGCACCAGCCTGCAAGCTGGCCGCCGTTGCCCTTGCCGTTGGGGTCCTGGAAGCCGTTAGCGTTCATGGCGAGGATGCCGCCGTGGTCGGACGCGATCTTGCCCGCCAATTCCCCTTCCGTGCCATAGGCCGAGGCCATTTCCAGCCGCAGAAGCTCTGGGTACCGGCAGATGGCCAGCACGCCGCGATAGCCGTCGCCGGTGATGCGCACGAGCACAATGCCGTATTCCGCATCGACGGCCAGCACCTGATCGCCCTGCTGCGTCTCGATGCTCGTGCCCGCGTCGTCAAAGCCCGCTTCGTTGATACGGATATGCTCCCAGCCGCTGTCCAGCGTCTCGGGGTGCTCGTCCAGATAGCGCTGGAACGACGCGTAATTCAGCATCGGGAACGCCATCTGGAAGTCTGCCTCCGGGTCATCCTCGACGGGCTGGGGCGCTTCTGCATCAGCCGGCGGTTCCTCCGGCTGTATCGGCTCCGGTTCTGTCTGTACGGGTTCCGGTACAGGTTCCGGCTCCGGCTGCACGGGCGCGCCGGTAAACGTGCAGGCCGTCAGAACAAGACTTAAGACCAGCACAAAAACGAGGGTATACGCCGCCATTTTCGGCTTTTTCGCGATAAGTGTGATGCGCTCTCTGAGGCTCTTTCGGCCCAGCTGCATCGTCGTCGCGCAGGACAGCAGCTGGCCCCGCGCCCGCTTCGGCGCGACGAGGCCGAGCAGCGCGCGGCCATAGCTTACCCGGCTGCCGGGATCGAGGTCTTTCAGCACCCGCTCGTCGCAGGCCAGCTCGCAGTCGCGCCGGGAAAGCGCCGCGGCAAGCCACACGAAGGGGTCGAACCAGTACAGGCACTGGCAGATGAGGCGCAGGAGGCTCCAGAGCTGATCCCGCGCGTGATAATGCGCCAGCTCGTGACGAAGGACGAATTGGCGTGTCTCCGGGTTCTGCGCCGCTTCGGGCGTGAGATAAATTTCAGGCCTGAACAGCCCCGCGAGGCACGGCGACGGCAGCCCGGACGCCACCCAGACCGGAACCGGGCTTTCCGGGCAGGCAAACGGCCGCCGGATTCTTTTCAGTCTCCGGAGAAACAGCAGATTCTGCGCCAGAACGGCCAGCGCCATCGCTGCCGCGCCAGTCAGCCAGACGAGTTTCAAAATCGTGCTGCCCGTCTGCTGCATCTGCGCCTCTGTGGGCGCAGTCTCCGTCTCAGAGGCAGTCTGCACCGGGGATTGCGTATTGTCCGTCTGCGGGGCACGGCGATTTTCCGGAGCAGTCAGCCGCTGCACGGCGGCGGGCACGTCCGGGACGGCGTTCATCACGCTGACCGGGCTTCTGACCAGCGAGACCGGCAGCAAAAGCCGCAGCGCGGCGAGCAGCCAGAGCGCGTATTGCAGGCGCGGATTGAGTTTCCCGCGCAGGAAAAATCGAAGCGCGGTCAGCGCAAGGATCAGAACAGTCGATGAAATGAGAAGTTCCAGCATAGTTCCCCTCCCCTATTCCTCGCGGCCCGCAGCCCTGTCCAGAATGGCATAAAGCTCGTCCAGCTCGTCCTTTCCGATTTTTCCGTGGTCAGCGAAATTGCTGACCAGCAGACCAAGCTTCCCGCCGAACGCGCGGGAAAGCAGCTGCTCGGTTTCCTCCAGCCCGGCTTCCTCGCGGGTGACGTTCGGGTAATAGCGCCGGGGCTTGCCCTCGTAGCGCAGAAGGCCCTTTTCCGTCATGCGGGCGGCCATGGTCTTACTCGTGCTGGCCGACCATCCGGCGCGGAGCTTCAAATCCTCCACCAGCTGCATGAGCGTCTGCGGCTGCCGCTCCCACAGGCTTTGCAGTACGGTCCATTCGCTTTGGCATAATTGCACAGGATATCCCTCCTTGGTTTACTTTTGTAGACCCATCATAGCATATAGGGCTACATTTGTCAACCTATTTCTTGAAAGTGCTTACCAATTTGGGCGTAGGGGCGGACGACTCTGTCCGCCCGCAGAACGCAGCGCTTTAACGAAAATTCACGGCAAATTCGCAACATTTATCGGGCCGACAGAGTCGTCAGCCTCTACAGCAGATCAAGCAGCTTTGCCGCTGACCATCAAGGAAGCCGCCGAAAATCCCGCTCTGGTTATCCATCACTGGCCGACAGGAACTGGAACGGATACCGCACTTCGCCGGTCAGGCGGACAGTCACGGTCAGCTCCGTCATGCTGTTTCCGGTGGGAATGACGCCGTCGGCGAACGCGCGGTACACGGCCCGACGGAATTCCTGCGGCTGAAGCTCCTCCGCGCCCGCGTGGTCATAGACCGCGCGCACGTCCGCGGACGCGTCCGCGTACTCCGTGAGCTCTGGCACGTCGAGACAGCGGAACACCAGCTGGAAGCTTCCGTCTGCCATGCAGGAGATGCGTTTCAGATAACAGTACCGCGCGCCGTGGTTGTCGTTGATGGTGCGGGTATAGGTTCCATCCTGATAGGTCAGATAGTGCGAGCTGCGATCCTCCCAGCCGTACCGGCCCAGCGGGAAATAGCGTTCGAGCGTATGGTCGAAATCCGTCTCGCTGATCGTCAGCGGCCAGTTGTTCTCGCGCGCATAGCGCTCGTAGACGAACAGGGAAAGTCCGTCCCACGCGTCTTCGGTCAGCGGCAGCGCTGTCCAATTACCGTCCGGCAGACTGCCCAGCAGATTCCTGTTCTGGCCGTCATACGTCCAGAACAGCTGCGCCAGATCGTCCGTCGTTTCGCCGGTGTGCAGCTGCAGGGCCGCACGCAGATCGTCCTCTGGAAGCGGTGCGAAGCGTGCCGACTGGAACAGCGCGCCGCCGTAGTAGAAGTCCAGCGTGTAAACCTTGCGCGCGTAGCGGAGTTCGCCGCCGCTGTTGTCAAAAAACGGGTTGGCGTTATAAAAATCCGCCGTGACCTGTACGGTGCTGCCCTCCAGCACCTGCACGTCCGCAATGCGCAGATCCGGGCCGCCGCCGAAGCCGGATACGTTCTCGATGACCGCCGTGCCTTCCGATGCGTCGTAGTTTCTGCACTGCGTAATGTCAAACGTGAAGCTGCCGGTGCGGAAATAATGTGAGAGGATGCCGTTGATAAAGTCCTGCGTGAAGTGATACTTCCCGTCGGCCTGCTTGTAATTATCGCGCGTGGAATCGACCGACCAGTACAGAAACAGCATAAACAGCT
>ERZ773224.3582-NODE-3582-length-13465-cov-3.457793_pt1 | contig 13465 bp, 10 predicted proteins | sample MGYA00580526_ERZ773224 | MGnify/ENA primary metagenome ERZ773224 (study PRJEB29015, sample SAMEA2737743) | human gut metagenome | biome: human gut; feature: human-associated habitat; material: faeces | place: China | collected 2012 ... | reverse complement strand
ACAAGAAGCCTGTTATTTCTTCCTATTCCCCAGTTTTTATCTACTGCTGCTATAAGTTTCATTTTTCTGCCCCTTTCACTAAAAAATATTATAATTTGTCATATATTTCTTTAGGAACATATGCTTCAACTTCTATTCCGTCCTGCGTATACTCTTCTGAAATAAGTGTACCAAATTCACGTATAAGCTGTATTCTTCCAGCATCCTGATATTTGAAGCATCTGTTAATGTGAATTCTGTTTTCACGAAGAATTTTTCCAAGTTCATCAAGAAATTCATCTATTCCTTCACCTGTTTTTGCTGAAACCCTCATGCTGCATTTTGCACGCATATCCTTTATTGTCTCAGCATTTCCGGCAAGATCTGTTTTATTAAAAAGAGTTATAACCGGCTTATCTCCAACCTGAAGCTCATCAAGTGTCTCATAAACCGCCGCAATCTGCCTGTCCATATCAGGATGAACGCTGTCAACAACATGTATTATTATATCTGCGTATTTTGCCTCTTCAAGCGTGCTTTTAAACGCCTCAATAAGATTATGCGGAAGTTTTCTTATAAATCCTACTGTATCAGTAAGAAGAACCTTATCCGTGTTAGGAAGCTTTAACACTCTTGTTGTAGGGTCAAGTGTCGCAAAAAGTTTATCTTCAGATAAAACCCCTGCATTGGTAAGTTTATTTAAAAGTGTTGACTTGCCTGCATTTGTATATCCCACAATCGCTGCAACAGGAATTGTTGAATCACTCCTTTTTTGTCTCTGGATTTCCCTGTGATTCTCAATTTCTTTGAGCTGGGCGTTAAGTCTTGATATCCTGTCCCTTATGAGTCGTCTGTCAGTCTCTATCTTCTTCTCTCCGGGACCTCTTGTTCCTATTCCTCCACCAAGCCTTGAAAGTGTTGTTCCAAGACCTGAAAGTCTTGTCATTCTGTACTTGAGCTGTGCCATCTCAACCTGAATCTTACCCTCGCTGGTGTTTGCTCTTGATGCAAATATATCAAGAATAACCATTGTCCTGTCCATTATTTTAAGATTAAGAACATCTTCAAGATTCCTAAGCTGAGCCGGTGTAAGTTCATCATCACATATAATGCCTGTAGCATCAAGCTCATCAGCCATCAGGCGTACTTCCTCAAGTTTTCCTTTACCTATATAAGTTGCCGGGTGAAAGTATTCTCTCGGCTGTATCAGCCTGCCCACAGTTACGGCTCCTGCTGTCTTTGCAAGCTCTGCAAGCTCATCAAGTGAGCTTTCCGCTTCATCATTATCATCAAGTGCAACTCCTATAAGAAGCACTCTTTCTATCTCTTCATCAGTCTCATAAATCTGAGCCATCATATCCTCCTTGTTTGCGAAGCAAATGCGACTGCCCTTGCAGGAGCAGAGGATTTGTCCTCCTTGTTTTGCGAGGCAAATCCACTGCGTTGTTCTTTTGCTGCAATATAGTCACTAAGGTAATTTGCCACTTCTTTTTCAGTACACATTGCCATTACACTTGTCGTAACCTCATCGGCTTCCCTTATGCTCCATGATGCAATGTTTTTTCTTGTCTCAAGCACATTGGATGGAGAAACCGAAAATTCATCAAGCCCAAAACTTAAAAGCAGTGGTATCATACATGGATTTCCTGCCGCCTCTCCACACATTCCGGCTTCTATCCCAGCTTTTTTTGCATTTTCAATAATATATTTAATTATTCTTAATACCGACGGATGAAACACAGAGTAAAGATATGCAACATTTTCATTTCCTCTGTCAACTGCCATCGTATACTGTGTCAGATCATTCGTTCCTATCGAAAAGAAATCCACTTCCTTTGCAAGCAAATCTGATATAAGTGCTGCGGCCGGCGTCTCAATCATAATGCCAAGTTTAATATCTTTATCATATGGTATCTTTTGCTTGTCAAGACTTTCTTTTACTTTTTTCAGAAGTGTCTTTACTCTCAGGACTTCTTCAAGCGATGTTACAAGCGGTATCATTATCCTTACTTTGCCAAATGCACTTGCTCTTAATATTGCTCTTAGCTGCGTTGTAAAGACATCAACTCTTCCAAGACAGAATCTTATTGCACGATACCCGAGAAACGGATTAGTTTCTTTTGCAAGTCCCATATACGGAATATTTTTATCGCCGCCTACATCAAGCGTTCTTATCGTAAGTGTTTTTCCTTTTAAAACTATTGCCGCCTTTTTATATGCCTCAAACTGTTTTTCCTCATCCGGCATTGAAACACCATTCATAAACAGGAATTCTGTCCTGAATAGTCCAACACCCTCAGCACCGCTTTTCATACCTTTTACGGCATCATCTTCATTTCCGATATTGGCCGCAAGGCACACCTTATATCCATCAGATGTAACAGTTTCCCTATCAATATATTTTTTTAATTCTTTTACTTTTTTCTGATATTCTTTTTTCTTTTTAGTATATATCTGAACCGTCTTCTCAATAGGTTTTAAGAAAACTTCCCCATATTCGCCATCTACAATAACGCTTTCATTATCGGCAATCTTTGAACATGCATCCTTCACACTTAAAACTGCCGGAATTTCCAGTGCTCTTGCAAGGATAGCCGCATGTGATGTCTCACCGCCTTTTTCCGCAATTATACCCACAACATGTTTCGTATCCATCGCTGCAGTGACAGAAGGATGAAGCTGCTTTGCAACTATTATTGTATCAGGTTCAAGATTTGATAAATCTACTGTGACATTGCCTGACAACATCGATAATATCCTGTGCTTCAGATCTTCTATATCTGCCACACGCTGATTCATAACTTCGCTGTCGAGCGAGGCAAATATATCCGCATAAAGCGAACATGTTCTGTCAACTGCGGCATCTGCACAAAGGTGCTCATTTTCAATAAATCCGGTTATCTGCTGGTTCATCTCAATATCTTCTATAAGATAAATCTGATTCTGAAGAACAAGAGACGTCTTATCATTTTTTTTTAACTTTTTCTTTAATTCTTCTATTATATTTTGTGTATCTGCAATAAACTTCTTTTTTACATTTTCATATCTTCTTAATTCAGCCGCCGTGTCACTCACAATCTCAGTCTTCGCCTCTATCTGAGGTTCATCTATTATAAGTGCATGTCCTATTCCTATACCTCTTGAAGTTCCAATACCCCTTATCATACACGTCTCCATTCCGGACATTATGTCTCACTGATTAAATACATATTTTGCCATATTTACAAGTGTCTCACTCGTATCTCTCGAATATATCGTTTCCCTTGCAAGAACCGGGTCATCAGTAATAATATTATCAACGCCTTTATTCGTAAGATTCTTTATCGATGTTGCATTATTAACAGTCCATGCATATACTTGTTTTCCAGAATTATGAATTGCATCTACTATCTGTTTTGAAAGGAATGACGCATTCATACTGAAGAAATCCACATCATCCATACTGTAAAAATCACCATATGCTATAGATAAAATGTAGCCCACCTGTATATCATCCGTAAGTTCTTTTACTCTTTTTAACATATTATAGTCAAATGATGTAATAACGCAATCATTCTGCATATCATATTTTTGTACAAGTTCTGCCACTTTATCAGCCGTATATACCGTATCTCCGCTTTTTAATTCAATATTAAGCCGTGCTTTTCCTTTTACAAATCTTAATACTTCTTCCAGCGAAGGCACTTTTTCGCCTGCAAATTCTTTTCCAAAATATGAGCCTGCATCAAGTTCCCTTATCTGGCTGTAAGTAAGTTCTGAAACCTTTGCATTAACACCGGTTGTTCTGTAAAGGCTGCGGTCATGCATAATAACCGGCACATTATCTGATGTCAGCTGGACATCCAGCTCAATAAAATCTGTCATATTTTCAACTGCAAGTTCAAATGCAGCCATTGTATTCTCCGGTGCTTTTATTGATGAACCCCTGTGTGCCGTGATTTTTGTTTCATGGAATATCGCAATACTCTCAAACGGATTTTTGTTAAACGTCCTGACAACATAAAAACTGTTAAGACCTATTGACATTATAAGTATCAGAAAATATATCATTCTTTGAAGCCTGAAAAACTTTGATTTTATCCTTATAACAACATAATCAATTTCTTTAGGGTCAGAATAATAATAATACATTCTTGATATCATAGTATATGATATTGGTACAGCAAGGTATAAAAGCAGTATTCTTATGCCAATTCTTATATTTTTTAATACTGACAGATATATGGCACTTCCCATATAAGCCATATTAAGAATTTTCACTCCGGCAAACAAAACAGCCGTAATTATTACATAAAACAATATTATAACTGCAAGTATTGCCAGATTATATAATATAAGTGACATTAATGTAGGCAGGAAATGTTTTCTTACTGTTGATGCACTCTGCCTGTATGACGTCCTGAAATTATCACCCTCAAGCACACATATATTAAATGAGTAAACACCCATTATTACAATTGTATAAACCACTATTACAGCTACAGCCAGCCCAGCCTTTACAATTGCAGGTCCATTAATTACATATATTCTGAAAGCAGTTATTGTTTTTTCTGACAATACAAGACTGCCAAGCATCGTTACATTAATTGCGAGTATTGAAATAAAATAGAAGAAAATAAGCGGTAGATTCCGGATATTAATGAGCCTTTTCATCCTTTTTAAAGATGTAAATGCTATCTCAAGAACAGATGCTTTACACTGCTGCCGTTTCAATTCAAAGCACGCTGCAAGAAAAGACATCTCATATATACAATAAAATACAAAAATAACAACAGCCGCAAGCATAACTATCCACGAAACAGGATTCTTGAAAATCCGTATTATATACTCATTCGTAAGATACTTTGCTCCGGCTGCTTTCATAACAAGATTTATTATTAAAATTGCAATAGGATAAAATACTGCCGTTGCCGCAAGTTTATATGTAAGTTCAAATACTAAAATGTTTCTTCCACTTCTTCTTAACATCCAGAAGTCATCTTTAATTTTTCTAAACATAAACTGCTCCCAAATTCATAATCATACGGCAGCACATTTTTATGTGTGACACCGGTTATCTTCTTAGAAAACCTTTTAAAACCCCATCATTATTTTCACCTGCAATCTGATGTGCAAACTGCCATGTGAAATCAATAAGATAAGTTATAACAATTATAGTTCCCGCTGCATATGCAACTCTTACATCAAGCATCTTAACCGCACCTTCTACATAACGATTAAAAACACCAAATATAAACAATGCAAGCACGCCCCATGCCAATGTGCTTTCGAGGCACAAAATTCCTTTATAGTTAAAAGGAAGATGTTCATAATTCCACCATACCGAACCAAAAAGTTTTAACATGAGTCTGGCTGTAAGATACTCAAAAATCGTTGCACATACGCATCCTGCAAAATAAAGTGCCACATAATTATGCTCAATCGGAGCAAAAATATTATACGCAATAAATGTGCCAAATCCATATATAACACAGAAAGGCAACCTGGCAAAACCTCTGTTCTCCCATCTTTTGAGCTGGATGCGTATAACAACGCACTCCATTGCCCATCCAAAAAAACTATACGCAAAAAACCATAAAGCAAATTGTCCGAAATTCATTCCGTGAAAAGTATAACCCATAATTTTCCTCATTCAAATATCCATATAAACTGCATATGGTCTTTATATTTTAATATAATATTTTTTCGTTTCTGCCATTTCTGGCATCAACAATCATTATAATGTATAGTCTTACATACATTAGAAATGCAAGCATAAGTGCTCCGGCACATACAAGAAGAAGAATATCCTGAACATGAACCTCCATCTGAGGAAATGCGACAAGTGCAAGCATAACAACATATAAAATTGCAGTACACACTTTGCCGTACCACTTTGCTCCATTAAGTCTCTTTTTCGCAAATTTCATCACAAAAAAACCTGTAACTGCTGATATTACCTCTTTCAAAACAAGAAATATAACCAAAAGGTACATATATTTTACTCTTACAGTAAGTGCAACAAGCATTGCAAGCTGCATAAGCTTATCTGCAAGCGGGTCTATTATTCTTCCCAAATCTGTAATCATATTGCACCTTCTTGCAATCTGTCCATCAAAAAAATCAGTCAGCCCCGACAGCATGACCACAAGTGTTGCAAGATAAAAATCCTGTGGTCTTTCTGCCGTAAAATAAATATGAAGAAAGAGCGGAACCATAAGTATTCTCAAATAACATAATATATTTGGTATTTTAATTAAGTCTCCAAGCTCAAATTTAAATTTCATAACTCATCCTCATAAATCAGACACATGATTATGCCATAAGGCTGTCAAGTGTAGCACGTACTGCCTTTATGAAATCCTGTGTATTTAATGTCTTTGGATTTGGAAGTGTTGTAATAAGTGCCAAATCCTTTGTCATCTCACCATTCTCAATTGTCTTGATACAAGCCTCTTCGAGCTTATTTGCAAATTCACCGAGTGCAGGAATATTATCAAGTTCGCCTCTTTTTCTCAATGCACCTGTCCATGCATAGATAGTTGCAATTGGGTTTGTAGATGTCTCTTCACCCTTGAGATGCTTGTAGTAATGTCTCTGAACAGTACCATGTGCTGCCTCGTATTCAAAATATCCGTGAGGTGATACAAGCACTGAAGTCATCATTGAAAGTGAACCGAATGCCGTAGCAAGAAGGTCACTCATAACATCACCGTCATAGTTCTTGCATGCCCAGATATAACCGCCCTCAGAACGGATAACTCTTGCAACCGCATCATCAATAAGTGTATAGAAATACTCGATTCCAAGTTCTTTGAACTTATCAGCGTATTCCTTATCATATATATCCTGGAATATATCCTTGAATGTATGGTCATATTTCTTAGAGATAGTATCCTTGCTTGCAAACCATAAATCCTGCTTTGTGGCAACAGCAAATTCAAAACAGCTTCTTGCAAAACTTTCAATACTGTCATTTAAGTTGTGCATACCCTGAATGATACCGTCACCATTAAAGTCATGTATAAGTTCTCTTGTCTCGTTACCGTTGGCGTCTGTATATACAAGTTCAGCCTTTCCAGGTCCTTTCACCTTCATCTCTGTTGCCTTGTATACATCACCATATGCATGTCTTGCAATAGTAATAGGCTTCTTCCATGTCTTAACATATGGCTCAATACCTTTTACAATAATTGGTGCCCTGAATACTGTTCCGTCAAGCATGGCACGTATTGTACCATTAGGACTCTTATACATCTCTTTTAAGTTATATTCTTTTACTCTTGCTGCATTAGGTGTAATTGTAGCACACTTAACAGCAACACCATACTTCTTAGTTGCCTCTGCCGAATCAATAGTAACCTGGTCATTAGTCTCATTTCTATGTACAAGACCCAAATCATAATATTCTGTATTCAAATCAATATAAGGAGTGAGGAGTTCATCCTTAATCAACTGCCAGAGAACTCTTGTCATCTCGTCTCCATCCATCTCAACCAGCGGTGTTGTCATCTTAATCTTTTCCATGCCACAATTCCCTTTCTTCCCTATTAACATATAACCATATAAAGTGAAATCGCTTTTACAGTTAAATTGTTACATTTTTTGTGAACATTATACTTTATTTTAAAATTTTTGTAAACCCTGCACGCTCTATTGCTTGTATTTACTTCATTTGTCTGCTATAATTCTTTTCAATGCAAATATTTCGGAAAAACAAGGAGGATTACACATGTGTGGTTTTGCTGGATTTACTGGTTACCTTGAAAACGGTAAAGATGTTCTTACTAATATGATGAACAGAATCGTACACAGAGGTCCGGACAGTGCCGGACAATATATAGATGATAAAGCATATATGGGATTCCGCCGTCTAAGCATTATTGACCTGGACAACGGAAGCCAGCCTATGTTTAATGAAGATAAAAAGATTGTAATAACATTCAACGGTGAGATTTACAATCATCAGGAATTAAGAAAAGAGCTTATTGAAAAAGGACATATTTTTGCAAATAATTCTGACACAGAAGTGCTTATACACGCTTACGAAGAATACGGTGAAGACATGTTAAACAAGCTGCGTGGCATGTTTGCTTTTGTAATCTGGGACAGTGCAAAAGAAACTATTTTCGCTGCAAGGGATTATTTCGGAATCAAACCATTTTACTATGCTGTTGTTGACGGCAATCTCGTATACGCATCAGAAATAAAAAGTATTCTTGAATATCCGGGATATAAAAAGGAAGTAAATGAAGTCGCTCTCGAAAATTACCTCACATTCCAGTATTCCGTGCTTGAAGAAACATTTTTCAAGGGCATATACAAACTCATGCCTTCACACTGCCTTACTTTCCACAACAAAGAACTCAATATCAAAAGATACTGGGAGCCGGAATTTGATGCAGATGAATCAAAGACTCTTGACGACTGGATTAATGAAATCGACGATGCAATGCACGATTCTGTTGAACACCACAAAATCAGTGATGTTGAAGTCGGCTCTTTCCTTTCAAGCGGTGTAGATTCAAGCTATGTTGCCGCAACATTTAATGGCGACAAGACATTTACGGTTGGATTCGATTATGAAAAATATAACGAAATCAACTATGCAAAAGCTTTATCAGATAAGATTAAGATTGATAATTACAGCAAGCTTGTATCAAGTGAAGAATACTGGGCCGCAATTCCAAAAATCCAGTACCACATGGACGAACCGCTTGCAGACCCTGCAGCAATTGCTTTGTATTTTGTAAGTCAGACAGCATCAAAGCATGTAAAAGTTGCTCTTTCCGGTGAAGGTGCCGATGAATTCTTCGGCGGCTATAACATTTACCGCGAACCTCACGACCTTGCAGGATTCCAGAAGCTTCCTCTTGGTCTGAGAAAAGGACTTGCTGCATGTGCAAAGCATATTCCTTTCAAATTCAAAGGCAAAAACTTCTTAATAAGAGCAAGCAAGCCTGTAGAAGAAAGATTTATAGGCAACGCATTTATGTTTAACGAAGAAGAAAGAAGCCGTGTATTAAAGAATCCTACAGGAAAATATAATCACACAGAGCTTACAAAGCCTTTCTACGATAAGGTAAAAGACAAAGACGACGTCACAAAAATGCAGTATATTGACATTAACTTCTGGCTTATCGGCGATATTCTTCTGAAAGCCGACAAGATGAGCATGGCTCACTCACTTGAAGTGCGTGTTCCGTTCCTTGACAGAGAAGTATTTGATGTTGCAAGACACATTCCTACAAAATATAAGGTAAATGCACAAAATACGAAATACGCCATGAGAATGGCAGCACACCGCTATCTTCCTGATATGGTAGCAGAGAAAAAGAAACTCGGTTTCCCTGTCCCTATCAGAATATGGCTTAAAGATGAAAAATATTACAATATCATCAAGAAAGCATTTACAAGCGATGCCGCAAAGAAATACTTTAACACAGACACGCTTATCAATTACCTTGATGAGCATAAAGAAGGCAAAGCAGACAATTCAAGAAAAATCTGGACAGTATACATGTTCCTTGTATGGTACAACGATTACTTCGGCGACGGATACAACCCTGAACTGCCGGCGGCATAAGACAGTAAATTCACAGAGCATATCATTGATATATTAAGTTCAATGATATGCTCTGTTTTTCTGTATTTTGTAATATTCGTGTTGTTTAATGTAATTTATCAATAGAAATACGTGTAGTTTAGTGTGATTTTCATTGAATTTTCGCTTGTTTTTTACACTTTAATACCACATATCCACAACATCGAATTGATTATTTTGACATTTCAACAAAACTTTAATTGTTTTAAGATTCATGTTTTCTTTACTCATCTCATTAGTGGCAAATGTTACTTTTATAAAATATTCTCCTTCATATTCAACCACAGCAGAATCAAATAACGAAATTGAAGATTCTGCAAACGGAAATTCTGTAATATTATTTTCCTTCATGAATCCTTGGGCTTCCCATTCCTTCATTGTCTGTACTATTACAGCTTCCTGTTCATGTGTGAATGAGATTTTATGGTTATCAACAACAAATGTTGTCATTTTTTCCTGTGAATCTTTTTTGTATATATCTGTCATTTTTTGTATTGACGCGGTTCCCGTCGTTACGATATATTCAACTGCCAGTTCTTTAATCCCGTCATTATCAATATCAACTTCCGCAAATCCGACATCTGCTTCTCTTCCTTTGGCAACACTTAACCTTGCATTGTCTATTGTGCAGCTTTCGCCTGCATATGTAAAATAATCCTGTTCTTCACCAATTTTTAAAACAGCCTTTATATCATTTTTTGCCCACTCTATCATATCCGTTTCTTTTTTTGATATGTCAGATGACTTTAATGTATAATCAACTCTTTGGACATTGGGATTTTTATCCCATACCCTGGCATAACTTTCTGTTTCATTATTTTGAATATTATCACCGACGTTATTGGCATTACCGCAACCTGCAAATAATATTGCCATCAGCATAGTCAAAAAAAAATATTTTAACATTATAGATATAATTTTCTTCATACATAACCTCACTTATACATTTATCAATTTTATTATTGTGCTACATAATTTTCTTAATTTTTATCACACCTTTCTGTTTTCCATATTGATATTTACTATCTTGGATTAAATTATTATTTATTATATTCAGCCGAAATATACAAATTTTTATCTCTTTATCAAATACATAAATTTGATAAAACATCTATACTTTTTAATCTTGTTTATATATTCTACACTCAAACATCACTTATAATTTCATTATATATACCATTGTATTCATGTCAATACAATTTGCCCCAAATGCACTTTTTTTGCCCCAAATGCAGACCAACAGAATCTTTTTTCTTAATTATTTATACATTTTACAAAATTAAATTCATTTCAACTATCCATGCCATATTAATTTTATGATATATACCCTTTTATTAACAAACTGCCATTTACCGTTTTCGTCTGTTTTTAATGTCACTTTCCAATCATTATATGTTATATTTTTATTCATTCTGCCTGTTTTTTATATCCGCCTACAAATGTTATTTTTTGCTCACCATCCGTGTAATTATAAATGTCACCGAAAATGTCACTGTACTTATAATAAGCTTAAAAACAATGAGCAGCAAAAGCCATCCTATAATCGATACGTTGATTTTTACGTCACTCATAAATGTAAGACTCTGCACGGGTGCCTGAAAATATGTAACTTTATAATATCTTATCAGGTTTGTATATTCGATAATATTTACCGCCAGAGTCAGCAATAAAGTTATCAATCCCCCGGAAATCAGCTTCTTTTTGTTGACATACTTAAACCCGCCTGAACTTGAATTAATCAGTTTATCCATTGATGACTTTTTTTCAATATAAACACTTGCAAATGCTATAAGCATAACCGCAAACTGCGTTGACATTAAAAGAATAATTTCACGCACTGTACTTTGTTTACCGAATATCTGCTCATATCCTCTGTCAGACATTATATATCCGTCAATTCCCGTTTCTTTTTTTAACTTTGCAAGATATGATAATTTTTCCATCGGTTCTGCTATTTCAACAGACGAATTTGATACACTGTTATAATTGCTTACTGCAGCAAAATATTCTTCAAAATCGATTTCACCGTTATCATATTTTTTCTGTGCTTCAATTCGTTCCTTATTGGCATTGTCCGTTTTTTCAAGCACAGAATCAACATAATTTTTTATATATGTATAATCTTTTCCTCCGTGTTCTTTATATAATTTGTCATTCTGAATCTGCAAATCATTGAAAGTAACATATCCTGTCGTACTGAAATAAACGGCGGCAAATATTGCAGCCGCAATAAGCCATATTCCCTTTGACGTAAGAAGTGTCTTATGAATTTCCTTAAATAAATTGTTATAATTATTAAAAATTTTCTGATATTCCACATTTATCTTATCAGAAATTTTTGCCATAATTCCTTTTTCGGTGTTTGGATACCTTTTAACATAAACAAGTACCGAAATCATAAACATCATAACTGACAGTATAATTACCGCTGTAATCAGCACGTATCTTAATGACACAACATGCGAAAACACATTGACATTGATGTACTCCATGTATATAGTATTAATTCTGAATAAATTACATATATTTATATATTTTAATAATCTATATATACTCTGGGATTCCGTATTTATATATATAAAATATTCAATTATTACAAATGCACCTGTTCCGATAAATACATTTTTTCTGTTTCTAAACACATTCATCAACATATATATAATTGATGTTGCGACAACTACAGACAAATAAGTCAATAAAAAATCAGCAATCAGATACTCTGCTTTATTAATGACAAGCGTACACTGTCCGAATTCTGATATATTCTGTATCGGATTGTACAAGTCACCAAGCCCGCCAAATAAAATAAATGATGTAAAAACGACAGTAATATAAAGCAAAAAATGCTGTATTAATGAAATAATAAATATATCTGCAATTCTCACAAGTCCAAGATAAGCACGTCCGTTTTTTGACATATATGTAAGCTGCCACATATTGTTATCCCGTTCTTTAAAAAGATTATTCATAAGAAGCAGCGTCAAAATTGCCGATATTCCTATAAACATCGAATACTTTGATATAGCACGGACTGCTTTGCTGTTATCTGCCGACAAATTAATATTAATCAGCTTCTCATAATCTTTTCCTGTTTTTATTATATTTTTATAAGAAAAAGATTCCGGATTGGAAAACAATCTCTGTTTTTTTAATTTTTCAGCACGGTTCACGATATTCTGTATATTTGATTTATAATTTTCTATATACTCTGTCCTGATTCTTAAATCTCTTTTGCTGTCTTCATTTATTTTATTTCCGCCCGCCGTTGCCTGAAACATAAATAAAATAATATTAAGAACTAATGCTGCACAAACAATAATTATATATTTAATATTAAGTAATCTTTTTAATTCCATAGGCAACCTCACAAAATATTACTTGACATTAATAACAGGCTCATCCACCTTATCTACATAAGCATTAATGTATATCTTATTCTCATCGTAACTTGCTTCTATATACATTCTTTTTGGAAATTCCATTACATAATCATAGTAATCCTGGTCGGAACTTGTATGAATTTTTTTACCTGTAAACCAGGCATATAAGCTTTCTCTGAAATCATTAAGCGTTACCGTATCATTCTGATATTCACCAAATGCCTCTTTTAATGATAATCTGTCACCTTTTTCAAAAGTTTTTCCGTTAATATAACTTGTAAATGTCTCACAAAAACCATCTTCACGCGTCATATTACTGCTTCTTCTGTTCATTATGTGATATCCTGCTGATTTTGTTTCCAGCTCTGCTTCTTCGTTTTTTTCACTGCCACATCCCGCTGTGAAAATTAGAGCCAATACCATAAATGCCACTATCATTAATCTTTTTTTCATAAAACCACCCCTTTTATATTACTTCTGCCATTCAGATTCACTCCAAGTGTCGGCAGTATTAATTTCTGAT
>ERZ773224.3577-NODE-3577-length-13483-cov-35.395740_pt1 | contig 13483 bp, 10 predicted proteins | sample MGYA00580526_ERZ773224 | MGnify/ENA primary metagenome ERZ773224 (study PRJEB29015, sample SAMEA2737743) | human gut metagenome | biome: human gut; feature: human-associated habitat; material: faeces | place: China | collected 2012 ... | reverse complement strand
TTCTAAGAGACTTCCCAACCGCTTGATTAAGAAGTCTTTTAGAGCATACAACACCCGCCGCCATCCGATATTTGGCGTATTGACGCACCGCGAAATGATCCGGCTGCTTCTGCGCCAGCTTTTCAAATGTCAGATCAACAGGATTCCTGTAATCCTCGTCATCCTCACGGACATCCATGCTGTTCAGCATGTCAATCAGCGTGGTGAAATTCTGCCGCGAGGGCGGAAGCTCATAATGGATGTAGCCAATCAGCGCCATATAGAGAAGTGTTTCGGCCTTCTGCCAGAAATCATCGCCGCTTTTCCCGTCACCTTTCGTGTTGGCGATGAGGGTGGTAACCAGCTTCAGAATATCCTTCTCGCTGTGGATATAGGCGAAGGGGTTGTAGTGCATGGATTTCTTGAAGTTGATGGTATTGAAGACACGCACGTCATAACCGGCCGCGACCAGCATTTTGCCGCACTCGACCACGAGGGTTCCCTTGGGGTCTGTCACAACCAGCGAATAACCCTTTGTTTTGGTGCATTGCATGATGTTGGGCTTGATGAAAAATCGAGTTTTGCCGCTGCCTGAACCGCCGATCACAAGCACGTTTTTGTTCCGTGCCGTTTTTGGGTCTTTGGTGCGGCTGTTCATGGTAAGGCGCTCGGTCTGGGTCAGAATCATATTGTTCCATGGATCTGGATCAACGAATGGCGCGATGTCACTGGGCTTTCCCCATCGGGCGGAACCGTATTCCGCGTTGCGTCGATACTTCTTCGCGTTTCTGCTTTTTTCATACACAATCAGGCGCAGCGCACAACCAAACACTAGCCCGAACAGCAAATCCACCGCCTGAAAGCTGGGCAGCAGCGAACAGAAGGAAGCAAAAAGTCCTTCGCGGAGATGAAGAAACTTCGTGGAGAAATCACTGCCCTCGGCAAATCGCCACGCCGCGCCCAGCTTCGTCGCCAAAAGCCCCAGAAACGCATAGGGCAGATTCAGAATCAGCAGCTTTTGGAGCTGGCGTCCTGTCATCGTTCAAGCCCTTTCCGCTTGGCGCGCTCCTTCTTCTTTCCAGGAGCAAACGAATCAAGTACAGGCTGCACCGTCTGCTTTTCCCGCTTTCGGTCAAGAAAATCATTGGCATACGCGCGCATGGCCTGATCAATCGCCGCCCGGTCGCGAGCCTTGAAGAACACAATATAGCGCGGCGCGCCATCTTCCGCTCTGCCGCGCTTGATGGCATAATCCACGCCGTATTTCCGGGCGTATCGGTCAAACGACTTTGCTTCCTGCCTGTCCGAGAGTTCTGTCTGATCAACCCCTTGATTTTGCCCGACCAGCTTCTTGACGCTCTGCTTTCCCTGCGGTCTGGCCTGCTGGTGTTCCTTGGCTTTGCTCCACGAGTATTTCAAAGCCTTCATGAAAGCGGTGGCGAGGGTTCGCTCCGTGAGCTTGCCGGTGTTAATCATCAGCGATAAGGTCTTGTTTTCAATGTCTTCCTGCATGGGACACCTCCTTTATTTGCGTAAGACAGGGATGCCAGGGCGGCACCTCCAATCGGCGAAGATAGCAGCATGTTGTCATTTGACGCACCGCCGGTTTCTTACCAATTTCAAAGTGCATCCGTATCAAAAGCAACGTTTGAGCACAGGGCTTTCAGCTGCAAGTCACGCTGTTCCCGCGCTTTGTGCTGCGTCGCGGCTTCCTTCAGCATGGTGAGCACGCAGTCCATCAGCGCGGCCGCGTCTTCGCTTTTCAGAACGACGCAAGATGCCGCGTCCCGCATTCCTTCTGGTGCCGTAACATACTTTTCAAGACGTCGCGTCAGGCTGCTGAAATTCACCTTCGCGGCAAGCGAATCAAGGAAGCAGTCGGCACTGCGCAGCACATCGAGCAGCTGCCTACGCTCCTCGTCCTCCCGAAAACCAAGCACACAATATTCAGCGCCGCTGACAGCGGAATAAGAACAGATTTGCATAATAGCCTCCTTCTAATGCGTGCGTTTTCTGACTGCGCGACGCTTCCGGTACAGCCCAGCACCGCCGCTGATGGCCATCATAGCCACGCCAAGCCACATCGCGCCGGTCACGGCCAGATTTACACCGGTCTGGATGTTGGTATAATTGATCCAGCTGGGCATTTTCTCCGGAAGGACATACCGCTCGTCGATGACCAGCTTGCGCACATCTCCGCTGCGGGTATAGCCTTGCAGCGTCGCGGTTTCCTTGATGCTGTAGGTGCCGGGCTTGAGATCATCAAACCGAACGACGCCGTTTTCGTCAGATTCCGCTTCCCGCAGGACTGTACCGTCCTCATCCAGCAGGGCAAACGATACCCCCGCAAGCGGTACACCGCTGGCATCCGTCTTTATGAACTCATAGTGGTTCGGAATGTTCACCAGCGGAATCGGCGCGGGTTCAGTCCAGCTATCATCCACCACAAATCGGTAATCCGGCATCCGACAGTAGCCTTCCGGGGTCTTCGCCTCGCGGACAATCCAGGTGCCATAATCGAATTTCGTGAAGGTGAACGCGCCGTTTTCATCGCAGACAGCTTTCTCCACCAGCGTATTCGTGTCCGCGTTAATCAGATAAAACAGAATCCCCGCCATGGGGCTGCCGGAAGTGTCCGTTTTGAGAAACTTCACCTGCTTCCGCTGATCTGCCACGGTCGCGATGGGCTGCTCCGAATTCGTCCAATTTCCCGTCACGGAAACAGAAATGCCGCCGCGGTTCAGCAGATAGCCGTCGGGTGCGTGGGTTTCGCGGATGGTGTATTTGCCGTGCGGCACCAGTGTAAACCGCACCATGCCTTCGGCATCGGAGATTGCGGCGTCGATTTCCTGATCATCGGCATTAAAAAGCCCGAAGCGCGCGCCCGGCAGCGAATTGCCGTCCTGATCCGTTTTTCGCAACAGGATTTCAGCCGGGTCATTCACGGAAGCAACTGTCGCGGTAATGACTGGCGTTTGGTGGTCATCCGCTTTCAGCTCCACCGTGTAGACGGTCGGATCCAGCACATAGCCGGACGGAGCGACGCTTTCCCGGATGGTGTACTTGCCCAGCGGCAGCAGCGGACTCAACGTCGGTCCTTCGCCGCTGGTTTTCATTGTCGCGGCCAGTTCCCCGGCTTGATACCACCGCGTTCCTTCCCGGCCAACGATATCCTCAGCCGCGTGAATCTCAAAAACAGCATCCTTCAAATAGCCTTGCGCATAGGTTGGTTCTCCCAGATAGGCGCTTGTTTTTTGCAGTCCGGTCTTTTCCAATAGGATCTGTCCCTTGATGGGCGTGTTGATGATTGGGACGATCTGCGTGTCCGTTTCTTCCGCGAAGGACACAAGCGGCAGACAAAGCAGCAGCATCGTCAGCAGAATCAGAAAGATTCGATGTCTCGTATTCATTCATGGCCTCCGTTTTCCAAGGGCGGCAGGGGTATCGGTTGCCTGATCCCCCTGCGCGCCGATTCAGTTCACCCGCGCGGGAATCGACACCGTCACGCAGGTGTCATCGTCCAGATAATCGTCCGGCACCGTGGTTTCCCTGATTTCGTAAGTCCCCCAGGTCAGAAGCGGCGTAACAGCGATACCGTCCGCGTCCGACGTGATGGTGGCGACCACCTGACCGTTGCCTTCGCCGTGATGGGAGGGCAATCCCGCCACGCGCGTCACCGTGAAGACAGCACCGGCAAGCCCCTTGCCCGTTTCCGCGTCGGTCTTGACGATGCGAACCTGTCCCTGCATCGGCATATTGGTCACCTGATATTCAGCGGTTTCGTCCATGACGACTGTCACCTGTTCGCACCAGAGACTGCTGACGTAGCCGGTGGGCGCTTCGTGTTCCACAACCAGATATTCACCGACCAGCAGGCTTTCCGACATGGCCACGCCTTCCTCGTTGGTCATCATGGTGGATACCAGATCGCCCGCGCTGCCGTCTTCATTGAGCGCGTAAATGTCGAAGCGAACGCCGGCAATCACATGACCGTCCAGCGCGTTTGTTTTGGTAATCCTGATCCAGCCGGGCGCGTCCTCGTTGACCACGGTGGTCAGAATCTGTACCGGGTTTTGGTATGTGCCGTCAATGCTGACCTGCCATTCGCCCGTAGACGGATGATAGCCGTAAGGCGCTGTGATTTCCCGGATGGTGTAGGTGCCATAGCCCAGCTTGCTGAAGGTCAGATTGCCCTCCGCATCGGAAGTCTGCTGCTGCACCAGTGTACCCTGCGCATCGAAAATGCCGAATACAGCGCCGGGTAGCGGGTCTCCGTTTTCCTTGACCTTCTTGAGCATGATTTTGTTGATTTCGTCGCGAATTTCAGTTTCGCCCAGAATCTTTCCTTCCGGCGTTACCGTGAAGGTTTTGACGGCAACATTCAGCGCGTACCCTTGCGGGGCATAGGTCTCCTTGAAGGTATATGTACCGGGGACGACAGGAATATGGGGCAGCTGCCCGTTCTCGTCGGTATATTCGCGATAGATGGTCTTTCCGTCTTGGTCGTATACCTCGACCAGCGCGCCGGGCAGCGTCTCAGCGCCGGTAATGTCCTTTTTCGTGATGGTGACAGGGGTGTAAATCAGTCGATTCAGAATTGGCTCATCCAGGGAAACAGCAATGACATTTTCGTCTGCCACCTTGTTTTCGGGCGTCAGCTTCACCGGGTACTGCTCCGTACTCAAGTGCCAGCCAGCCGGAACAGAAAGTTCCTTGATGTAGTAGTTCCCATGTGGATACAGGCCGGAGAATGTCAGGCTGCCCGTGGCATCGGTAACGCCGGTCGCTACCAGCGTATTGGCCGGGAGCTTCTGATTGTCGCCGTAGGTCATTACGCCGCTGGTGAACAGACCAAACACAAACCCTTCGCCGGGAACGACCTCCATGGACTGGTGAATCATCCCTTCCGCGGTTTCATCCACGCGAATGGCTTCCTTCTGCTTACGCAGCGTTACCCGAATCGGCAGATAAGTGTTGGCGGCGGACACGCGCACCTCGACAACAGCGGTTTTCTTGTCTGCCGCGGACAGCGTAAAGGAGTACGGTGCTGTATCAAAAACATAGCCGTCTGGCGCGGAGATTTCCCGCAGTTCATACTGCCCCAAGGGCAGAATCTTCGACTTAACCGCGCCCGACGCGCTGGTCGTCAGGGTTTCCACCAGATCCCCCTGATGATAGAAAACCGTGCCTTCCTTGCCGACAATATCTTCCGCGGCGCGGAGCTCAAATACAGCGTCGGCCAGATAACCATTCTGGTGCACTGGCTTCATGACGGTATAACCGAACTCATCCTGTTCATCCGCGAAACGCACCAGCTGTAGACCGGTCTTTTCCAACAGCACATCACCGCGAACCGGCGTGTTGGTCACATTCACCGTCACGGTTTCCACCGGGACATCCTCCGCGATGGCAGCAGAGAGATTTAGGCCGGTCAGCAGCAGGACAGCCGCGACAAACCAGTTCATGATTCGCTTCAAAAATTTCATTTCAGTACGCTCCTTACTCACTTGATGAAGACGGTCGTTTCAAATTCATCGTCGATATACCCGTCCGGCACGCCTGTTTCGGTGATTTTGTATTGTCCCCAAGGCAGTTCCCCGGTCTGCGCGATGCCATCCGCGTTGGTGGTAATGATCGCGACCGTCTGCCCAACATCCGCCGCGTTGTCTGACGCGGGGCAGGTCAGCCGGGTCACGGTAAACACAACACCCGGCAGCGGTTTTCCAGTGAGGGCATCTGTCTTGATGATCCGAATCATGCCCCGAATGCGCTCGTTCGTGAAAGTCACGTTTGTGTTCACGCCAGCGGTCACCGTTATGTTCTGCGATGCGGCCGCCGCGAGATGATAGCCCTGCGGCGCGGTTTTTTCGCGCACCTGATAAGTACCGGGCGCGACGCCCGTAAAGACTGCGATACCTTTGGCATCGGTCACGGCGGTGGCGAGAACAGTACCATTACCGGCGCACAGCTCAAACACCGCGTCCCGCAGCAAAACGCCGTCGCTGGATTTTTTCGTGACGGTGACATCCCCGTAGCTTAGCTCAAAGGATACGGAAGTGGATTGCAGCGAATAAGGCGCGCCGTAGACAGGCACCAGCACCTTCTGGATGCTGACCGAGGGAACGCCCACCAGAAATCTCGCTTCTTCCGTATCAGATGAGACGGATTCCATGAACACGGCGAACCGGCTTTGGGATGACTGTACCGTCACGGTATCACCGCTTCGGGCATAGTAGTAATCAGCGTCACTGCCACCGCTGTTGCCACCAACGATACCAGCGGACTTGGGAATCCGAATCAAATCCGCGTCCGTCGTCAGCGTCATGGTGCCGACATAGCCGCCGCCCGTTTGACGGATGCTCTGATTGCTGACCGTGATCTTGCCGCTGATGCTAGCGTGCGCAATGCCGTTTTCCGCCAGCCATCGTGCGTAGGTCAGGTAAACGGCGGGTGCGCCGCCTCGGAAGGCGTAGAAACGGTCCATATCCCAGTAGCCGCGGACATACTGCGAACCTTCCAGCTGCTTAATGACCTCGCGCATCGCGAACTGCCCCGAGACACGGCTCCATGTTTCGTTGTTGGCGTCGCTTCGGTCCAGCGCCATGAAGGGATAGGTGTGGCGCAGCACCCAGCCCAGCGCGTGCATAGTTTTGGCACTGAAGCGGACACCGCTCGCGCCGCCGCCGCTGGGATGATTCACAAAAGCATCCAGATCCACCAGCACATAAGGCCCTTTTTCTGTCTGATTGGAGCCGGAGCCTTCGCCGGGGCCGGAGAGGGTATGCTCCAGACAGAAAACGGTGAAGCCTTCCAGATAGTGCGGCGTCGCGTAAATGGTGCCATGCGAAGCGGACTTGGCAATCTGCGGATAGGCGCTGTCCTTGCCGGAACTGCCGTAAAGTCCCTGCTGCCAGGCGTAGAATCCGCCGATACTGCCATGGATGTTCTTCAGCGAAAAGCCGTCCATCGGGGTGGCGTACAGCTGCACGTCACGGAACATATCAAGGAATTCCACAGAGAAGGCGTAATCCGTCGCGGTACAGACATCCGCTTCCGGCGCGCGGCTTTCCGCGGCAAGCACCCACGCGGTCGCGTAATCCGTCCATTTCAGCGTGCCGTTGGGAAAAGCATCACCATACAGGAATCGAACCTGATACCAGATATGGCTTTCTTCGTCCATTTCAACGGACAGCACCTGCACAGTGGCCGACTGGACGAAGCTGCCAAGGTACATTTCGCTGTATTCCTCTTCGGACGCGGAACCATCCATTTCAGAGAAAACGCGCGTTTCCTCGGTCACGCCAATATAATCGCCGGGGTTGGCGTGTTCAGGAACAGCGGTGGTTTCCGCAATCGGTTCTTCGGCTACGTCAAGCAGATTGCTTTCGCTGGGCATCTCGGTTTCCTCCGGCAGCGGCAGTGCTTCGGTTTCATCCGCGCCAGCAGGCGGTTCGGGAAGTTCGGGCTGTTCATCCGAAGGCACCTTGTCCGCGTCCGACGGCTCATCCTCATGATGCGGTTCGTCTTCCAAAGGCACGTCAAGCGCAGGCGTTTCGTCCTCCGCTTCCATGGGCGGCACGCTGTCCGCTGAATCGGGGTCTGCCGCCGGACGGCTGCCATTGACCACAAACAGGCGCATCCGGCCAATGGCAGTCATGACTTCTTCGGCGGGGAAATCATCGATGTCGGCGGCTTCCTGTGCGGTCAAATACTGTGAATCCAGATCATCCAGTGCCACAAAGCCGTGAACGGCATTTCGCGCTTCATCCAAAAACCAGACCCCAGCCGTGCCGTGCTCGGTGAAATCAACCGCCAGCAGCAGGAAAACATCTCCGGATGTGATGTATATCAGCTCGCCTGTCAGCGCGGCCTCCGCGTATACCTGGGCTTTGCGCGCGGCAGGTACATACACGAAGCTGTGCTCTTCCAGCGCAATTTGCAAAGGATGACGGGAATCTGCCGGTTCGTCGAAGTTCTCCGCGGGTTCTGCTTCCGCGTCCGGCTGAATCGGTTCATTGGCTGCATCCTCTGGTACAGACGGTTCGTGGGCTTCCATCGGCGGCGTTTCGGTATCCGTTTCAGGCGGTGCTTCCTGCGCCGCGGAATCTTCGGACGAATCTTCCACGGGAAGGACAATGACCTCCGTGGCGGAAGGTTCAGCGGGCGTGGCGATTTCTTCTGCCAAGGCGCACAGGGACATACAGGTCAGCGCCATCGTCATGGACAGCACCGCCGCCGCGAACCGTTTCATCTTTTCTTTCAGTTTCATGACTTTTCTCCTAACGAGTTATTCTTGTACAGCCACCACCAGCAACCGCCCGCTGACACCGCCATAGCTTCGGTCGCAGGTAATCAGGGTCAAAATGTGATCATCGGCTGCTACCGGCACGACGGTATCGTACAGGGCTTTGCTTCGCAGATGTGCTACATATTGCTGAAACTCCTTTGTGCTTGAAAATTGGGCGGCTGACGCGTCCCAGTCGCTGACCGTCATGTTGACCACGGCGAAGATACGGTAGGTTCTGTCGCCATAGAGTGTTTGAACCTCAATGGTTGGATGCGCGGCGTAATAGCTCGGCTGCTTGTACTTCACAAGAGAGCTGAACATGGCATTGCTGTGGCTCAGGTGATGGCCGTAGATAGCGATATTCTTGCTTGGCGCGGCGTAGTCAGCGGAGCTAAGCGAGAACAGGCACCCTAACTTGCTGGATTGCCCATTGAACAGATGCTTCAGGTAATAGCTCGTGCGGTCAGACTGAACGACCGGGTCATTGATGGGCGTTCCCGGAATGGTGATCCAGGCAATGAAGTCGGCGTTCTGTTCCAGGCACGCGCTCAGGTCAGCAGACATTGGTTTTCCCGCGTTTGCTGGAACAGCAGGACTTGCGGTGCAGGATACGGGCGGCAGGGATTTGCGGGCATTATCGAGGTAGGATTCAGGGGAGGATCGCGCGGAAGACTGCGGCACTTCCAGTAAAACGGGCAGCACGGTTTGCAGCGGGGCTTCCGCAGCCACGTCTGGATGCTTCGCCAGAGGGGCAGCGGCTGTCGTGTCGGGACTTGGACAGAGCTGTTCGAGCAGAGCCGCGTATTGCTGTTCATCGTCTTCAACCTCCTTCAGTTGATGCAACATGGGCAAAAGAAAAATCATGCTTCCCAATAGAAACATGATCGTCAGCAGCTTATCCGGTTTTTTCATGCGTCAGCGCTCCTGCGTCTGCTGGCGCTTTTTCACCCAAGCATCCAGCAGCTTATAGATGGTTTTCTCGATCTGTTCTGCCGTATAGGTTCGCGGAAAGTACTTGAGCAGCCTGTCCTGTGGAAGAATGACCGATCCCCGTGAGGGAATGGTCTGCTTGTTCTCCCGCATAATCTCCATCATGCTTTCAGCGGACAGTGTGCCCTGCTTGCTTTCGCGCTTCATCCGCTGTGCTTGCGAAAGCGACGGGGTTTGCTGGGTTTCTTCCAGCGCAGCATCAAGCCATTGCTGTTCTTCGGGCTTAAGGTAAGAAAGTTCGACGGCGGGGGTAAAGGCGAGTTTTCCGGAATCTACCTTATCCATAAGCGTCTGTTCAAGCTGATTGAGACGAATGAAGCGCTGAACCTGTCGCTCGCTTTCGCCTAAGTCCTCGGCTACTTTGCTAACTGAATAATTCTCGCCAACTTGGCGAGAATTATCTCCTACAGGTCGTCCGCGTGCTGTCTGGCGCTTTATTGCTTCTAGCTTCATCTGATACGCCTTTGCTCTCTCGCTGGGCAAGATGTTCTCTCTTTGGAGATTGCTGTCCACCATGATGATAACGGCCTCATCATCATCGAGGTTACGCACAATCACAGGGATTTCGTCGAGGCCAGCCAGCTCACAGGCGCGTTTGCGCCGATGCCCGGATACAATCTCATAGCCGTCTTCCGAAGGCCGGGCGATGATGGGCACCAGCACGCCATACGCCTTTACGCTTTCCACGGTTTCCATCATGCGGTCATCGTCCAGCACGCGAAACGGATGGTTTTTGAAGGGGTGCAGTTCTCGCAGGGAAATCCGCTGAATGTGCTACTGCTGCCGTGATTCCTCCGTAGAAAAAATGTCATCGTAAGAGGTCAGCTTTGGCTTTTTGTCGCTGCTTTTCAAGCTGAATCACCTCCTTGGTCAGCGCGTGATAGGCCTGCGCCACCTTGCCGCCGGGGTCATACGCAAAGATGCTCTTGCCCGCGAGGCTGGCCTCTGCCGCGCGCACGGAATGCGGAATTTCGGCTTCAAAGACGCTGATTTTGCTGCCGTAGGTATCCCGAATCAATTTGGTGATTTCTTTGGCGTTATTTGTCCGTCCGTCCACCATCGTCATGAGTATGCCGTCGATTTTCAGCTTTGGGTTGATTTGGCGGCGCACTTTGGCGATGGTCTGAAGCAGCTGCTCTAAGCCTTTCGCGGACAGATAGTTTGCCTGAACGGGAATCACAACCCGCTCCGCGGCAGCCAGCGCGTTGATGGTCAGCATCCCCAGCGAGGGCATACAGTCAATCAGGATGTAGTCATAATCCTTTTTGTAATTGTTGATGACCTGCTTCAGCGTTGATTCGCGGCTCATGGCATTGACCAGCGAGACCTCCGTACCGGCAAGCGCAATGCTTGACGGAAGCAGATCAACGCCTTCGGCATGATGGATGATGCCTTCGCCGGGCAAAAGGGCTATGAGCTGGCTTCCCGGCTGCTGAACGGGGATTTCGCGTTCCTCGTGGCGACGCATGATGACCATGCGCACATCCACAATCACATTGTGTTCAGCGCCGTTTCGCTGGACTGCAACCACAAATTCAAGGATGTGCTTCGCTCCGGCAAAGTCGTTGCGGAACTGAGCGACAGCCTCTGCCGCGAGCATCGGCTCTCCATCGTCGAAAATCCGCAGGACAAAACCGTTTCATACGACAAGTGGCAGGGCAGCAGCGCCCGCATCACCAGCCGAGACACGATTCGCATGATGATTGACAGCGCCCTGCGGATGCAGCCTGACGGTTTTGACGCGCTCATGCAGCTGCTGGAAGAAGCCGGATGCAGGGTGAAGCGCGGCGCACAAATCAGCGTGAAGCCGCCATCCGGCAAGCGCTTTATCCGCCTTGATTCTCTGGGCGCGGCGTACACAGAGGCTGCTTTGCGGAATGTGCTGGGCGGCAGTCAGGTGCATATTCCCCGGATTCCGAGAAGCCAGTGCACGGGCAGGCAGATTGCGCTGCTGATTGACATTGAGAAGAAGATGCGCGAGGGAAAGGGCAGAGGCTATCAGGTATGGGCAGAGCGGCACAACCTTGACGCTGTTTCGCAGTCCATCATTTATCTGAAAGAAAACGGAATCAATTCGTATGAAGAACTGATGCGCAGGATTGCCGACGGGACAAAGCGGCGAAATCAGCTCAAAGAGAGCATGAAAACTTGCCAAACGCGGATGAAAGCAGTCAGCGAACAGCGAAAAGCAGTCTTGACATATCGCAGAACGCAGGCGGTTTATGTGCAGTACCGGGAATCCGGCTGGTCGCCGCAGTTTTATCAGGCACACGCGAAGGAGATTGAAGCCCACAAAGCAGCGCAGGCGGTGTACGCGAAAGCGGGCGGAAAGCTGCCGACGCTTGCGGAGCTGTCCGCCGAATACGAGCGCCTGCTATGCCAGAAGCGAGCGGACAGCACCGCGCTTGCCGAGGCAAAAGCGGAGGTTAGCAGCCTATGGCATATCAAAACGAACATGGATACCATTGCCAGCGACGAGCTGATTGAAGAAAAAGAAATTTCGCGTGCCGACCGAAACGCGCGCTAAGGCAAGTGCCTATTTCCCTTCTGCGCCAACAGCGTCGGAGTTTCTGTTTTTTTCGGGCGCACTGTGCCTGACAACCGCAGAGCCTGCTCTGCATTAGCGGGGAATGGGGAGAATTTCCCCAACAAGCAAGATGTCATTTTTAGCAAAATGACCCTGCTTGCTAATATCAGTTGCAAGAAAATTCGTTACTCCCACACGCACTGTTGGCTCGAAAAAGATGGGCGGACTTTGCTCTTTGGCAAAAGAAAATCCCACTGAGGCAAGAAAAACACTCAGTGGGGAAAGCGATTAGAATTTGCGTCCGGGAGAATAGCGGGTGATTCGATAACCGTCTGCATCTGCTGTAAAGCCAAGCCGGAACGTCCCACGCCCGGTAATGTTGCTGGAATAGTCGTACTCTACACAATACGAAAACGTATCGGTTGCGACCTTTGCCGGAACAGGAAGCGCCTTTTGATACACCCATTGCCCATTCACCTGCTGTTCAAGCCAAACATTTACGATGACGATGCGTTCTTTTATATCGTAAGTCGTAAAGTCAAAACTGGCAATCTTATCGGCAAAAAGGAAGCAAGCAGCACTGCCAAAGACAGTATCACCGTGCGTAGAGACTTCTGATGCAAATGCACTTGTTAAGAGCAGCATCACAACAAGGAAAATAGTGAGTCCTTGACGAAAAAACTTCATTTTCATTCTCCTATCATACTAATTAAGGCTGATGTGATTTCATTAGGCGACAGTTTACCAGAAATCCAGACATACATATTTTTGCTGTACCAGTATGCAGTTGTTAGCCCTTCGTTGTTGGCAACATAAATGTCCAATCCATTTACACGCTGCATTTGCCCATCATTCGTCTGCTCGAAAGCAAATGCGGCGTGTTCAATATCCGTGAACAGATTCATATTCGCTAAAATTCTTTTCTGCGGCTCGGTATTGCTGACATACATCAGCGATAGCTTGATGTATCCTGACATATAATCAACATATCCTCGGATCAGCGTCCATTCATCATCCAGTGTTTGAGGAACGCCGCTGTGGAAACCAAGCAGCGCATCAATTTCCGCTGAACTATTCACCGCATATGTTTGCTGCTCGACTGCCGCATGGTCAGCTAAGGCTTTGGCCACCCTGTCCACCGTAACTTCATGCCCAATCAAAACACGCTGCTGTTCATCCGGCGTAGACCAGCTTTCAATCCACGACCAATGCTGCGGAACAAAGAAAGATGCAACCAGTAGAACAGCGGCAGCTCCGAAAGAAGCAAATTTGAGTATGGCTTTTCGCTTCTCCTTCTTTTTCCTCCTCTCTTCGTAAGTGATAGCAATTCGCCGCTTCAGCTTGTCAATCCTCTCGGAATCCACGTCACCACTGCGACCTTGCAGCTGATCAGCCAATTCCACGCACGCCCGAATTAGTCCTAAATCAGCTGGACGGTCTTTCCTTTCTGCTTCTTGACGGACGAGCCCAAGCAGCCGCTGCTCGGCTTCCGTCTCACTCAAAGTTCCGTTTTCGATGGTCTGCAAGATGATTTTGACGTGTTCTTTCTTTGTGCCACTCATTTTCCCAAAACCTCCTTCCCGCAATGACAGTCAGCATTTCGCGGCATATGCTGCCTTGGCGAAGGGTGCGTGAATTATCACCCCTCCTGTTACTATATATTTGCCCCTTGATTTATGGCAGCCAGCCATAGGCATGGG
>ERZ773224.3561-NODE-3561-length-13517-cov-3.551850_pt1 | contig 13517 bp, 10 predicted proteins | sample MGYA00580526_ERZ773224 | MGnify/ENA primary metagenome ERZ773224 (study PRJEB29015, sample SAMEA2737743) | human gut metagenome | biome: human gut; feature: human-associated habitat; material: faeces | place: China | collected 2012 ... | reverse complement strand
TCCGCTCCCCATTGGGGGAGCTGTCACCGCAGTGACAGATCGTTAAATCCTTATTTGTAGATTTTCTTATTATTGTTTCCAATATCTGACTCCGAAATTCCTGCTTTTCCTGTATTTTCTCTCTACAAACCGAGAAATACATGGTAAAATTTCCATATAAATACACTGATTTCAGCTTTTTAGCAAAGGGGATCGACTATGCGAAGAATAATGGCCGGATTTTTGGCCGCCTGGATGATGCTCGGGGTTCTGCTCCCCAATAAGGGCTACGCGCTGCCCTCCAATACAGAGGAGACGGCGTCTTCGCCCACAGAAACAACGGTCCCCCCGACGGAAAAACCGGTATCCCCGACAGAAGGGACGGTATTTCCGTCGGAAGAACCGGCAGAAGAAAGCACAGAGCCGGAAACACCCCCAAAATCGGCGGCACTGGACGCACTAAAGCTGCAGGATGCCGAGGGGAACGAAATCCCCTTGGATCCGGCCTTTGATCCGGACTGCTTCCGCTATGAGGTGCAGTTCCCGGCAGCGGAGGAAATCACCGTCACCCTTTCCGGGCCGGAGGGCATCCCAATCTACGCAAACGACGCTTTGGTAGAGGACAATACCTGCCTGTGGGACCCGGAAAACCTAAATACCCTGACCCTGCGCCTGAAAGGGGAGGGCACGGAGGAAACAAGCTATGTGCTGCTCTTGGCCCAGGAAGAGGAGCTCGAGGAGCTTTTGGAGGAGCCGGTGCTTCTGCTGGCCCCGGAAACCGCGCTGACAGGCTCCGGCACCCAGGAAAGCCCCTACCATTTAACCACCGAAGCGGACCTGCGGCTTCTGGATACCTGGGTCACGGAAGGGGACGAACGGTCCAAGGGCTATTTCCGCATGGAAAATGACATTGCCATCACCGGAACCTGGGACGGCATCGGCGACGAGGATACCCCCTTTACCGGGGACTTTGACGGCGGCGGACACCAGATCACCATCCCGGAAGGCGGCAAGGCCCTGTTTTCCCGGACCCGGGGAGCCGTGATCCATGATTTAAAGCTCTATGGGCCCAAGATCCAGGACTACGGCCTGGTCAGCCATTATGTGGAAGACAAGGTGGAGAAGTACTACGCCAAATTCTACCGGGTGACCCTGGTAAAGGGCACCAAAACCCTGTATTCTGGCTTTATCGGCGGCTATGCCTCGGGAGAGGACCGGCTGCTCATCGAGGATTGCACCGTAGAATCCGGGGTCACCGTCGGCTACGACCGGAAGCAAAGCCACATCGGTGCCTTCGCCGGGGAATTCAATGGCTATGTCCGCAACTGTACCAGCGCCGCGGATGTGTACGGCGTAGACTGGGTGGGCGGCCTGGTGGGAAACAAGGGCCAGTCCATGGGCGACTTTGAAATTACAGACTGCAGCTTTTCCGGCTCCGTTACCGCTTCCGGCAATTACGCAGGCGGCATCGTCGGCGGCGGCTACGCAGGTACCGGATGGGGCCTGGTAACCGCTCCCAACGCCAGAGGCGTAGTGATCCAAAATTGCACCGGCGACGGGATTGTCTTCGGCAAAAACGGCGTAGGCGGCATCCTGGGTGCGGAAGGCTGCGTCCAGCAGTTCTGGGACAACGGCGTTGGCTATATCCAGAACAATCGCTTTACGGGCTTTGTCTCCTGCACCGGAAAATACGCCGGGGGCATTATCGGCTTTATGCAGTCCCTGAATGCCAATATGGTCATCACCGGGAACTACTACGAGAACGCGGAGGATGGTATCGGGGCTGTGGCCCATGTGGATACCAGCGCCGTACCCAACGGGTTCCGGGGCAATACCTATTATTACAATACCTCCAAATACGTTTCCGATGGCAACGGCGGCGTTGCAAGCTACGAGGAAGAAATCAACTGTGTTGCCCTGAAGCAGTATATTGAGCTTTCTACCATCGGCAAGGCTACCACCGGCAGCAACCGGGCCGTCTCCAAGCCGGAGATGAACCGGGCGGACGATCCCCTGGGGGCGGATAAAAATAAGCTCTGCTTTACGGAAGGCAGCGAGCCCCCCAAAACCTACGCCACAGGCATGACCCTGGAGGGCACCCCCAAGAAGAACTATACCCAGGGGGAGGCACTGGTACTTGACGGCCTGACCCTGATTGTGAAATGGAGCGACGGCACCGAGACCCAAGTATCCGCGGAAAGCGCCACGGTATCCGGCTACAACCCTGATACCCCGGGCAAGCAGACGGTGCGCCTCCGCTACGAGGGCCAGGAGGTAAGATTTACCGTAGCGGTCACACCCAAGAGTACGGATATCACCGTCTCCGTCTCCATCCTGGGGGACACCCACCATTCCGACCCCACCGCCAACGGCGGCCCCCACGGCCTGGCAAAGGGCGGCCTGACCACCTGGGCCAGCGAGACCCTGACCGCCAATACCACCAATACGGTATGGGATGTGCTGCAAAAGGTGGCGAAGGATGCCAATCTTCGCATGGACGCAAACAGCAACAACCAGTACGGCACCGTATACATCAGTGGGGTCAACGGCCTTTCGGAATTTGACAACGGAAAGAATTCCGGCTGGATGTATACCGTCAACGGCACCCATCCCGAAGTGGGCGTAGCGGCCAAGTATCTGAAGAACGGCGATAACATCGTTCTGCACTACACCGACGACTACGACTACGAGGAGGGCGGCAACAAGTACGGACAGAAGCCCAGCGGCGGTACCACTACCGGCGGCGGCTCCACCGGCGGAACGACTACTGGCGGCACTACCGGCACCACCGGCGGCACCTCCATAATCACCGCTGCGGACCGGAACAAGGCGGCGGCTGTGGACAAGCTGATTGAGAAGATTGGCACCGTCACCAAGGACAGCGGCCCCGCCATCGAGGCGGCCCGGAAAGCCTACAATGACCTGACCCCGACTCAGAAGCGGCTGGTCAACAGGCTCAAAGAGCTGACCGACGCTGAAAAGGCCTACGCAAAGCTGACGGCCACTGCCGAGGATCAGAAGAAGGCCCAGGAGGTCATGGACAAGATCAAGAAAATCGGGAATGTGACCAAGGATTCCAAACAGGACATCCGCGATGCCCGGAAGGCTTACGATGCCCTGACGGACCTGCAAAAGCTGCTGGTTGACAACTATGAAGTACTGACTGCGGCGGAGACCAAGTTCGCAATGCTGGATACCCTTGGAAAGGTCAGCGAGCCTTACATCAGCACCGGCGAGTACATGGAGAAGCTTGGTACTCCCAATGTCGGCGCTATTGGCGGCGAATGGATGGTCATCGGCCTGGCCCGGTCCGGACGGACAGTCCCCGGCGTGGAGGATTACTACCAGAAGGCTGTGGAGTATGTGAAGCAAAGCATTGACCCCGACACCGGACGGCTCCACAAGGCCAAGTCCACGGACAATTCCCGAATGATCCTGGCCCTGACGGCACTAGGCCGCGATGTGACCAACGTTGGCGGCTACAACCTGCTGGCTGGCCTCAGTGACCTGGAGTTCGTCAAGTACCAGGGCAACAACGGTCCTATCTGGGCACTGCTGGCACTGGATTCCGGCAACTACCCCGTGCCCTCCGGCGGCACCACCACACGGCAGGCCCTCATTGACGAGATTTTGAGTGTGCAGACCTCCGACGGCGGCTGGGCCATCTCCGGGGACCGTGCCGACTCCGACATGACCGGCATGGCCCTGACAGCGCTGGCTCCCTACTACAAGAAGGACCCGACTGTGAAGCAGGCCATCGACAAGGCCATTGCAAGGCTTTCCGAGATGCAGGACGATGACGGCGGATTCAGCACCACTTACGGCGACGGCAAGTACATTGCCACCAGTGAATCCACCGCACAGGTTCTCACCGCTCTGTCCGCTCTGGGCATTGACGCAGACACCGACTCCCGGTTTATCAAGAACGGAAGCTCCGTGGTTGACGCACTGCTGCGGTACTATGTAAAGGGCGGCGGCTTCAAGCACATCATGGACGGCGAGATCGACGGCATGGGCACCGAGCAGGCGTACTACGCACTGACCGCCTACTACCGCTTCCTCTCCGGCAAGACGAACCTCTACGACATGACCGACATCATCGACATGGGCGGCGATGTGGTAACTGTGGAACCCACCGTTCCCGCTACCACCGAACCTGCCCAGGCCAATACTCCCTGGTGGATCATTGCGGTCTGCATCTTTGGCGGCGCCGGCTGGGGTGTGGTCATCGGTATCGTCCTCGTTCCCAAGCTCAACAAGAAGAAAGACTGATATTTTACCGCCGGGGGCGGGCAACCGTCCCCGGCAAGCAAGGAGCGCTGCATTTGTTCAAAAGAAATATTCTGTGCCTACTGCTGGCAGCAGCCCTGCTTGTTCAGCCCATTTCTTTGAGGACCTGGGCCGATGAAGTGACACAGCAAGAAGAAACCGTTGCCGAGGAATCTACCGAGGCGGAAGAAACAGAAGAAATCATCGAGGAGCCAGAAGAAACCCGGGAGTCTGCCGAGGAATCCGAACCGGAGGAGACCCTGCCGGAGGAGACAGAAGACTGGCAGGAGCCGGAGGAGGACTACGAGGAAGACTACGAAGAGGTCAACGAGGAGGTCTACGAGGAGGGCCCCTTCTTCCCGAACTACACATTGGAGGAGTACGGCGACGTACTCTACGGCTCCGGCACCATCAAAACAAACGGGTGCAGCGTCTGCTGCATGGCGGTAGCCGCTACCTACCTGACGGGACACCAGTATTACCCCGATGAGCTGGCCCGCTGGTTTGGCAGCAAGGCGGAAAACAATGTGGACCGACTGCGCTACATGGCAAACGCTTTGCACCTGCCCATGACGGAAGCGGAGAACTACAACTTCGTAAAAGAGGCGCTGTGGGAGGGCAAAATCGTCATCCAGCTGATGAACGGCAAGTCCCTGTTTACCAAGTCTCAGCATTTTATCCTGCTGAAGGGCTTCGATTCGGACGGGAAAATCATGGTATACGACCCCTCCAATTCCAACCGGAGCAGCTGGTATCTGGCGGATAAGTTTGAAAACGGCTTTACCACAGACGAAATCTGCTGGGGCTACGACGGAGCCTTCATCCTGGACCCCGCAGCCATGCCAGAAGATCCCTTTATCTACGAGGAGCCTGTCCGGGAGTACGTGGAGCCCCGGTATGAGGGCCTGAGGCTGACCGACGAGGAAACCACGCTTTTGGCAAGGCTGATCTATGTGGAAGCCAGAGGCGAATGCGAAGACGGGCAGCAGGCCATCGCAGAGGTTGTTCTCAACCGAATTACCTCCGGCCTGTTTGGAAACTCCCTGACGAACCTCATCAACGATGAAAGCCAGTTCGTGCCCCGGAAGCTTCTAAAAGAGGCCAAGCCGGGACAGGCCCAGTACGAAGCCATTGACCGTGCCCTCTACGGCCCCTATGTACTGCCGAAAGAGGTCATGTTCTACGGCAGGGTGCGGACAACAGACAGCGTATGGGGCAATATCGGTGCCCATATCTTCTGCTATCCCAACGGCTATTTGGCCACAGAACAAAATTAACCCAACGAAAGCCGGACCGTCCGACGCTGCCCCCAGCACGGATGTCCGGCTTTTCAGAAAATGAGGCGGACTATGAAAAAGAAGAAAACAGCGAACCTAATTATGGTTCTCATCATTGCGGTCATTGCCATTGCCGGTGTGACCGCGGCGTTTCTGCTGAAAACCAACACCGGCAGCGGCCTGGGCAGCCAGTACAAAATTACAAAGCTCAAAGACAATACCCTGATAGAAGAAGGGCAAACGGACACTTGTACCATTACCATCGTCTGCGATACCATCCTGAACAACACCGATAACCTAAACGAGGAAAAGGCCCCCTTCGTGCCCAAGAACGGTACCATTCTCCCCAAGACCACGGTGAGCTTTGCCCAGGGAGACACGGTATTTGAAGTCCTGAAAAAGGTCTGCGATGCCACGAACCTGCAAATTGAATACAGCTACACGCCTCTGTACGAAAGCTACTATATCGAGGGCATCAACCATCTGTATGAGTTTGACGTGGGCCCGGAATCTGGCTGGATGTACAAGGTCAACGAGTGGTTCCCAAACTACGGTTGTTCGGCCTACACCTTAAAGAATGGGGATGATATCGTCTGGTGCTACACCTGCAACGGCCTGGGAGCAGACGTGGGTGAAGTCTGGATGGGCGACGACAATGGGTAACGACGCGTTTTCAAACTGCCATCCGGCGGTGAATTTTACGTTTTTTGTCGGGGCCATCGGCTGCGCCGTGGTCATCCAGCACCCGGCCTATCTGGCGATGGGCATTCTAAGCGGTATAACCTATTATCTGCTGCTCCACGGACGAAAGGGAATCCAAAATATTCTGGCCATGCTGCCCATTTTCCTGATTTTGACCTTTGCCAATCCTCTGTTCAACCAGTATGGCCAGCGGGTGCTGTTTCGGTATTTTGGCAGACCCTACACCCTGGAAGCCCTGCTCTACGGTCTGGCCATTGGCGGGATTTTCCTGGAAATGCTGCTGTGGTTCGGGTGCTACAATGCTGTTCTCACCAGCGATAAGTTTACGGCGCTGTTCGGGAATCTCATTCCCTCCCTGTCGCTGCTTCTCGTGATGGTTCTGCGGCTGATTCCCAACTTTTTGCGGAAAGCCGCCCAGATTGCCGGGGCGCGGAAGTCCATCGGCAAAGGAGCCGCCGAGGGAGACACCACCCGCGAAAAGCTGGAGGACGGCATGTCCATTCTGGGCGCGCTGACCTCCTGGGCCTTGGAGGGCAGCGTGGTTACGGCGGATTCTATGCGTTCCCGAGGCTACGGCACCGCCAAACGCACCAGCTTTATGATCTACCGCATGACCGGCCTGGATTTTGGCCTGCTGGCGGCGATGGCGGCCCTTTTTGGCATTGCTGTATTTATCGGAGACAAAAGCGCGGCCTTTACACCTATTCTGTCCATTGCACCCATTGGCGGGTGGAATCTCCTGGGGCTTCTGGCCTATGGAATGTTCCTCTTACTGCCCACCGCATTACACATAAAGGAGGCCATTCAATGGCACATTTCGAGATCAAGGATTTGACATTTTCCTATGCCTCTGCCAAAGGAAAGCACAGTCTGGAAAACGTCAGTCTTTCCATTGAGCAAGGGGAGTTTCTAGTCCTCTGCGGCAAGTCCGGCAGCGGCAAGAGTACCCTTTTGCGGCAGCTGAAAACCGTCCTGACCCCCAACGGCAAACGAACCGGGGAAGTTCTTTTCCATGGTGTTCCTTTGAAGCAGGTTTCTGACCGGGACCAGTCCGGCAAAATCGGCTTCGTCATGCAGAATCCGGATGACCAGATCGTCACGGATAAGGTCTGGCACGAGCTGGCCTTCGGGCTGGAAAGCCTGGGCTGCGACCAGAAGGAAATGCGGGGCCGGGTGGCGGAAATGGCTTGCTATTTTGGCATTCAGGATTGGTTCCACCGGGATGTGGCAACCCTTTCCGGCGGGCAGAAGCAGCTATTAAATCTGGCCTCCATCATGGCCATGCAGCCGGAGGTGCTGATCCTGGACGAGCCCACCAGCCAGCTGGACCCCATTGCCGCCTCGGACTTTTTGAATACAGTGCGGAAGATCAACACGGAGCTGGGTACCACGGTGATCATCACCGAGCACCGGCTGGAGGATATTTTCCCCTATGCAGACCGGGCGGTGGTCATGGATAAGGGCAGAGTGATTGCGGACGATGCCCCCGGAAAGGTGGGGCAGCTGCTGTTTGCTGGGAATAACCCCATGTTCGCTGCCATGCCCACCCCTGTGCGGGTTTATTATGGGGCAGGGGGCACCGGCGAAAGCCCGCTGACCGTTCGCCAAGGGCGCAGTTGGCTGAGTAAGGAATTTCCAAAGGAGCCGAGCATCAAGGCCATCCCCGCTCCCGCCTTGCCGGAAGAAATTGAAAATCCGGCCCTTGTCCTAAAAGAACTCTGGTTCCGATATGAAAAGGATTCTCCGGATATTCTGCGGGGTGTCAGTGCGGAAATACCCGCAGGAAGCCTCTATGCAATTCTCGGCGGCAACGGAGCGGGAAAATCTACGACCTTAAAGGCTATCTCCGGCGTTTGCAGACCCTACCGGGGCAAGGTGACGCTCTTTGGCAAGCCGGTGGAAAAGTACAAGTCTTCAAAGCTGTTCCATGGCTGCCTTGCCATGCTGCCCCAGGACCCCAAGAGCCTGTTTGTCAAAAAGACCGTCCGGGAAGACCTGGCGGAAATGACCAAGGACAAGCAGGAAATTGACCGGATCGCTGCCCTTTGCCAGGTGACGGAGCTTCTGGACAGCCACCCCTACGACCTGTCCGGCGGCGAGCAGCAGCGGGCGGCCCTGGCCAAGGTGCTGCTCACCAAACCCAGACTTCTTTTGCTGGACGAACCTACCAAAGGCATCGACAGCTTCTTTAAGGAGACCTTTGCGGGTATCCTATCTGATCTCAAAAAGCAGGGTATTACCATTGTCATGGTCTCCCACGATGTGGAGTTTTGCGCACGGTATGCGGATGTGGTCAGTATGTTCTTTGACGGACAGGTTCTGACTACGGACACGCCCAGACGGTTCTTTGGAGCCAACAGCTTCTATACCACCGCTGCCCACCGGATGAGCCGACATGTGTTTGAGGGGGCCGTTACGGCGGAAGACGTGATCCGTCTCTACAAAGAAAACAAGGAGGCAGCAAAATGAAAAAATCTCACATTGCCACGCTCCTGATTTTCCTGCTGGTGATTCCGGCAACCCTGTTCTTCGGGCTTCGGCTGACCGGCAGAGCCTACTATCTTACCAGCACGCTGGTGATTATCGAAATCATCATTCCGTTTCTCCTGGCCTTTGAAAGCCGCAAGCCCCAGGCCCGGGAGCTTGTAGTCATTGCGGTGCTGTCCGCCCTGGCGGTGGCGGCCCGTGTGGTGATCCCCATCCCCAATTTCAAGGCCATCTTCGCCATTATCATGCTGTCCGGCATTGCCTTCGGACCGGAGGCGGGCTTTCTGGTGGGGGCTGTCTCCGCGTTTGCCAGCAACTTCTTTTACGGTCAGGGAGCCTATACGCCCTGGCAGATGTTCGCCTACGGCGCGGGCGGTATGCTGGCGGGCTTCCTGTTTGCAAAAGGCCGGCTGCCGCAAAAGCGCTGGGTAATGGCTATCTTTGGCTTTCTGGCCTGTGTCCTGTTCGTGGGCCCGCTGCTGGATACCTGCACGGTGTTCCTCACCCTGCCCATTATCAACGCTCAGACGGCCTGGCCTCTGTATATTTCCGGCTTCCCGGTCAATATCAGCCAGGGCATCTGCACGGCTTTGACCATGGTGCTGTTCGGCCCGGCGCTGCTGGAAAAACTTGACCGGGTGAAGCTGCAATATGGCATGACGGAGGACGAAGATGGGGTTTGAAGCCTGCCATCCGGCGGTGAATTTCATCTTCTTTGCCGCCGTACTCTATGGCTCTGCCACCTTTCGGCACCCTGTGTTCCTGGCAATCGCCTATCTCTGCGCCTTTGCTTACAGTGTCAAGCGCCGGGGAAAGCGGGCCGCCATTTTTAATCTCTGCCTGCTGCCTCTTGTGGTGGTCTTTGCCCTGTACTACAGTTCCTACCACCATTTCGGTGTCACAGTCCTGAGAAAAAACTTTGTGGACAACAACATGACCCTGGAAAGCCTGGTGTACGGCCTGGTGATTGGTCTGCGTTTTGCCACAGTTTGTATGTGGCTGGAAGCCATGTTCCAGGTGGTGTCCTCGGATAAGGTGGTATATCTGTTCGGAAAGGTCAGTCCGTTGCTGTCCTTGTTCTTAACCATCCTACTGCGCCTTATTCCCAGAATCGGTCAAGAGGCAAGGCGCATCAACCTGGCCCAAAAGGGCATTGGCCGGGGCAGCAACCAGGGAAATATCCTCCAACGGCTTATGAATTGCCTGCGCATCTTCTCCATGCTCATTACCTGGATGATCTCGGCCTTGGCCCTGGAATCCGACTCTATGCGCTCCCGGGGCAGTCTGCTCCGGGGTCGGATGGCTTTCTCTATTTACCGCTTTGATAACCGTGACCGAGCCTTTGTGATTGGCCTGTTCCTCTGTATTACGTTAACCATCATGGGAATCATCCTGGGAGCCACAGATATGTGGTACAACCCCCGCATTCTCTGGAACCGTCTGAACGGGCTGGAAATCGTGACAGCAATTGGCTATCTGGTACTGTGCCTGATGCCCATGGGATTGGAGCTTTGGACGGAGCACCGCTTTCGTGCCGCAAGAAAAAGAGGTGTATACCATGACGCAATTGGACAATGAATTCTTTGAAGAATATAAGCACCTGGAACGCTTGTGCTCGGATATATACTCCTGCCAAGATGGAATCAGGCAATATCTGGAGGATATGGAGTGCCAATTTTCCGCAGGAGAAAAGGTAGTCCCCAATTGGATGCGGGACTACCGGAAGCTGCGGGGGTTGCGGAAGCGCAGAAATACTCTGGCACACAATGTGAGCGAATATCAGGTATGCACAGAGCGGGACATAGAAGATGTTAAAGATTTTACCAATAGAATCCTGCGGCGGCAGGACCCACTGGCATTGCTGAATCTGTATGATCTCCGAAATGGAACACCGAAAGCTCCGGCTGAAAGTGAAGTGCCTAATTCTGCCAGTTCCTATTATGGTGTGAGCCAGAGAAGTGTCCCCAGAAAAAAGAAAAGGGGTGGGAAGCTAAAAAGGGTGATTCTGTGGATTTTGTTACTGCTCACGATATATGCGTTGGTAATGCTGATATTGGCGTTGGTTGTCAGCACTGGATAGACTTGATATGGGGCTGGATTATGATATAATTAGTATGTATATCATTTCGCTATGCTGTGGGGGAAAGGTGGTTGCTCATGAGATGGGAGCGTGAATTTATCAGCCAAAATTATGGAGTATCGGTATACAAGTATGCAGATATGGACTTGTATGAAACGCATACTTTTGATTTCTTCCGCTGTGTAGAGTTTAACCCGGACTTTTATGGTAAGACAGCCAGTACGTTATTCAATGGAAATTTACGGATGTGCAGTACAGGAAACAGGTATGCAAAGCTTTTTCCGAATAAACGCCTGTCATATTGGGCAGATAGTGTAAAAACTGCAAGGGCAGAAATAAAAAAACATGGTGCAGGAAACAGTATTTTGACATTCTGGGCCTATGATGATGCTTCTAGCACCTTTCCCATATCCTCTAGTCAGGAACCGCTGAGAATCATTGATGGACGTAAATGTGGAGTACAGGAACTAATAGATAAAGCCGATAATGATGTTCCGCTATCGGAAGCGGAGCAAGAATATATGAAAAGGCTGCTTGAACATAATCCTGATTGTTTGGTTTATGATTCACATGCACAAGAAGGTGGAGAAAACTATATTTTCTTTGATCGAGGTTTCAAAAAATTAGCACTTCGAGAATTAAGCCTTCGTTTGAGCAGGGCTGCTGGAGGAAATCATAATAAGATTGTATGTGCGGGCACATCTGACTACACGCCGTATATAAAAAATTACGGAATGTATTTTGCAGAGAAAGCTAGAGTAGAAGAAGAAAAATCCTATTTATCAAGTGAGGAGTATTTGCAAAGGGAAGCGTGTAGGAAGAAATCCCTAGAGTGGGTGAAAGACCAAATTTAGAAGAAATTAAATAAAAAGGCTTACAGCAGACAGGCTACATATCTTATCAATGATACCTGTACTGCTGCAAGCCTTTTCAATTATGTGGACAATACGGAACGATGGGAAGCCATGGCACATTATGGTGCTGCTTTCAATTGCAGAGTGCGAACAAATTTTCATAATCTAGAGGAGGACGCTTTCAGCTCTCAAATTGACCGGAACTATAGAGAGTGATATAATAAACATATATTACTGAAAAAAGGTGGTATAATGGGAAAGGAATTCACAGATCAGCACATTGTACCTAAGTGCTATTTGGATAGATTCGGGACTAAACGCGGTAAAAAGGTGGTTATCGGGACAAGACTGAACGCTAATGGAAAAGTAAAATTCTTCCCGGCAACGACATCGGATGTAGGTTATATCAAGAACTTTTACGACGTAACTGATAGAGATGACCCAAAGTATTGGGAGCATTTTTTTGCACAAGAGATCGATGTCCTTTGCGGGCAATACATGGAAAACCTGATAGCAAAGATTACGTTATCCAGAGAGAGGGTAGATGTTCTTTCTGAGAAAGATAAGAAAATGCTGGCAAAGGTTATTATTGCCCAGATCATGCGAGTTCCCAGAAGTCTGGAGCATATTTCGAAGAAAATCTATCCTGATGTAATGAAACGTGTTAGAGAAAAAGCGATTACATCGCTTCCAGCATGTTTGATTGAAGAATACAGGCAACAAATCATGGAAATTGAATTGCCTGAGCAGAACCAGAAAGAATCCTTTTTCAATTTTGCTTTTACGCCAGAAAACTTTGATAGGTATTGCAAGTTGATACAGGATGGGGCGTGGTTCGTCTTTGTCAATGCACAGAGAGAGCATATGCCTTTTTTTACTAGTGATAATCCTGTGCTGGTGGAAGCTACTGGAAGTGGCAAAATAGGTGTGTTTCACAATGGCCTTGCCAATCCTGCTACGACCCTATTCTATCCACTATGCCCAAGCATAGCCGTTGCAATCTTTTCAAACAGGAGTATTGTGGGAGTAGCAGCGAAACATTTGGGTATTGATGGGAGAAAGCTTACAATTAGCGAACCCAAATACGTTATGGATAAGAACTTAAAAATCATCGAACAGGCATATCTCCATTCTTTTATTCCGCAGCCTTGTTTTGATATATTCATAGATGAGATTAACAATGAATTTGTTGAGGGTGTTTATATGGCCAAATAGAGTAGATTAACATTGGGAGTATTCTCGTGCATTGTTAAGCAAATGAATATTTGCACCCGGCAAAATTTAGTGAATTGCCGGGTGCAAGTACAAAATGTTCACTTTAGCTGACAGGCATCCCATACCCCAGAATAACGCTGCTCCCAAGTGAATACTGCTTCTGCCGGCACATATCCCTGGAATTACCCTCCACGGTATAGACTATCCCATTCTCCACCTTTTCCACAATGCCCACATGATCCGGCACACCATCCTGGGTGGCCCAGTCGAAGAAAATGAGCATTCCCGGCACCGGCTCCGCGGAGCCGTCCAGCCAGAGGCCGCGCTGCTGGAACCACTGCATTCCAATGACGCAGCCAGAGAATTTGGGGTAGGTGCCACTGCCCAGGTAGCCGCATTGGTCGGCGCACCAGGAGACGAAGCAGGCGCACCATTCCACATGGTTGGAAAAGCCGTACCAGCTCCAATAGGGTTCGCCGCCCACATTGCCAACCTGGGACAGGGCCACATCCACAATGGCATCCCCATCCTCCGGGGCGTAGAACACCTTGCCGATTGGGTAGTACCGCAGCACATGGGGGACGTATTGCTTGTCCCCATAGCTGTTCCAGCCCATCTGTTCTGCCATTTTTAAGGAGAACTCAATGGCGTTTG
>ERZ773224.3559-NODE-3559-length-13534-cov-8.768306_pt1 | contig 13534 bp, 10 predicted proteins | sample MGYA00580526_ERZ773224 | MGnify/ENA primary metagenome ERZ773224 (study PRJEB29015, sample SAMEA2737743) | human gut metagenome | biome: human gut; feature: human-associated habitat; material: faeces | place: China | collected 2012 ... | reverse complement strand
GTCCAAAAATGCGCTCGCAGTACAGGCCGTCGCGCTCCGGCTTCAGGGTGCGGTAATTGATGGTTTCGGGCTTGGTGACCTCGCCGTAGCTCCAGGCGCGGATCTGGTCCGGGGAGGCAAGGCCGATCTTAATCGAATCGAATTCTTTATTTTCCATTCAGCGAACCCTCTCAAATTCAATATGACACACGATGCAATTCGATCAATCGTCGAAGGAATCAGACTCGATGGCGGCGAGGTCGTCAGCCGTGGGGCCGACATCCTCATCCAGATCATCGTCAAAGCCTTCGTCGGCGTCCTTGACGCTGTAATCGTCCTGCAGCTCACTCTCGACCATGACGTTATCGCCCAGGTCGTAGTCATTGTTTTCAAAGCTGCTGTCATCGTCGTCAAACTCCTGACGCATATCGACGGCGTTGCCTTCCTTATCCTGCACAACAATATCCAGGCCAAGGCTCTGCAGCTCTTTGAGCATAACGCGGAAGCTCTCGGGGATACCGGGGCGCGGGATCGGCTCGCCCTTGACGATGGCCTCGTAGGTCTTGACACGGCCCACGACGTCGTCGGACTTGATGGTCAGGATCTCCTGCAGGGTGTAAGCGGCGCCGTAGGCTTCCAGCGCCCAGACCTCCATCTCGCCGAAGCGCTGGCCGCCGAACTGTGCCTTGCCGCCCAGAGGCTGCTGGGTGACCATGGAGTAGGGGCCGGTGGAACGGGCATGGATCTTATCGTCGACCAGGTGATGCAGCTTCAGGTAGTACATATAGCCTACCGTGACCTTGCTGGGGAACTGTTCACCGGTACGGCCATCATACAGGGTGGTCTTGCCGTCGTCGGTCAGATCGATCTTGGAGAAGTCGATGACATGGCCTTTCTCGCCCATCAGGCGGTCCAGGTGGGTCGGGTACTCGGGCGCGTTTTCGCCGTGCCACTTCTCGCGGGCCTCGGCGAAGCAGTCGCGCAGGTCGGACTCGTGCGCACCGTCAAAGACGGGGGTCTGGACCTTCCAGCCCAGTGCCTTGGCAACGTAGCCCAGGTTGACCTCCAGGACCTGACCGATGTTCATACGGGAGGGAACGCCCAGGGGGTTCAGCACGATGTCCAGCGGGGTGCCGTCGGGCAGGAAGGGCATATCCTCCTGCGGCAGAATGCGGGAAACAACACCCTTGTTGCCGTGACGGCCTGCCATCTTATCGCCGACGCTGATCTTACGCTTCTGGGCGATGTAGCAGCGCACGCACATACGCACGCCGGGCTGCAGCTCGTCGCTGTTCTCGGGGGTAAAGACCTTGACGTCGACAACGATGCCGTAGGCACCGTGGGGCACACGCAGGGAGGTGTCGCGGACCTCGCGGGCCTTCTCGCCGAAGATGGCGCGCAGCAGGCGCTCCTCGGCGGTCAGCTCGGTCTCGCCCTTCGGGGTGACCTTGCCGACGAGGATGTCGCCGGTCTTGACCTCGGCACCGATGCGGATGATGCCGCGGTCATCGAGGTCCTTCAGCGCGTCATCGCCGACGTTCGGGATGTCGCGGGTGATCTCCTCGGGTCCGAGCTTCGTGTCGCGGGCCTCGGTCTCATATTCTTCAATGTGGATGGAGGTGTAGACATCCTCGCGGACGAGCTTCTCGTTCAGCAGGACGGCGTCCTCGTAGTTGTAGCCCTCCCAGGTCATGAAGCCGATCAGGGCGTTCTTGCCCAGGCTGATCTCGCCGTTGCGGGTCGCGGGGCCGTCGGCCAGCACGTCGCCGGCCTTGACGGTCTCGCCCACATTGACGATGGGGCGCTGGTTGTTGCAGTTGCCCTGGTTGGAGCGCATGAATTTGATGAGCTCATAGGTGTCGGCGGAGCCGTCGGCGCAGCGGACAATGATCTTGTCGGCGTCGACATACTCAACGGTGCCGTCATGGGCGGCCAGGACGCAGACACCGGAGTCGGTGGCGGCCTTGTACTCCATGCCGGTGGCAACCAGCGGCTGCTGGGTGACCATCAGAGGCACGGCCTGACGCTGCATGTTGGAGCCCATCAGTGCACGGTTGCAGTCGTCGTTCTCGAGGAACGGGATGCAGGCCGTAGCGACGGAAACCATCATACGCGGAGAAACGTCCATGTAGTCGACCTGAGAAGCGTCGAACTCCTGGATGTCGTTGCGGTGGCGGCCGGAGACGCGGGGACGGACGAAGTGGTTGTTCTCGTCCAGCGGCTCGTTGGCCTGAGCGACGATATACTCGTCCTCCTCGTCGGCGGTCATATAGACGACCTCATCGGTGACAGTGCCGGTGGCCTTGTCGACCTTGCGGTACGGGGCCTCAACGAAGCCGTACTTGTTGATCTTGGCGTAGGTGGCCAGATAGGAGATCAGACCGATGTTCGGGCCTTCAGGCGTCTCGATGGGGCACAGACGGCCATAGTGGGTGTAGTGAACGTCGCGGACCTCGAAGCCTGCGCGGTCACGGGACAGACCGCCGGGGCCCAGAGCGGACAGACGGCGCTTGTGGGTCAGCTCAGCCAGCGGGTTGTTCTGGTCCATGAACTGGGACAGCGGGCTGGAACCGATGAACTCCTTGATGGCGGCGACGACGGGGCGGATGTTGACGAGGCTCTGCGGGGTGATCTCGCCGTTTTCCTGATTCTGCAGGGTCATGCGCTCACGGATGACGCGCTCCATGCGGGAGAAGCCGATGCGGAACTGGTTCTGCAGCAGCTCACCGACGCTGCGGACGCGGCGGTTGCCCAGATGGTCGATCTCATCGGTGGTGCCGATGCCGTGGTCAAGGCCCAGCAGGTAGTTGACGGAGGCAAAGATGTCATCGACGGTGACGGTGCGGCTGATCAGAACATCATGGTTCTGGCGCAGCAGCTCCTTCTGCTCCTCCACATCGGAGGTGGTGTCGAGGATCTTGCGGATCTCGGCAAAGTTGGCGCGCTCATTGACACCGGCCTCGGCCTCGACGTCGAAGCTGAAGAAGTTCTGGGCGTTGACGCAGCCGTTGGAGATGACAATGAACGGACGGGGCTCCTCGCCCTTCTTCTCAACGAGGATGGTAACGCGGGTAACACCGGCGTTATCGATCTCCTCGGCCTTGGCCATGTTGATCTTCTCGCCCTTGGCGGCCAGCAGCTCGCCAGTCAGCGGGGCGATGATGTCCTCGGCAGCCTTATAACCGGCAATGCGGCGGGTCAGGCTGAGCTTGTTGTTCATCTTATAGCGGCCAAAACGAGCCAGGTCGTAACGGCGCGGGTCAAAGAACAGGTTGTTCAGGTGTGCGCGGGAGTTTTCCACCGTCGGGGGCTCACCGGGGCGCAGCTTACGGTAGACCTCGAGCAGGCCCTCCTCGGTGTTGTGGGTGATGTCCTTCTCGAGAGAGGCGTTGATCTTCGGCTCGGAATCACCGAAGAACTGCTTGATCTGCTCATCGGTGGACAGGCCCAGGGCACGCAGCAGCGTGGTAACGGGCAGCTTGCGGTTCTTATCGATACGGACGTAGTAAACGTCAGAGGAGTCCGTCTCATACTCCAGCCAGGCGCCGCGGTTGGGGTTCATGGTGGCGGTGAACAGGTCCTTGCCGGTACGGTCCTTGCTGGAGCCGTAGAAAACGCCGGGAGAACGGACCAACTGGGAGACGATGGCACGCTCGGCACCGTTGGAGATGAAGGTACCGGCGTCGGTCATGAGCGGGAAGTCGCCCATGAAGATCTCCTGCTCCTTCACCTCGCCGGTCTGCTTGTTGAACAGACGGGCCGTGACGTACAGGGGTGCCGCATACGTGGCATCCCGCTCTTTGCATTCTTTAATAGAATACTTGGGGTTCTTGTCCAGCCGGTAATCGACGAACTCCAGCACGAGGTTGCCGGTGTAGTCCTCGATCGCGGCAATGTCGTGGAAGACCTCATGCAGGCCCTCCTCCAGGAACCAGTTGTAAGAGTTTTTCTGGATCTCGATCAGATTGGGCATACCAATCACTTCGTTGATGCGGGAAAAGCTCATGCGGGTCGTTCTGCCGTTTTGTACGGGCTTGACCTTTACCATAAAACGCGACCACTCCTATTCCATAGATTGACAAAGTTGGCGAAAGCGACCCGAAAGGCGGCTGTGAAACTGCGGCATATTCGTCGTTTTTCACAAACTTTTTGATTTTACAGATTTTGCAAAATTCCTTTAGGGCGCTCTATTCCATTTTTGTGATACTGTTTTAGTATACAGGGTAAATGGCTTGCTGTCAAGGGTTTTTCGGCTTTTTTATGAAGTTTTTCCGTTCTATCGAACGCCCGGGCGGGTGTAACAAAATTTCGGCAATTTGCTGATTTTGCACCGTTTCCCTCCGCTTGACAAATTCGGTACAGCGGTTACAGGGTGCGGTTTTTGGCAGTTTTCACAAGGTTGGGTGTGATATTTTAAACAGGTTGTCTCTTGACAGGCGGGGTGTTTTACGGGATAGTACTATACAGAATCCTTATTAAAAATGGAAAGGCGTTTTGCACATGAATCTTCTCGGCCAGAAAATCACCCTGCGGCGCATCCTTGGCATGATTGCGGGCGTCGTCATCATCGGCATCGGCATTGCGGTGTTCAAGTTCTCGCGTCTGGGCAACGACTCCATCAGTGCGCTGAACCTGCGGTTGGCGGAGCTGGTCGGCCTGCCGTTCAGCATCGAGAATGTGCTGATGAACCTCTGCCTTTTCGTGCCGCAGCTGCTTTGGGGGCGGCGGTACATCGGGCTTGGCACCATCATCAACAGCTTCTGCATCGGGTTCATCGTCACGTTTACCGGCGACGCGATGACCGCCGTCTTTGGCTCTGCCGACACGCTGCCGGTGCAGCTGCTTTGGGTCGCTGTGGCGGTGTTGGTCATCGCGCTGGGGTGCTCGCTGTACCAGACGGCGGATTTAGGCGTCGCGCCGTATGACGCGCTCTCGCTGATGCTGGCAGACCGGCTGCCTGTCCCCTACTTCGGCTGCCGCGTGTTCACCGATGCGCTGTGTGCGGTGCTTGCCTTCCTGTTGGGCGGACTGATCGGGCTGGGCACCCTGATTTGCGCCTTCGGGTTAGGACCGTTCGTGCAGTTCTTTACAAGGCATTTTTCGGAGAAGGTGCTGCGGTACAAGCCGGAGAAGAAATAGAAGCATCGTAGGGCGGAGTGCCCCCGACGGCCCGGCAGCGCTCCGGCTGCCGCAACGCTTCTGCGGGCAAGCAGTGCTCGCCCCTGCGATGCACTTTTTCGACAGGCTGCGGGTGCCTGCGGCCTCGGAGGCCGTAGGGGCGGATTCTATATCCGCCCGCGGAGCCTTGCCCTGCATCTCTAATAAGAACAAAAAAGGACCGTCTCCACACCCGGAAACGGTCCTTTTCTGTCACATTTTAATGATTCCAAACGCATTGGCCACCGAGCTTGCCAGAATGACGGCGGCAAAGACCGGGCAGAGCCAGCGGATCATAAAGCGGAAAATCCTCTTACGGCGGAAGGGCTGGCCGTCCAGCTCAACCTCCTGCTCGATCTTGTCCACGCCGATGACGCGGGAGACGAGCAGACAGGTCGCAATGGCCGCAATCGGCATCATGACCGAGTTCGTCAGGAAGTCGAAGAAGTCGAGGAACTGCATCCCGATGACCGTGACCCCCGCCAGCGGGCCGTAGCCCAGGCTGGACAGCGTGCCCAGCGCCACCATGATGACGCCGACGAGCACCGTGGCCTTTTTGCGGTCCCAGCCCAACTCATCCTCAAACGTTGAGACGGCGCTCTCGGTCAGGGCAATCGAGCTGGTGACCGCTGCAAACAGCACAAGCACAAAGAACAGCACACCCACCACCGTGCCCAGCCCCATGCTGGCAAAGACTTTCGGGATCGTAATGAACATCAGCGCGGGACCGGCCTGCAGCGTGTCGGGATCGCCGCCGGAGAACGCAAACACCGCCGGAATGATCATCAGGCCCGCCATGACGGCGATGAGCGTGTCGAAAATCTCGACGTGCTCGGTGGATTCCTCAATCGAGACATCCTTCTTCATGTAGGAGCCGAACGTGACAAGAATGCCCATGGCGATGGACAGCGAGTAGAACATCTGCCCCATGGCCGTGACGACGGTCATCCACGAGAAGTTGGCCGGGTTGGGCACCAGGAAATAGGCAACACCCGCCAGTGCGCCGGGCCGCGTGACCGAGTAGACCGCAATGATGACCGACAGCACGACCAGCACCGGCATCATGAGCCTGGAGACGCGCTCCACGCCGTTGCGCACGCCCGCAAAGATGATGCCCAGCGTAAAGAACGCAAACAGCAGGAAGCAGACCTCGGCGGACGCGCCGTCTGCAATGAACGCGCTGAAATAGCCGTCCTCCGCAAGACCCTGGGCGTTGCCGCGCAGATATTCAAACAGATATTTGATGACCCAGCCGCCGATGACCGAGTAGTACGGCACGATCAGCACCGGGATAACGGCGTTGATCCAGCCGCCAAAGCCGAGGAATCCGTTTTTGCGTCCCGGCTTTGCAAACGCACCGTAGGCGCTGACCGGGCTTTTGTGGGTCATGCGGCCCAGGGCAGTCTCGGCCATGATCATCGTGTAGCCGAACGTCAGCGCCAGCACAATATAGATCAGCAGAAAAATACCGCCGCCGTACTTGGCTGCCAGATACGGGAACCGCCAGATATTGCCCAGCCCCACCGACGCCCCGGCAGCCGACAGCACAAAGCCGAGCTTACCGGAAAACGAGCTTCTGTTTTGTTTTTGTTCCATGATTCTCCTGTTTCCTCCCAATTTCGTAATTCGCACAAAGGCAAGTGTAACACAGACGCGGAAAGTTTTCAATTACACTTTTTTTCAAGAAACGCTTGACTCTGACGCAACGTCAGGGTGTATGATGGCAGTACCGCAAAGGAAACGAGGGTTTTATCATGATGACCGTAAAAGAAGCCAGCCGACTGACAGGCATAAGCATACGCACGCTGCAATACTATGATAAGCTGGGTCTGCTGCCCGCCATGCGCACCGAGAGCGGCTACAGGCTGTATGACGATGCAGCGCTGGAACGTTTGCAGCAGATTTTGCTGTTTCGGGAGCTGGAGTTTCCCTTGCGGGACATCCGCACCATTTTGGACAACCCGAATTTTGACCGCCGCAAGGCTCTGCGCCAACAAATTGAGCTTCTCACGCTGAAAAAGCAGCACTTGGAAGATTTGATACGGCTGGCGCGGACTTTGCAAGTCGCAGGAGGACACACTATGCAATTCAAAGAATTTGATACATCCCGCATTGACGAGTACACCCGCCGCGCCAAGGAATCTTGGGGCGACACCCCCGCCTACCGCGAGTTTGAGCAGAACGCCGCCGAACGCACGGTGCAGGAGAGCAGCGATATAAACAATCAGCTGATGGCGTTGACCGCCGGGTTCGGCGCACTGCAAAACCTGCCCATCGACAACCCCGCCGTGCAGGCGCAGGCCGCCAAGCTGCAAGCTTTCATCACCGAGCACTACTACACCTGCACAAAGGAGATTTTCGCCCAGCTCGGCCAAATGTACGGCGCAGGCGGAGAGTTCACCGCCAACATCAACGCCGCAGGCGGCCCCGGCACTGCCGAGTTTGCAGCGAAAGCGATTGCGGCGTATTGCAAGGAATAAGGCATAAATTTTGTTGGACGCCTTGTAGGGGTGAGCATTGCTCGCCCGTGGAACATTGCAGCCGCCCCTACAGAGCGGCCATAACACCCACACAAACCAAAGCCCCGCCCTGCTTATTTTCACAAGCAGGGCGGGGCACTTTTATTCACGTATCAAATCAATCCAGGAAATCCCGCAGTTTCTTGCTGCGGCTGGGGTGGCGGAGCTTGCGCAGGGCCTTGGCTTCGATCTGGCGGATGCGCTCACGGGTGACGTTGAATTCCTTGCCGACTTCCTCTAGCGTGCGGGGGCGGCCATCCTCCAGGCCGAAGCGCAGGCGCAGGACCTTTTCCTCACGCGGGGTCAGGGTCTTGAGCACGTCGGCCAGCTGCTCCTTCAGCAGGGTCTGGCTGGCGGCCTCGGCGGGCACGGGTGCGTCATCGTCGGGGATGAAGTCGCCCAGATGGCTGTCCTCCTCCTCACCGATGGGCGTCTCCAGACTGACGGGTTCCTGTGCGACGCGCATGATCTCGCGGACCTTATCCACGGGCATGTCAAGGCGCTCGGCGATCTCCTCGGCGCTGGGGTCGTGGCCGTACTCATGCAGCAGCTGGCTGGACACCTTCTTGACCTTGTTGATCGTCTCGACCATGTGCACGGGGATGCGGATGGTGCGGGCCTGGTCGGCGATGGCGCGGGTGATGGCCTGACGGATCCACCAGGTCGCATAGGTGGAGAAGCGGAAGCCGCGGTCGCAGTCGAACTTCTCAGCCGCCTTGATGAGGCCGATGTTGCCCTCCTGGATGAGGTCGAGGAAGGCCAGATTGTGGCCCACGTGCTTCTTGGCGATGGAGACCACCAGACGGAGGTTCGCTTCGCTCAGGCTGCGGCGGGCGTTCAGGCCGTCGCGGCGGGTCTTCAGCAGCTCCTGACGGCGCTCCTCGGTCAGGGGGCCGTTCTCCACAGCCTCCATGGCCTCTTCCTCCGCGGCCTTTTCCTCGGCGTCCACGCTGGGCTTCTCGCTGCCCTCTTCGTCGATGTCCTCGGTGTAGCTGCGGCTGTTCTCGTCCTCCTCGAACGAGAAGCGGGCGCTGTTCTTCTTGATGTACTCGGGCGCACCGTACTTCTGGCGGTCGGCCTGCAGGATATGGGCAGCCTCGGCGCCGGCGTGGATGCGCTTGCTCAGGTCAACTTCCTGCTCCGCGCTCAGCAGAGGGATCTGGCCGATCTGCTTGAGGTAGTTCTTGACGGGGTCGTCCAGCAGCTCATCCATCGCAGCCTTCAGGTCGGCGGGGTTCTCCTCGGCGGCTTCTTCCTCGTCGTCGCCGCCCAGACCCAGCTCGTCGCTGTTGTTCTCGGCGTTTTCCACCTCGGCGATGATGCTGTCCACGTCCAGATTCACATCGGCGTCGGCCTCATCCTCGATGATCTTGATGCCGCGCTCTTCAAGGAGCGTATAGAGCGTTTCCACATCCATCCTGCACTGTGCAGCCAAAGTTTTGGCCTCCTGTGCCGACAGGGTGCCTTCGCCTTTCGTCAACAGTTCCTTCAAAGTCATGCCCATTTCGCTCTCTCCTTCTCACTGCGGGGGAAGCGCCCCGCAAGTGAACTTGTCTCATAGTTTCGGTCTTGCTTCATAGAAGTTGTTTTCATGGCCAGACGGTGTGCAATGGCTGTGAAAACAGCTTCTTAGATCACAAGACCTCCGTTGACGCCGAACACCTGGCCGGTGATGTAGCCGGCGTCTTCTCCGGCGAGGTACAGCAGAAGCTTTGCCACCTCTTCGGCGGTGCCGAGACGGCCCACGGGGGTCTCTTCGGCCAGCGCCGCTTTGTCCTCAGCAGTGAACGAGGCCATCATATCGGTGTCGATGACGCCGGGGGCCACACAGTTCACGGTGATGCCGCTGGGACCTTCTTCTTTTGCCAGCGCCTTGGTCAGGCCGATGAGGCCCGCCTTGGCGGCGGAATAGTGTACCTCGCAGCTGCCGCCAGTCTGGCCCCACATGCTGCTCACGGTGAGGATACGGCCCGCTTTGCGGCGTATCATCCCGGGCAGGGCCAGCTGGCAGAGGTTGAACGCACCGGTCAGGTTGACGTTCAGCATCCGCTGCCACTCTTCCGGCGTGATGTCGGTGAACAGCTTCTGCTGGGCGATGCCCGCGTTGCTCACCAGCACATCCACCCGGCCCAGCGCCTGCTCGGCGGCGCGGAAGGCCAGCTCACAGCTGGCCCGGCTGGCCACGTCGCACTGGATGGCCAGTACGCCCGGCAGCTCTTTTTGCAGGGCTGCGGCGGCCTCGGCGTTGGTGTGGTAGAACACTGCCACCCGGTAGCCCGCCGCGTAGAATGCGCGGGCTGCTGCTGCGCCGATGCCCCGGTCGCCGCCCGAGATGAGGACGGTGCGGTCCTTCGCCGCCGGGGCAGTGCTCTGGGGCTCTGCCGCAGGTTCCGGCTCGCGTTCCGGTCCCGATGCTGGTGTGTTCTCCGGCGCAGCGCTGACCGGCGTTTCCCTCGTTTCCTGCACCGGCGGTGCGGCCGCAGCCGCTTCTTCCGGCTCGGGCAGGGTCGGCCTGCGCTGTTCTGTCTTCGGCCCGGCGTCTGCAAGGTCAAATGTCAGCTCAAATTCGTCGTTGTACAAGAGTCAAACCCTCCTGTCCACTATTTTCGGCCGCAGCGCCTCTTCGTGTCAAAGCCTCTGCGGCGGGAAAGGAAACAGCTTCCCCCACCCCGCCGGAGCTGCGCTCTGCTCACTTTTTCCGGTCTAGGCCGGCCCTGCGGCGCGCCCGGCGGCATTTGTGTGGTTTCGACAAGTTTCCATTGAATAATATAGCACAATCGGGCGAAAAAATAAAGTGGTCACCGGTGATTTTTTCACGCAGTTCCCACTTTTTTCACAGATTCAGGGGTTCACGGGCGGCTTCCAGCGGGGTTTTGCGGCCCGCCTGGCCCGCAGTGAAACGAAAAATTCCTGCAAAAGCTGCTGTGCCTCATCGGCCCGCAGTCCCTTTTCGATGACGGGGTGATGGTTGAAGGGCTGGGCGAAGAGGTCTGTCACCGAGCCGCAGCAGCCCGCCTTGACGTCGGCGGCACCGTACACCACCCGCTTGATGCGGCTGTTGATGATGGCGCCGCTGCACATGGGGCAGGGCTCCAGCGTCACGAACAGCTCACACTGCCACAGCCGCCAGCCGCCCAGCTTTTTGCAGGCCGCGTCGATGGCCAGCAGCTCCGCGTGGTGGAGGGCGTTTTTCTCCGTCTCGCGGGTGTTGTGGGCGGCAGAGATGATCTCTCCGTCCTTCGCCACGACCGCGCCCACCGGCACTTCGCCCAGCGCAGCGGCCTTCCGGGCCTCTTCCAGCGCCGCGCCCATCAGCTCAAAATCGGTCATCCCATTCCCCTTTCTGCCAGCCGTGCGGCAAACACGAGGCAGTTATTTATAATATGTAACGCGCTGCCGGGCCATACGCTCTTCGCTTTCCGGGCCGCCCAGCCGAAGATGAGCCCCATGCCCAGCGCATAGGCCCGGGCCGTCCAACTGCCGTGCAGAGCCGCAAAAAACACCGCCTGCACCGCCACAGCCCCCGCGCCGCCCAGCGGCTGCAAAAGATAGAGCGCCCCGCCCCGAAAGGCAAGCTCTTCCGCCAGAGGGGTCACAAGGCAGATGCGCAGCGCAGCCCACCCGAGGGCCGCGCCCTCGGGCAGAGCCGTCTTTTCTGCCGGGAGCAGCAGCTGTGCTCCCGCCGCCAGCAGCCCCCAGAGCACTGCCGCCTCGGCCAGGACCCGGCACTGAGCCGGAAAAGACGGCTTTTCCGTTTCCCTTATCAGTCTTTTCACGGCGCCCCCTCCTGTCGGCGGACATTGTACCATACTGCCGCCCCGTTTTGCAAGCAGTTTTTCGTTCATGCGAAGAAATTTCACTCAAAAGATTGACATTCCGCCCGGCGTTCTGGTATACTTTGTACGACTTTTTTGTGGATTTGTCGTTTTACTAAAGACACACGATGAACGCACCCATGGAGGTACGAGCTATATGATACGCATTCTTACCGATTCCGCATCCGACATCCTGCCCGCCGAGGCCGCGCAGCTGGGTGTGGACGTCATCCCCCTCAACGTCACCCTCGAGGACGGCACCGTCATCCGGGACGGCGTGGACCTGACTCCCAGCGAGTACTACGAGCACATGGCCGGCTGCAAGAAGCTGCCCACCACCAGCCAGCCCAGCCCTGAGCTGTTCGAAAAGTTCTACGCCGAGGCTGCTGCCGCCGGAGACGAGGTCGTGGGCATCTTCCTGTCCCATGAGCTGTCCGGCACCTATCAGTGTGCGAAGCTGGCCGCAGACCTGGCCAACGTGGACAACGTCCTCTTCGTGGACAGCACCAATGTCTGCCTCGGCGAGGGTCTGCTGGTGCGTATGGCCGCACACCTGCGGGACGAAGGCAAGTCTGCCGTCCAGATCGCCGCCACCCTCGAGCACGCCAAGGAGCACCTGCACCTCGTCGCCGCCATCGACGACCTGAAGTATCTGCGCAAGGGCGGCCGTCTGCCCGCCGCCGTCGCCGTGGCCGGCGGGATGCTGGGCATCAAGCCCCTCATCACCATCAAGGAGGGCAAAGTCGCCATGGCCGGCAAGGCCCGGGGTCTGCCCGGCGCATACGTCGCCCTCTTCAAGAAGATCGAGGAGCTGGGCGGCGTCAATCCCCGTTTCCCTTCTCTGGCCGGTTACACCATCAGCACCCGCGAGGTGAACCCCATCCAGACCTATCTGGTGGACAATCTCGGCCTTTCCGAGCCGCTGGTGCGCCAGATCGGCTGCGTCATCGGCACCCACGCCGGTCCCGGTGCGTTTGGTCTGGCCTTCTTTGATAACGGGCTGGTCATCGACTAAGAGTATATAGGAAGAGGCTGCTGTGCAGACGCACAGCAGCCTTTTTTCGTTTTTCCTTACAGCATATCCGTGATGAGCTTGCCCAGCAGGAGCACCAGCACCACGAGCATCATGGGGCGGATGAACTTTGCGCCCTTTCTCAGGGCGAAGTGAGAGCCGATGATGTTGCCGACGATGTTGCTGATGGCGCAGGGGATGCCCACCGGAAAGACCACCAGCCCGCTGCTCAGATAGGTGAAGAGGCTGGCGTAGTTGCTGGCGAGGTTGAGCACCTTGGCGTTGCCGTTGGCGGTGCGCAGGTCGAAGCCCATCAGGCTGGTGAAAGCGATGATGGCAAAGGTCCCGGTGCCTGGCCCCACCATGCCGTCGTACAGACCGATGCCAAAGCCGATGCCAAGGGCCAGCAGGGCCTTTTTCAAATTCAGGGAGCCGTCATCCCGGTTCTCTTCCGGGAGGTTGCGCTGCCACAGGATGATGACTGCCGCGATGGGCAGGATGATGAACATCATCATCTGCAGCACCTCATCGCTGAGCATCAGGACGATGTGTGCGCCCAAGGCACTGCCCGCAAAGCTTCCGATGGCGGCGAGGATGCCCACCTTGATGTTCATCGCGCCGTTCTTGAAGAAGCTGGCCGTGGCGAACGTCGTGCCGCAGGCGGCGCTGAATTTGTTGGTGGCGTAAGTATAGTGAGGCGGCAGGCCCGCGAAGAGATAGGCCGGCAGGCTGATGAGCCCGCCGCCGCCCGCTGCCGAATCCACAAAGCCCGCAAAGCCGGTCATGAACACCAGAAATGCCATCATCGGCAGACTGATTTGAATACCCATTGTTATGATTCCCCTTAATATTCCTATTTTTTCCACGATTTTACTTGTACAGCTCACCCTCGCAGGCCAAGATCTGGTCGAGTATCATCCGGGACACCCGGGCGCCGTAGACCATGGAGGGATGGTCATTGTACTCGATGATGTCGTGGAAGTCCTTGTTCATCAGGACGATGACATACTCGCCGTAGGGGGTGTGGACGATGCCGCCGTCGTTGCGGCAGG
>ERZ773224.3557-NODE-3557-length-13538-cov-3.342802_pt1 | contig 13538 bp, 16 predicted proteins | sample MGYA00580526_ERZ773224 | MGnify/ENA primary metagenome ERZ773224 (study PRJEB29015, sample SAMEA2737743) | human gut metagenome | biome: human gut; feature: human-associated habitat; material: faeces | place: China | collected 2012 ... | reverse complement strand
GCCGTTGCCCAGCGGGCAGCCGCCCTGGATCATGAAGTCCTTGATGATGCGGTGGAAGGTCAGACCATCGTAGAACGGCTTGTGGCTCGGCTGGCCGGTGAATGGGTCGGCCCATTCCTTTTCGCCGGTGGCGAGGCCGAGGAAGTTGGCCACGGTTTCCGGGGTCTTGTCGTCGAACAGGTTGATCTTGATGTCGCCTTCAGTGGTGCGCATGATGATGGTAGTCATGGTTCCAAGTGTCTCATGGGCTTGAGACCGGCCGGGAACCCCAATCCCGTCATGCTTTGAGGGCATGGACGGGGATCCCGAACCGGACAGGACTCCGGATGGCACGAAACCAGCCAAGGCACCTTTAGCCGCACCCGAGATTCCGCCCTCGACCGGAGCGTCGGGGTTGAAGGGACTGACAAGGAACCTGGGCGCACCGGCACCTACCAAAGCACCTGGCTTCTCGGCATCAGTCGTCGGTTTCAGCTTTTTCATAAACTCTTCATCTTGGCAATAATAAGTATCATCGATGAGATCTTCGACTGTCACGCCAAGAGCTTTGGCAATAAGGAACACTTGCCGCAAATTAAGTTTTGTTTCTCCTTTAAGCATCAGGGTGATAGTGGGCCTCGAAACTCCTAAGGCGTGGGCTAAGTCTTTCTGAATCTTGCCGGTCAATCGCATATAGCGGCGAATGTTGTAACGCGCTACGTCTTCAAAACGTTGCGCTTCTATCTTCACCTGTTCTGAAGTTTCCGTGACTTCCATCGGTTAATCCTTTCCAAATAAAGATAACTATATCAAACAATGTTTAATATTGCTAACCTATTGGGCATGTTTGCATTTACGGGGCGAAAAAATGTCTGCATGGGCGAACTCATGTTGTCGAATGTTTTTCTTCCTGCTGCTCAAAAAACGTTGCATCGCTTGGGGGAGGTCGTAGATATAGGGATATATGGCATTGATCGATCCTGTTGGAGATGTGGACGGACCTCTGTGGCAATTACTAATCTTTGTCCCCTTGACTGCGAAAGTGGTATTTCCTTGGTGGAAGCTTGGGAAAGCATAGATATGTGTTATGCTAAGGAGCTTTTGGAAATTGCTGGGCATCCCGCCGCGAAGCAAATTAAATATCGATCTTCGCGTAGGGCGGGGCGTTATATGTCAAATGGTTGCGCATATTGTGATGCGTTATTCGGAAACTTTTGTATAGATGAGGATATTCTGGATGGACAAAAGCCTCGTCTGATTGCTTCTGTGAAAAGACCTTTGCAGGAATGGGCCGTCATGGTGGCTCAATTTTATCTTTGATTTAAAAGTTTCCTTTCTCTGGTGCTGAAACCGCATTGTGGAGATGCGGTTTTTAAATTTCGACACGCTGTAAATTAACCTAACTTGAGGTTAAAAAAACCAACCCATATACTGAGGTTAGAAATTTTAACTTAGCTGAAATGGGGTTAACGATGTCGAATATGAAGAGGTGGATGGCGGAGGTGGGATTAACTCATCGACAGCTTGCTGTTCAGCTCCATCAGTCGCCGGCCAGCGTGACTCAGAAAGTCAATCTGCATACACATTGGCAGCGCAGAGACTGTGCCGTTCTCCGCGAACAGTATGGTCTCTCAGCCGATTTCGTTCAGGATCTCATTCCATATGAGACAGCTTTCCCCAATGGTGTACAGGAGGTTATGTGATGGCTGGTGGAATTTTCGAGCAGTATAACTGGCCGGAGGGCCGGAGCGATTATGTGGAGGTGTGCGACGGATGCCACACAGCAATCTGGTCGACCCGCTGGAACGAGGAGACGTCTGACGGCTTCGACGCGTTTCTCGCCGAAAACGGCTGGCGCGACTATATCGACCAGCTCGATTCCCGGATTCTGAACCTCTGCCCGGCCTGCGCCTTGCTCGCGCTGCGCCTTGGCGAGACCTGCGGGCTGGCCGACACCTGGCTCCGCCCCACGCATGCCTACACGCATGCCTTCCGGGAGGTCGATGCACAGCTCTCCACCCGCGAACGGGTGGTGGCGAACCTGCTGTTGACCGAGGGGAGGGCGGCATGAAGTTATTCAATGGCTATGTACTCGGCACGTCCGGCGGTGGCAAGTCCTTCGATGTGAAGGTGAGGAAGGCGGACGACTTCGCCTTTGACGAGCCGATTGTCATCGACCCGGAGAAGCTAGGCGTTGATGTCGCTGCCAAATGCATCAACGGCAAGGATCCATTGCACGCCGTTGTCTTGGGAGGTGTTTTTACTCCGTATGGCCCGTTGCTCACCGACGACTATGGTCGGTCCATACGTTTTGCCGAGTACGGAGACGGACCATGCCGCTTCGGGGATCGTCCCATCCAGGTCATGAAGCCATATGAGTGGCTTGCCGACCGTGTCTACGTATTTGATGACGAGGCCGTCGCATCGTCTAAACACGATGTGTTTCGTTTTGTTGTTGAGGCCTGCCGCTGCTTCGTTGGTGGTGACGGAGACCATGATCGCAGCGTGGTGCTGTGCCGCGAAGGAGTCGCAGAACAGCTTGATCTTTCGTCCGATGCCTTCGCGCCGATGGTCGGGGCTGACGGCAATGCCGTCCGTTTCAGCTACCAGCCGTGTGACCGCCTGCGCTGCGTCTGCTCGACCAATCCCCAAAAAGGCCTTGGTGTGTTCCATGTATGGACTGAGCGAGGCACCACCTACCAAGCGGTTCTGGGATCATGCGCCTATGAGTGTCGGCCTGAGAAAGCCTTGACCCTGCCAGACGAACTCTGGTCCAGGAATGAATCCTGGATGCGCGATTTCTTCGAGCAGGAGACTTCCGATTTCCTCTGCCTCGGCGTGGTTTCTCGCCGGACGAATATCAGGTTCGTTGAGGGAGGTGGTGCGAGGGGTTGATTTCATTTGGTTTTCTCTTTCTCTGAATCGATAAAGGAGGTGTTGGTCTGATGGCGATTGACGGTGTAGGGGTACTGGCCATGGATTCCGGTTCCGGTGGCATGAGCGACGAAGCCGGAAGACTTGTTTTCTCCCGCGACCCATCGGGAACGTTCATCGACGGTATGGTCTTCGGAACTTCAGGAGGCGGTGAGAACGCCAATCTCGAAGTGCTGTGTGCGTTGCCCTACGAGCTTGTACGCCCACATGCTAGTGCCTCTGTCCTGGGTCCGCTGGTCGGCGTAGGGAATGTGAAGAGGCTGTCCCTGAGCGTCAAATACCTTGATGGTGAGATATCCGTCGGGCGGTACGACCGTGTATCCGGCTTTCTCGTTGAGCAGGCGCGCGCCCTCGTTGGTGGGGATGCTGAGTATCAGCTCAGCGCCGTGGTCTGCCGCCCAGGAGTCGCAGAACGCCTTGATCTGCAATCCGATGCCTTCGCGCCGATGCTTCCTGACGACCGCGATCCCTTCGATGAGGGCTGCATGCTCGGCGAAAGCCTCTCGTATCTGTGCGGCATGGACCCCGCTCGTCCCGGTGCGGTATATGAGCGTCTCGGCTACGCAAAGGGCTGGCTGGATGAGGGCCGCGCCTATCAGACGGTCCTGTCCCCATACGCCTATGTACGTAGGCCTGATCGTTCCATCATCGTGTCTGACGACTGCTGGGACGCTTTGATCGAAGTCTTTGATGTCCCTGACGAGCAGGCTCTTGATTGCCTTTGCCTCGCCATCCGTTGCGGCGGCGCGTGGCCCGTCGACGGCGAGGGAGGTGGTGCGATGGTCTGATTTCATTTGGTTTTCTCTCTTCTCTGCAATCGATAAAAGAAATGCCCGTTCCCGATGTTGGAGCGTCGGGGACGGGCGGTGCAACCAATATTCCGAGCGGCCGCGGATCCCGTATCTTGCCGGATCCCGGTCCGTGGCCGCCCAATGCATTGTCTTGGAGTAGTGATCACACATGAACGACTTTACTAAAGCATTCCGCATGTCTTGCTCTGTGTTTCCCGAGTGTAACCGGGATTTCCAGGCGCCGGTTTGGACGTTCCCGGTCGTGGTGGCATTCGCCCGCCATAATGGTCCGGTTTCCACCGATTCCCGTCGCCTGGCGTCGATGATGGCGCACCCGTCCATGGAAGGGAGACTCGCGTGAACTGGCTTGCAATCGTATTGATCGTGTTCGTCGCGTTCTCATGGCTGATGACGCTGGCCCTGTGCCGGGCGGCACGTCTCGGCGACGAGATGGCCGCCAGATTGGCCGACGAACGCCGTGCCGCCCAGCAGCGTGAGGAGGAGCGGCCGTGAGCAACATCGCACTGTCATGGGCCTTCAAATGCCATGTGGGCAACGCCAGCGCGAAGGCCGTGCTCGTCTACCTCGCGGACCGCGCGGACGACGACGGCACCGCAGCCTATCCGAAGATCGCGACCATCGTCAACGTCACCGAACTCTCGGAACGGACCGTGCGCACCGCGTTGAAGACTCTCCAGGAGCGCGGCTTCATTCGCCGTGGCGACCAACGGTACGCGCGCCTCGGCAAGGGCGGCAGGAACCGTCTGCCCCAGTACTGCCAGATCGTGTGGGACCTCGCGGTCGAATCCGACCCGTCGACCCTCGAATGGATCAAGGAGACGCACACGGCGGAACACGACCCGAAGACCATGGGCAATACCGTGGACCCCGCCGCCTCCACCATCATGGAAAACGGTGAATCCAAGGACGTGACTCCGGAAAACGCTGGAACGAAGCCGATTCCCAGCACTGCAAATCTCGCAGGGCTGGAAAACGACCCGGAACCGGCACTGCAAATCTCGCACCTCCAGCACTGCAAGAGCTGCACCCCCAGCACTGCAAATGCCGCAGGGCTGCTATATAAGGATAAAACCCTCCAGGTAAACCCTCCGAGTAAACCCTCCTTCCCCTCTGCCCCTACGGGGCATCTCCCCGCAAGCGACCCGACCGCCGCCGAAAAAAATAAAACCGAACAACTCGACGAGGACGACACCGAGATCGCCGAAGCGGCCGGACGGGTCCTCGCCTCGCTCGGCGAGCAGCGCTCGATGCTCGGCCTGGCCACGCCCTCACCGACCAAAGCCGACCGCAAGGCCGTCATCGGCCTGTACCGCAGGCTCGTCGACGAGGGCGCGCAATGGCCCACCCTCGTGATGGTCGACGCGATCGGCTTCGCCATGAACGGCGATTGGTGGTCCAAACGCATCCGCACCGGCCGGGCCCTCGCCCGACACTGGGACGAACTCAACGACGACATGATCCTCGCAGCCGGCCGCACAGACGGCGACGCACACGCACAGACGGTTCCGGCGGCCGTGCCGGAACCGGAGGCTGCGCCATGGCTGCCCGACTGGGCCGTGGAGACGCTGGCCGAATTGGACGGCCAGGACGCGACGGCCGGAGGGGAGGCGACGGCATGACCACGCGCATCGACTGTTCCGAGGCGGGCTTCAGCGAATTCCTCCTCGCCAACCCGCAGCTCGACGGGCACGCGGACCTGATCTGGCAGCTGCACGCCGTCTACTGGCGCAACAAGCGCCTCGGCCATCCCAAGGCCGTCGGCCTGCTGATCCAATACGCCCGGGCATGGGCCGCCCGCAATCCCGGCGAAACCGCCATAGGACGCCTCCAGGCCCGCAAGACGCCGATGACGCAAGGACGGCGGCCATGAACGGGCGGGACATGATGCCGGCCTGCGCGAGAATCGCCGCGGTCGACCCGGCCATGGCGGATCGCATGTGGAACACGACGACCGACGACGATGGCCGGGACCTGGTCGACGAACGGATGCGCGGCAAGGGCCGCATGCTGTGTGCCGCGTGCCCCATGCGCCTCGACTGCATCAGCCGCGCCCTCGTCAACGGCTGGAATGACAAGGCCGTGTACGGCGGGCTCGAATACGCGAGCCGCTGGACCCTCGCCCGGCTGATCGCCCGCGACCTGCACGTCGACGTGGACGGCCTGCACCGGATCCCGCAACGCCGGATCCGCGACTGGCTGGCCGACCACCCGGACTGGGCCGAACGCATGCGCCGCGGCGGCCGGGACTACTGGCGGCAGGTCAAACGCCGCCAACGCTCGCGCCGCGAATACACGCACGACGATCCGCTGTTCCTTCCGACCGAACCCGTGCCCAAGGGCTTGGTCCAGGGCAGCCTCTTCTGACCGCCGCCGCGATCCATACGGACCGCGGCATAAGCCGAAATACCGAAAAACCAACTAACCGGAATACCGAAAAACCGAATACCGATATACCGAAATACTTGAATAAGGAGAAACCGATGAACGACAAGAAGAACCGCGAACCGATGGTGATCGCATTGGCGACCGGCAAGGGCGGCAGCATGAAGACCACCAGCGCCGTGTTCCTGGCCTGCGCCCTCGTGGACCAGTCCCAGGGCGAGCGGCATGTGCTCGTCGCCGATGCGGACGTGCAGGGCGACGCGAAGGACTGGTGGTACAGGGCCGCCGAGCTGGACGACCCGCTGCCGTTCGACGTGATGTCCGCCGCGCCGGCCGACATCACGCACCTGCACGGGATCAACGACCGTCTCGACGACCCCGTCGACTGGGTGCTGATCGACTCCGCCCCGTACGGGCGCGCGTTGGACGAATCGGTGAACAACGCGGACCTCGTGGTCATCCCGTCGAGCCCCAGCCGCATCGACCTCGACCAGGCCGTCGGGGTGAAGGACCTGTGCGACCGGCGCGGCGTCCCCGCCGCGATCCTCCTGTGCCGCACCGAGGCCAACACGACGGCCCTGCGCGACGCGCTGGAATGGATCGACGCCGCGGGCATCGCGTGCTTCGAGACGCTGATCCCGAAGCGCCAGGACATCCTCAACGCGAAATCCACCCGGCCCCGCGGGTCCCGCCTGCACGAATACCGGGACCTGGCCGGCGAACTCAAGCAGACCATGCGACAGCTCAAGGACAAGGAGGAGGACCTGTGAGGAACATGAACCTGACGCCCCGGCCGCGCGACCTGACCGCGCTGCTCAACAGCGACCGGACGGATACCGCGATACCGGAACCGGTAGATACCGAAAAACCGAATACCGCAATACCGAATACCGAAAAAACGAAAAACCGGAAGGACGAAAAACCGGAATCCGGGGAGGGCTGGGTGAAGACCAGCGTGAGCCTTCGCGCCTCGACCCGACGCCGGCTCAAGACCTGGGCCGCCGCGCACGACATGCGCATCCAGGAGGTATTGGAGGACGCTCTGGACTCGTACCTGTCCTGACCCATCGATCCCCGTGACGATCCCTGCCACGGGGATTCACGTTTCCGGGTCAGACAGCGGCGGCGTGCCGCGAATATCGATGGCATCATCGCCGCTTTCGCCGACCATCCGGCTGGTTTCGAGGGTTTCTGCGCGGACATGTTCCGTTCGCTCGGATACACGACCGAGGTGACCCCTGCCTCCAGGGACGGTGGATACGACATCCTGCTGCGGGGCCGGGACGGCGTCATGTCCATCGTTGAATGCAAATGCTATGCACACGGCGCGACCGCGTAAAATCGATCCAGAGAAGAGATATTAAAGGGGGTTGGCTATGGACATGAGCAATCCGCTGACTGTAGTCGGAATCGTGTTGACGGCGTTCATCGTGTTGATGGTCCTGAGCGTGGTTCTGGAGTTCCTGTCGCATCCGATACGTTTCCTGGCAAAGATCGTGCTGAAGATCGCGGGCATACTGTTCGTGATACTCGCGATGTTCCAGATCGCCGATCTCATCAACAACAAGGGCGTGAAGTGGGACGCCGTGGCAGTCATGGTCGGCTGCGCCCTGGTCGGCGCACTGTGCGAGTGGCTGATTGTGCGTCCGAGCATGCTCGAACGCCGCGCCATGGAACGAGAGGCCATCGAGAGAAGGCAGAACGCCGAGCATGAGAAATGGAAGCGGTATCAGGATGAGCGGCACGACTGGGAATAGGAGCGCGACCGCACGATATGGAAAGACGGAAACGAGGAATGAGATGAACGAAAAGAACGCTGCGCCGGAGCCGGGGGAGAGGTCCTGTCTCTCGCGCACGGGCGTGATCCTCGAGATTGAGGAGCGCGAATACCGTCGACGCATTAACCGTCGATCCGAATTGTGACGGGAAGTATTTCTATCCAATCGGCTGATTCTTTCGTTTTCTTTCTGATCCCCGTAATGGCTTCTCCGGTACGGGGATTTTTCTATGTCCAAACTGATGCTTGCGGACTGGGACACCGATTGGAGGGTCCTGTCCTCGGGTTTCCGCCGATGTCCAAACCGGGGTGTGTCGGAAGCGTGTTTCATGGGAGTTGTATGCCCGGAAGGGATCCGGGCGCTTGAAAGGAATTCCTATGAAGCAGAGGAAATGGTTGAGCCGGATGGCCGCGACGGCAGCCGCCATGGCGACCCTGTTGACCGGCGGCGTCGTCGCCGGCACCGCGTTGGCCGCCGACACCGACGAGCCCGGCCTGACGGCATCGAAGACGGTGACCGCGACTGACAAGCCGAACGTGTTCGACGTGAACCTGTCGGCCACGGGCCGTGACTACGCGAAGAACAAGGAGCATGCCCTGTTCGTCCTGGATCGCACCGGTTCGGTCGGCCAGAGCGAGTACGACGAGATCGCGAACATGGTCCGCGGCCTGGGCAGACGATTGATGGCGACGGGCCAGGTGCAGGTGAGCGTGGTCCTGTTCGCCGGCGGCGCGCAGGAGAAGGAATCGGTCTGGTACGACGGATACGAGAACGTGGTGACCCACAGCACGGATCCGGCGGACCTGGACAAGATCATGGTGCCCGTCTCCACTACTACTACTACTACTCATAACGGCGTCTTCTATGGCTCCGAGTATGGCACGAACTGGGAGGCCGCTTTCGACGGTGCGTCGAACGTGATGGCGCATGAGCAGCTGCCCACGGACGTGTTCTTCTTCAGCGACGGACACCCCAACACATGGGCTGGCGCGGATGGCTACAAAGAAGAAGAAGCCTATTCCCGCGCGCTGTCCCGCGCGAGGGAGTTCGCCGCCTCGTATGGCGACCACATCCAGAACTTCACATCGATCGGTTTGCAGCGCGGCGGCCAGGACCTGTCGAAGCTGGAGCATCTGAGCAAGGACGTGTTCGGCGCGAAGGCGAAGACCGAGTTCGCCTCCACCGGCGACCAGGTCTCCGAGGACCTGGAGTCCAACGTCGAAAATGAGCTGATGACCGGCGGTTTCGCCAAGGGCGTGACCCTGACCGACCAGTTGAGCGGCAACGTCAGACCGGTCTCCACCGACGCGAAGGGCCGTCCCGGCCTGAGCGTGGGCGTGAGCACGGACGGCGGCAAGGCGACGACCCTCGTTGAGGGCAAGGACTACGAGTACACGTACGCGAACAACCGCATGAGCGTGAGACTGCTGAACCAGCTGAAGGGCTCCCAGACCGTCACGGTCACGATCCCCGTCAAACCCACTGACAAGGTCCTCCAGCAGGCGGTCGCCGGACAGACCGGCCCCGACACGGGAGACCCGGACACCGGCAGCCTGTCCGCCGGCAAGCATGGCTGGTATTCCAACACCGGAACCAACACCGTCACCCACACCAGCCCGAACACCGGCGCGACCGGCACGAGCACCCTGCCTAGGCCCGTCATCCCCGTCCAGGTCGCCAGACTCCAATACGACAAGAATGCCGAGACCGCGACCGGCGATATGGGCAAGGACGCGGTGACCGCGCCCGCCGGCAGCGAGCAGGCCATCGCCGCGAACAAGTTCGCCAACGCCAACCACACCTTCCAGGGCTGGAACACCCAGGCCGACGGCAAGGGCATGACCTACCAGAAGGGCGACAAGCTGACCCTGCCCGAGGGCACCACCGTCCTGTACGCGCAGTGGAAGCGGATCCCCGGCACCCTGACTTGGGTGAAGACCGACAAGGATTCCGGCGAGGTCCTCGCGGGCAGCGAATGGACCCTCACCCCGAAGGACGGCCGGCCGACCGCCATCACCGACAACGGCGAACTCGACCAGGCCGACGCCGACGGCGCGTTCAAGCTCACCGGCCTCGACTGGGGCGAATACGAGCTCATGGAGACCAAGGCCCCCGAAGGCCATGACCCCATCAGCGAGCCGATCACCGTCACCATCGACGCGAAGCACACCACCGTGAACATCGGCGACGTGAGCAACGCGAAGACCCCCGCCAAGGTCACCTACGACCCCAACGGCGGACAGGGCGACACCCCAGGCTACGACGGCCACGTGGGCGACACTCCCGAAGCCTCCGAGAACAAGTTCACCAACAAGGACGAGTGCAAGGAGTTCGCCGGCTGGAACACCCAGAAGGACGGCAAGGGCAAGACCTACCAGAAGGGCGACCAACTCGACCCGCTCACCGGCACCACCATCCTGTACGCGCAGTGGAAGACCAAGGACGGCTGCCCGGCCGCCCCCGCCGCGTTGCAGGAGCTCGGCAAGACCGGCGCGGGCATCACGCCGATCGCCATCGGCATGGCGACGGCCACCCTGCTGGGCGCATGCCTGACGATCCTGTGCAGGCAGCGCCGCGCACGCAACGCCTGACGCAAGCCGAATGACGAAGGAGCGGGACCGGCGACCATGACCGCGGCAGACGCCGCGCGCGGCCGGGGTCCGCTCCTTCCCCTTTCCACCGAACTCCCGAAGGAAGAGATCCAGATAGATGAAGAATCCGAAAAAACCACATAGCCTCGAAAAACCCGCCGCGACGCTGATCGCCACGGCCACGCTGCTGGCGGGCATGGGCCTGCCCACGGCCGCCCTCGCCGCGGACGGGACCACGCCGAACCCATCCGCATCCACATCCGGCACCGGCACCGGAACGGCCGACAAGGACCAGACAAACACGCCCATCACCTGGACGCTGATGGGCGTCACCCTCACGGCCGACGACAAGGGCACGCTCACCCTGCCCGACGGACAGACCACGCCCGCGTTCGACAAGCGCCCCGACAACGCCAGCGTGCAGGGATCCGACGGCACCGCCATCCCGCTGACCCTCGCCGACACGACCGAGGAACATCCCGATCTCGGCGTGACCACGGGAACCGGCACCCTGACCGCCGAAGCGAAGGACGGCCGTCCCGCCGTCCACGTGCCCGCCACCTGGACCACGGGCACCAAGACCACGCTGAGCGACGGCACCCCGTTCACCCTGAAGGACGACGGCGTATGGCACGCATCCTACGGGCGCACGCTCGCCCTGAAGGACGACAACGAGCCACCCGTGAGGAACATCGGCCTGTCCGACGGGTCCAAACACGAGATCACCTGGGGCGAACCCACATTGCATGACGGCAAGGTCGTGCGCGAGGGCACCGCCTCCGGCGAGATCCAGGGCCAGAAATGGCAGGCCACCCTGACCGCCGAACGCGACACCGACCACACGGGCCTCACACAGGCCGTCACCGCGGCCCGCCAGGCATACGACCAGGGTGCCGACGAATACACCGCCGCGAGCCTCGAGAACCTGGCCGACACGATCGAACAGGCCGACGAGCTCGACCGGACCGGCGCGACCGACGAGGCCATGGACGCGATGCGCGACCGGCTCGCCGAAGCCGTCGGCAACCTGGACACGATCACCTGGAAGACGGACGGCACGACGCTCTCCCACGAGAAGGGCCAGGGCTACAACGGCAAGGCCCCGGACACGGCCGACGCCGCGCCCGGCGACACCATTCCGCTGGCCTCGAACGACCCGACCCTGGGCAAACTCGGATCCATCACCATTCCCCGAATCCAGAACGACGATCCGGCCACGCTGACGGACGAGGACCTCGGCGTGGCCCGCGCCACCGGCACCGCCCACTACAAGGGGACCACGCCGAACGGGAACCGCACGGCCACCTGGAGCCAGGACTACTCGTACACGCTCGGCACACGCGTCAAGGCGACCGGCCCCGACGGCCGCGACATCGGATTCACCACCGGCCACGGATACCTGTCCGCCACCGTCACCGCAAGCCTCGACCAGACGAACCAACCCAAGGACGCCGACGTGACCATCGACGGCCGGAAAGCGCAGGTCACCTGGAGCGGCCAGGTGGTCCACACCACCACGACCGACACCACCACCACGTACACGCGCCAGGGACGCGTCGAGGGCGACGTCAAGGTCGCGGGCACCGACCGGACCCAGCACTGGATCGTCTACGTCAGCGCCTCGCGCACCGAAGGCCACGTCGCCGGACTGAGCCTGATCCAACGCAAGCCGGACGGCACCACCATCCGCCACGACATCAGCGGCTTCGACCCGTCGAGGCACGAATACGCGATCACCATGCCCGCCGACGCCGTCGCCGACCAGTACACCCTCGGCCACACCAGCGCCGCCGGCGACAAGGCCGACGTCAGCGAAGGCACGCCGATCGCCCCGACGCTCGGCGCGAACGCGCGCCGCATCCTCAAGACCACGCTGAACGGCGTGACCTACACCGTGACCGTGGACTTCCAGAAGGCCAAGCCCACGCCCTCCAACCCGCACGCGCGACTGAACGGCCTATACGTGGACCTCACGGGCAAGGCGGGGAAGGGCACGCTGATCGACGGCTGGGACCCGGACGTGCTCGACTACACCATCCGCATCGGCGCGAACGACCCCGGCGCGTACATCCTGCCCGAGGCCCCGTCCGGCGTGACCGTCAAGGCCGGCGACGTGACCCGCTCCGGCTACGCCACCACCCAATACTGGACCGCCACGGCCGCGGACGGCCAGTCGCGCACCTACAGCGTGACCGTGATCCGCGACCACGGGACGCCGACCGCCGAGGAGGCGTTCAAACCCGGAGCCGCCAAGGACACCGACGGGCAGACGCCCGCCGCAAGCCGCGACGACACCACGCTCGTGAGCCACGGCTACCTCCTGGACGGCGAATACCACGTCGTGAAGGACACGGACTACACCATCCCCGAAGACGGCACGTTCGCCTACGCCTCCAAGCAGGGCCAGACCGTGCAGGTCTCCGAATCGAAGGTCAGGGGCATGACCTGGAAGTACACGCTCAACATCCTCGCCCCCGACGGCGTGACCCTCGCCAACCCCGCGCCCACGTTCACCGTCACCTACCTCACCCGCGCGACGCACGAGGCCGCCATCACGTCCATCATCGTGGACGGCAAGGCCATCGACGGCTTCGACCCGTCGAAGCACGAGTACACGGCGCAGGTCGACAACATCGACCACTGGACCGTGACCGCCGACTTCGACAAGTCGACCGGCATGGGCGTCACCATCCACAAGGACCACGACAAGGCCACCATCACCGCCACCAGCGCCGACGGCCTCACCAAGTCCACGTACACGCTCAAGGTCTCCGAGAAGCCCCTGACGCTCAACCGCGCCGGCATCGACGGCGCGACCGTGGAGGGGCTCGCCCATACTGGCGCGGACACGGCAAGCATGATCAGCGTCGTCGCCGTGCTCCTCGCCGCCGGCGTCGCATGCCTGGCGGCGGGCCTGACCCGCAGGCTGCACCGCGGAAAACGCGGCGACGCCCGAACCGACGGCGACGCCGACGTGACCGGCAGCCAGGACGCCGAATAGGCGAGCCCGACCGCCTGACCACCGGGGTCCCGTCCGACGCGCGACCGTGTCGGCCGGGACC
>ERZ773224.3556-NODE-3556-length-13542-cov-11.622451_pt1 | contig 13542 bp, 9 predicted proteins | sample MGYA00580526_ERZ773224 | MGnify/ENA primary metagenome ERZ773224 (study PRJEB29015, sample SAMEA2737743) | human gut metagenome | biome: human gut; feature: human-associated habitat; material: faeces | place: China | collected 2012 ... | reverse complement strand
TGGTCACGCCGTCCACCAGCAGGGCCACTTCCTCGCCAAAGGCGGCGGTCAGGTCCTCCAGCGTGGTGGGGGTATCCTCCACCACGTCATGGAGCAGGGCGGCGGCAATGCTCTCCGAATCCATGCCCAGATCCAGCACCAGGCGGGCCACGGCCAGCGGGTGGCAGATGTAGGGCTCGCCGCTGCGGCGGCAGACCCCGTTGTGCGCCTTGTTGGCAAGGTCATAGGCCTTGGTGATCATCTCCATGTTGTAGGCCTTGCCGCTGGCCCTGATGGCCTCGCAGAGCTTCTCCCAGGTAACGATCTCAGGCCGTACCTCACTGGGCAGGGTGCCCTCGGGCGCATCGGCCGGCAGGGCCGTGGCGTTCACGGTAGACACCTCCGGCACCGGCTGATGCAGATGCGTTTTTGCGGAGTAAAGATCCTCCGCAGGTCTCTTTCCCTCTGGCATATTTTTATTCCTCCAGACATTTCAGGATGGGGGCATCGGCCAGGTTCTTCTTGCCTGCCGTGGGAACCAGCTCCCAGAACTTTGCCCCGCCGCGCTCCACGGCGGCGATCAGGCCCACCTGTTCCAGGGCCGTCAGGGCCACCAGCGTTTTGCCGGTGTGCTCCTCCCCCAGCTTTGCAAACAGGGGCTGCATATCCTCGGCGTGCCAGCGCCGGGCCTGCAGTTCCCGGTAAACGGTAATGATATCACTGCGCTCCGGTGCGATCAGGGCGCGCTGCTGGGCAGTCAGCGGGCTGCCGCGGCGCAAAGCCTGCACCAGCGCAGTCTGCTGGGCAGCGGCGTTGCCAAAGCCCGCCGGGTGCAGCTCCAGAATGCGTCCCGAAAGCTGCGCGCCCCGGGCGGCCTCGTAAACCGAGAGGCTCAGGGCCGCGTCCACCACATCGCCGGTGGCATAGGGCAGCTGCTCCGGGTGCATCCCGAACCAGACCGCATAGATGCAGGCATTGCCCTGCCGCAGGCGCAGGCGGCAGTGCCGCCCCTCCGAGACAGGGTAGACTCCCTCCACCACGGCCTTTTCCAGCAGGAACACCGGGGCGGGATTCTCGGCACCGTAGGGAGCCAGCTGGTCCAGCCGCCGGACGGATTCCACGGTGATGCGGTCGAGATGGATGGACAGGTCGCATTCCAGCGGCGGGGTCACCAGCACCGGACACTCCCGGGCAGCCCACTCGTTCAGGCGGCGGCGCAGCTCCGGCAGGTTCTCCTCCCGTACCGAAAGGCCCGCCGCCATGGCGTGGCCGCCGAAGCGGAGGAGAAGATCCTCACAGGAGGCAATGCAGGCGTGCAGGTTGAAGCCCTGCACACTGCGTCCGCTGCCCTTGCCCTCGCCGTGCTCATCAATGGACACCACGATGACAGGGCGGCCGGTCTTTTCCACCAGCCGGGATGCCACGATGCCAATGACACCGGGGTGCCAGTCCCGGCCCCAGATCAGGATGACCCGATCCTCCAGAATGGCGGGCTCGGCCTCCAGCTGGGCCTGCGCGGCCTTGGCGATCTCGCCCTCGGTCTCCTGCCGGGCGGCGTTGATCTCGTTCAGTTTATGTGCCAGCTCGGCAGCGCGTTCCTCATCCTCACACAGCACCAGCTGCAGGGCGGTCACAGCGCTGTCCATCCGGCCCGCCGCGTTGATGCGGGGGGCAATGGCATAGCTGACATTCTCGGCGGTCACGGGCTTGCCGCCCAGCCCCACCTCATCCAGCAGGGCCAGAAGGCCGGGCCGGTCGGAGTGCTGCAGCAGGTGCAGGCCCGCCTTGACCAGAGTGCGGTTCTCGCCGGTCAGGGGCATCACGTCTGCCACGGTGCCCACGGCGGCAAGGTCGCCGCAGTAATCCAGCATCTCCTCCGGCGGGCAGCCGTCCAGCGCGGCACAGAGCTTGAAGGCCACACCTGCGCCGCACAGACCCTTGAAGGGGCTGGTATCATCGGCGCGGCGGGGATCCACCACGGCAACGGCCTTGGGCAGAGTATCATGGGGCAGATGGTGATCGGTGACGATCAGGTCCACCCCCAGTGAAGCCGCATACTCGGCTTCCTCCAGCGCGGAGATGCCGTTGTCCACCGTCACGATGAGCTGGCAGCCCTTATCGTGGATGGACTGGATGGCATTTTTGGAAAGGCCGTAGCCATCCCCTTCACGGCTGGGCAGCATACACTTAACGTTGGCTCCCATTCCCTTGAGGTGCTGGTAGAGCAGGGCGGTGGCGGTCACGCCGTCCACATCGTAGTCACCAAAGACAACGATGGTCTCCTCCCGGTCAATGGCATCGAGGATGCGGGCACAGGCCTTGTCCATGTCGGTCAGGAGCATGGGGTCGGTCAGCTCCTCCTCGCCCGACAGCAGGGTCAGGGCCTCGGCAGGGTCGGTGATGCCGCGCGCGGCCAGAATGCCCGCCAGCAGGCCCGCTTCTTTTTGCTGGGCGGCCAGCGTCATCTGATATTTTTCCTCGCTCCACGGCTCCGCATCCATCGTTTCCATGGCGCGGTTTTCCAGCTCCTCAGTGCTCTGCTGGGCAATGGCCGCGGTCAGCTCCTTCAGGGCGGAGCGGTCCAGCGGCTTCAGGTTCCAGGCCCGGTAGGTCGTCATAACAGTCCCTCCCCGGTCAGGCCGTCATTGGCCAGCATTCCCTGCAGCGCGGCGATCTCGCTGGAAACATCCATGGCAACGTCAGAAAGCAGGTTATCATACAGGTTGCTGTAAGCCTGGTTCAGGGTGTGCAGGATGCCCGCGATGTCCCGGCGGATGGTCTCTGCATTTTCGCCCTGCTGGCCCTGCACATCGTTGTAGGTGTGCAGCAGCTTGAGGGTGGTGGGGATATAATATTCCGCAAAGCGGCGGGCCTTGGGCAGGCTTTCCGGGTGCGCTTCCAGCCACTCGCAGATGGCGGTGGTGGTCTTTTGCATCGTTTCCAGCTCTTCCCGGCCCTGCGCGTCCTGCATGAGGTGCTGTTCCTGTTCCAGCACCTGCGCAAAACGGCGGATGGTCTCAAGGTTCAGGGGCGTTTCGGCGGTTTCCCCCTGCTCAGGCTGTGCGGGGGCGGGCTGAGGCTCCGGGCGTTCCTGCGCGGCGCGGTAATCCTCCGCCGTCAGGTACACAGTCTCCGTTTTCTCATCCAGCCAAGCATTCAGCCAGCCCTTGCGGATGCTTTTTTTCAGCCGCTTGAGCGTTTTTTTCTTTTTCTGGTGGGTCAGGTCGGCCAGCATCTCCACCGGCAGGCCCTTGCCGCCGTCCATGCTGTCGGCAAGGTCGGCCAGCTGGCCCATCTGCCTGCCCGCTTCCCTCTGGGAAACGCCGCAGGCCGTCATCCAGCCAAAGCCCGCCGTGGCAAGGCCCAGCACGCTGCTGACGATGCCAAGCACGTTGTAGGCGGTGTTCATAACGTAGTCCGTGCCCGTCATCAGGATGCCGCCGCCCTCAGTAGCCGACACCACAACGTCGCCCAAAGCAGCCGGCGAAATAATGCCCAGCCCGATGAGGCAGCCCAGCGTCCCCAGCCCAAAGATCACGGTGAACGTGATGCCCACGGCCAACAGAGCCACGCCCGAGTTGTAACGCTCCTTGGCGCATTTCCGCAGCTTTTCCACCGGGGTCAGCTCCGGGCGCGATGCAAAGAAATTTCTGGCCCACTGGGGCATCCCGGCGTACTGCTCTGCCGTGCCGCCGTTGGCATGGGCCTGCCGCTGGCTCTGGTAGTAGCTGTCCCGGGCCTGCCGCATGGCCTTGCCCGCCTCCGAGATGCCGTAATTGGCCGCATGAACAGCGGCCTTGCCCACATCAAAAGCCCGGTCGCCAATGTCCATGCCTTTTCCCTCAAAGCCATGGGCAAAGGCATCGGACATGGTGTTGCCAAAGGCGCGCAGCTGCTCTTCCAGCTCCTGCTGCACCTGTTTTCCCTCGTTTTCTTGTGTTGTATCGTTTTCACGATGGTTCATCAATATTTCTCACCCTTCTGCCGGTGCATACCGGCCGATGATCGCACGGGCGACCCGCAGGCCGTCCACGGCGGCGCTCATAATGCCGCCCGCATATCCGGCCCCCTCGCCGCAGGGGTACAACCCCGCCAGCTGGGCCGATTCCAAGGTCTCCTCCCGTTTCAGCCGCACGGGGCTGCTGGTGCGGGTCTCAAGGCCGGTGAGGATGGCTTCCGGCGCGGTGTAGCCCGCGATCTTGCGCTCGTAGGCGCGCAGGCCCGCCCGCAGGGTATCGGCCAGCTCCCCGGGCAGCAGCGCTCCCAGATCCGCAGCCACCACGCCCCGGTCATAGGTCGGCTCCACCCGGCCGATGTTCAGCCGGCCTTTGCCCTCCAGAAAGCTCTGCACATTCTCAGCCGGGGCCGCATACGCCCCGCCCCGGCGGCCTGCAGCGTAGGCTTTGGCCTCCAGCTCCCGCTGGAAAGCGATGGCCCTGCGCGGGTCGCCCTCAAAATCCTCAGCTCCCACGCTGACCACCACCGCCGCGTTGGCGTTTTTGCCGTCCCGGGCGTGGTAGCTCATGCCGTTGGTGACCACATGGCCGGTCTCGCTGGCCGAAGCCACCACCTGACCGCCGGGGCACATGCAGAAGGTGTACACGCACCGGTCTCCCACATGCTGGGAGAGCTGATACTCACCGCGCGGCAGGGCCGGATGCCCGGCAGCCTCGTGGTACAGGCTCTTCTCGATCTCGCTCTGCAGATGCTCCGCCCGGAAACCCACGCTGAAGGGCTTGCACTCCAGCACAAGGCCGCTGTCCATCAGCATCCCGAAGGTATCCCGGGCCGAGTGGCCCACGGCAAACACCAGCGCTTCACAGGGAAAGGTCCCGCCGGTGGTAAAGATGCCGGTCAGCCGGCCGTTCTTCTGCTCAAAACCGGTGAGAGCCGTGTTGAAGTGCACCTCGCCGCCCAGAGCTTCGATTTCCCTGCGGATGGAGGTGATAACGCCCCGGAGCAGGTCGGTGCCCACATGGGGCTTCTGCTTCCAGGCGATCTCCGCCGGGGCACCGTGCTGCAGAAACACCTCGGTGACAAAGCCGCAGAGCTCATCCCCGATGCGGGTGGTCAGCTTGCCGTCCGAAAATGTGCCTGCGCCGCCCTCGCCAAACTGGATGTTGGCGTTGGGGTCCAGCTCGCCGGTGGCAGAGAAGTGCTCCACCGCCTTCACACGCTCGTCCAGCGCCGGGCCGCGCTCCAGCACGATGGGCTTATAGCCCTGCCGGGCCAGCAACAGCGCCGCAAACAGGCCCGCCGGGCCCAGCCCGCAGACCACAGGCCGGTGGGGCAGGCGCTGGGTGCCGTTCTGAACGCTGAGATCCGTTTTGCCGCGGATAGCAACGCAGGGCGAGGCCCCTGCACACGCAGATTCCTCACCCTCGTCCTTGAGCGTTACCGCTATGGTATACACCAGCTTTGGCTGCCCGTGACGGGCATCCACCGACAGCCTGGCTACGCCCAGATGGGCCGCCTTGCTGCGGGGGATGCGCGCCAGATGCAGCGCTTTCTCGAATGCCTGCGGCTCCCCGGCAGAGAGCGGCAGGCGGATATCTCTTACTAGTATCATTTATCAGGTTTCGCTTTCTATTTTCAGCCTCCTCACCCTCTCCGTCATTGCTAACGCAATGCCACCTCCCCCAAAGTGGGAGGCCTTGGCAGTATTTGCAAACTTCATCTTTATGCCAAGGGCTCTCCCTTCGGGAGAGCTGGCGAGCGAAGCGAGACTGAGAGGGTGAGCCAGCTCAGTTACTTTCTATCTTGCACTGGATGACATAGCTCCCCAGCGCAAAGATCTTACCATTGGAGGGCACATACAGGCGGCAGGCAATGTTCTGCTGCCCTGCGGCCACATAGAAATCATCCGCATCGATCTCAATGACCACCTGCTCGGGCACCAGCGTATCCAGCAGACCCGCCGGGCCGCAGAGGGTCACATTCATCAGCCGCTCGGTCTGCACGGTCAGGGTATAGGTGGAGGGCAGATTGACCACCTGCACGCAGCTGGCGGGCAGGTTCATGGTCTTGGTCTCGAGCTTGGAGCTGTCGAAGCTGACCGTGATGCTGGAAATGTTGTCCAGCAGGCGGATATTGCCCGGCAGCTCGATGGGCAGCTCATACACCTTGTTCGGCGCAAAGGTGGAAAGATCGATGGTGCCCACAGACAGGGTGGAGAGCTTTTCGATCTGGCTCTCGGGCCCGGCGACATTCAGGGTCTGCTTGCTCAGGGAGTAGACCAGCACCGAGGGATCAAAATTCCGGGGCGCGTTGATAAAGCTGACCGACACGGGCAGGGTGGCCATCTTGTAGACCTCCAGCGTGACCTCCACACTGGACTCCTCCAGATTCGTGTATTCGAATTTAACCTCACTGCCGCTCTTGGTATAAAAGCGCAGGGCGGTGTCCAGCGTGACCGAATCGGTGAGCTCCCCCTTGTGGGTCACCTCGGCGGTACAGGTCTCCACCTTATCGATCTCAGTGCTGGGGCCGGAGAGGGTCACTGTCTCCTTGGAGAGCTCGGTGTCATAGAGGATATAGCCGTCCGCAATGGTCAGGTAGTTGGTGGTCACGGTGATGGGCACCGTTTTCTCCTCCACCACGTCAAACACCACGTCCACGCTGTTGTCGCCGCCCTCAATGGAAACGGACACGCCATTGAGCAGGGTGTTCACGCCCCGCACCTGCAGGTGCAGGGTCTTTTCGCCGCTGTCCCGCACGCCGGACCAGTCCGGGTAGACCACGAAATCAGAGGAAGTCAGGCTGCCGATGGTGTAGCCATCACCCGAGAGCTTCAGGCTGACGTACTTTTCCGGCGCGCTGACGATGCTCAGGCCCCGGGAGGTGTACGCGGCGGAATCATAGGTAAAATCCACCGGCACGTTGTTGATGGTGCGGGTGGTGCCGGGCTGGACGACGATGGTGACCACCATCCATGCCACAATGGCACCCACGATGGCCAGCAGCAGCCGGATGCGGCGGTCGTTCAGAATGCTCTTGGTGTGCTGGATGGCAGGCTTTGTGCCGTTGGTACGATTGCTGCTCACTGCTGCTCATCCTCCTCTTTCTGGTTCATCCAGTTCAGCAGGCTCTTGACCTTGCCGCGCCAGCCGTCGGCAGCTGCCTTTTCGCTGGCGGTCTCCTTGGGGATCATCTCATCCACCAGCCGGGTGTACAGGGTCTGGCGGTCAAAGTGGCGGATCAGCACACCGTTCTTTGCCATGGAGATGATGCCGGTCTCCTCACTGACCACAACGGCAATGGCATCCGAATTCTCCGCAATGCCCAGGCAGGCGCGGTGGCGGGTACCCATATCCTTGCCCAGATCCAGGTTGTTGGACAGGGGCAGCACGCAGCCCGCCGCCTTGATGCGGCCATTCTCAATGATGGCGGCACCGTCGTGCAGGGGGGTACCCTCATAGAAGATGGTACCCAGCACCTCCAGATTGACGGCGCTGTTCACAGGCGTGCCGGTGCGCACGATCTCAGAGAGGTTGGTGTTGCGCTCCAGCACGATCAGGGCACCGGTCTTGGTCTCGGAAAAGCGCTCAGCGGCATCGCAGATGGCAATGATGGCGCTGCGCCAGGCCCCTTTGAAACTGGGGTCATTATAGCGGCCCTTGATGTTGAAGAGCTTGCCCGCCCACTGGTCGGTCTGGCCCATCCGCTCCAATGCGCGGCGGATCTCCGGCTGGAACAGGACCACCAGTGTCAGCAGGCCGACCTGCAGCAGCGAGTTCAGCAGCCAGGTGACGGTGCGCATGTTCAGCACGTTGGCCACCAGATAGACCGCCAGCACCAGCAGCGCGCCCTTGGCCAGCTGCCCGGCGCGGGTGCGGTTGATGATGCCCAGCAGCTGGTAGATCAGGAAAGCAATGATGACGATATCCAGCAGATCGGCCAGCTTGAAGGTCTGGAAATTGGCGATGATCGAATTCAGAGTCATCAGAGTGTCTCTCCCGTTACAGCTTCTCGATCAGGGCGACAGCATGGGCGGCAATGCCCAGGCCCTCGCCGGTAAAGCCCAGATGCTCCTCGGTGGTGGCCTTGACGCTTACAGCATCCACCGGCATCCCGAAGGCTGCGGCCAGATTTTCCCGCATGGCGGGGATGTAGGGGGCCAGCTTGGGCTTCTGGCAGAGCAGGGTGGAATCGATGTTCACGATCTTCCAGCCCTTCTCCCGCATGATGCGTGCCACATGCTGCGCCAGCTGCAGGCTGTCGGCACCGGCGTAGGCGGGGTCGGTATCCGGGAAGTGCTTGCCGATGTCGCCCAGTGCGGCGGCACCCAGCACAGCGTCCATCACGGCGTGGGCCAGCACATCGGCATCCGAGTGGCCCAGCAGGCCCTTTTCATAAGGCACCTCCACGCCGCCCAGGATCAGCTTGCGGTCCTCGACCAGACGGTGAACATCATAACCATGACCAATGCGCATATCATTTCCTTCTTTCTGTTCGGCGCGGGGCAGATCCTCCCGCGTTGTGATCTTCAGATTGGCGTAATCCCCCTGGGTCAGCTGCACCGGGCGGTCGGTCAGTTCAAACAGGCTGCAGTCATCGGTGACCAAGCGGGCTTTTTCCGCATCCAGCTCGTCCAGCGCAGCCAGATACGCCGCGCGGTCGAAGCACTGGGGGGTCTGCACCGCATACAGGGTGCTGCGGTCAGGGGTATCAGTGACCATGCAATGCTCCGGCACAGTTTTGCCATCGCCCCGCACAGCCCGCTTGACGGTATCCTTTACCGGCACGGCGGGGGCGGCAGCACCGCAGGCAGCGGCTGCTTCCAGCGCCGCCGTGATGACAGCCTGACTGACAAAAGGACGGGCGGCATCATGGACAGCCACCAGCTCTCCGTGGGCGGCCAGCACTCCGTTCTTCGCGCTCTCGGCGCGGGTCGCGCCGCCCTGCACCACCTGCACCGGCTTTGCGCAGGCCGCGGCCTGCTGTTCCAGAAATGCCCGGTTCTTCCCGGCCACCAGAACGATCTCGCTGACCAGCGGACACTCTGCAAAGGCGCGGATGCTCCGCTGCACCACGGTCTCCCCGCCCAGATCAAAGCTGAGCTTGTCAAACCCCATGCGGGTGGAGGACCCTGCCGCCACCAGAACGGCTGATACTTTCTTTTCCAATTTCTGCACCTGCCCTGCTCTTATTCTCCCGGGAAATACCACCCGGGGCACAGATAGAATAAACCATGTTTTATTATACCGTATCGCCCGGCAAACTGCAACCGATTTTATACAGCAAAAATGCCCCTCTGCGGCAGGGCAGAGGGGCAAAAACGCTTCTTTTTTCAGGAGATCACTTCAGGATGGGCTCGATGGCAGCAGCCAGAGCATCCTTCTGTGCCTGGGCTTCCTCCAGGGTCTTGCCCAGGGTGGTGAAGTAGGTCTTGATCTTGGGCTCGGTGCCGGAGGGACGCACCACAACGGTCGCGCCATTTTCCAGCGTGTAGATCAGGACATTGGCGGCGGGCAGGCCGGTCTCCTCGGGCTTCTTGTAGTCCATGACCTTGACGACCTTGTGGCCGCCGATCTCGGTCAAGGGCTCGTCACGCAGCTTCTGCATGATGGAAGCCATCTTCTCCATGCCGGTCAGGCCGGGGAACTCAAAGCTGTCCACCTTGTTCAGGTAGCGGCCGTACTGCGCGTAGATCTCTTCCAGACGCTGCTTGATGGAGGAACCGATGCTGCGGTAGTAAGCGGCCATCTCGCAGATCAGCATGGAGCCGATGACGGCATCCTTATCGCGGACATAGGGGCCGGCCAGGTAGCCATAGCTCTCCTCAAAGCCGAAGATGAAGCGATCCACTTCACCGGCGGCTTCCAGATTGGCGATCTGATCGCCGATCCACTTGAAGCCGGTCAGAACGTTGCGCATCTCCACGCCGTAGTGCTTTGCCACAGCGTCGGCCAGCGGGGTGGAAACGATGGACTTGACCGCCACGGGGTTTGCGGGCATGGTGCCCTTTTCAATGCGTCCGGCACAGATGTAATCCAGCAGCAGAACGCCCATTTCGTTGCCGGAGACCAGCTCATAGCTGCCGTCCGGGCACTTCATGGCAATACCCACGCGGTCTGCGTCAGGGTCGGTGGCCAGCATCAGGTCAGCGCCGGTCTTGGTGGCCAGCTCCAAGCCCAGCTTCAGGGCCTCAAAGATCTCAGGGTTGGGGTAGGAGCAGGTGGTAAAGTAGCCGTTGGGGTACTCCTGCTCGGGCACGATGGTGATATCGGTGATGCCCATATCGTTCAGCACATGGGTCACGGGCACCAGACCGGAACCGTTCAGGGGGCTGTACACCAGCTTCAGACCGGCAGTCCGGCACAGGCCGGGGCGCACCTGACGTGCCTCGATGGCATCGTACAGGGCCTTCTTGCAGTCATCGCCCACAAAGCGGATCAGGCCCTGCTCCACGCCAGCGGCAAAGGAGATGTACTTTGCGCCGGTCAAAACATCGGTCTTCTGGATCTCATCATAGACGATGGCGGCGGCATCATCGGTCATCTGGCAGCCATCCGGGCCGTAGGCCTTGTAGCCGTTATACTTGGCGGGGTTGTGGGAAGCGGTGACCATGATGCCTGCATTGCACTCGTAGTAACGGGTGGCAAAGCTCAGGGCAGGCACGGGCATCAGGGCATCATAGATGCGCACCTTGATGCCGTTGGCGGCCAGGACCCCGGCGGCAGTCTTGGCAAAGACATCGCTCTTCAGGCGGCTGTCGTAGCTGATGGCGACAGTCTGGCTGCCGCCCTGGGTCTTGACCCAGTTTGCCAGACCCTGGGTAGCCTGACGGACAACATAGATGTTCATGCGGTTGGTACCGGCACCCAGCACACCGCGCAGACCGGCGGTGCCAAACTTCAGGGCCACGGCAAAGCGGTCCTTGATCTCCTCGTCATTGCCCTCGATCTTGCTCAGCTCCGGTTTCAGATCCGCGTCCTCCAGATCCGCAGCCAGCCAGCGCTTATACTCATCCAGATACATATTGCACACCTTACCTTTAATTCGTATTTCGCACAGGGATAGTTTTTCCAAACCTATTTATACTATAAACCCTTTCTTGGTACTGTGTCAATTCCATATTATGTAAGAATTTTTGCTCCGCAAATCATACAAATACTACAAAGATTTCAGCCTTTTCCATCATTTGGGGCTTTCGTGCTGTCCGCAGAGCCTGCGGCGCTGCCCGCACATTGACAAGCCCCCTGCCCGCCACTATAATTGGGACAATAGAATATTTTGCCGAGACCGGGCATTTTCCCGGTCATTTTCCCGTCGGGCCGCAGACGCGGCGTGAGGAGGCTCCCCATGTATTCCGTTCTGAAAAGCTATGGTCTGAACGGCCTGAACGGCTTTGCCGTGGCCGTGGAAGCCGATGTCTCCGGCGGCCTGCCCGCCTTTTCGCTGGTGGGCCTGCCGGATTCCGCCGTGCGGGAAAGCGGCGACCGTGTCCGCTCTGCCGTGAAGAATCTGGGCTACAAGTGGCCCGACCGCCACATCACGGTCAACCTTGCCCCGGCGGACATCCGCAAGAGCGGCCCGGTGTATGACCTGCCCCTGCTGCTGGCGGTGCTGGCATCCTCCGGCCAGATGGAGGAGCCGCCCGCCGAAGCGGCTTTTCTGGGGGAGCTGGCACTGGACGGCAGCCTGCGCCCGGTTTCGGGCGTGCTGCCCATGGCGCTGGCGGCGGCAGCAGACGGCATCCGCAGCCTGTATGTGCCCGCCGAAAACGCCGCCGAAGCCGCCGAGGCGGGCGGCGACGCGATGCAGGTCTACCCCGCCCGCACGGCCCGGGAGGTCGTGGATGCGCTGCGGGGTCTTGTGCCCCTCTCCCCCGCCGCGCCCATCCCCTTTGATCCCGCTTCCGGCTGGAATGCCGCCCCGGATTTTGCGGATGTGATGGGTGAGTTCCGTGCCTTTGCGCCGCACCTTGTGCTGATGGATGTTTCACTGCCGTTCCATAACGGCTATTTCCACTGCGCCGAGATCCGCAGGGAAAGCAAGGCGCCGGTGATTTTTGTTTCCTCCCGTGCGGATGATATGGATGTTGTGATGGCCGTGAATATGGGCGGGGACGATTATTTCGCGGCGCTCGAAAAGCTCGCCGTCAGAAACGCCTGCAAGGGCGAGGGGGAGCTGAGGCTCTCAAAGAGAGACCTTGACCGCGTGCCCTCGGGCTTTGCGGACAGGATAAACGCGGCGCTCACGGACGGCTCGGTGAAGCTCTCCGGGCAGAGCGCGGATATCGACAACGGCTTTATCCTCGTCTACGGCGATATTGAGATGAACTGTACCTTCAGAGCGCTCATAAACGAGCAGAAGGACATTGTCCGCGAGAAGGTCTGCGGCGTGATATTTTAAACGGCGGTGAGAAATATGCATGAAAATGAATATGCCTACGCCGTAGCGCGAGTCAGAGCCAACGAAGTGAATCTGCTCTCTCCCGCCGAAACGGAACAGCTTATAACGGCCGAGAGCTATGAGGCGGCGCTGAGACTGCTCGGCGACAAGGGCTGGCATACCGACGGCGTCGGTCACGACTATGCGCCGATGCTCGAAGAGCATGTGAACGCCGCGTGGCAGCTGCTCAAAGAGAGCGCGCCGGACGCTTCACTTCTTGATGCGCTCGTGATAAACAACGATTTCTTCAATCTCAAAGCGGCGCTCAAGGCGAAGTTCTCCGACCTCGACCCGTCCGACTATGTTGTAAAACCGAGCGTGTGGGATCCGGCGGAGATAATCGGGTGCGTCGAGCGAAACGAGCTCGACTCCCTGCCCGAGTGCATGAGAGACTGCGCGCAGGCGGCTTATGATGCGATAGTCAAGCTCGAGAGCGGCAGACTTGCGGACACCGCGATAGACACGGCGGCGCTGAAAACAAGAAAGCAGTTCGCCGAAAAGAGCGGGAGCGGGCTTCTGATGAAGGAGGTCGAGCTCTCGTGCGCTGCCGCCGATATAAAAACGGCGCTGCGCTGTGCTTCGGCAGGCAGAACGGCTCAATATATCAAAAATGCGCTGTGCCCGTGCGAAAGCCTTAATTCAGACGAGCTGATCCACGCGGCGCTCGAGGGTGTTGACGCAGTTGCGGATATGCTCGCGAACACTGAACTGAGCTCCCTCGCGGACAGCCTCAAAGAGGGACTCACGGCTTTTGAAAAGAAGTGCGATGAGCTCTCGGCGCAGCAGATGACCGAAGCCAAATATACGGCGTTCGGCCCGGACCCGCTCGCGGCTTATTATAACGCCGTCGAGACGGAGACGAAAAATGTCAGAGTTATACTCTCGGCGAAGCTCAACGGCTTTTCCGCAGAGACAATAAGAGCGAGAGTGAGGGAAGTCTATGCATAAGATAGCCGTAATGGGCGACAGAGACAGCATCTTCGGCTTTGCGTCCCTCGGAATGCACATCTTCCCCGTCGACGACCCCGCCGAGGCGGCGCCGATGCTCCATAAAATGGCGGAGAGCGGGTATGCGGTGATATTCATCACCGAGGCTCTTGCCTCAGGGCTCGAAAACGAGCTCGAACGCTACCGCACAAGACCTCTGCCCGCAATAGTGCCCATTCC
>ERZ773224.3550-NODE-3550-length-13569-cov-4.113734_pt1 | contig 13569 bp, 10 predicted proteins | sample MGYA00580526_ERZ773224 | MGnify/ENA primary metagenome ERZ773224 (study PRJEB29015, sample SAMEA2737743) | human gut metagenome | biome: human gut; feature: human-associated habitat; material: faeces | place: China | collected 2012 ... | reverse complement strand
TAAAAAATTGGCATCAAACACTTCATATAAAGTTAAAATAATTCTTACAATGTAGCTCTTCCAATGCGAGTAAGTGCCGTATGCAACCTTTTTCCTCTTAAATAGCACATAACGTTGCATATGTTTTATGAAACAGCCACCCAAAAGCAACCAAACAGGGAAAACTCAATCAAAAGCGTTGCATTGCCGTGTGATTTTCTCTAATGATAGCCGAAAATATGACAAAAATGCAACCTTGTAAGGCAAAACAAGTAAATAACGTTGTTTTAGAAGGTGAGCGGTTATGATGGAGGGGATTAGCTTTGATATGCATTGGAACACGTGGGTAACTGGCATGCGTGCTATGCATGCCGTTACCCTTACGTGTTTCTCAGTGAGAACGGTGCATATCAAAGCTAATCCCCTCCATCATAACCGCATATCTTCTAAATCACTTTATCATTCTCTTCCTCTTAACAACAAGCGGAACAGAAAACAGCACTGCCTTACATACATTGTCTGCTATCATGCAATACCACACAGTTTCAAGACCAAAGTGCCAGATTTTGACGCAGAAAAAGGTAAACAAAATACGGATTCCCCACATACAAAAGGTTTCTACATAAAAAGCGTACTTTGTTTTTCCAAGCCCATAAAAGATTCCTTCGGTGACAATCATCAACCCATAAAACGGCTCAGAAAACGCGACAATACGCAGCATGCCGGCACCAATCTCAACCACACGGCTGCTCTCAGTAAGAAGTCCCATCAAGGGTCTTGCCACAAAAAACAAGATAACACCACTAACACACATTAGTATCATCGTCAATTTTACACTCACTGACGCAACGGCTTCCATTTGCTTCTCATCCTCTTCACCAAGAGAAATGCCTATCAGGGTAGAGGTTGCCGTTCGGAGTCCGTAACCGGAAATATAAAAAATAGTTTCGGCGGTAACAGCAATTGAGTGAGCAGCAAAGATAGTTGTTCCCATCCCGGAAACAAGACCAGCAAACACAACATAGCCAAAACAGGACGCAATGCTGCTAAAAAGGACTGGCAGACCAATTCGCATACACTCTTTCATCACTTTGCCATCCACAGCAAAATGTTCCCACTTCCAGTGGAGATATTCGTTTCTCCGGTACGCAGCAAACATCAACAATCCGGCTGTCGTATAGGATATTGCGGACGCAATTGCCGCTCCTCTGACGCCCAAACCCATTCCATAAATAAAGACAATGTTTAAAAGGATATTGGTTCCGTTGGCTCCCAGATTGATTAACATCGGCGTTTTTGTATCTTTTGTTCCCCGAATCGCAGCGCCCATAATCATCGTTGCCGAGCGGAAAATCATAGGCAGACTGACAATCAGGAAATAATCGGAAGCATCCTGCCAAATAGATGGCTCCGCCCCCATCCAAATCGGAATGTAAGGACTTAGGATGACAGAAATTCCACCGGCAAGAAGTCCACACGCAAAAACTAAAATTAAAATCTGCTTTGCGATTTTCTGCAAATACTCTCTGTCGCCGCTCCCCAGTGCCTTTGCTGTCATTGACAACACCGCCACACCAAGTGCCGCCGGAATACTGTTCACAAGCCATGTCACCGTTGTTGTAACACTGACAGATGCTGTCGCTTTTTCTCCCAGGTGTCCAACCATCGCCGTATCCACATACTGCAATAACGTCGATAAAATTTCCTCTAAGATGGTAGGAATTGACAACATAACTAACGTTTTTAAAATTTCACGGCGGTTAATTTTTTGTTCCTGCATTCCTTACACCTCGTTTCCTGATTCCAGCATAAGCATAAGTTTATCATATTCTATTAACCGATTTGTTTTTCTTACCTTTTTCCATACTTTTTTCCCGTTCGGGTACCAGTTTACGAGATAAGACCAGATTTCTTTCATCTTAAATAACACCGGCAGATCCGGCATACACGCCTGATAATCTGCTTTTAATTCTCGCAAAAATACGTGTAATTCATCTTTCTGCATCTTCTCCCCAGTCTGAATTTCACGGACAAGCCCCGGATTTGCAATCAACCCTCGTCCAATCATAATTGCCTCAATTGTCGGAAAACGCTCGCAAAAACGTTCATATTCTTCTACCGTTGTGATATCACCATTATAGCAGAGCGGATTCTTACTGTGTTCCACTGCATATTCAAACATATCAAGGTTCGGTGTATTTTTATAATAATCATCCCGAATTCTCGGATGAATGGTTAATTCCTCAATCGGATACCGGTTATAAATCTCTAGAAGTTCCGGAAACTCATCCGGTGAATATCTGCCCAATCTCGTCTTAACAGAAATCGGCACCTCACACTGTGAAAAAATATCATCCAAAAAGCGGTCCAGTTCCTCCGGTTTCGCCAGGAATCCAGAACCCCTCCCCTTCGACACAACTGTCCCTGACGGACAGCCTAAATTCAGATTAATTTCATGATATCCATATTCAATCAGACGGCTGGCTGTATAAACAAACTCATCACTTCGGTTACTGAGAATCTGAGGCACAACCGGTATTCCCTGATTATGCTCCGGTATCACATCCTTTTTTGCCCGGCTCTTAAAATCATGATTTGAAGTCGGTGACACAAAAGGTGTAAAATATTTATCCATACTGCCAAATTTCTGATGATGTAAGTTTCGGTAAATATACGTTGTAATGCCCTCTAAGGGAGCAAAATAAAACTGCTTCATTCTGATTCGCTAAACTCCTTCATATATTTACGAAAACGAAGTGGCAGCATTTGTCTCTGCAATTTGGGATTTACACGTTCTTTAATCGCAATTGTGTCAACAAACAATTTCCATAATTTCTGAAGCTGCTTTTCGTCCTCGGAATAAGTCAGAGTAAGTTCATCCATATCTACTTCATCCATGGATAAATACACCGTTTTGTAATTTGCTTTATGAAGCAGCACCGTACGGTGCACGGTATCTGCAATCACCCACTGCTCACCGGCAAAGCGATCCGCAAAGTGGTCGGCTAAATATGGCAGAACTTCACTCTTAGGATTTATTCTACCAAATAATGTGCCATTTTCCAATTCCTCAAAACGAAGTATTTCAATAAAAAAATGTGATTCATTTGTAAAATTCCGCTCAATCGCAAATAAGGTCTGCATATAAGGGGCTGTGAGATGGCTCATAACCGCCCTTCCCATCCGAAGTCCTTCCTGCACAAACCGGTAAATAGCATCCGCCTTCTGCACCTCATAAGAGCCGCAGCAGCGATGAATAAAATCATATGCCTCCTCTGAAATCTTGCGACGGATGGTGCGCGCTACTTTCACCGCATGCTCAAAATTTGTCACAACTGTGTGATATTCGCAAAAAAGCTCCATATTCCGCCCCTCTGTATCAATCACAACTTCATTATGCTCGTGGGGATAACCCTCCTCATAGGCACGGTATATCGCCGAGAAAATCCCTTCTGCACTGTTTTCACACAAATAAATATGTCTTACCATCCCTGCATCACATCCTCTAACATCATCTGTCTTCCGGTTCCCTGCGCCTCAATTTCCTTTGGAAGACGTTCCTTCAAGCCAAGCAGGTTAGCAAGAATAAATGTGCGGTTTAAGCGGATTGGAATCATCATATGCCCGTGACAAGTGATAAAGTACATCGCCCGTTTTAATACAACACCAAATTTCTTTAACGCATTAAAATCGAGCGTTCCTCTTCTTCGTGCCATTATAATACGCCTTGCCGATTTCACGCCAATCCCCGGCACACGTAACAATGTATGATAGTCTGCCTTTTCCACCTCAACAGGAAATAAATCCAAATGATACAGCGCCCAGTTACATTTGGGATCTACGGAGACGTTTAAATTCGGGTTTTCTTTTGTAATAATCTCATCCGCTCGAAACTGATAAAACCGCATAAGAAAATCTGCCTGGTACAGCCGGTGTTCACGCAGAAGCTCCGGTCCCCTCTCTTTCGTATCGGGCAAACGAGAATCCCCTGTTGTATTCACAAATGCCGAATAGAATACACGCTTTAAATCAAACTGCTGGTATAACGCCTGTGCCATATGGACAATTTCATAATCCGTCTCCTTTGTAGCTCCAATAATCATCTGCGTACTCTGCCCCGCCGGCACAAACCTTCCATCCTGATGAAACTCCTGCAAAGTCCCACCGGAACCCGCCGGTAACACAGTCTGGCTTTCCGACTGATACAGAGAAAGACGCCGTCTTTTTTCAATTTTCGCATCCTGCAGTAAAAGGCTCTCACTTCTGCCAATCTGTATCTGGCGCATTGGTGTCAAAATTTTCTTCCGGCTCTTCTGCGGTGCCAGCAAATCAAGCCCCTTCGCCGTCGGCAGTTCCATATTTGCGCTCATGCGGTCAGCAAGCCACCCGGTCTTCTCAATCAAAAGCGGATCCGCTCCCGGAATCGCTTTGACATGAATATATCCATTAAATTTATACTTCGTGCGGAGCAGATAAATCGTCTGGTACATCTGTTCCATCGTATAATCCGGATTCTTCTGAATGCCGGAACTTAAAAACAATCCCTCAATATAATTGCGGCGGTAAAAGGAAATCGTAAGTTCCGCAATTTCCTCCGGTGTAAAACCGGCGCGTTTCACATCATTGGACATACGGTTCTGACAATATTTACAATCATACACACACTCATTGGTCTGCAAAATCTTCAAAAGAGAAATACACCTGCCATCTGCTGCAAAACAATGGCAGATTCCCCCGGCCACGGTATTTCCCATCATCCCCTGTCTCCCTTTCCGGCTGCTTCCGCTCGATGTGCAGGCAACATCGTACTTTGCCGCATCTGTCAAAATTTCTAACTTTTCAAATATCTCTTGTGTCACTGCCATACCTGCGCCTCCTTCTATATCGAACGTTTGTTCTATTATAGCGCAGCTTTTTATTTTTGTAAAGTAAATCTTTTAAATTTACTTCTCATGTACGCAAAAAACCCCCTCGTCTCGTGAACATATCTCATCACAAAACGAGAGGGATTTCTTTTCTACATCATCAACAAATCGCCATATCGAATAAAAATGACAATCATTGAAATCAATACAACAATCAACGTCGCCGGTACTGCCGCTTTACAATATTTTCCCCAGCCAATTCTATGACCTTCTTTTTCCGCCACGGAAATACCTACCACATTTGCCGAAGCGCCAATCGGTGTAGCACTACCGCCGATATCCGTTCCCATCGAGAGTCCCCAGGCAAGAACCGGCAAAAATCCAGCCGGGCCGCCGGCACCTAAACTCTTAATTACCGGAACCATCGTTGCCGCAAACGGAATATTATCCACAAGGGCACTTGCTACCGCTGACAGCCAGATAATAATTCCTATCATTAAGAAACTATTTCCACCGCTGATTGTTTTAATCGCATCGGCAATTAATTCCAAAACACCGGTTTCTTCCAGTCCACCAACGACAACAAACAAACCAATAAAGAATAAAATGGTCTCATAGTCCACTTTTTTCAAGATGGTAAGCGCATGTTTTCCCGCTGCCAAAAGCGTAAGAACCGCAATCAAAACACCAATAAATGCAACCGTAAGTTTCGTCTGCGCATGTGTCACTAAAAGAGCAACTGCCAGCAAAAAAATAGCAGTGCTGATTACAAAACCTTTCTTATCATGAATGGCTTTTGACGGGTCTAAATCCGCTTCCGTAACTTCAATTTTTCCTGTTTTCACTTTCAAATCCTTGCGGAAAACAAAGTAAAAATAAACCACAATTACAATCAGGGAAATACCGGCAATCACACCGGTATTCGACACAAAATCCGCAAAACTGTAATGAAGCGCTGTTCCAATAATAATATTCGGAGGGTCTCCACACATAGTCGCCGAACCGCCCAGATTTGCGCAGAAAATTTCTGCCATAATCATCGGCACCGGATTGAATTTCAAAAGCGATGACAATTCAATTGTCACAGCCGCCAAAAACAAAATCACCGTAATACTGTCGATAAACATAGCAAGAACTGCGGACATAATCATGAATGTAATGAAAATCGGAATGGTGTTAAAATGAACCATCTTTGCGATTCTCATACAGAGCCAATCAAAGAAACCAACTCTCGCCATACCTTCCACCATAATCATCATACAGGCAATGAAAATAACGGTTTCCCAGTTAATTCCAATCCCGGATTCCGCAGCCCCTGAACCCTGATACCAAAAGTCCAGTGTAAAAATGCTTCGCAGATTAATAATTTCCCATATTGCATTCACACTTCTCATGCAAATGCCAAACACCCCAATCAGGGTAAGTGCGCCGCAGCCAAGCGTAATATACTGCCTGCCGAATTTGTCCATAACAATCAAAACAAACATAGCGACAAAAATGGCTACCGCTAAGCCCTGTGCTACCATCTTCTTTCCTCCTAGTTTTTGCTTCCCCCAAAGTAAAAATTAAGCCTTCTCTTTTATCTCTTTTTTATCGTGGAACACCGGTTTCAAAAGAATCGGTGCAACAATTGTCGTAATAATAACAACGATAACGACCGGTCCCATCAGCTGCTCACTCATAAGACCAAGTGCTTCACCTTTGCTGGCAACAATCAACGCAACCTCACCACGCGAAATCATACCAACACCAATCTGTAACGATTCCCTTCCGGAATATTTACATAGTCTTGCGCCTAATCCACATCCAACAACTTTTGTCAAAATAGCTACAACTGTAAGCACAATGGCAAACCAGACAATTGTTGCTGACATCTGTGGAATTACCACTTTCAAACCAATGCTGGCAAAGAAAATCGGTGATAAGTACAAATACGACAAAGTTGAAAAACGCGATGCCAGATAATCTTCTTTCTGAATCATCGAAACAACCAGTCCGGCTACATACGCACCGGTAATATCAGCTACGCCGAAGAACTCTTCTGCCACATATGACATCAGCAGACAGAAAACAAAACTGATAATTACATATCGCTGCAAACCGTTTTTTGTACGGTTGCTGTAGTAATTGAAAAACTTGTAAAACAGAAAACCTGCCACAGCAGCAAATACAAAAAATCCAACAATTTTTACAAGTACAACCCAAAGTTTAACGGTCGGGTCTGCCATACTGGTAATAACTGTCAAGGCGATAATACCAAGAATATCATCAATGACCGCTGCACCAAGAATCGCATTTCCTGCTGCCGAATTTAATTTACCAAGTTCTTTTAATGTCTCAACGGTAATACTAACCGATGTTGCGGTAAGAATAACACCGATGAAGACGTTCTGCAATACTAAACTGGTACTTACATTCGACTCAATCATACCCGGACGGTTAAAGAACCATGCAGTAGCAAAGCCTCCTGCCAATGGAACCAACACACCAATCACGGCGATAATCGTCGCTGCTTTTCCACATTTTTTTAATTCCTTTACATCTGTTTCCATGCCGGCACAGAACATCAGGATTACTACACCAACTTCTGCTGTCTGCGTCAAAAACTCTGTCTGTGGAATAATCTTAAACACAGCAGGTCCAAGCAGCAAACCGGCTAACAATGCACCAACAACCTGTGGCATACGTGCACGTCTTGTCAAAAGTCCTAAAAACTTCGTACACATCAAAATCAATGCCAGATAGAGTAAGTAGTTACATGTTTCCATGATAAAACCTCCTTTGACCATAAAAAAGGGGACAAATGTGACCACTCACCGCTGACCACATTGCCGCCTCATTCTGACCATAAAATTTTTATTGCTATTTTCTCATGTCAACATTATTATACTCTCAATTTTCGAAAAAGCAAGCACTTTATTTTTTTTGTTTTTTGGGTCAAAAATGTCCTCTTTTATTTAGTTTAATCCCGGTACTTTTGGAAGGTTTGCAATGCTTGCCGCAATTTCCTCATCCGTCAATGTATAGTTTTCCATTTTACCATCATTGAATTTCTCATAAGCATACATATCAAAATATCCGGTTCCGGTAAGTCCAAACAGAATCGTTTTTTCTTCTCCGGTTTCACGACATTTAATTGCCTCGTCCATTGCTACACGAATTGCATGAGAACTTTCCGGTGCCGGAAGGATTCCTTCTACTTTGGCAAACTCTTCTGCTGCCGCAAATACATCGGTCTGTGATACGCTGACTGCTTCCATCAATTTATCATCATAGAGCTGGGACAATACCGAACTCATACCATGGTAGCGAAGTCCTCCGGCATGATTTGGTGCCGGCATGAAGCTGCTGCCAAGTGTATACATTTTTGCAAGCGGACAAATTGCTCCGGTATCACAGAAGTCATACGCATAAGTTCCTCTTGTGAAACTTGGGCAGGATTTTGGCTCTACTGCGATGAAGCGGTAATCTGCCTCTCCGCGAAGTTTTTCACCCATAAATGGTGCAATCAAACCTCCTAAGTTTGAACCGCCACCCGCGCAGCCAATAATGATATCCGGCTTTTCACCATATTTATCCAGTGCAATTTTACTCTCCAAACCAATTACCGACTGATGAATCATAACCTGGGCAAGTACTGAACCAAGTACATAACGGTAGCCTTCCTGTGTCGTTGCCGCCTCAACCGCCTCAGAAATAGCACAGCCTAAGCTTCCGTTTGTATCCGGGAACTCTGCACGGATTTTTCTGCCGACCGCTGTTTTTTCGGATGGTGACGGAGTCACATTTGCACCATAGGTACGCATAACTTCGCGTCGGAACGGTTTCTGCTCATAAGAAACTTTTACCATAAATACCTGACAGTCAAGTCCAAGGAATGCACACGCCATGGAGAGCGCTGTTCCCCACTGACCTGCACCGGTCTCTGTCGTAACACCTTTCAAGCCCTGATTCTTTGCATAATAAGCCTGCGCAATTGCAGAGTTGAGCTTGTGGCTTCCGGATGTATTATTTCCTTCAAATTTATAATAAATCTTTGCCGGTGTCTTCAAATATCTTTCCAAATGATAAGCACGTACAAGCGGTGCCGGACGATACATTTTGTAGAACTGCAAAATTTCATCCGGAATGTCGATGTACGGTGTTTTGTCATCCAATTCCTGCTTTGCTAATTCTTCACAAAAAATACCGCTTAATTCTTCTAATGTAACCGGTTTGCCGGTTGCCGGATTCAAAAGCGGTGCCGGTTTGTTAATCATATCGGCACGAAGATTGTACCACTGTTTTGGCATCTCGCTTTCATCCAAATAAATTTTGTAAGGGATTTCCTTTTTACTCATTTTGTTTCTCCTTCTAATTATCATTTATTTACAGGCTGCCTAAGCAAGTTACGCAAGCTGTCGGGCTGCCCTGTTTTCTTCTATTCAAACAAATATTGGTACTTTCTCATCTGTCTGCTTATCAAATCATAAACGCGTTCTTTTACATCGTTTGAATAATTCTGTTCCTCTGCAATGATTTTTTCTACAATTGCTCGATCAAAGTGAAAACGAATTTGTCTTCCATATAATTCTTCCACAGTATCTAATTGTTCATCAAAATCATCATGAAATGTCTTGGCTTTCACTCTTTTAACCAAATCTTGTATTTTCTCTTCCATCGGATAATCCTGTATCGTATCCGAAAGAAGTGATGCACCATTATCAAAAATAGGGCAATAATGAAATTGGTCACAATCATCTAACAAAACAGCAATATTATGGGTATGTCTATCTTCATTCAAAAACAACGCATCAATCGTCATCAATTTACTGATATACACACCAAATTCTCTCAATCCCGTCAACTGTTCTGTCTGTTCAACCATATAACGAATCCGTTCACGCACATCCGGCATATGATAAACGCTTTTTGTCAGACTTTCGCCCTTCATTGTTTCAAACAATCGTTCCAATGTAATTATCTTCCAGCCATCCGGCAGAAAATTTTCACTTTTACACCCAAGATAATCCTTGTATTTATAGTGGATTTTTTCTGTCTGGTAGGAAACATATTCGTTTTTTTTCAAGGAAGAATATCCTAAAAGACAGGAAATAAGATACTCAACTAAGCCCTCATAGCCTGTGTAATCTGCCTTATACCAAATGCCATTCTGACTTTGCCACTTTAATTGATTTCCCTTTGAGGACTGCCTGTCATTTAACAATATGTCCTGTTCAAAAAGTTCAATCATCTATCCTGCCTCTCAATCTCTAACCAAAAATCGTCATCAGCCATTCGCCCTTTTGTCTTTTCAATTATTAGCATCGGGTCATAAAATGGCAGTTCCAAATGCCTCAACATCAATTTCATTTTATCTCTGGTTCTAGGAAAACAACGAGATTCCAAAAATTTTTCATACTGTTCATAAGTTGGTTCTTCCACACAACCAAACGCACGATACAGTAGATTTTCCGCATAATTGTGAAGTCTAACCTTCCGTGAATGCTCATCCACATCAATAATAGTACATACCCCTTTCGGACACATATACCAAAATCGCAATGGATATTCTTTTTTCGGCGCAATGATTTCCTCACCGGATACTGCTATTCGTTTCTTCTCCATCATACACGCCCCCTTTTGTTTTCCTATATAATAAGTATACCCCAGAAATAGGGCAAACGCAATTATTTTACATATTCCTCCTGCTGGTACATCGCAAGCACCCGATTATAAAATGTTCGCACTGCCGGTGCCATGTTATCCGGATTCAGTGCAGCAATTCCAATAATGCGGCAGGCATCCGGTTTTACCGGAAAACAATCCACTTCATACGGAATATCTTTCATAACCATTTCCGGCATCAAACAAATTCCGAATCCATTTGCCACCATTACAACCGTAGACAAATCGTCAACCACATGGTAACTTGACCGGACATCCAAATGATTTTCCTTCATAAAATTCTGAATGTCGGCATCTGTACTTTCACGCTGTGTAACAAACTGGCAGTTTTTCATTTCCTCAATGCTCATCGGTTCTTTCGATGTCCTCCGCCCCTTTTGCACGACACATAACAGAGGGTCTTTGTACAACGGCTCAATTGGAATATCGGCGGCACTGGATACCGACAAAAATCCTACATCCACCACGCCGTTTTTTATCCAGTAAACAACATCATCATACGTTCCCTGAAAAATTTCCATACTGATATCCGGATATTCTTCATGGAAAGAATGAATCAGCTCCGGAATCCAGTTCGTACAGACGCTGGAAAAACATCCGACTTTTACTTTTCCCTGTTTTAATCCGTTAAATTCCGATATCGCCTGCTGTAAACTTTCATCACTGTTCAAAACTGCATTTACATAAGGAAGAAGCCGCTCTCCATAATTGGTAAGCGTCACGCCGCTTTTGGCGCGGTTTAATACGCAGAAACCAAGTTCTGCCTCCAGCGAAGATACCGCATGACTGACTGCCGATGGCGTAAGCCCCAGTAAATCCGCCGCCTTCCGAAAACTTCCCTGCTCCGTAACGGTTTTGAACACCTGGTAGGTAAGTAACGTCATTTACCTGCCTCCTCTCTTATCCTATCATACCAAAAGGCAGGGCAGGATGCAACTATGCAATAATGGCATTATCCTTGATTTGGTTAATAATTTTCACGAATTCTAACTGCTCCTCACGTGTAAATATCACGCTGAATTTATAAGGACGATCAAAGGGTGCTTTCATCAAATCCAGTACATTATTCACATATCCATTCTCAACCACATAGTCCACAACCTGTTCAATAAAATGAATCTGTTCCGCATTCGGCCGCTCTTTCGCAATAAACGCCGCAAACGCTGCATATGCTGCATCCCGGTCCATTTTTGCGATTTTACGAATCAGCAAGCCAAACGGCGTATCCTGATAATTCATTTCGTAATCCTCTACCGTTCCCAGTTCCTCCGTGAAAATTCTTTCCAATTCCTTATAATCATCCGCTGAAATTGGCTTATTATAAAGAAGTTTATTAATAGCCGGCTCATTTCTATGCGCTGCTATGTACTCATTTACTTTTTCTCTATAATCTTCAAAATCAGAGGTTCCCATATCCACCTTGCCGCCCTCACTCCAAAGCGTTTTTTCATCCGCAAAATTGGTATAGTGAATATCCACTTTCGCAGGCGGAATAAATTTCATAATATCACGCAGCGATTTCCTCGTTTTTTCAAACTTAAGAATATCCTTCTGATTCCAATAAGTTTCCTGCGTAAGTTCAGTCAGTTCCGGTATTTTCGCTTTTACATCCGGAATAGTCGCACTATCCTTCAACAGTATATTAGCATTTTTCACAACATAACGTTTTAATCTACCAAGCGACTTTGCTCCCGTCATTGTCTCCAACATGATACCATACATACTCACGTCAAACTGAATGGCGGCCTCGTCTTTTTCTCCTGACACAACAAGTTTTGCAAGGTGGTTGATAATCTCTTCTTTATTCATATCATCCAAACACTCATATTGCTGTCTGGCTTTATACTGCTCCACATAACGAGCCTCTAAACGCACTTCCACACGCTCTGTACTCATCGCCTGAATATCACCAACCACATGATCAACCAAATTCTCACGGATAATCTGATATTCTTCCTGTGCATAATTTGCATTCTGAAGCTGTCTAATAATCTGCACCATACGTATAAATCTTGCCGACACGGGAGCAATACTTACTCCCGGCTCTTTTCCCTTTGGATTCTCGCCAAAAAATTGGAAATTACGCATATAATCAAAGATATAAAACTCCTTCTTGTCTCTGCCCTCTCCAAAAAGATTCTCGCAAAGTCTGGTACCTCGTCCAATCATCTGTTCAAACTTAATTCTGCTATATACCTTTTTTGCAAATACAAGATTCGTAATCTCCGGAACATCCACACCGGTCTCCAGCATATCAACCGTCACCGTAATAAAAGGATATTCATCCGGCTTTTTGAAATCCTCCAAATTTTTCTCTGCATATGGCTCATCACAAACAACTAATTTACAAAAAGCTCCTTTGTACTGCGGATACAGTACATCGAACCGCTCAATAATATACTTTGCATGTCTTTTATTCTGTGCAAAAATAATCGTTTTGCCAACATGATTTCCATTTTTATGTTTGATTCCATGATTCATCAAATCTGAAATCATGATATCAACCGTATCCCGATTAAATATATAGGTATTAATTTTCTCCGGCGGAATATGGTCAACCAAGCCGTCATCTTCGCAGAACTCATCTTCATACTGCTCCCGCTCTTCTTCGTCAAGTTTCTCATAGGTCAGACCATCATCAGCAATCTTAGTCGATGTTTCAATCAAATGATATGGCACCAATACATGGTCCTGATAAACCGCCTCATTGTATTCATAAACATCCGTTGGCATATTATTTTTCATATCAAAAAACTCATACGTTGACTGATGAATCGTGTTTTTCGGAGTTGCCGTCAGCCCCAAAAGACACGCGTCAAAATATTCAAAAATTGCCTTATATTTATTGAAAATACTTCTATGTGCCTCGTCAATAACAATTAAGGAAAAATGTCCCGGTGAAAAAAAACGCGAACCATCTGAGTTTTTCATGTTATCAATCGCATTCAACATCGTCGGATATGTAGAAAACACCATATTTGCATTTTTCTCTTCTTTATTTACAAGCAAATTACACATCGTCGTATCCGGCAGGCACGATTAAAATGAATTTTTCGCC
>ERZ773224.3548-NODE-3548-length-13572-cov-8.434268_pt1 | contig 13572 bp, 11 predicted proteins | sample MGYA00580526_ERZ773224 | MGnify/ENA primary metagenome ERZ773224 (study PRJEB29015, sample SAMEA2737743) | human gut metagenome | biome: human gut; feature: human-associated habitat; material: faeces | place: China | collected 2012 ... | reverse complement strand
TACTCGCACTGGTACTGGCTGTCATCATGGTTTGCACCATGGCTATGGCTGTTGAAGTAGTTAAACCCTTTGATCCTTCTACCGGTTCTAGCGGCTCTCCCTATGCTGTTATCACCCCCGGTACCGTATTGGCGTTCGATCTGACCGATCTGCTCGATAACACCAACGGTCAGGCTTATCCTGTTAACTCTGCTGGTGAAATCCAGACCGACAAGATCAAGGTTACCGTTTCCTATGGTAAGGGCGCTGAACTGATTGCCGGCGCAAAGTGGATTCTGAAGGAAGGCGGCGACAAGAAAGTTGCTGCTGACTATCAGTATCAGATCACCCTCAAAGAGGATGCTCTGCGTATCGTCAACGATAAGGTTCTGGACCTCTCCATCACCAAGATGGTTGTAAAGGCTTATGGTTCTACCGCCAACGAGTTCGTATTTGATGGCGATCCCAAGAACAGCCCCAAGATTGAGTATGCTGTTGGCTACGGTTCTGATGAGTATGTTCTCGGTTCCGAAGGCACCACCATCAACTTGAACGATTATGAGACCGTTTACACCGCTGTTGCTGGTGAAAAGGATGGCAAGGCTATCACCACTGAAACCCTGACCGAGAAACTGGACAGCGGTAACAAGTATGATGTTGCTGCTTGGACTCTGAAAGTTGGTCAGAAGTTCAAGGTTGCTGATTTGGCTACTGCCAAGGGTTATCTGGGTAAGACTGATTTCCAGACCAAGTACAACTATGACCCCGCCAAGCTGGTTGACGGCATTGCTAACCCCATCAACACCACTGCTGCTGTAACCAAGACTGGTGTCAAGGATACCTACAAGGTTTACGCTGTTGGTAACGATGGCAAGGTTGTTGCTGTTCCCTTCACTGTTGAAGATGGCGTTATGACCTTCACTGCTCCCGCTAACAGCATCGTTGGCATCTACAACGGTTCTCTGAAGAATGTTTCTGCTCCTGCTGCTTCCGGCACCACTGGCACCACCACCAACCCCGGCACCGGCGCTAACGATGTTGTTGGCGTAGCTGCTGCTCTGGCTGTTGTTGCTCTGGTTTCCGGCGCTGCCATCTCCCTGAAGAAATAAGATAGGCTGACTATCCGATTCTCTCTGAGATAAACCAAATCACCCCCCGGTTTCTCCAGCCGGGGGGCTTTCTTATTGCGCCGGGGGGCGGGATGTGGTATCATATCCATAGAAAATAAAAAGGAGCCGACTATGGATTACAAGCAGAAATTCATCGAATATTATCAGGCCAACATCCACCGGGAGGGCGCCGACCGCCTGCTGGAATGGCTGCAAACTACCGATTTTTTCACCGCGCCGGCCAGCACCCGCTATCACTGCGCCTGCCCCAGCGGCTTGGTGCAGCACAGCGTTAATGTCTACGAGGTGATGATGGAAAAGCACTTTGACCCCGAAACCGATAGCGCCGAAAGCTTTGCGCTGTGCGCCCTGCTGCATGATGTGTGCAAGGCACAATTCTACAAAATAAGCACCCGCAATGTGAAGAATGAAAAAACCGGCCAGTGGGAAAAGGTGCCCTACTACACCATCGAGGACGCTTTCCCCTACGGCCACGGTGAAAAAAGCGTGTTCCTCATCGAGCGCTTTGTGCGACTGAAGCCGGCCGAAGCCACGGCGATCCGCTGGCACATGGGTGGCTTTGATGACGCTGCACGGGGCGGGAATTTTTCCATAAGCGTGGCCTACGATAAATACCCCATCGCCGTCAAGCTGCATCTGGCCGACCTGGAAGCCACCTACCTGCGGGAGAAGGAAACCAGCGCCGTAAACCACTAAATAGCCCATACACCACCCCCGGAGCATTTTCCGGGGGCTATTTTTGTAATTAAGTGTAAATATTACAATTTGGTAACGGTACAATTTTCTATTTTGCATATTATGTGGATCAATTTGGGCCATATTGGGAGATATTCGGAACAAAAACATTGTGATTTGTGGTTTTCATGGGTGGTGAGATGGACTTATCCCAAGCCAAAAGAATGCACCATTTACACCACTTTCTACACACAAATTTGGGGGTGGGTGGTGTAGGAAAGGGGCTCGAAAAGCCCTTGATTAAGCGGGTTTGCGGCCTTTTGTTTAATTATAGGAGGAAATCACAATGAAAAAAGTACTCGCACTGGTACTGGCTGTCATCATGGTTTGCACCATGGCTATGGCTGTTACTACCATCACTATTACTGGTTCTGACGGCACCATCGTTATTTCTGGTAGCGATACCGTTGCTACTGCCACTATCTCTAATGATAAGGCTATCAAGTCCAATACCACTTATTATCTCGAAGTTCCCGAGGGTTTCTTCAAGATTCTGACCGACAATGGTGTTAACATTGGTACTAAGAAGTACGGCGAAGTTTTCACCGTTTCTGGTCTGAACGGCGGTTTCAACGCTGAGGATCTGAGCAAATACTATGTTCCCGTAAAGGTCGAAGATAAGGCTCTGGATGGTGTTGCTGATGCTACCCTCGGTGCCTTCACCGTTAAGAAGGATGCGAACAACTATGCTTCTTTCAAGGTAGTTGGCAACAAATTCGCTCTGGAGAAGCTCGTTGTTGGTAGCCTCGACAAGACTGCTGATGCTACTCTGACTGGCGATCTGTATTCTAAGTATGATATCGGTTATGCGGCTGAGGAAGTCACTTCCGCTACTACCACTATGGCTGATAACAACTACAATACTTGGTTCCACAACGATTCCAATAAGGCTATCTCCATTAATCTTGGCGAGGGCTGGACTCTGAAGGTTCCCGCTAAGACCTACTTCCAGTTTGAACAGGCTGATGTAACCGTTCCTGGTTCCTTTGGCACTGGTAACGCTCTGGCTACTACCACTGTTAAGTCCAGCAAGGCTTACTCTGTGACTGGCGCCACTCTCATCTATAAGCTGGCTGCTACCAATGGTTCCAATGATGTTTACTATGCTTATGGCCTGGATTCTAAGATTTACAATGCTGGCCTGAAGTTCGTAATCGAGAAGGATGCTGTTGGCACCGAGACTGGTTACTGGACTCTGGAGACCACCGAGTATCTGTATGCCATCTTCACTGCCGACAAGGCTCTGGCTACTGTTGGTTCTGCCGTTGAGACCACTCCTGCTACTCCCGGCACCACCACCAACCCCGGCACCGGCGCTAACGATGTAGTTGGCGTAGCTGCTGCTCTGGCTGTTGTTGCTCTGGTTTCCGGCGCTGCCATCTCCCTGAAGAAATAAGATAGTCTATTGACTGCTTAAATCTCCTAAGAGATAAACCAAATCACCCCCCGGTTTCTCCAGCCGGGGGGCTTTCTTTATGCTTGGTTATTCGGTTATCACACGCGGCACACGCTTGGAGATGCCGCAGATGATCTCGTAATTGATGGTGCCGGCCCAGCGCGCCATATCGTCAAAGGTGACGCTTTCACCGCCCTCGCTGCCGGCTACCACCGCGATATCCCCCATACGGGCCTCCGGGATATCGGTGACATCCAGCATCAGCTGATCCATGCACACCCGGCCGATGACCGGGGCACGCTTGCCGTGCAGCAGCATCTCGGCACGGTTGCTCAAGGAGCGGGGGTAACCATCGGCATAGCCAATGGCCACCGTGGCAATGCGGCGCGGGGTGGGAGCGGTGTACTGGCGGCCATAACTCACCGTGGCCCCGGCGGGAATTTCCTTGACCATGGAAACCACTGTATACAGCGACATGGCCGGGCGGACATCCAGCAGGGCCTTCATGCAGGGATCTGGGTCCAGGCCGTACTGCGAAAGGCCCAGGCGGCACATATCCAGATGATAGGCCGGGTGCAGCAGTGTGCCGGCGGAATTGCAGCAGTGGCGCAGCCCCACATTCACGCCATCGGCCTGCAGGCGGTTGCACACCTCCATAAAGAGGGTAAACTGCCGCTCGGTAAAGGCCATGCTCACTGCGGTGTCCTCATCCGCCACGGCAAAGTGGGTAAAGATGCCGGTGATGCGCAGGCTGCCGCTCTGCGCCAGTTTTTCCACCATCGGCACGGTATTCTCGTTTTCGGCATCAAAGCCCAGGCGGCTCATGCCGGTATCGATCTTCACATGACAATCCACCACACAGCCGGCTTTGGCGGCCTCCGCCGCCAATTGCAGGGCGTATTCCTCGCTGAACAGCGTTTGCGTGATGGTATTGCTGGCCAAAATAGGGGCCGCGGCGGGATCGGTGTAGCCCAGCACCAAAATGGGCCGGTAGATGCCCTGTCGGCGCAGATCAAGCGCCTCCTCCATCGTAGCCACACCGAACCAATCGGCACCGTCCTTTTGCAATTGGCCCGCCACTGTGGCCGCGCCATGGCCGTAGCCATCGGCCTTTACTATGGCCAAATAACGGCAGCCGGGACTGAGAAACCGGCGGATGCAGTGGTAGTTGTGAGAAAGAGCGGCCAAATCAACGGCCGCCCAGCAGCGCTTGTAATCCATAGTGATTCCTCCCCTGCGGGTATATGAATATAGTATAATCCTCCCGGCAGGAAATCGCAACTGAATATCCGTGAACTTTTTGCAAAAATGTCCTCTATGCGTTCCCCTCAGCGCAGCAAAATCCACTTACACCACTCGATGGTATATTATTTTTGCACAAAAATGGAAATATTACAAATTGGTAACGACAGTATTATCCATTTTACATATTAACTGGGTAAATAAGGATATTATTGGACGATAATAGAGGTAAAACATTGTGATTTATGGTTTGCAGGGGTGGTGAGCGTGGCCTGTTCTAAACCAAATAAGCACCCCAATTACACCACTTTTTACACACAAATTTGGGGGTGGGTGGTGTAGGAAAGGGGCTCGAAAAGCCCTTGATTAAGCGGGTTTGCGGCCTTTTGTTTAATTATAGGAGGAAATCACAATGAAAAAAGTACTCGCACTGGTACTGGCTGTCATCATGGTTTGCACCATGGCTTTCGCCGCAGCTGGTAATGCTGTAACTGTTGTTCCCGGTGGTTCTGGTAGCAACACTTATGGTACTGTTGAACTCGCAGATAAGTATGATGCCAACAATAAGTATGTCCTGGAACTGGATGATGCTTTCTTCAAGGTTCTCGACACCTATCTGAATAATCCTACTCGCGATGCCAAGAACTTCAAGGTTGAAGGCGTAGCTGGTTCTTTCAACGAAGGCAAATATCAGATTGCTGTTGACAACACCGATCGTGCTCTGGATGGCAAAGTTGACATGACCATCAACACCCTCAAGATCACCTCTGTTGCTAAGACCAACACCTATGCTGAATTCACCGCTAAAGATGGCAAGCTCGTTCTGAGCAAGCTGGTTGAAGGCGGCGTGTCCAAGGCTGTTACTGGTGTTTTCGACACTGAATTCTGGGCTGCCTATGATATCGGTTATAAGACCACTAAGCTGACTGCTGGTTCCAGCTTTGACTGGGCTACTGAAGGTTGGTATATCACTGGTAGCGATGCCATTGAGACCACTCATGTAAATGACAAGATTACTCTGAAGGTTCCCGCTAACACCGCTTTCAAATTCACCGTAGCTAATGGCGATCCCACCAAGATCAGCGCTTCTGTTATCCCCAATGGCGTAAATGTTAACACCAATACTGTTGACGTTGATGGCTTCAAGGTAACTGCTGGTTCTCTGACCTATAAGATTAAGGGCGATACCAATGATTACTACTATGGTGTAGACGCTAACGGCAAGCTGTATGCTTCCGGTCTGACCTTTGGCGTAACCAAGGATATCAATGGTGTTGAGACTGGTTACTGGACCATGACCACCACTGATGCTCGTGATATGGTTAAAGCTGACGGCGTTATCCCCAATGTTGGCGGTTCTACCACCAATACTGGTAACACTGGCACCACCACCAACCCCGGCACCGGCGCTAACGATGTAGTTGGCGTAGCTGCTGCTCTGGCTGTTGTTGCTCTGGTTTCCGGCGCTGCCATCTCCCTGAAGAAATAAGTTAGTCCCACGACTGCTTATATCTCCTAAGAGATAAAACCACAAAACACCCCCCGGTTTCTCCAGCCGGGGGGCTTTCTTGCGCCTGCATATCCCCGCCCGCGGCGGCATAGCATGGGGCAAGGGGGCGAGCGCATGAGAAAAATCCTGCCAATGATCCTGTGCCTGTTGCTGTTGGGCGGCTGCGCCAAAGGAGGCGAGCCTGGCATCACACCGGAGGAAATACAGGCCCGACTGACCACGGATTGCCGCTTCACAGCAGCCTTTTCTTACGAGAACATAGAGGGCTGCGCCGAGGTGGAAAAGACCGGCGAGGTGTTCAGCATTACACTGACGGAGCCGGAGGTGCTGCTGGGGCTCAGCTTTGTGCTGGGGCCGGAGGGTTCCCAAATGATCTACGGCGATACCGTCATCGACCTGCAGGATCACACCATCCACGAGGAAGCGCTGGCTGCGGTGATGGAGCGAGTCTTCGCTGGGGCGGACGCGTTGACCGTCACCCGGCAGAACGGGCACATTACGGCTACGGCAGACTGCACATTTTTCCATTATGAGGTCATGCTGGCGGAGGACACTGGCTATCCCACGGGCATTTCTGTGCCGGAGCTGAATATCGAGATTGCCATTACTGATTACACCCCGGCGGCCGGCGTGTAGCGGTGTGATGAGCACAACAGGACACAGCAAAGCCCCCCGGCTGGAGAAACCGGGGGGTGATTTGGTTTATCTCTTAGGAGATTTAAGCAGTCAATAGACTATCTTATTTCTTCAGGGAGATGGCAGCGCCGGAAACCAGAGCAACAACAGCCAGAGCAGCAGCTACGCCAACAACATCGTTAGCGCCGGTGCCGGGGTTGGTGGTGGTGCCGGTGCCGGTGGTGGTGCCAGCAACAGTAGCCATCTTAACATTGGTAACAACGGTCAGAGGCATTTCTTTAGCGGTCAGAGTCCAGCCCTTGCCATCAACAAACTTGAAGGCAGAAGCAGAGAAGGTACCATCAGCGTTTACAGTGTACAGATATACATTGTCACCCTGATCGATGGTCCAAGAAGCATCCTTGGAGACAGAAAGGCCGCCATAATAACCAATAGCATGAGCATCCTTAACCTTGGCAATAGCCTTGTCAGCAGCAGTGATGGAATCAGCAACCTTCAGCTGCTTGGTAACATTCAGATACTCATCCTTTGCAACCTTAACAGAACCGATAACGGTGGTGTCGGTAGCGTCGACATTGGAATTGGTCAGAGTAATGGTAACAGCTTTCTTGCCGACATTCCAGCCCCACTCGCAACCACCATCAGTGGTGAGCTCGTTGGGAGTATAGCCAACATCATAAGCGGCCTTCTGATTAACTTCAAAGGTAGCAGCGGTAACACCAGCAGGAGCCTTCGAAGTTACATCAGTGCCATCGAACCAAGTGTTGCCCTTGACAACATACTTGGTAACAACCAGCTCGCCATCCTTTGCGGCAACGGTGAAATAGGAAGTGCCAGCGCCAGCAGCAACAAGTCTAACCTCGAGAGAAGTCAGAGAGATGTCAGCCTTCTTATCGAGGGGCTTATCGACTTCCTTGAAGCGGATATAGCCGTGGCCATCGGTATCGAATACGAATTCAGCGCCGGAAGCGTTCAAGGTAACCTTGAAGTTCTTGCTGTTTTTCTTGGCAACATCAGCAGTATAGGTGTTAGAGCCATTGACGGCTTCATAGAGATAGCTGAAAATGTTGTCACCGAGCTGAACATAATAATAGCCGTTAGCATCGGGAACTGCGGTATTCAAAGGAATAGAGCCACCGTTGAAGCCGGCGCTGCTGATTACGGTAACAGTGCTACCGTCAACGATAGTAACAGCCATAGCCATGGTGCAAACCATGATGACAGCCAGTACCAGTGCGAGTACTTTTTTCATTGTGATTTCCTCCTACTATCACAATGTTTTTCAAGCATCTTTTTGCGTGAGATAGCATAGAATAAGGAAGTTAATCTTTGCATAAAGGAGCATTATCATGCCAGATAATAACACAAACGCATATGATTATGGAGAAAGCTGGTTTTCTGTGGCTGGCGATGTGGATGATTTCATCTTTTACGAGGCAGAAGGACAGGAAAAAATATCCTCCGAGCGGTGAGCGCCCGGAGAATTTTTTTCGAAAGTGGTGTAGAATTGGTGTAAATTTTCGCTCATTCTTCCGGCGCCAAATTGCCCAGCCGCAGCCGGTGCGGTTCCATCATCTGGCAGCCGATGTGGTACTGCTGCCAACCGTCTGTATGGGCAAAAAGCCCATGATCATCGCTTCCGCTGGTGATGAGCAGTCCTTTTTTTTCGCAAAAGAGCGCCGTCTGCGTGGCAAAAATTTTGCTATGCGTGGGATAATAGGCCTCGATGCCGCCCAGTCCCAGCGCGCACAGCTCATTAAAAGTGGTGTATAAACTGGCTAGTTCCATCCCGGAAAAATAATTGCCCGGATGGGCCAGCACAGCGGCACCGCCGGCCTCCCGGATGGCAGTGATGACCTCGGCGGCCTGCGGAAAGGGGTAGGCGGTGTAATCCAGGCCATAGCGGGCATACAGGGGCATTCCCTCGCTCAGGGTCTGGGTCACACCTTTTTCCTGTAGATAGTGCAGCCCGGCCCAGCCGCCTTTTTGCGGGTCGTAGTGGTAATCCCGGTACTCCTCCACACTCAGCTGCGGGTATTCCGGGGCCATTTTTTCGATGAGGTCCACGCTCATTTGCAGCAGCAGCTCCCGGCTGCGGTGGGCAATGGCGGCCAGCTGCGGCGTGGGGGTAAAGTCATACCCCAGGATATGCAGGTGATACCCCTGCCAGCGGCAGTCGAATTCCGCCCCGCGGATGGACTGTACCCCCAGGTCCTCACAGGCGGCCGCAAAGCGCTCGCAGCCCAGCCAACTGTTGTGGTCGCACAGGGCGGCCAGGCCTACGCCGCTATCCCGGCAGGCCAGCGCGGCCTGCTCCGGGGTCTGGGCGCCATCGGAAAAATAACTGTGAATATGCAGATCGACAAACATGGTCGGATTCTCCTTCGCGGTAATGGGTTTCCAACAGTGTACCATTTGGGGCGCAAAAAGGCAAGCCGTGGGCAGCTTTTGACAGGGGTTCATCATTTTGTACCAAAACACCGGCAAAATGTATGCTATCTGTAAAATCGTACAAACCGGGTGTAAATCACTTGCCCGCTTTAGGGGGAAATGCTATAATAAAAGCTGGGTAAAAAGGGGGATTTTCCTCCGCCCGATGGCTGTTATCCCTTGCACAAAGGAGAGGATGCAAAGACCATGAACAGGATCACAAAATCGAAGGAAATGCCGGTTTATCTGTTCCACCAGGGTACCAACGCACACGCGTGGGAGCTGCTGGGGGCCCACCGGCAGCTAAATGGAAAAACCAACTTCTGCACCTGGGCGCCACATGCGGCGGCCATCAGTGTGGTGGGGGATTTTAATGGCTGGGACGCGGCTGCCAACCCCATGACCCGCCTGAATGAGCAGGGCCTGTGGGGCGCCACGGTAGAGCTGACCCATGACTATGATTGCTACAAATACCAGATTACCACGGCGAATGGGCGCACGCTGTATAAAGCGGACCCATTTGCTTTCCATACCCAGACTCCGCCAGAGAACGCCAGCAAGATCTACCGGCTGGCGGGTTACCGCTGGCACGATGCCGAATGGATGACGGAGCGGGCCGCACAGGATGCCCGCAGCCTGCCGGTGAATATCTACGAGCTGCATATCGGTTCCTGGCGGCGCAATGCCGATGGGAACTATTACTCCTATCTGCAATTGGCGGAGGAGCTGCCCACCTACCTGACCGAAATGGGCTATACCCATGTGGAGCTGCTGCCCCCCACCGAGCACCCCTATGATGGCTCCTGGGGCTACCAGGTGACAGGCTACTACGCCCCCAGCAGCCGCTACGGCACCCCGCACGACTTTATGGCATTGGTGGATGCCCTGCATGAGGCCGGCATCGGTGTCATCATGGATTGGGTACCGGCGCATTTCCCCAAGGATGAGTTTGGCCTGTACGAATACGATGGCGCGTGCTGCTACGAATACAGCGACCCCGCCAAGTGGGAGCACAAGGACTGGGGCACCCGGGTCTTTGATTTCGGACGCACCGAGGTGCAGAGCTTCCTCACCTCCAGCGCGAACTTCTGGGCGCATACATATCACATAGACGGCATAAGAGTGGACGCTGTGGCCAGTATGCTGTATCTGGATTATGGCCGGCAGGAGGGCGAATGGCGCCCGAATATCAACGGCGGCCGGGAAAACCTGGAGGCAGTGGCCTTCCTGCGCAAGCTGAACAGCGCGGTGCTGAGCGAGCACCCCGGTTTCCTCATGATCGCGGAGGAATCCACCGCGTGGCCGCTGGTTACCCGCCCGCCGGAGATCGGCGGCCTGGGCTTCAACTTTAAGTGGAACATGGGCTGGATGAACGATACCCTGTTCTACACCTCGCTGGACCCCTACTTCCGCAGCTACAATCACGATAAACTCACCTTCAGCATGATGTACGCCTTCAGCGAAAATTTCATTCTGCCCATCTCCCACGATGAGGTGGTGCACGGCAAGGGCTCGCTGCTGAACAAAATGCCCGGGGACTATAACCAGAAATTCGCGGGGCTGCGCACCTTTATGGGCTATATGATGACCCACCCCGGCAAAAAGCTGCTCTTTATGGGCTGTGAGTTCGGCCAGTTTATTGAATGGGACTACCATAAGCAGCTGGACTGGATGCTGCTGGATTACGAGAGCCACCGCAAAACGAAGGATTACATCCGGGCGCTGAACCACTACTATCTGGCTCACCCCGCCCTGTGGCAGGTGGAGGACAACTGGGATGGCTTCCGCTGGCTGAATGCCGATGACAACACACGCAGCGTCATCACCTATTACCGCGCCGATGAAAAGGGCAAAAAATCGCTGGTGCTGTGCAACTTTGCCGCCAGCCGGTGGGAGGACTACCGTATGGGCGTACCGGAGGCCGGTACCTACCGGGTGGCCCTGTGCAGCGAGGAAGAGCAGTACGGCGGCGCGGGATTTGACCGGGAAACGCTGTACCGCAGCGAGGAACAACCGCTGGGCCAATGGGCACACAGCATCACGCTGGATGTGCCGCCGCTCAGCTGCATGATACTGGAATCCATCAACACCGAGAAGGAGTGACATCAGATGTTCATGAAGAAAGAATGGGTGGCCATGCTGCTGGCGGGCGGCCAGGGCAGTCGGCTGTACGCCCTTACCAAAAAGCTGGCCAAGCCCGCGGTGCCCTTTGGCGGCAAATACCGCATCATCGATTTCCCCCTTTCCAACTGTGTCAATTCCGGCATAGATACTGTGGGCGTACTGACTCAGTACCAGCCGCTGGTGCTCAATGAATACCTGGGCAACGGCCAGCCGTGGGATTTGGACCGGCTGAACGGCGGCGTATTTGTACTGCCCCCCTACCAGAAGAGCAGCGGCAGCGACTGGTACACCGGCACCGCCAATGCCATCTGCCAGAATATCCCCTTTATTGAGCGTTACGACCCCGAATATGTTCTCATCCTCTCCGGTGATCACATCTACAAGATGGACTACACCAAGATGCTGGATCACCACAAAAAGATGGGCGCGGACTGCACCATCGCGGTTTTTGAAGTGCCGATGGAGGAAGCCTCCCGCTTTGGTATTATGAATACCCGCGAGGATACCACCATCTACGAGTTTGAGGAAAAGCCCAAGAACCCCAAGAGCAACCTGGCCTCGATGGGTGTCTATATCTTTACCTGGAAAAAGCTGCGGGAATACCTGCTGGCCGATGACGCCGACCCTGCTTCGGAAAAAGACTTTGGCAAGAACATTATCCCCAAGATGTTGGCGGCAGGCGAAAAGCTAGTGGCCTATTCCTTCGAGGGCTACTGGAAGGATGTCGGTACCATCGATAGCCTGTGGGAGGCCAATATGGACCTGTTGGATCCCAAGGTGCCGATGGACCTCTACGACCCCAGCTGGAAGATTTACAGCCGCAACCCCTGCATGCCGCCGCACTACATTGCGCCAGGCGCCAAGGTACAGAACTCGATGGTCTCTGAGGGCTGCGAGATCGCCGGCCATGTGGATTTCTCCATTCTGTTCTCCGGTGTTCATGTGGCGAAAAACGCCGTGGTGGATTCCAGCATCCTAATGCCGGGCGCCGTGGTGGAAGAGGGCGCCGAAGTGCACTTTGCCATTGTGGCGGAAAACGCGGTGATCCGCCGGGGCGCCTATGTGGGCGAACGCCCGGAACTGATGGCCGATAAAGACCAGTGGGGCGTTACCGTCATTGGTGCCGGGGTCACCGTTGGAGCCGGGGCCATTGTACCCGCCCGCGGCATGGTAGAAGAAAATGTAGGGGAGGTGCTGTAACATGGCCAATAACAAAATGACGGGCATTATCTTTTCCAATTCGCACGATGACGCCTTGGGTGGCCTGACCGCGCGACGCTCCATGGGCTCAGTGCCCTTTGCCAGCCGTTACCGCCTCATCGACCTGGTCCTTTCCCGCATGTCCCACGCCGGGGTGGATTCTGTCGCCCTGGTTATGCAGAACAACTATCACTCTCTGATGGAACACATCGGCTCCGGTAAGGAGTGGGATCTTTCCCGCAAGCGGGGCGGCATTGCCTATTTCCCGCCCTATTCCTCCGCCGGCAGCGCCGGTTACAGCCGCGGCACGCTGGAATCGATGACCAGCCTTTTGGGCTATCTGCAAAGCTCCAGCGCCGATTACATCGCTGTTTCGGATTGCGATGTCATCTGCGGTGTCGATCTTTCCGATGTCTTGGAGTATCACATTGCGCATAAAGCAGGCATTACCCTTATCTGCACGGAGCACGGACACAGCTCGGTCATGGTTTCTGCCGGAGAGGACGGCCGCCTGCTGGAAGCCACCCGCGGCGGCGAAGGCAACCTGATGTTCAATAATATGTATATCGTCAACCGGGAACTGCTCATTCAGTTGGTGACCGAAGCTGCCAGCCTGAATCAGTATTCCTTTGTGGATACCTGCCTGATCCAAAAAGGGCGGGAATTGCCCATCTACTGCTATCGGTATGACGGTTTTTGCCGGGCGGCCAACAGCATGCAGGCCTACTTTGAGATCTCGATGCGTCTGTTGGACCCCGCGGTGCGCAGCACTCTGTTCCCCATGGACCGTCCCGTTTACACCCGCGTGCAGGATGAGGTCCCGGTGAAATACGGTCTTTCCGCCGCCGTTTCCAATTCTCTTGTGGCCGATGGCTGCATCATCGAGGGCCGGGTGGAAAATTGCATTGTATTCCGTGGGGCCCGCATTGGGCATGGTGCGGTGGTGAAAAATTCCATCATCATGCAGGGCTGTTACATTGGCAATGGTGCCGACTTGGATTACTGCATCTGTGATAAGGGCGTGCTGGTGGCCGATAATCGTCGTCTGGCAGGTTATGCCAGCTATCCGCTTTACCTTCCGCGGGATACCAGAGTCTGAGCCTCGCTTATTTTAGCTTGACTAAAACTGTGCGGATGCCGCAGGCGATGGCCCCCGCACGCGCGCCTTCGGGGCGCTCGCCCGCAGCCTG
>ERZ773224.3544-NODE-3544-length-13584-cov-4.927637_pt1 | contig 13584 bp, 12 predicted proteins | sample MGYA00580526_ERZ773224 | MGnify/ENA primary metagenome ERZ773224 (study PRJEB29015, sample SAMEA2737743) | human gut metagenome | biome: human gut; feature: human-associated habitat; material: faeces | place: China | collected 2012 ... | reverse complement strand
CTACAATAGAGTCTTAGGAGGACCCCGTTATATCCATTTAACTAAGGGAACAAATACTTGTTTATTATATTCCAACTATCAGAGAAGTTCAATCTTTTTCTTTCATCAGATTAGTGATTTTGTAAAAATCACTAATCTCTGTAATTAATACTTCCCTGTAACCAGATGTTTCCTTTGAACCTTCTTCCAACTGCTGGTTCACCAATCAGATCTTTCTGATTGATGCAGATTGGAAATTCTACATCATTACATTTGATATCTATCGCATAAACATTTTCTTCTGTATACGAATTTTGCAATAGCCTGCAATCCATGATTTCACCAAGAATGGAATACTGATCACTTTCAATTCCATAAGGCATAAAGTAAGAATCCACAATACTCAAAATGTCTTCATGCTGTACACGCCTTGAAAGAAGGGAATAAGTGTCGATATCTTCCAAAGTCAGATTCTCGATAGCATCTTCATCTCCCTTTCTGGCTGCGGCGATCAATCCATTTCTTTCGTTCATAGTCTGTTCTGTCAGCTTTTGCTTATGTTCATCTTTGTTAATTGGAAGTAAAATTTTTCCTTCTGTAGAAAGCGCAGCAAGCACTGTTCCATTTGCCTGACTCATGTAAAATTTATTATTTTTCACAGCCAGATAATCCGCCACATTCTGCAAATAAAAAATCAATGTAACGCCAAGTCTTACCTCATCACAGATTCCTGCATAAGACTCTTTTTCTGCATGTTTTTCAATATCAATCTGTTCTGTTGTTGAAATTTTATTACCACAAAAGTAAGGATAGTAGTAGCTCATCTCAAAAGAATCATTCTCATTAAATGTTCCTCTCAAAGACAGTCCAAAGAAATCGCCAAACTCGATAGAAAGTTCTGCAAACTCATTACCTTCGGAATCCTCTGCCACTTTCTGCAGCATTGGTCTCTCTATTATTTTTTGAAAAATATCATTCAGCTCTTCTTTTGTGATTTTTGAAAAACCGACTGCTCTTAAAAATTTGTGCATACTACTATCCTCCTTTCCGATTTTTTTAAATTATGTAAACCAATTTTATTATTTACAAGACGGACTTTATTATATAATATGTCTTTCTATTTTGCAATGTTATTTTCCCCCATTGCGTTGTTTAATGCTTCCTGTTCTTCACCAGATAAAACAATCACTGAATTTCCATCAATGATTTCTTTAATATAGGTATAACAGCCCTCTCTTGTGTGCATTGCATTAATGATAAATCCATTATTTTTCACATCAAGCATTGCCAGAGAAAAACTCAGCTTGCCACCCATCTCATTAAATGCATCATATTTTACAAGTCCCATTTTCTGATATGTTCTCTGCATGTTCTGGAATAAGGTTTTTATATTTTTTTCGTTTGCGGAATTTGCATTTATCAGATCATCTACCTGATTTAACCTTTTAATAAGTGTATCCTCTAAGTTTTTTGCATTTTTTCCTTTCATAAAAATCTTATAGCTCTTTTTCAATTTACTCATTTGAACTACATTTATAATCATTAAAATAATAAGTATTAAAACAAGTGCTGCTAGTCCAATGATAATATAATCTGAATCAAATCCTAAATACTGTGAAATCATTTTTTCTCCTTCTGCTGTTTCATATAACGAACTTATTTTTATTGAATCGATTTTTATAAAAATACTCTATTATTTTTCTATAGTTCTGAATAAATCCATAATGCGATCCAGTTCATCCATGGAATAATATTCGATTTCGATTTTTCCTTTTTTGTTATCTTTCTGATTAATAGCAACCTTTGTTCCAAAAATTCCTTTCATCTTCTCTTCCAGGTCATGGCAGATTGCTTCTAATTTCGGATCTATTTTTTTATTCTTTTCCGTATCTTTCTGATTTTTTTCCTGCTGGATTTTTTTTACTAATTTTTCTGTTTCACGAACGCTTAGCTTTTCGTCGAATATCTGCTGAGCTACCGTGTATTGTTTTTCCAGATCATTAAGACCTAGCAGTGCTCTGGCATGGCCGGTAGAAATCATATCATCAATAACCATCTGTTGAACTTTTTCATTTAATTTCAGCAAACGCATTGAATTTGTTACTGCTGTTCTGCTTTTAGATACACGTTCCGCTACTTCATCCTGTTTTAAATTGAATTCTGTTAAAAGTCTTTTATATGCAATTGCCTCTTCAATTGGATTTAAGTTTTCACGCTGGATATTTTCAATAAGTGAAATTTCTACAACTTCCTGTTCTGTTAATTTTTTGATAATAACAGGAACCTCTTTTAAATTAGCAAGTTTGGCAGCTCTCCATCTTCTTTCGCCAGCAATGATCTCATAGTAATCATCTTTCTGTTGTACAAGTAATGGTTGTAAAACACCAAACTGTTTGATGGACTCTGCTAATTCCAAAAGTGCATCCTCATCAAAATTTTTCCTTGGCTGTTCTCTGTTTGGTTCTACTTTATTAATGTTAACAAGTATACCTTCCACTACTTTTTCATCTTTTTTAACAGCTGGTTTTGTTGTTGCTGTTGTTGTTTTTGCAGTATTTACTTTATTAGTAATAAGTGAATCAAGTCCCTTGCCTAATCCATTTTTCTTTGCGGTTGCCATATTTTAAATATCCTTTCTATCTATTACTTCTTTTGCAAGTAAACGGTAACTTTCTGCTCCGGCAGATTTGGAATCATATAAGTTAATTGGCAATCCATAAGATGGTGCCTCTGCCAGACGAATATTTCTTGGTATCAATGTATCATATATTTTTGCATCTAAATTATTTCTTACATTTTCAACTACCTGATTAGAAAGATTTGTGCGCACATCATACATTGTAAAGACAACCCCTTCAATCAAAAGATTTGGATTTAATCTTTGTTGTACAAGATCAATGGTATGTATTAACTGGCTCAATCCTTCCAGCGCATAATATTCACATTGAATCGGAACCAGGACAGAGTTTGCAGTTGTCATTGCGTTAATTGTCAGCATATTTAAAGATGGCGGACAATCAATTACAATAAAATCATAATCTTCTTTGATATAATCAACAGCATTTTTTAATATGTATTCCTTTTCTGGAATACCTAATAATTCAATTTCAGCTCCGGCAAGATTTACATTTGATGGAATTACTTTCATTCCGTCTACAACCGTATCCGTCATACTTTCTTTAATGGAACATTCATCAAGCATTAACTCATAAACTGTATTTTCCACTTCATTTTTATCTACTCCAAGTCCACTTGTCATATTTCCCTGTGGATCAAGGTCAATTGTTAATACTTTTTTTCCTGCTTCCGCAAGACAAGCAGCCAGATTAATTGCTGTTGTTGTCTTACCAACACCACCTTTTTGGTTTGCTACTGCTATAATTCTACCCATTATATTTTCCTTTCCCATAGTTCTGTTATTAGCTATTATATTTCTTTATAATAATATAAATAAAGACTGCTCTGTGAATCATGTGCTACTTTTGCACATGATATAATAAAGACTGCCGAGCGAAGCGAGTGTAGATAACGATCATGAAGCTTTGCTTCATGATATGATCAATTTTCATTCCATAATAGCCGGATAATTTACTATTTTATAAGCAGATATTTTCGTTTTTTTTTTCTACGTTGTATATTATAACACTTCTATATTTCAAATGCTATGATTAATTATCCAAAAATGTTTCACGTGAAACATTTATATTTTTAGTGTGTTACTTCAAACTATAGTATTTCATATTATAAGAGCCTACTAAATATTGTTAAAATATAAAATAGACCTTAAAATGTTTCACGTGAAACATTTTAAGATCTTGACCATTGATTGTTTATCTTTTTTTCTAAATTATCAATCCATTTATATATAAGCAGTAATAGTATTAGGCAACCGATTGTTACGATACCGGCTTTACTTAATTCATTGTTTTTATGCTCAGTTTTTGGCAAAACCGAATTAATTGTTGAACCATAATAATAATGATCCTTTGTATAAGCTGGAAACATATCTCCTACATTATATTGAGAATACACTTTTTGATTTACTTGCATCCGCTTATCAGTATCATGTCCATAGTGAAAGAAATAATTCGTTGATCCTGATTCCGAACCATTATAGTCCTCTACAGTTTCTTTATCTGTTATTACTATATCTTCAATGTAATAATCAATCCCCTCAACCATTTCCGCAATCATTTTATGAAATGATATTTCTGTTACTATTATTTTCAAAAATAATAACACAAAGATAATTGATAAAGCGATTAATGATATATTCACAATTTTTCCAAGTAATCTATTTTCATCTTTCATCTTACTCTTATATATTTTGTTACTCATATGTGTTTTTCCTTTATATATAATTTTCTACATAATAGATCTATAAATTTATTTTAATTCGGAAAAGTGTCTCTTTTAGAAATATATATTTCAAAAATCCGATTCATCTTTTTCTTCAATCAGATCAGTAAGAATTTTCATAACAGAACCTAATTCCAATCTACATCGAACTGGATCAATATCAATCAACCGGCTGCATAACTCCACTCGATTCAAAATATTCTTCATACCATCAAGTAAATTATCTTCCGATGATTCTATCTTTTCATCTTCACTTACTATATTCTGTTGTGACATTGTCTCCGTATATTCTTGAACAATTTCAATTTCTCGATTTTCTTCTTCCACTATCTGATCTAATTGTTCGATCTTACTAGAATATTCTTTGATAGAATTTTTCAAATTTTCTATAGACTCATTGATACTTTTCTGTTCTTCCATCAGTTCATTAATTTTAGCTTTATTCTTTGAATTAACATTTCTAGGTGTAAACAATTCATAGCACGAATCATTTGTTTCCTCCAACATTTTTATCATTCCGGTATTTTCTTTTAATTGAATTTCCAATAAATTTAACTGTTTTTCTAATGCATGTTTTTGTTCGAAATAAGAATCTTTTATTTGCTGTAAATATTCTATGACCATAATCACTTGTTCCTTTACTTTTGAGTAATCATTAATAAAGCTGCTATCCTGGCTGACGGGCATTCGCCGCTCGGCAGTCTTTATTATATCATGAAGCACAGTCCGCCGTGCACGCCAGAAAAATCAAAGATTTTCCTGGCTGACGGGCATTCGCCCTATCATAGACAAATAAAATAGTTTTTTGCCTGCAAGCAGTCACAAACTATTTTCTCTGTCTATGGCACTGCTCATTGCATACGCACATTATACCATATCATTATTTTAAAAACAATTGTACTACATTTATAGTTATTTTATTTTTTCTAATTAAACTAAAATTTTCAAAATATGTAAAAGAAATGAATGATTTTTCAAAAATTAATTTGTATATGTTATAAAAAGCGGATATAATATTATTAAATAAAGATTTATGATTATGAAATGGTGAAACGATTTTTCAATTATATGAAATGCATTTTTTTAATGATCATAAAATAAATAAGGAGGTTTCTATGAAAAAGAATATCAAACATTTTTTTCTGTTGACAGCTCTTGCCGCTGGAACAATCCATTTTGTTAACAGATTTATTAATATGACAGCTGATATCAAGAATATTTTGAAAGCAGAGAACGGCAATTTTTACGATTGGAAAAACGGACAGATTTATTATACGAAACGCGGATCAGGCAGTCCGTTATTGCTGATTCACGATCTGAATCCGGTCAGCTCTTCTTATGAATGGTGCAAAGTGATCCGTAAACTGGAAAAGAAACATACTGTCTACACATTGGATTTACTTGGATGTGGACGCTCTGCAAAACCATACTTAACTTACACCAATTATTTATATGTTCAGCTTATAACTGATTTTATCAAAAATGTGATTGGAGAAAAACCAGATATTGTTACATCAAATGAATCTATTTCATTTGTAACGTTGGCTTGCAATATGAATAAAGATCTTGCAAATTCTATTATTGCGATCAATCCGACTTCTTTGAAAGAGCTTCATATTACAACCGATAAATATGCATCTGTGAAAAAAACTTTATTGGAACTCCCTGTGATTGGAACCTTCCTTTACAATATCAAAGTGAGCAATACCAACATCACCAAGTATTTCCGTGAGGAATATTATGCAAGACCACAGCTGGTTTCTTCCAAATTGATCGACGCATATTACGAAGCAGCCCACATGAATTTCAGTCATGGTAAATATTTAATGGCAAGCATGGAAGCAAATTACACAAAGAACAGTATCGAACATGCGCTGAAAAAATTAGAAACACCAATTTATGTGATTGAAAGTCGAAACATGAAAGATGCTATCGCAATTGCTGATTCTTATAAAAAGACAAACACCGGAAATGAAATCGTATACTTATCCAACTGTAAAAAATATCCTCAGTTGGAAGTTGCCGACAAAGTTGTGGAAGCAATTGATATGTTTTTAAAGTAGGATTATTTTCGAATTTAATAATAAAAAAAAACTCCTGTCCTCCAAATGATGCATTAAAAACACGTTTTATAATAGAATGTAAAAATTTTTTACATTTAAGCATGTTATTGCATCATAAAAAAGACAGGAGTTTGTGTATATGGTGATTTATTTTATCACCCAATTATTACATCACTCAGTAACTATTATTTTTACAACGGTGTCTTTGTCGGTGTTCCGGCTTTTCTCGGATAATTTTTCGGTGTTCCCTTCACCTTATCGATCACGACAAACGATCTTTTCTGCTCATACAGATCAAATTTATAGACTTCTTTCATTTTTCCTCCAAGCAAAAATGTTGCATTTTTTGCATTAGCAACTTCCTCTTCAATTTCACCGGATTTGTAAGAAATAAAGTTTCCACCTATTTTTACAAAAGGAACACAATACTCTTCTAAGGAAGAAAGGTTTGCGACTGCCCTTGAGACAACCAGATCAAACTTTTCACGGTATTCCTTATTTTTTCCAAGATCCTCCGCTCTCGCATGAAGTGCCTCAATCTCTTTTAGTCCAAGTTCATCTATCACTTCCTGTAAAAATAAGATTCTTTTATTCAGAGAATCAGCAAGTGTCACCTTCAGATTTGGAAACGCAATTTTCAAAGGGATTCCTGGAAATCCGGCGCCGGTTCCCATGTCCATCACTGAAACTTCTTTTTTGAGATCATACACTTTGATCAGGGAGAGACTGTCCAGAAAATGTTTTTCAATGACTTCATCAAATTCTGTGATTGCAGTCAGATTCATAACTTTATTTTTTTCCACCAGCATCTCATAATATCTGATAAACTGCTGTATCTGATTATCGCTTAATTCAATCTGAAGTTCTTCCAGACCTTTTAAAAATTTTTCTAAATTATATGTCATTTTATATTTCCTTTATGATATTTCATCTGCTCCATATAAACCAAAAGCACCGAAATGTCTGCCGGGGAGACTCCTGAAATTCTCGATGCCTGGCCAATTGATAACGGTCTGTAAAGTTTCAACTTCTGTCTGGCTTCAATACGGAGGCTTGGTACTTCATCATAATCAAAATCTTCTGCTATTTTTTTATTTTCCAGTTTTTTATAATGCTCTACCTGTTTAATCTGACGCACGATATAACCATCATACTTGATATTGATATTAACCTGTTCAACTACATCATAAGGCAGATCAGGTCTTTCCTTATCGATCGGAGCTAATTTCTCATAATCAAGTTCAGGTCTGCGAATGAGTTCTGTTAAAGTTGTTCCTGTATTTAATGGAATACTTCCGTAACTTTCCAAAAGAGCCTGAACCTCTTTATTAGCACCGATCTTAACTCCGGCAACACGTTCAATCTCTTTCTGGATCAATACTTCCTTCTGACAGATCCATTCATAACGCTCCTGTGAGATCAGACCAATCTCATATCCTTTTTTTGATAAACGGAGATCAGCATTATCCTGACGAAGCAGCAAACGATATTCTGCACGGGAAGTCATCATGCGATACGGCTCATGATTTTCTTTTGTCACAAGATCATCAATCAAAACTCCTATATAAGCCTCGGAGCGATCTAATATCAGAGGCTCTTTTCCGAGAATGCTCATGGCTGCATTGATTCCGGCAACTAACCCCTGACAGGCAGCCTCCTCATAACCACTGCTTCCATTAAACTGGCCACCGGAAAACAGTCCTTTGATATTTTTAAATTCCAGAGTAGCATACAACTGATTTGGATTGATACAATCATACTCAATCGCATAAGCATTACGGACAATTTTCACATGTTCAAGTCCCGGCAGCGTGCGGTACATTTCATGCTGGACATCTTCCGGTAAAGAGGAAGACATTCCTCCAACATACATCTCATTCGTATTTATTCCTTCCGGTTCAATAAAAATCTGATGTCTGTCCTTATCCGCAAATTTTACAACCTTATCTTCAATGGAAGGACAGTATCTTGGTCCTGTACCTTCAATAATTCCTGCATAAATTGGAGAGCGGTCCAAGTTATTCCGGATGATTTCATGTGTTTTCTCATTTGTATAAGTCAGCCAGCAGGAAACCTGGTCGATCTGCACATCTTCAGGATTAGTTGTAAAGGAAAAAGGTACAACTCTCTCATCTCCTTTTTGCTCCTGCATTTTTGAAAAATCAACAGACCTTTTGTCGATTCGTGCAGGTGTTCCTGTCTTAAAACGGAACATTTCAATTCCATGCGCTTTCAGGGAATCCGTCAGATGGTTTGCTGCCTGCAGACCGTTTGGTCCGGTGTATGTGATCATCTCACCGGTCAGACATCTTGCGCGAAGATAAGTTCCTGTGCACAATACGACTGCCTTACAATGATAAACCGCACCTGAAAACGTTTTCACGCCTGTCATTTTCTGAATTTCTTTTCCGTTTTCCAGCGCTGCTGTTTCCGTGATAATTTCAGAAACTTCTGCCTGACGGATGGTAAGATGATCGGTATTCTGAAGCGTCTTACGCATCTCCATACTATAATTCATTTTATCTGCCTGCGCACGCAGTGAATGAACGGCCGGACCTTTGGATTTATTTAACATCTTGGACTGGATAAATGTCTTATCGATATTTTTTCCCATCTCACCACCGAGCGCATCAATCTCACGAACCAGATGTCCCTTGGAACTTCCTCCAATATTCGGATTACACGGCATCATCGCTATACTGTCTACACTCACGGTAAAAATAATTGTTTCCAGTCCGAGTCTTGCACACGCCAATGCTGCCTCGCATCCGGCATGTCCGGCTCCGACTACAACCACATCATATTCTTCCTCTACATACGGAATCTTCTTCTCTTCCATTTTTCTGTCCTCAACTCATATAAGATTTTGAATGATTCTCTTTCACATTTACAATCTGCAAATTATTTTTTATTTACCCATACAGAATTTACTGAAGATTTCATTTACCAGATCATCTTCCACAGATTCTCCGATAATATTTCCAAGTTCCTCGTAAGCATTCATCAAATCAATGGAATAAAAATCTTCCGGCATATCATCTGCAATACTCTGCAATACTAAATGTAAACTTCGTAAAGCTTCCTGTAAAGATGTTTTATGTCTGATATTCGTAATATAAACTTCATCATTAAATGTAACTTCCCCAGAGAAGAACATTTCTTTGATCGTTTCTTCAAGATCATCCATTCCAGTCTGCTCTTTTGCAGAAATTGAGATCATTTTTTTGTCCAGATGTTTTCTGATATCTTCCACAGTTGTAACCGGACTTAAATCAGATTTATTTAACAAAACGATTGCATGTCTGTCTTTCAATAATTCCATGATCTCATAATCATTTTCATCTAACGCTGTGGATGTGTCAACTACATAAATAACAAGATCGGCATTATTCAAATATTTCTTTGCACGTTCCACACCGATTTTTTCCACGACATCTTCCGTGTCACGGATTCCGGCAGTATCAATGATATTCAATAAAATACCGTTTAAATTAATCTGTTCTTCCAGAACATCTCTTGTTGTTCCCGCAATATCTGTAACGATTGCCTTCTCTTCTCCAACCAGAGAATTTAAAAGAGAAGATTTTCCGGCATTCGGCTTCCCAACAATAACAGTTGAAATACCTTCTTTTAACATTTTTCCATTATCACTGTTTGCAAGCAGTTTATCAATTTTTTTTATCACATCCGATACTATACCGGATAGTTTTTCCGGATATCCATCCAGACTGATGTGCTCCGGATCATCTAATGCACTTTCGATAAATGCAATCTCATGTAAAACATTTCCGCGGATTTCTTTAATTTTTTCTGAAACAGAACCGGAAAGCTGGCTCAACGAACTTTTTAATGCAAATTCATTCTTGGAATTGATAACATCAATAACGGATTCTGCCTGTGAGAGATCAATTCTTCCATTTAAAAATGCACGTTTTGTAAATTCACCCGGCTCTGCAGGACGCGCACCATATTTGATAACGGTTTCTAAAATTCTCTTCATGACATAAACGCCGCCATGACAGTCTATCTCAACCGTATCTTCCCTGGTATAACTTTTCGGTTCTCTCATCAGAACAACCATAACTTCATCGATCACTTCATCTCCATCATGAATATGACCATAGTGAATTGTATGCGTTGGCATATCTTCTAACTTTTTCTGATTCTTCATTTCAAAAATACGGTCTGTGATAGAAACTGCCTCGTCTCCGCTGATTCTTACGATTCCGATTCCTGAACTTGTCATTGCAGTTGCAATTGCAGCAATGGTATCCGTTCCCATAGTGATATCCTTTCCATGTACAAAACTGCACGCCGCAAAACTTCATAAGAACCTGCCATATCATTTCCGGCATTTTCATAAAGCTTTGTAACGTGCAGCTTCTGGTCTTTTAAATTCTATAATTGAATTTATCTTTCTCTATCTCTTTTTAAAGTAACAACCACATGTCTGTATGGTTCTTCGCCCTCGCTGTGTGTTGTTACAAACTTATCATTCTGCAATGCAGAATGGATAACTCTTCTCTCAAAAGGATTCATTGGTTCTAAAGAAACAGGACGTTTTGTTCTCTTTACTTTGTATGCAATGTTCTTTGCAAGATTCTCCAATGTCTCTTTTCTTCTCTTGCGGTAATCTTCTGTATCAATCTTAACTTTAATGTATTCCTCAGAATTTTTATTCACTGCAAGGTTTGCAAGATACTGCAGGGAGTCGAGAGTCTGTCCTCTTTTACCAATGAGGATACCCATGTCATCTCCTTTCAGTTCTACGTTGTAAGTATTACCGTCTTCTGCTTTTTCAATAATGATCTCAACTTTAAGATCCATAGCAGCAAAGATTTTCTGTAAAAATTCTGTGATATCACCTTCTACAGAATATTTCTTACGAACTTTGATCACAGCATCTTTTCTTGCGATTCCTAAAAATCCTGTGCTTCCTTTTTCGATTACTTCATATTCAATCTGATCACTGGTAGCTCCAAGTTTTATAAGAGCTTCTGTGATAGCATCATCGACTGTTCTTGCTGATACTTCAATATACTCCATAACAATAACCTCCACATATACGTTATCTTACCAACACGTTTTTGAAAAATAATCTGTTAGTTTTTCTTATTATTTCTCTCGTTAAATTCACGAACCAGGTTTGCTTTTGCAGCCATACTTTCAGGTTTTGCATTCGCTTTCAATGCATTTGCCTTCTCAAGTTCAAGTTCTTTCTCTGCCGTTGTCTTAACGGAACTCTTGGAACTTGCTGTAACCTGTCTTGTATTCATACGTGCAGCATTAGAAATCTGGTTTTCGGAGATTCCCATTTTCTCACGTTTTTTCTTTGCTTTTTCCTGATTCTTTGCAATAATATCATCCAGATCGATCTTATCAAAATGTTTATTTAAGAAGAACTGCTGGATACTTCTTACAACCGCACTTGCGATCCAGTAGATACCGAGACCGACCGGAACAGTAAAACACATTACCAGTGAGAATAATGGCATAGTACGGTTCATCATCTTCATCTGCTGAGCCATCTGGTCATTATCTCCGCCTGCTGTTGCAGCCGTTGGCATTAACTTGATATTTAAAACCTGTGTCAAATAAGAAATCACAGGAATCAGCAATGCAAGAACTGCCATCAGAATACTTCCACCTGCAAATGCAGCTTTGATGATCTGAAATGGAGTATCTGAAATATTTAATCCTATAAAGTTGTTTACATGAGAAACTACACCATATGTAGAATCAATGGAATCTGTGAGCGCCGGGAATGACTCTCTTAAGGAATCCCATCCGGTAGAACTCATTTTTGATAAAACATCTACTACATAATTCTGTAATGTTGTTGTATCTGTTGCCGTAAAATCAACCTGTACTGTGTTCAATTTTAATGTGCTCATCAGGTTTGTCATAATATCCTGATAGCCGCTTGTTGCCATGATCTTATCAACCAGATCAAGATAAACATCCTTCACACTGCTGATATAGGCAGGAACATTCATAAATACACGGTACAACGCCAAAAGTAAAGGCATCTGAATTAACATCTGCACACAGCTGCCTGTCGGTGAAACACCATACTTCTCATAGATCTGCTGTGTCTCAGCCTGCATATTCTGCATGGATACGGTATCTTTCTTATCCTTATACTTTTTCTGGACCGCCTGAAGCTCCGGGTTCATCTTCTGAGATAACTTCGAGAACTTCTGCTGTTTATAAGTCAATGGGAACATTAAAGCATAAATAACAATGGTAAATAAAATAATAGAAAGACCTACGTTGGAAATTCCAACTTTTTCCATTAAAATATACATGCCATTCATTATCCAGCCAAGTAATTTTGCAATTGGTCCAAGAATGGCACCATTGTATGCTGTTAATAACATCTCTGACACTGAAAATACCTCCAATTATGGAACGGGATCATATCCGCCTTTTGAAAAAGGATTACATCTTATAATTCTCCAAAGCGCTAACGCCCCACCTTTGACAGCTCCATACTTTTCGACAGCCTCTAACCCATAGGTGGAACAGGTCGGGTAGTATGGACATTTTGTTGTTTTCATCGGAGAAATATACTTTCTATAAAATTTAATCAAAGCAATCAATATTTTTTTCAAAATGATTCCATCTTCTTTTTTCTGCAATTAACGATTGATTACTTTGTGAAGACCTCCAAGATGCAGCAGGGCACTCTCTGTTTCATGATAACTGATATCGCGCGCCGTACTTCTTGCGATGACTACAATGTCCAAACCATTATTGAACATGTCTTCATGTAGTCTGTAACTCTCCCGGATCAGCCGGGTCAGATGATGTCTGATAACACTGTTTCCAACTTTTTTACTGACGGATATGCCAAGACGATTTCCTTCTGTATGATTTTCCAGAACATACATTACCAGATAACGGTTCGCATAGGATTTTCCCTGCCTGTACACTTTCTGGAAATCACTGTTCTTTTTTAATGATTCCGAAAACTTCATCCTAGTATGCCCTTTCTGATTATTTACCTAAGGCACCAACTACCTTCTGTCTGTTTGAAGGTCTCTGCTTACTTTACCCATAAAATATCTTTGAATGAACAAATAGGTGGTACAAAATGCACCACCTCATTATTCATCCATTCTTCTTAAGGAAAGAAAAGACCACAAAAATGTGGCCTATGCTGATAATTTCTTTCTTCCTT
>ERZ773224.3540-NODE-3540-length-13594-cov-9.220622_pt1 | contig 13594 bp, 9 predicted proteins | sample MGYA00580526_ERZ773224 | MGnify/ENA primary metagenome ERZ773224 (study PRJEB29015, sample SAMEA2737743) | human gut metagenome | biome: human gut; feature: human-associated habitat; material: faeces | place: China | collected 2012 ... | reverse complement strand
GTTCTCTTGATCTTGCCCTGATACAGCGCGCGGGGCTGCTTGATCCATGCGTCGAGCACCTCCAGATTCTTGAACGTAATCTGAGGCGTGTCGTAATCGAACGTCGCCTGATCGTCAAGCCACGATTTGGGCTCGAACAACGACTGGGGGTAGGGGTGATGAGCGACGCCCCATTTGAAATCGCCCTCGGCCTGCGTATAGTCCACGAGCAGCTCGAGCAACTGAGCCGACGGATAGCAGTACTCGTTGTGGCGCGACTGCCAGTAGTGCGTCAGCGTGATGAACACTTCCGGATGAGGGCTGTACTTGCGGGCCGTATAGTACAACAGGCGCATCGACTTGATATAAATATCCACGAAGCGCAGCGGCGTCTTGATACCCGCGTTGGTCCACACCCAACCCGCATCGACCTCGTTGTGGGCGATCCAGTGATGCACGCGGCCGTACTTCTTGTCGGGACGGCTGTAGCGCTCGGCCAGAAAATCGATCGCGGCGGCATACAGGTTCAGCGACTCGAGCGTCGTCATGTTCGGCATCGTATAGATACCCGCCGGATCGAAGTCGGGATGCTCGAACAGCCGTCCGGCCGTTTTGTCGGCGAACGAGCGTTCGGGAGCGATCAGAACGATCGCGTTGACGATTACGTCTCGGGCGGCCGTATACTGCAACGTCTTGTCGAAACCTTCGATCGCCTTGCGGTCGGCATAATACGTCCGACCGTTATAGTCGAACGGAATCGCATCGTCCGAGGGCGTCAGGCTCATGAAGCCGAGCCACATGTTGACCGTGACGCTGGTAATGTCCAGACTGTCGAGGTCGGAAGCGAAACGATTCGCTCCGAAACCGCCGATTCCCTTCTTGCTGGCGGGAACCTCATGGGGCAGATCGTACTTGGCCTTCACGTCGTCGGCATAATGGCCGTGCGAGCAGATCAGCATGCCGTTCTGCGATTTCTGGGCCAGCACCCAGCGCGAGTACAGCCGGTCGTAGCGCTGGCCGTCCACCTCCGCATAGCGGTCGAAATCGGCCTTGAACTTCTTCGGCCCTTTCACACGCTGAACAGTCAGAAAGTCTTTTTCGGTCAGTTCGCGGAACATCGGCACCTCGCACAGGTAGACCTCGCCGGACATTCCCTTGATATCTCCGCTGACCTCTACGCGGTCGTCGTTCACCGTGACGCGAGACACCTCGCACGGGTAGTTTTTCTTCAGATAGACCTCGATATCGGCATTGAGTTGTTTCTCGCGCCGCTCCCGCTCGGTCTTCAGCCGGGCCTGCTCCCGTTCTTTCTCCGTATAGGCTCTCAGCCGGGCATTGCGGATACGCATCGTCGTCGGCCGCGCCGCATTCGGAACGATCAGCAGGCTCAGATAATCGTCAGGACCTTGCAGCCTCTTCAGCTTGTCGGTCACGTCGACCGAGAAGGTGCTCCATCCTTCGGCTATCGGCAGCCGGATCATGTTCTCCTCGATACGCGAACGGTCGTCGTTGACCATCACGACCATGAACTCCATGCCGCTGGCGCAGAAATAGTCGAAGCTGAGCACCGAAATACCCTCTGCCAAAGAACCTTTGACCGGCTCGAAGCGGATGACCGCGCTGCCGGGCGCGGTCGTCACCTCGTAGACATCGCGGTCGACTTGCTTGAATGTAAATTCCTTCGATTCGGTGGGACGAACGGTCAATGCGACCGGTTCCGGAGTCTGGGCGCCGAGCCTGTACAGACCCGACAGCGCACCCGCCAGCAACAGGCTGGCAAGAATCTTCCTTCGCATAGAATATTAAAAGTTTAGGTTAAGTAATACTTGTCTCGCCTCTCGAGGCGCAGCAACTCTAAAATACAATAATACGGTTTTTTCCGGAAAAAATTCGCATTCCGGCCCCTCCTTCGTGAATTTTCCGGACGGAAACCGTCCATCTGCCGGACATTTTTTTCTGCGACGGATGCGGCCGATTCGCGATACTGTTCTATCTTTGCACGGCAATGACCAGATAACCGTTTGTAGGTATTTCCGGACGGAACTCTCCCCATATGCAGGTATTCCGACCGGCGTGCGGACGAACTATCTTTGCCCTCGAAAACTGACCGGAAGCTGACACGCATGGAAAAACCGATCCTATATAAACGCTTGTCCGAACTGAAGACTTCCGAACAAGGAGTCATTACGAAGGTATTCGGACACGGGTCGTTCCGAAACCGCATCACCGAAATGGGATTCGTAAGGGGCAAGGCCGTCAAGGTCATCAAGAACGCCCCGCTGCTCGACCCGATCGAATACGAGATCATGGGCTACCGCATCGCGCTCCGCAAGAGCGAGGCGGAGCTTATCGAAGTCACGGTGGCAGAGAACGCCTTCGGGCCTTCGAGCCGACACGGCGACGCCACATTCCGAGACGAGTCGGTCAACCGTTTTCTGCATGAAGCAGGGAAAACGATCAACGTCGCGCTCGTAGGCAACCCCAACTGCGGCAAGACCTCGCTGTTCAACACGGCCTCGGGCTCGCACGAACGGGTAGGGAATTACAGCGGCGTCACGGTCGACGCCAAGGAGGCCCATTTCCGACAGGACGGTTACACGATCCGCCTGTTCGATCTGCCGGGGACCTACTCGATTACCGAGTACACGCCCGAGGAACTGTACGTGCGCGCCCATCTGCTGAACGAAATGCCCGACGTGGTAGTCAACGTCGTCGACGCATCGAACCTCGAGCGCAACCTGCTGCTGACCACTCAGCTGATCGACATGAACCTGAAAGTGGTCATCGCGCTGAACATGTACGACGAGCTGGAACGCTCGGGAGATACGCTGAATTACCGCGATCTGGGCCGCATGATCGGCATACCCATTATCCCGACCGTCGCCAACCGGAAAGAAGGGATCGACGCCCTGTTCAAGACGGTCATCGACGTATTCGAGGACAACGAACCCGTCGTGCGCCATATCCATATCAACTACGGCGCCGACATAGAGCAAAGCATCCGGACCCTGCAGGCCAAAATATGGGAAAACAAGGATCTGGTGGCACGCTACTCGTCTCGCTATCTGGCGATCAGGCTGCTGGGCGACGACAAGAACATTCGCGAGATCGTCGCCTCCCGGGCCGCCAACTCCGACGAGATAGACGCCACGGCCGCCCGGCTCCGCGAAAAGCTCGAGCACCGCTACGGAGAACCCGCCGAAACGATCATCACGGATGCCAAGTACGGATTTATCGCCGGCGCCCTCGAAGAAACCTATCGCTCCCGAAATGCAGGGAAGAAGCATGTCCCGGCCGACCGAATCGACCGCGTGATGACGCACCGGATCTGGGGACTGCCCATTTTTCTGCTGCTGATGTGGATCACTTTCCAGACCACGTTCTCGCTGGGAGGCATACCGGCCGAATGGATGGAAGCGGGCGTGCAATGGCTCGGCGACCGGGTGACCGACCTTATGCCCGAGGGTTCCCTGCGCGAATTGCTCGTAGGAGGGATCATCAGCGGAGTGGGGGGCGTCATCGTCTTTCTGCCGAACATACTGATCCTCTTTTTCTTCATTTCGCTGATGGAGGATACGGGCTACATGGCGCGCGCCGCCTTCATCATGGATAAGCTGATGCACAAGATCGGCTTGCACGGCAAGTCGTTCATCCCGCTGCTGATGGGATTCGGCTGCAACGTTCCGGCCATTATGGCCACGCGGACGCTCGAAAGCAGGAAGGACCGCGTGATGACCATGCTGATCATTCCTTTCATGTCGTGCAGCGCGCGTCTGCCCGTGTACGTACTGCTGATTTCGGCCTTTTTTCCGCATAATCAGGGACTCGTGCTGTTCTCGATCTATCTGATCGGCATCCTGATCGCCGTACTCTCGTCCGTTCTGTTCAAGAAACTGCTGTTCGCCAAGCAAGAAGCTCCGTTCGTCATGGAGCTTCCGCCGTACCGCATCCCGACCGTACACAACGTCGTAAGGCATATGTGGGACAAAGGCGCGCAGTACCTGAAAAAGATGGGAACCGTGATCCTGCTCGCCTCGATCATCATCTGGGCGCTGGGACACTACCCGCGAAATGTCGAATACTCGACCGACTACGCGGCCGAGAAAGCTCTGGTCGCCGCCTCGGACCAAAGCGCCGAGGAGAAACAGGCGCAGATACAGCACCTCGACAACAGCCAATACGCCGAACATCAGGAAAAATCGTACATCGGCCGGATCGGGCACTTCATCGAGCCGGCTATCCGACCGCTCGGTTTCGACTGGCGGATCGGAGTCAGTCTGGCCAGCGGACTGGCAGCCAAGGAAGTCATTGTCAGTACGATGGCCGTACTGAACAACAGCGGCGACGACGAAACGATGCTCGCGCGGAATCTGCAAAAGCAGACCTACGCATCGGGCCCAAAAGCAGGAGAGCATGTCTACACACCACTGGTCGCTTACACGCTGATGATTTTCATCCTGCTCTACTTCCCCTGCATCGCCGCCATGGCGGCGATCCGCAGAGAGGCAGGCGGACGTTGGGCGCTGTTTACCCTGTTTTACACAACGGCCTTAGCATGGTTATTGTCTCTGCTCGTCTATCAGATAGGAAGCCTTTTCTAACGGGAGCGACGACATGCAGGAAATCATAACAAAAATCATTATCGGAGCAGCGGCGGCATGGGCGATCTACCGAATATTCAGACGGTTCGGTCGTCGCAGAAAATCGCAGTGCGGCTGCGGGGCATGCGGCTGCGGAGGATGCGACGGATGCGCGCGGCGTTCGGCCTGCGAAAAAGAAAAGCAATCGGATGAGATCGCTGATAATCAACGGTAGCCCTCGCCGAAACGGGACGATCGGCACGATGATGCGAGTCGCTTCGGAAACTCTCGGGCCGGACGCCGAGCTGGTCCATATCGACGACTGCCGGATCGCTCCCTGCACGGCTTGCATGCGATGCCGCGAAACGGGCGAGTGCTCGCTGCCGCACGACGACGGACACGATCTGGCCGACAAGATCCGTAATGCGGACTTGCTCGTCATCGGATCGCCGACCCATTGGGGAGGCATGAGCGCGCCGCTGAAAAACCTGTTCGACCGGAACGTTCCCGTCTTCATGGGCGAAAGCGCCCGGGGCATTCCCGTAGCCCGTCAGAAAGGGAAGCGAGCCCTGATCGTCGCCGCTTGCACCACGCCATACCCGTTCAACATCTGGATGAAGCAAAGCAGAGGCACTGTCCGCGCCCTACGCGAAATACTCCGTACGGGCGGCTACCGGATCGAGAGCATCGAAATCGGAGGAACGAAAAGATTCGGAACTCTGCCACTCCGATACCCCGAACGCCTGAAAAGTAAATTGCGGAAAATACTCCGAAAAACGGCGGGCAAAGCCCGTTAACGGTCAGCCCGGGATAACCGGACATGCGCGACTCCTGCCGGCAAAGCGTCTCCCGCCCTCCGAACTATAAGGCACTTTATCATACGAATAACCGTAAACGCCGTCTTGCCGCGCTATCCGAATGTCCTCAGGCGAATCGCCGACCGTTTCGCCCGACAGGCATACGACGGACATGTGAGGGCTCCCTGCACACAGGAGGCCGTCATTTTCCCGCGAGCATCTCGATCGCACGGGCCAGCTGATCGGGACAGGAAGTGCCCTTGCCCCTGCAATCGATGCCCTTCAGTCTCCGGACCGCCTCGCCGGCGTCCATTCCCCGAACCAGAGAGGCGACGCCCTGCGTATTTCCGTGACAACCGCCCGTAAAGACGACTTCGGCGATCCGGCCGTCCTTCACAAAGATCTCCAGCGGTCGTCCTTCGGTGTTCACAGCGTTTACAAGCAGCATGGCGGTCTCCTCTCCTGTCCGGCACGGTCTGCGGCCAAAAGCCGCAAACGGGCAAAAAAAAACTTTTCCCCGCAAAGGGAAAAGCTCATTCCACAAAAAAAGGAAACAACGAACCCACGGCAAAACCGGATGCGAACTGCTTGTTCAGTTTGGTGCACATCGCGCTTTTCTGCATGGTGCTGTCTCCTTTTATAAGTCTGGAATCTTTTCATAATATTTTAGCATAGAAGCGCGAAATGTGTCAATGCTTCCGCATATATTTTGTTGCAAAAAGGTTTGCCGCTTCCCTCCCGGAATTTTAGCTACTCTACCCAAAAGCAGTTTTTCCCCGCCAGATTCAGGGTTAGTCATGCCAATTCCTAGCATATTGCTGTACATTCCCGTCCGGGTGTGCTATTATAATATGGTCAAAAGAGTCAGAGGCTGTTTTCATGGCAGAGGCGTGATTTTTATTCAGAGCAGCTTCATCGGAATCAGGAAAGAGAGGGTTTTCCCATGGGTTTGTTGGAGGACGCGCGGAACATCCAGCGCAAGGACCCCGCTGCACGCAACGTGCTGGAGGTCATTTTGCTGTATCCGGGCTTTCACATTCTGGTGTATCACCGCATTGCGCACTGGCTATACCAGCACAAGCGGTTCTTTCTGGCCCGGTGGGTCAGCCAGCATGGCCGCCGCCGCACCGGCATCGAGATCCATCCCGGTGCCACCATCGGCAGATGCCTGTTCATCGATCACGGCATGGGCATCGTGTTCGGTGAGACCTGCGAGATCGGGGACAACTGCACCATCTACCACGGTGTCACTCTGGGCGGCACCGGCAAGGACACCGGCAAGCGCCACCCCACTCTGGGCAACAACGTGCTGATCGGTGCAGGCACCAAGGTCCTTGGCCCGGTGTATATCGGGGACAACTCCCGCATCGGCGCAGGCAGCGTGGTGCTGCGCAATCTGCCCGCCAACTGCACCGCTGTGGGCGTGCCCGCCGAGGTGGTGCGCATCAACAACAAGGCCGTCAACCCCGCCGACGACCTGGATCAGCAGGATCTGCCGGATGTCATGGCCCAGCGCCTCACCGAGCTGGACCGCCGCATCAGCAGGCTGGAAAAGGACGCACAGGGGGATGTGCCCCCCAGCATCCACGAGGTCATCCAGAAACAGCAGCGCTGAACCTCTCGGTCCCACTTTGCGTGCCAGCTTTCCTCATAGGGGAGCCGCTGGCATGGCGGTACTATCCGCAAAAACTGCACAAAGCTTCTGCAAAACGAAAGCAGCTGCGCTCCGCACACACGGAACGCAGCTGCTTTTCTGTTATTTACAAGGAGTTGCCACCAGTTCTTTGACCTTTTGTGCCGCTGCTGCCACCAGCTGGCCGATGGGCTGGTCGGGCACGCCCACTACGATGTTCTCACAGTGGTTGATGGGCACCAGCACCCGCCGGGCGGGGCTCTGGCAGACTGCCGCTGCCATGGCGGGGGTGATCTCGCCCAGCAGCGCGTCAGCGATCACAATGCCGATGGGCCCCACGATAACATCCGCGATGCGGCAGTTCACGACCACGGCATTCTCGCCGGTGGCGGCGCGGACCGTCCCCGCCTTGAGCATGGCCGAAGTCGCAAGGCTGTTGGTGCCCACGGCGGTCAGCCGGGCTTCCGGGCAGGCGGCAGAGATGGCTGCCACCAGCTGGCGGCCCAGACCGCCGCCCTGGCCGTCAATGACCAGAACGTTCATCAGAAGTCGATTTCCTCCAGCCGCAGCAGGGCGATGATGTAGATCTTCAGGGCCTCCAGCAGCTTATCGATGGGAGCTGCCTCGTTGGCACCGTGCATCGGGCCGCCGAACTCAGGCAGCACCATGTCCTCGTGCTCAGGGCCAAAGCTCACCGCATAGGGGAAGTGGCGGGCATAGGTGCCGCCGCCCATGGTAAAGGGCGTGGCATTCTCGCCGGTGACCTCGTTGTAGGTCTCGATGCAGGCCTTGATGGCGGGGGTATCGGCTGCGATATAGAAGGGCTCGGCACCCTCGGCCTTCTCCAGAGAAGCACCCGTGCCAATGGCAGCTTTGATCTGCTCCTTCATCTTCTCGGCGTTGGTGCAGGTGGGGTAACGGCTGTCCATGGTCTGGACGATCCGGCCCTCCCGCATGAAGATGCGGCCGCCGATGATGGTCAGGGGGCCGAAGGGGCCGTCGGCGCAGTCGATGCCCAGGCCGGTGCCTGCGGTGGAAGCGTGCAGCTTTTTCAGGGCTTCCAGATAGGCGCGCTCTGCATCGTTGCACAGGCCATTGTCCAGCAGGTAGTTCACCACCAGACCGATGGCGTTGACCGTGCCCTCGGGCATGGCGGCATGGCCGCTCTTGCCCCAGCCCCGGATACGCACCCCATTGCCTTCCGGCTCCAGCGTGATGTTGGGGGCATTTTTCAGCTTGGTGATGTCAGTCTCCACCAGTGCGCTGGCGCGGTCGGGGACTGCATTGTTGGCAACGCCGCCCTCGAACTCCTTGATCTCACCGTTGCAGACCGGGCTGACCAGCTCCGCACCGAAATGGCCCTTCTCGCCGTTGCACACCGGGAACTCTGCATCCGGGGTGAAGCAGAACACCGGGGTCGGGTAGTTCTTGAGGTAGTATTCCACATCGTTCATGTGGGTCTCTTCGTTGTCACCAACCATTGCACGGATGGGATACCGCAGGGAAACACCCTCCTCCTTGAGGAACTTCAGGGCGTACAGGGTAGCCACCATGGGGCCTTTGTCATCGGCCACACCACGGCCGATCATCCAGCCGTCCCGGATCTGCATCTTAAAGGGGTCCTGGCTCCAGCCGTTGCCCACGGGCACCACATCCACATGGCAGATGGTTGCCAGATACTTCTCGGGGTCTGCACCGGCCAGCTCGGCATAGCCGATGTAGTTCTCGCAGTTGCGGGTCGCCAGACCCATGCCTGCAGCCAGCTCCAGCGTCTTGTCCAGCGCTGCGCGGGGGCCTGCGCCGAAGGGTGCGCCCTCCTCCGGGGTACCCTCTACACTGTCAATGGCCACCAGCGCCGCAATATCCTGCAGCAGCTGCTCCTTGTTTTCCGCAATATATGCGTCAATTTTCTGATTCAGTGCCTGATCCATGTTCTATAACGTCCTTTCTGACCGGAAGCGGCTTCCGGTTTTCACACAACTATTATTCAGTGTAGCATACTGCGGGCAGAAAAGCTACCGGCATTTTACACGACAAAAGCGCCCGCGTTTTGTCAGCCTGCCGCAAACAGCCCGCTGACCGCGCCCAGCAGCCCGGCGCTTGCCAGGCCCATGATGATGCCCGCCAGCAGCACACCGCCCATGCAGGCAATGAGAACATCCTTGAACTTCATGTCCAGAATGGAGGCTGCCAGCGTGCCGGTCCAGGCACCGGTGCCGGGCAGCGGGATCCCCACAAAGAGCAGCAGGGCAACGGTCAGACCCTTGCCGGCCTTTTCCTCCAGTTTGCGGCCGCCCTTTTCCCCCTTGGTGATGAAGAACTTGCACACCGGCCCGATGACCGGTTTGTGGTAGCCCCAGATGAGGAACTTGCGGGCAAACAGATAGATAAAGGGCACCGGCAGCATATTGCCGAGCACGCAGACCAGATAGGTGGGCAGGGCGGGCAGGCCCATGCCCAGCCCGATCGGAATGGCACCGCGCAGTTCAATGACCGGCACCATCGAGACAAAAAACACCATCAGATAATTCTTGAGCATCCAGGTTTCTCCTTATCATAAGATCATGATCGTAACGGCTTACAGGTCGATGACCAGCTCCACCGGGCAGTGGTCGGAGCCGAACACCTCGTTGTGGATCTCGGCGGCGGTCACCTTGTCGGCGATGCGGTTTGAAACGATGAAATAATCAATGCGCCAGCCCGCGTTCTTTTCCCGGGCGTGGAAGCGGTAGCTCCACCAGCTGTACTTCACCTCGTCCGGGTGGACAGCGCGGAAGGTGTCGGTAAAGCCCGCTGCCAGCAGCTCAGTCATCTTGGCCCGCTCCTGGTCAGTGAAGCCCGCGCTCATCCGGTTGGTCTTCGCATTCTTGATGTCAATCTCGGTGTGGGCCACGTTCAGGTCACCGCAGAGGATGACCGGCTTTTTCGCGTCCAGCTCCAGCAGGTAGGCCCGGAACGCATCTTCCCAGGTCATGCGGTAGTCCAGCCGCTTCAGGCCGTCCTGGCTGTTGGGCGTGTAGCAGTTGACCAGATAGAAGCCGGGATATTCCAGCGTCAGCACCCGGCCCTCGTGGTCGTGCTCCTCCCTGCCGATGCCGGTGGTCACGGCCAGCGGGGCCGTTTTGCACCAGCAGGCCGTGCCGGAGTAGCCCTTTTTCTCGGCAGAGTAGGTGTACTCGGTGTAGCCCTCGGGGGCAAAATCAGCCTGCCCCGGCTGCATCTTGGTCTCCTGCACCGAGAAGATGTCGGCATCCAGCGCCGCAAAGCTTGCGGCAAAATCGTGGGTCAGGCAGGCCCGCAGGCCGTTGACGTTCCAGCTGATCAGTTTCATATCCTGTTCCTTTCTTATGCCTGATATTTTGTTTTCCATGCGCCGCTCTTCATGCGCGCCACAAAGCAGATGACACGGCAGACCCAGTCAATGACCATGGCGATCCAGACACCCACAGCGCCCCAGCCCATCTTGACACAGAGCAGGTAGCTGAATCCCAGCCGCCAGATGGCCATGCTGAGCACAGAGACCACCATGGTAAATTTTACATCGTTGGCCGCACGCAGGGCGTTGGGCAGAACAAAGGAGGCCGGCCACAGGAACAGGCCGCTGCCTGCGTGGATCTGCACCAGCAGGATAGCCAGCGCCATGGTCTCGCCGGAGAGGGCGTAGATGCCCACCAGCGGCTTGAGGAAGAGCAGGATGCCGCCGTTGAAGATTCCCATAGAGATGTAGGCCCAGAGCAGCAGCTTGCGGGTGTAGAAAACGGTCTGTTCATTGTCCCCTGCGCCAACGCAGCGGCCCACCACCGTGATCATGGCCAGACCAATGGCCTGCCCCGGGATGCAGCCCATGCCGTCCAGATTGTTTGCCACGGCGTTGGCGGCGATCTGCACGGTGCCGAAGGTGGAGATCATGCTCACCACCAGAATGCGGCCCGCCTGGAACAGGCTGTTCTCAAAGGCGGACGGGATGCCGATGCCCAGGATGCGCTTTGCCATCCGGCCATCCAGCCGGATCGTTTTGGGCACGGTGAGCATGTGGCCCTTCTGGTAGCAGCGGTTCAGGATGAGCACCGCTGCCACGGCACGGGAGAGGACACTGGGCCAGGCAACGCCGTCCACGCCCATGCCCAGCACAAAGATGCAGACCGCATTGCCCACGATGTTGATGACGTTCATCAGGATGCTGATCTGCATGGAGATTTTGGAGTTGCCCATGCTGCGGAAGAGTGCCGCACCGGCATTGTACATTGCCAGGAACGGGTAGCTGACCGCCGTGATGCGCAGGTAGAGCACACCAGCCTCCAGCACATCGGCATCGATGCTGCCATAGCACAGCCGGATCATGGGACGGGCCAGCACAAAGCAGAACACCCCCACACCCACGCCCAGCAGAGCGCTGAGCAGGATCAGCTGACCCGAGCTTGCGTTGGCGTGCTTCTGCTCCTTTGCACCCAGATACTGGCTGACCACCACCGCACCGCCGGTGGCCAGCGCCGCAAACAGCACGATGATGAGGTTGTTGATCATATCCACCAGGCTGACACCCGAGATGGCGGCTTCGCCGCAGCGGGAGACCATCATGGTATCGGCCATGCCCACCGTCACGGCCAGCAGCTGCTCCACCAGCAGCGGCCCCACCAGCTTGAGCAGATCGCGCTGGCTGAACAGCGGGGCCCGCCCGCCAAAGCACGGGGCCTTATTTTGTGCGATCGTATGTTCCATTCTATCCCTCGCTTCTTCCCACACCTTTTCTGCCCTTCCGGGCCGCAGAGCGTCTTTTTCTCATAGATGTATCCATCATAACACAGCCGCATCCTGTTGTAAAGAATCAGCTTCTGTGATTCCGGACCTCTGCCCCCAGCCCGTGCTTGTTTCATCACTTTGCCAAATGTATCTCTCCCATTTTTGTGCGTTGTGACAAAATTACTTTTTTTGCTCGAACAAAAGAACTTTTTTCAAAAAAGCTCTTGTATTTTTCCGTGAAAAGTGTTATCTTGTATCCAACAGAAGTGTCAGTTGGATACAAAGTGAAACGACGCGCTTTCCTCTCCGGCACTCCTGTTGTTCATCCTTCTATTATTATGCTATTTTCTTCATTTACCTTCTTATCATTTACCCTGTCCTGAAACGGACAAACAAAAAACGCTTCCTCACCTGCACGGGGGAGCGTTTTTTGTTTGTCTGCCGCCCACCATAGAAAAGCGCCCTGCACCTTTCACGGTACAGGGCGCTTTGTGTTCTGTTCTTACAGCGCTGCAACAGCGGCCTTGAGCTCATCCACGCGGTCCGTGTTCTCCCACTTCACGCCCAGATCCTCGCGGCCCATGTGGCCGTAGGCGGCCAGCTTGCGGTAGATGGGCTTCCGCAGGCCGAGGTCACGGATGATGGCGGCGGGGGTCAGGTCAAAGACCTTCTCCACTGCCTGCTCGATCTTCTCATCGGCCACGGTGCCGGTGCCAAAGGTATCCACCATGATGGACACAGGCTTTGCCACGCCGATGGCGTAGGCCACCTGCACCTCACACTGCTTAGCCAGACCGGCAGCCACGATGTTCTTGGCCACCCAGCGGGTCGCATAAGCGGCACTGCGGTCCACCTTGCTGGGGTCCTTGCCGGAGAATGCGCCGCCGCCGTGGCGGGCGTAGCCGCCGTAGGTGTCAACGATGATCTTGCGGCCGGTCAGGCCGCTGTCACCCTGCGGGCCGCCCACAACAAAGCGGCCGGTGGGGTTGATGTAGTACTTGGTGTTCTCATCCAGCAGCTCGGCAGGGATGGTGGCCTTGATGACCTTCTCCATGATGTCGGCCCGGAGCTGCTCCATGGTCACGTTCTCACTGTGCTGGCTGGAGATGACGACTGCATCCACCCGGATGGGCTTGTTGTTCTCGTCGTACTCCACGGTGACCTGGCTCTTGCCATCCGGGCGCAGGTAATCCAGCTCACCGCTCTTGCGCACCTCGGTCAGCTTCTTGGCCAGCTTGTGAGCCAGGCTGATGGGCATGGGCATCAGCTCAGGGGTCTCATCACAGGCATAGCCGAACATCATGCCCTGGTCACCGGCACCGCCCACCTGGTCGTTGGTGCCCAGTGCGATATCGGGGCTCTGGCCGTCGATGTTGGAGATAACAGCGCAGGTGTCAGCGTCAAAGCCGTACTTTGCACGGGTGTAGCCGATATCAGAGATGACCTCGCGGACGATCTTCTGGAAATCGACATAGCAGTTGGTGGTGATCTCGCCCATAATGTGGACCAGACCGGTGGAAGCGCAGGTCTCGCAGGCCACGCGGGCATCGGGATCGTGGGTCAGGATCTCGTCCAGGATGGCATCGGAGATCTGGTCGCAGATCTTGTCAGGATGTCCTTCGGTGACGGACTCAGAAGTAAACAGGTGTCTTGCCATAAATTTTGTCCTCCATGTGTGTGGTGAATCTTGCACAGCTTCATACACGTCCATCAAGTTTGCGCAAACAAAAACGCTCAGAACCGAAGCTCTGAGCGTTTGCACTCTTATCTTTCGGTTTCCCGCAGGATTTGGCACCTTATGCTCATCGCACAGGTTGTCGGGCTTCACAGGGCCTGTCCCCTCAGCCGCTCTTGATAAGTCGGTA
>ERZ773224.3534-NODE-3534-length-13636-cov-5.710699_pt1 | contig 13636 bp, 12 predicted proteins | sample MGYA00580526_ERZ773224 | MGnify/ENA primary metagenome ERZ773224 (study PRJEB29015, sample SAMEA2737743) | human gut metagenome | biome: human gut; feature: human-associated habitat; material: faeces | place: China | collected 2012 ... | reverse complement strand
CCTTTTTGGTACGCATGCGTGCCAAAATCAGATATGAGTATATCTGCTCATCCGAACGTTCATATACAACAGCCTTGGTGCAAAGCTGCTCAAGCTTCTCATAGCAGCCTGTATCAATATACAGCTCTGCCAGAGCCTTTACTGTATTTACGTATCTGGAATGGTAAAATGCATTGAGCGTCATAAACCAATGGGTATCAGTCAGGCGCGATAGGAAATCACCGTTATAAAGTGCTATGGCCTTCTCATAGCTTTCAATAGCTGTCTCCTTGCTCCTGCTGAATGCAAACTCTGCCTCATTTATATATCTGTCAAACTCTTCGACATCAATGGATACTTCCACATCATCGTTCCATTTGTACAATCCGCCTCTTACAGAGACTATGCACTCTTCGTCAAAAGAAGCATCTCTTAGAGCCTTCCTGAGTCTGTATGCCAGATTTTTAAGGGCACCTACCGGATTATCAGTCTCCTCCTCAACCTGCCATATAGCCTCTGAAATGTCTTCTATACAGACACCTCTGTTTCTGTTTATCGCCAGATATACAAACAGCTTTTCAAGCTTCTCAGACCGCCATGTCCCTTCCTGGACAGAGGTTATGTCATTACCTGCCATAAAGCCGCCAAAAGTTTTTAACTTAATCATATAAATCTCCCTATTTCTGACATTAAACATTATTATATAGTCATAAACACATAAAACTGTTGAATTCCCAATAAAACGCAAAAATTAATTCCAGATTAAAATTTACGCAAATCATCACTGCCGTCGTCGACAGTATTTTCTATCTTCATTATCTTAACAAAGTATGAGTAGTCATCATTTACCTTTACCTCACACCTGTCACCCACCTTGTGTCCGAATATAGCTGCACCAAGCGGTGACTCCTTGCTTATCAGATTCTTTAAGGAATTGCCCCTGACTGTTGTGACAATCTTGTATGTCTCAGTCTCATCATCATCCTCGAAATACACATCGACCGTATTGAACATACCCACCTCATCATCCTTTGACTCATCGGATATGACAACGGCCGTCTTAATCATCTTCTCAAGGTATCTGATACGGCTCTCGTTCTGGTTCTTAAACTGCTTGGCGGCCTTGTACTCGAAGTTCTCGCTCAAGTCACCCTGGGCTCTCGCCACCTTTACGTCATCAAGAGCCTTCTTTCTGACAACGAGCTTTCTGTACTCTATCTCGTCCTCCATTTTCTTTATATCATTTGCTGTCAATTCATCATGCATGTCTTAAACCCTCTTCCTGCAAAATTGCGTCAAAATGTATTTAGAGAAGCCCTGCGATACCACAAAGCAGCACAATCGCACCAAGAACTATACGGTACCATCCAAACACAATAAAGTTATGCTTCTTTATGTAGCCCATCAGGAATTTGATAACAATAAGTGAAACAACAAATGCCACAATCATGCCGATAATCAGAATAGAAGCCTCTTCCCCTGTAAAATGAAATCCAAATTTAACAAGTTTCAGAAGACTCGCACCAAACATAACCGGAATCGCAAGGAAAAATGTATACTCAGCGGCAACAGTCCTTGAAACACCAATTAAGAGAGCTCCGACAATAGTAGCGCCTGAACGTGATGTACCCGGAAAAACAGCTGCAATAAGCTGGAAAAATCCAATCATAAGCGCAGTCGTGTAGCTTATGTCGACAAGTGAATTAATCTTAGCAGACTTGCCATTATGTCTGGTCTCAATCACAATAAAAGCGATACCAAAGAGTATAAGCATGATAGCTACTGTCTGGAAATTGTAAAACAGTCGCTCGAATACATCATCAAAAAGTATTCCTATAACAGCTGCCGGGATGGTTGAAACAAGAATGTGGAACCACAGCACAAAGATATCAGTCTTAATCCATGCACCTATACCGGTCTTTGCAAGAGGAGCTTTGTTATCCTTCCTGCCGAATGGCCAGATCTGGCTCCAGAATAAAATAACAACCGCCATAATGGCTCCAAGCTGGATAACAACCTCAAACATACTGTAAAAATCATCCGGGTTCTTTCCTATTCTAAGTGGTAAAATCTCATTCAAAAGAATCATGTGGCCGGTGCTGCTGATAGGCAGCCACTCTGTAATGCCCTCCACAATTCCAAATATAACAGACTTGATAATGTCAAAGATTTCCATAAATAAGTTCCTTCCTTTAAAATATTTTCTATAATCAGTTTATTATATTATTTTTCCAATCACAAGTCCATGGAATTTAAGAAAAATTTAAATTAAATCTTTTCATATTAGAAAATTTTTTGTAAAATACTCATAGCAATTATGAAAAAGTGAAAGGACAAAGACAAAACATGAAGAAAAAAATCAGTATCATGCTTTGCATAGTACTCTTCGCCCTGACAGGCTGCACCACCTCCGGCAGCACAATACGCTTCGGAGCAGCCGATATCGGTGGAATGTACTATTCATTTGCAAATACATTTACGGAGCTTGCCAATGAACAGGGCTATGACTTTACCTGCAAGGTCCGTACCACAGCAGGCTCTAATGCCAATATAAGGCTTTTATCCGATGACTATATAGAGATAGGCATCGCACAGGCAGACCTGATAGCCGATGCCTACAAGACAAATGAAGATTTAAGGGCTATAGCAGGGCTTTACACCGAGACCTGTCAGCTTGTGGTCCGCGCTGATTCAGACATACAGACTCTTGACGACCTGTCAGGACACACTGTAAGCATCGGAGCTAAGGAATCCGGTACCGAGCGAAATGCCTCGCAGATTCTTGAGTTCGCCGGTATGCCATCATCCCTTGTTGCCACCAAAAACCTGGACTATATCGAGGCCACAAAAGAGCTAAAAGCCGGTGATATAGATGCCTTCTTCTGCACTGCAGGACTCACCACCACTGTTATAGATGAGCTCTCAAAGGAATGTGACATAAGGCTTATCCCGCTGACAGACACGGTGATAAGCAAGATGCTTGAAAGCAGCTCGGCCTACACAAGCGAGGTCATACCTGCCGGCACATACACAGGCCAGGCCGCAGATATAAGCACTATAGGTGTAAAATCCGTGCTAATCACAAAGGCTAATGTATCTGAGGATACAATTGAGCAGCTTACCTCACTCCTGTTTGAAAAAGAAAAGGAGCTATCCTACTCCAACTCTCTTAAGCTTGAGCTGACATATGACTTTGCAACAGACGATATACCTATTCCATTTCACGATGGAGCGAAAAGGTATTATAAAGCCTGTGGATATAGCACAAATTAATTCTCGAATTAATTTTTAGCCCAATATATAATATTCAAAATTTAATAAGAAAATAACAAGAATATAATCAATTAAAATTGAAAGGTAACACATGAAAATACAACTTGACATGTACCAGACACTGGCCGCTGCCGTGCTTGTACTACTACTGGGAAACTATTTAAAAAAGAAAATATATTTTCTTCAGAAATTCTGTATTCCGGCGCCTGTCATAGGCGGACTGATTTTTGCCATCATGACATGCATATGCTATGTCACAGGAATAGCAGAATTTTCCTTTGATGACACACTGCGCGAGGTCTGCATGGTATTCTTCTTTACATCTGTAGGCTTTCAGGCAAATCTCAAGGTATTAAAAAGCGGAGGCAAATCGCTCATCGTATTCCTGGGACTGGTAATAGTGCTTATCATATTACAAAACCTGACCGCCGTGGGGCTTGCAAAGCTCTTAAACTTAAATCCGCTAATCGGCATGTGCACCGGCTCTATTCCTATGGTAGGCGGACACGGCACCGCAGGAGCCTTCGGCCCGGTGCTTGAGGACTTAAACATAAAGGGCGCCACGACCATCTGTACAGCTGCAGCTACCTTTGGTCTCATCTTTGGAAGCCTGATAGGCGGACCTCTTGGAAAAAGACTGATTGAAAAGCATAGCCTGCTTAATACAGCAGCAAACGATGACGACAGCCTGCTGGTTGAGGATGAGAAAAAGCATGAGCGCCACACAAATATGTACGCTGATGCCGTATTCCAGCTCATCCTGGCAATAGGTGTCGGAACCATCTTTACAATGCTACTCACAAAGACAGGGCTCACCTTCCCGATATATATAGGAGCGATGCTCGCAGCCGCACTCATGCGAAACATATGTGAGTACACAGGAATCGCCACCATCCATATGGGAGAGATAAATGACCTGGGAGGTATAAGCCTCTCTCTATTCCTGGGCATGGCAATGATCACACTAAGGCTCTGGGAGCTTGCATCACTCGCTCTCCCGCTCGTAATACTGCTTGCAGCACAGGTGCTTCTCATAATCATATTCACGTATGTTATCGAGTTCAACATCATGGGACGCGACTACGATGCAGCCATACTTGTATCAGGCACCTGCGGCTTCGGAACTGGAGCCACCCCAAATGCCATGGCAAATATGCAGGCTGTCTGCGACCAATACGTGCCATCCATAAAGGCATATCTGCTCATACCGCTCGTAGGAAGCCTGTTTGCCGACTTTTTGAACAGCCTTGTAATCACATTCTTTATAAACCTACTGTAAAACAACCGGAGAAAAATATGTTTGAAAAACTGAAAAAAATATTTAAAAACAGAGAAGAAAAAGAAAAACATAATTACGATTTAACTTTTGACAACGTGGCAATACCTGAGGTGCACGTAAAAAGCACCGAAAGCCACGAGGATACCGATAAAGAAAATGCACCTATCAGCTATGACAATGTTGCCATACCTGAGGTGCATATCAGAAACAAAAAAAATAAATAAACCTGATAAACTAAACTGTTTATTTGAACTAATTTGATACAGGCTGGTTCATTCCAGCCTTTTTCATTGCAATCTCAAATTCATGAATGCTGATTCCAAGCTCCTTAGCAGCAATATCAGGCTTTAGGTTACCGCTATTCACCAATGAATACAGTGTCAGAGCCCTGCCTTCTTGTCTGCCTTCTTCTCTACCCTCTTGCCTGCCTTCTTCTCTAATTCCGTTAACAAATGCCTGTTCATCATACTCTGTTATACACACATCTATCACCTCTGCTCTGTGCTTAGTGAGAAACTCACTTAAAATGTTATTGTTTATGCAATAAGTTACAGCTTTATCAACTGCCTGCTCCACTTCCATGCCATCAGACCGGTTCTTACGTATCTCCTCAATAAGCAGCATATATTCCTGCAATGGTCTGCAATTGTTTAAAAGCTCATCATTCATACCATGGTTAATGTTTACCATGTTGGCGGTCCACTCAAAATCTCCGCTTGTATCCTCATGGATAAACGCATCTGACAGCTTAAGCTTCATAAATGCCGGCTGCTTTGATGTGCCATTGTACAACACCGTATATCTCGGTGTGGGAAGCTTCACCAGCGTCGAGCCATAGATATTGTAGGAATGCTCGACAACATAGCGGTCATACATTTTGCTAAAGTACATCAGGCCACGAAGCGGCATGTTTGGATTGTAGGAGCTTTGCTGCTCCCATAGATGTAAATAACTATCCAGAAGAACTGATACATCATTTTTCATCTCGATATAAATCACGCTGTCAATTGTGTAAAGCTTGATATCATTAACATCCGTATGTGCTGTATTACATAAAGCGTTATACAAAGATAATATGTTCTCCTTGTATTCTTCATTTCCAAATAAAAGACAGAACAATCTATCCTTATATTTTTTATTTAATTTCATATAGTACTCCTTTTGATAATCACATGCTTAATATCTAAGGAGAAATCGATGTCAACTTTATTATACTATTTACAGCTATAAATTGGCAAGTATAAATATTATCTCATATATGAATGTATGTAACACAAAAAGAGCTCTTGCGAGCTCTTTTGGGTAATCAAACTTAATAAACCAGACTACTTATTTGAACTATTTTGATACAGGCTGGTTCATTCCAGCCTTTTTCATTGCAATCTCAAATTCATGAATGCTGATTCCAAGCTCCTTAGCAGCAATATCAGGCTTTAGGTTACCGCTATTCACCAATGAATACAGTGTCAGAGCCCTGCCTTCTTGTCTGCCTTCTTCTCTACCCTCTTGCCTGCCTTCTTCTCTAATTCCGTTAACAAATGCCTGTTCATCATACTCTGTTATACACACATCTATCACCTCTGCTCTGTGCTTAGTGAGAAACTCACTTAAAATGTTATTGTTTATTATTTTGCCTTCTTTTGACAATTGTAATCATAATATCTAAGGAAAAATCGATATCAAATTTATTGTACTATTTATTGTTGTGAAAAAGCAAGAATACTATCTATCAGATTATAAATCACGCTAATATTAAATATTACACAGAATAAATCACTGTCGAACCTTATAATTAAATCTTTATTATGCTCACAAATCTAATGTTAGTTCAAAGTAAGATATCGTTGGTGCGTATAAATATTTTTACACTTATCAATTTTATTTTCCGTCAGTTGATACTTAAAAACTATATCTCTCTAACTACATCTTGATTCTTTTCCAATAAATCCAATCTATGATTCAATTCATTCACTGCATAATTTACATCATACTCTATAATTAGTTTAGCAAACGAATTATCATGTAATTTTCCACCATCAGTTACAAGTTCTTTTAATACAGTATGCTTTTCATCAGAAACACATCTACTATACTCTAAATAGTCTCTTATTAATTTAACACTCTTATTATCATCATCTATAATAGTATCAATCTTCTTAATGATTCTTTTTGAATTCCATATATTTTTTATTGTCTCAAAAAGCGCCATAACTGCACATACAATCAAATATATTATTCCTTTTATGATACCAATAATAAACGATGCCACAAAATTTCCAGTATGCACAAAACAATCAGGCAATACTAAGACCGCTCTTTCAAGGAATGTTTTAAAACTACCACCTATTGCAGCACATAATACGCCATAAATCATTGCAGCAAATACGCCTCCGCTTGAACCCCAAATAATGCCTATAATCATTCCAACAAAGCTTCCACCTATACATATAATATATCCACTTTTAATTTTTCCAAGTTTAGCGTCCAATATGCTTTTATTATTATTTCTAATTTGCTCAGCCTTATTTAAAATATTTATAATTTTAGCTTCTTTTTCTGAATTCATAGATACTCTCCTACACTTCCAGTTTATTCAAAATATATTTCATCCTTAACAACAAGATACCCATCCACAAACTCAATGACTCTCAAATCATTTTCAAGCCTCTTTAAAACCGAATTTATTTTTCTGTCTGATATTGTCTCATCATAAGTTTTATTATAATATTGCTTTATCGTTTCGTATATGTCCACATTAGATACTTTTTTATTCTTTCCAAAATACTGATACGCTAAATAAGCATATATCTCTCCCTCATCATCATTAAGTTTTGTTATAAACAATACGCCAACCAAATTTAAAAGTATGGCTATGACAACAAATTCATTTGCTTTCGTTGTTATCGAACCGATAGCTATTACAGCATTTATCATCTCTTTAATAGACAACTTCTTTGTTTTTATTACAACAATCTTGTTGTTGAAAATTTTTAGGCTAGTCTTTACATTTGCATTTTCGTTCGACTCTTCAACCTCAATAATAACATTATCTATAAATGCTTTCTCCAGAATATTAATTTGATCCTCGGTTAAGCTTATTCCAGCAGTTTTAAATAATTCGTCTGAGAGGAAATCTTTTATTCGCTGCGGCTCCTCTGCCAATACTTTATACTTATCTTTGTTTTCTAATATCATGTTTGTCTCCTCTCTAGTATATATCTAAAATATAAGCTCCAAAATCGTCAATTCCATTAAATGGTTGTTCATCAAACGCATATTCTTTTAGATATTGCTCCATTCCTAACTTCCTATAGTCCTGATCTTGTAAAATTTCTTTTTTTGTTATCAGATGCATTGTATTAATAGCATTAACATAAGAATTTATTACCTTTTGTGTTTTCTTTAACTCCTTATAAAAGCATGTCATAAAGAAGGCATTAACACCATCTTCAACTTCAAATAATGTTGAAATACAACTTTTTGCTTTTGAATCATGTACTGCTTCCTGCAGCGTCATATCACTATCCCCATATTCCGTTAATCCACCAGTGTTGCACGCAGATAAAACAACCAAATCAACTTTTTCCCACTTTGCATCAGAAATTTCATCATGGCCTAAAGTACCACAACTACTTTCATTATGCTCACCTATAACTAATTCTTCGTTTCCATCACCGGAAATCTTTGTATGCGTTGACAAATGAATTATAGAATAGCTAGATTTCTCTAAGATTGCTCTATCAAACTTTTGTTTATTTACATAACAGCCCAATACATCTCCTATAATAGAAACTTCCCTATCGCTATATGGAATCTCTGTCAAATAATCCTGCAAAATCCCATCAGAATTTTTAGGTTGTATAAATTGTGATTTTCCAAAAATATATGCATTTGATACATCTCTTACGTCAATATCATCAATCAAATTCAGAATATTTGAACAAAATATAATCGGTATCTGTTCACATAAAAACGAAGATTCAGTGATCATTAACAATTTTGCTATATATCTTGTCAAAACCATATTATCGCAAACATAAATGCGTTTTTTATTGATTAAAAATGGTTTCAATCGACTCATTATATTATTGTCTATACTTAAATCTGTACCATTTAATGACAAATTATCTGTTATGCCGCATAGCGTATTGATTGATGCATCAAATAGAATTTGAACTTTACACTTTATTATAAGATGCTTCTCGCAAGTTACGGCAAAAAAAACTTTATGTATAATATCATTTAAATCAATCCCATCCATTGAAACAATATATAAAGGATTTCCAAAATCAATATATCTATAGTCAAACGTATCTACTACCAGATAATCTTTTGAAAACTTTATTGAATTTAAATTATCAATCTCACTCCATGTTATTTTACTATCGTTTTTCTGTACTTTTTCTAAAATATATTTATAATTAACAACATATTTATACAAAATTTGATCATTTAATCGAATATAATATTTACATACAGACATTATTAAACCCATATATGAATTTGATAACATAGTCAACATTAATAATTCATCTTCATATTCTCTATTACATATTAATTTTAATAACGGAATAATTCTTTCTTTCCAAATAAGGTTAATATACTTGTCAATTTCAAAGAAATTATTACTATATTCTGCCAATTTTATTCTTGCCTGTATCGCAATAAAATTTTCAATACTCAATGTACCTATATTAATCTCTCGAACATAATCTATAACTTTATTAAGATAAATTATTTCTTTCTCTCTGTTTCCCTGTCTGCTAAACTTTATAATCGCTCCTCGCAAAAATTGAAAATATCCATTTACATTTTTATTCTTTGAAAAGAATGCATCTAATTCTTCAAATAAAGGATCATTGTCATCTTCTGAATCATTTAATTCGCCTACTTTTTTAAACAAAAATAAATTGCTTTTCAAAGGATAATTTGTGATCGCATCATATGATATTTTCTTGTTAATGAGTAAACTCTTTGTACTCTTGATATTATTCTTTTCAAACCCCGTATAGCCATTAAACATCAAATTATTACTAAGCACTATAGTGATTGCCTCTGGATAACTTTCCGGATGTGGTTTAATAACGTTCATGAGTTCATAATTAATTCTCTGAGCATTATAATAATCACCTAACATCCAATACACCATTGACTTATTATTCTGCATTATTACTGTGAGTTCACCATTTTCTCCTTCTAGCTTTTGAGCAACGTCAACTGCAATATTAATATTTTCTAATGCTATTTTCTGTTTTTTCTCTCTTGCGTTTAATAATCCTTCTATTCCATACAGATATGCAACATTCTCATCAGGTTCTTCCATACTTTTATATATTTCTGAATAAGAATCAAGTAAACTACTCAACAGTTTCCAACTATTATTTGCATAATATAGCGATGCAGTCTGAGCTAGTGCAGCTCGCTTTTCTGGTACATAATTTGATACTCTGATTACCTCTTCAAACTCTTGGACAGCACTTTCAACCTCCCCTAAATTACGATAATAAATCCCCTTTTCCAAATACAAAAATACACATATATCGTTATTTTTATTTTTACATTCTTTTATCCATTTTTCACACTCTTCAATAGCCTCTTTCATATATTCAAGATTATTTTCTTTCTTAACCTTATTCTCAGCTATACAGATACGAGTAAAATATAAAAGTGCATCCTCCTTCATTACATCAAGAAAATTACTCTTTTCATTTTCAAACATATTCTCCGCAAAATCTGGTAAATGAACACATAAAAACTTATATATTATATATAGTTTGTTTCTATTAAGCAAAAATTTATTATCATCAAAATTTTCTCTGTATGTAGCCAGAATTCCATATAAGTAATCCTTAAATTTATCTATGTCGCCCACCGCCAACAATCCATATAAAATACATATATGAAAATCCAAACACTCAAAAGGATATGCTTCCCCAAACTGTATATAATGAGAATATGCTTCATCCCCTAATTCTGAATACAATAAATTGTCATATTTACTACCACCAAAAGACTTTTCTGCCTCACAATGCACCATAAGAATAAGTTGTTCACTATCACTCCCCAGTAACTCTATAAGTTGCTTTTTATATGAACATACCCTAGGATTATCTCTATCAAAATAGATATCCAGATTATTCTCATACATATAAACAAAATCTATAATCATCTGCCCACATGTAAATCCAATTTGAATCCAATACTCTTTTTTTGCAATAAGCTTATCTAACAATGTACTCATATATCACACCCTATTATTTTATAAGAGATTTTACCATGGTATCAATCAATTCATCTAATGCTTTGCTAGCACTTTTGGCATTCCATCTATTTACATAATGTACACATATTTTTTCGTCCGCCCCAGCTTTTCTTAAACAAATATCGTTCCTATAATATGTGCAATTTTCACATTTTTCATCATCCATACTGCCTTCATATTCTTCGTCCATACTTTTCTCCTATGTATATTTATTATATTCGTATTCCCCTATTAGCAGCCTCCTGTCTTAAACCATCAATTGTTCTCTCCCAATGATCAATTTCACTCCTATTATCTCTCGCTTGAGCATTGTAAAGATTTCTTTCATATTCTCTCAATAAATCTTGATAATGTGTTCCACCTGGATTTGACTGTCCCATAATTAGTACCTCCATATATTGTGCCTAAACATCATTTTCTGTAATCAATTATACTGTTTATATACTAATTTGACAATTGTTAAATGCTATATAATATACCTATAAATTTGGCTATTTTGACAAAGGAATTCTTAACATATTCATAGAATATTAACATTAAAATGTATCGGGTAATCATAATAATACAAAATATTGATATAACACAAAAAGGAACCCGAAGGTTCCTTTTGTTAAGTAAATCATATAGTAATTATAATTATTGAAGGAGTGAAAGTACACCCTGGTTAGACTGATTAGCCTGTGCAAGCATAGACTGACCTGCCTGAGCAAGAATGTTGTTCTTGCTGTAGTTAACCATCTCTTTAGCCATATCTGTATCACGGATACGAGACTCAGCGGATGTAGTATTCTCTACTACGTTGTCGAGGTTGTTGATTGTGTGCTCAAGTCTGTTCTGAACAGCTCCGAGTGATGAACGCTGTGAAGATACCTTCTGAATTGCATCCTTTATTGTATCTATTGAGCTTGTTGCTCCTGCTTCTGTTGATACATCAAGTCCATCAACTCCAATTCCTTTTGCACTCATAGAATCAATTGCAATTGAAATTTTATTTGTCTGGTCTGAATCAGCTCCCACATGAAGATTTAAAATAAGAGCCTTATCACCTGTACTTAATGCCGTTGTACCTGAAGAACCAATTGCAAGTTTTGCATTTACAGTATCGCCTACCGCTAACTTAGATAAATTACCTGTATAATTTCCAGTAATTAATGCATCCGTTGACTCAGGTGTTAGTGTTTTAGATATTGTCGCACTTCCATCTGCATTTCCCTTTGCCTCAATACCATATGTAGCTTTGATATTATCAGATGTATCGGTATGTGTTGTGCCATCTTTCATTGTAACGGTAATATCATTACCTTTTTTAGTAATTTTAGTAACATTCACTGCCTTAACTTGTGCTGCTGCATTTGCAATTTCAAAATTTGCATTATCACTTGATTTAACCGCAACAGTTCCTAATTTAATCGTAGTATTATCTCGTAACTCTCCTATAGTTGCTCCTTTTGCTGCAACTGTAAGCCCATCAACAGTTCCAAGTACACCATTAGCTGCAAATGTTTTTGTATTATTATTAGATGTATTATCACCCTTTAATAGATATGTCTCATTAAACTTTGTTGTCTCCGAAACACGGTCAATTTCTTTTGTAAGCTGATCAACCTCATCCTGAATAGCCTTACGGTCCGTTGTAGAGTTTGTGCCGTTAGCTGACTGAACTGCGAGTTCATTCATACGCTGAAGCATTGAGTGAACCTCTGTGAGAGCACCCTCTGCAGTCTGCACACATGAAACACCATCCTGAGCATTTGTTGAAGCTCTGTCAAGACCTTTAATCTGCTTTCTCATCTTCTCAGAAATTGTAAGACCTGCTGCATCATCTGCTGCACGGTTGATTCTGTAACCGGAAGAAAGCTTCTCTGTTGACTTGGAAAGGGAACCTGTTGTCAGTCCCAGCATTCTGTTTGCGTTCATCGCTGTAATGTTGTGTTGTACTATCATAGTAATTACCTCCTTGTTTTACCACTGCACCTCCATGTGCAGTGTGTGAAATGATCCGCCGATCCTGACGGAAGTTACGTTATTTTGTTGTAGATGATGTGCTGTTGCCAGCGTGTTAGCCGCTCCTTTCCGGTGCCACGCTCTGTTGACTTCTGTGCTGGTACGATCGACCGCCCAGCCGGAAAGGATACATTTTCTAACAAATGTTGTATTTGTACAATGCCAAAAACGCTTTATTTATGCGTGTTTGGAGGGTGTGCATGAGGCGTTATGTGAATTGTGCATAAATTGTTTTGGTGATTTTGACGAAGCGTGCCGTGTACAAAACGGCATCGGTTTATCGAATTTTTATCAATTCCGGCAATATATCCAAAAATAAATTTTATTTTCGGCAATACGGAGAAAAGTTAGTTTTCTCTCGACACGGCACTGCCACCGTGCTACAATCCGTACAAAGCATATTTCTATTATCTGTTCTTCAAAACATCTTGGAATTTTCAATGCTTTTACCATTTCAATCACTATAAAAGCAGGAAAATTTCCGGGAGAAAAGGAAGTTCTTCCTGCCATACCGAAGGGAGGAACCTTATGGGAAGAAAGGATACTTTATCAACGGAATATCTGTCGGATAATGCAAGGTTTGCGGATATCTGTAATTATTGTCTGTTCGACGGTCAGGATGTGATCCGGGCGGAGGATCTGCGGGAGATGGATACGAAGGAGTTTCTGGAGCTTGCGGGGCTGTCCGGAAGGGGTCAGCAGATACAGCGCATCCGTGACATTCTGAAGGGTGCTGTGATCCGCAGCACCGGAGACTGCACATATCTGATCCTGGGAGTGGAGAATCAGACGGAGATCCATTATGCCATGCCGGTTCGTGGGATGATCTATGACGGGAT
>ERZ773224.3528-NODE-3528-length-13670-cov-5.438046_pt1 | contig 13670 bp, 11 predicted proteins | sample MGYA00580526_ERZ773224 | MGnify/ENA primary metagenome ERZ773224 (study PRJEB29015, sample SAMEA2737743) | human gut metagenome | biome: human gut; feature: human-associated habitat; material: faeces | place: China | collected 2012 ... | reverse complement strand
TTAAACTCAATATACTTCCAGTTGCATTCATATCAATATTTTTTAAATATAATTTGTTTAAGTATTTTTCTATATACTGATATCTGAATGTCCCACTATCTTGACTATTTATTATATTAATCATCTCAATATTATGTGTAAATATTAATATTTTCTTTTCTGCACTAGCTGTATTTACAATTTCAAATAATGTTTTATATTGATTTATTAAATCATAACTAGTTAAAGGGTCATCTATTATCAATATATCGCTATCATTAATTTTGAATTCATACAATTTAAATAATAAAATTATTAAATGTATCTCTCCTTCACTATATGTATCAACATTTCTTTTAAATGTAACTATAATCTTATTTTCATTATCGTCAAATTCTAATTTTTCTATATCAAATCGATTTTCAAAATAAAGTTTTATATCTTTTTCTTCCTTTTTTATATTGGTGTAATATTTTTGCAATTTTTCTTGCATTTTTTCTATTTCTTTATTTTTTTCTTCTATTTGTTTTAAATTTTCTATTATATTACTTCTTCTTTCATTATTTACATCGCAAATTATAAGTTCAGCTATTTCTTTACCATCAAAATCTTTTGCCAATTTAATTAATTTTTCTATTTGTTTTTCTTTCTCAATATTATTACTAAATTTAAAATTACCAAATAGGCTTTTATTACATTCTTCATATATTTTCTTTTTTTGATTAAATATTTCCTTTAAATTATGTATTCCTTTTGTATTACAAGCTGGGCATGTTGTTTCATGATCATCTATCGAATTAATTAACGCTTGATATGCTTGATCCATATATACATTTTTCAATAATTCCATTTCATCTTTAATATTAGCTATTTCTTTTATTGCTTTATAATTATCAAAAAAGTCTTTTTTTATTTCTTCATACAATATATTACTAACATAATCTAATTTTGTTTTTTCTAGAGTTATCTGCTCTATTCCTTTTGTTTTTTGAATATTAGCTAATTCATTACTTACTTTTTTAGCTTTAGCTTGACTATTATAGTCATATTTTTTCAATATTCCTTCTACATCATTGTTTTGTTTTAGTTGCTCTATTTCATTTTTTAATTTTGTTATAGTTTGTATTCTGGCACCTATAACAACTTCTTTTTTGTTTTTTAAAAAACTTTCCTTAGTATCTTCATAATCTAAATAATCGTATTCATTGTACTTATTTTTTAAATATTTGTATATTGAACTTTTTCCTATACCGTTATATCCAAAAATAATTTTAGATTTTTGATTTAGTTCAATATTAAAATCATCATCGAATTCAATATAATTAATGTTGCAAAAGTCGTCTTTATTAAACATATATATATCACCTCTCTTTTATTATAAAATTTTATTTTTGCAAAATTTGTCGAAACTTGTAATTTATTATCAAAAAAGCAAAATAATTTTGTAAAACAATTACATTATTATTTTGTTTTTTTAATTAATCATTTTTTTCAAGTAACCAATCCAATACATTTATCTTCTTTATTCCATCAAAGTCTGCATCTAAATCATCATCTAATGTCAAAATATATTTAGGATAATTATCATTTATTTTCTTCAATGGAGCTAATTCTCTATCTAAGATTTTATTATCTCCTTCATTTTCTCCTCTAGTTGTTAATGCAACTTGATAATATATAGTATTTTCTGGCTTTCTTGCTACGAAATCAACTTCTAAATCATCATACTTTCCTATATATACTTCATATCCTCGTCTCAACAATTCAAGATACACAATGTTTTCTAATATATGTCCCATATCTCGTCCAGAGCCTTGTCCTAACATATAATATCTTAATCCTATATCTATTGCATAATATTTTTCTTGAGTTTTTAAAAACTCTTTTCCTTTAATATCATATCTGTTAGCTTTAAATATTAAATAGCTATCTATTAATGCATCTACATAGTTTGAAATTGTATTATATGATGAATTTTTTTCTATTCCTTCAATATTATCACTTATGCTTTTCATGCTTGTTCTATTTCCTATGTTGTCATACAAATATTTTGTAACTCTTTCTAATACATTTTTATCTGTTATTCCTTTTCTTTGCATTACATCTTTAAATAAAATAGTATTATATATTCCATCTAAAAATAAATTTATGTTTTCTGGGTTTATTTTATATAATTCAACTGCTTGAGGAAATGAACTATATCTTAGATAATCTCTAAATTTTCTTGACAAGTCTGTTTTATCTTCAAAGCTTGATAAATATTCTTTAAACGATAATGGTAACATTTTTATTTCTATATATCTTCCTGTAAGCAATGTTGCTAATTCTGAAGATAATAGATATGCATTTGAACCTGTTATATATAAGTCTACATCTTTATTTATAAATAAACTATCTACTGTTTTTTCGAATTCATTTACATTTTGGATTTCATCTAGAAAAACGTATGTCTTTTTTCCTTTTACTAATCTTTCTTTTATATATTCATATAATTTCTTTCTGTCTTGTAATTCCTCATAATCTGCATTTTCAAAATTTATTGATATTATTTGTTTTTCTTCTACTCCAGTTTCTTTTAAGTAATCTTGAAAAATTTCAAGTAGTGTTGATTTTCCAGATCTTCTTATTCCTGTGATAACTTTTATTATTTGTTGATCTTTGAAATTTTTTAATATAGATAAATAATTTTCTCTACTTATTCTTTCCATAAATCTCCTCCTAACTATAATAATTATACTATCTTTTATTATTATAGTCAAGTTCTTTCAAAATTATGAAAAAACTTTTGTTTTTTTAGTAGTTTTTTCAAACAGTTTTTATGTATTTTTTCTAAAAAGCAATAAAAATAAAGAAAATATCAATGTTTTTGAGATTTTTTCTCAAATTTTATTGATATTCCCTATTATTTTTTATTTGATTATGTATCGAAGTTTTATCTGTCTATATACAAATAATTCAAACTTCTGCATAACGTTTCGTTATTATTCGTATTTTATAACACATATTTAGATATAAGCGAATTTATCATTCTTATATCAACATTTGATTTAAAATCAAATTGTAATATATGTCCATTACTAAATGTAAGGATTAGTTCGCTATCTATATCCATAAAGCCCGCTGTTTCTATTCCATAATACTGTATTTTTGAATACGGATATGAAAAATATGCAATTTTTTTACCTGTGACTCCCTTTACATTTACAACAAAAATTCTATTATTAGTAAATACAACCTGATCTCTAATAGTTTTAAATGCACACATTATTTTTTCACCATCTACTAATAATTTCTCAACTTCTGGTCGTACTTCTTTTATTTCTATAGCTTTTAAGTTTAAAAAATTAGAATCTAAATTAATTCCTGTAGAAATATTTGGCATAACATCCCCTCCTTTTTTATTTTTAACAATATAATTATATCATATTTTTAAAAGTCATCTAATTATGTAATATAATATCGAATTTTATTTTGTAATCAAATAAAAATTCAATATTTATTCAAATATACTTTCATATTCTAATGGTACTATGTCTTCATATAACAAAGTGAACTGTGAATTTATTTGTTTATAATCATGATAATGTCCAAAATACCATCTTTTAAATGTACATTTTTCTGAAATCTGCTGTAAATAGTCAGTTAAAATATCTCTTTTATATGTTGAATTTATTAATGCTTGTACATTTGTTGGGCAACAATGAGATATGATGTAATCTACTTTGTAATTTATTTTTTCTAGATTTTTTATTCCATTTTCCATTTCTTGCTTTGTGGGAAGTTCTAAATCCCACCATGAAAAATCTCTAATTCTAAAATATACTCCTCTTTTACGATACTCATATATTTTTTCTTCTTCATCTAAATTCAATATTCCATCTTGAATATCATGCGATCTAGCACCACCAAAAGCAAATATTTTTTTATTGTCAATGTCAAAGATTTCTCCTCTCATTAAGTGTAATACTGAATCTCTTATCTTGTGTACTTTTCCACCTTTCCATTCTTCAATTGGATAATTATATAATCTTGTATAATTTTCATGATTTCCATCTACAAACAATGTTGTAAAATTCTTGTTATTTAACCAATCTAGTGCTTCTTTTTCTCTCCTACACTCTTCTTCAAATGTCCATACTCCTCCAAAATCTCCACATATTATTACATAATCATCTTCTGTCATTTCTGATTGTATTGGGAAGTTTTCTTCTGTAAATCTTGAAAAATCACTATGTGTATCACCTGTAATGTATATCATAGTTATCACCTCTCAATTACTGGTCATTTATTATCTATAATTCGAATCTACTTCTTCTAATCTAATATTGAAATTTTTTAAATTATATATATTTTCACCATCTTCTTCTCTAACAAATGTAATTTCTATAATTTCAACATATTCATAACCACTTAAATTTTGTAATAACAATTTTATCTTCACTTCAATTAAGTCTTTTTCTAAATCCTTTGGAGACAAATTCAAATTAATGTTTAATACTGAATAATCTTTTAAATTAGTAAAAAATGTCCCTTTAGTATATTCTATATCTCTTGTATTTATTTTTTCTCCTTTTAAAATTATATGTCCATTACCTACATTACGAAATTTTATATCATCTTGAAGATTATATTTATTATAAAAAAATTTTTGATTTTCTTGAACTGAAATAATATTTGTCTTTTCGATAATAAATATACCTTTCTCCTCTTTAATTGCTCTTTGACTATTTTTTTCATCTAATTTTAATTGTTTAGATATAATTACACTTTGAAGTATTATACAAACTGCTTGTATGTACGATGAAATTGCAGAAAGGAGTCCATTTGTGTTATGAAATACTTTCTCAGTAATTCTAAACCCAATAGTTATCAGCACTAATATTATAATAATTATTATTTCTAAATGTGATTTGAAAAACTTTTTCACGATTGCCTCTCTTTCTACTTTTCTTTAAATATATTTTTAATTATTTTTTCATTGATCTTATGCTCTATTATTCCAATTAAATATTTTTCTACATTTTTTAATGTAATACAAAAATCCTCATCATTTTTGCATTCAAAGCTAGTACAATATGTACTATTAATTTCATTTAGGATAATATTAATTGTCTCTGCCTTTACTCCTGATTGTAATCTATCGCTTAATATTCTTATTATTCTTTTTAAATCTTCTAATTTATTAATATATACATTTGCCTTTCTTATTTCATGTAATGAATTAATATCTTCTATAAATTCTTTTAAATCTTCTTTGTCCAATTTTTTCACCTCTTTCAAAAAAGCAAAATAATCTTGTAAACAATATTACTAAATTATTTTGCTTTTGTATCTTTCTTATGCCAATTTTTCAGCATTCTCATTTATATTTTCAATATCTTCTCTAATTTCTTTAAACAAATCAATATTATTTCCAAACAAATCGTAAACTTCCCCAACATTTTTAAAAGGTTGTTCTGTCAATTTCTGCATATCAATGGTTCCATTTTTAATAACATAATCAATTAGCAATTTCACGAATTGAATTTGTTTCATATTAAGTCTATTATCATTTATATATTTATAAAAAATATCACTAACAACATTTTTATCTAATCCTACAATATTTCTAACAGCTTTAATTATATTAGTATCTCCAAATGTTTCTGCATATTCTTTGTTATTTCCAAGCTCTTCAAATAATATCTTTTCAAGATTTTCTTTATCTTGTTCTGTAAGTCTTATATTATGTCTTATTTTCCATACAATAACATTTTCTAAATTTCCTGTTAAAAACTTTTCCACTTTTCTTCTGTAATTGGTAAAATTGTTTCCTGTATTTACATAAACATATCCTTCATCTATATCGTTTAAAGTGTCTTCTATATCTATATATACAGGTGGTCTATTGTAAGGATCTATAAATTGTATTAAATTTCTTAATTCTGTTCTAACTTCTTCAATATCCCAGAAGTCTGCCTCTTTTATATAATCTGTTTCTGCAACTTTTAAAATCAAATCTTGTTTTTCTCTAATTTGAGGAACTGTTCCTAATTTTTTTAGTTCTCCTACGGTATCTACTATTAAATTTTCACATCTATTAGTTTTATCTTGTCTAATTCTTTTAACTTGTAATTGATACATCAAATTATCAAATCTTTTTGCATCTTCATTATCATCAATCGAAGTGAATAATGGTATTAAATTTTCTTTAATATCCATTAAATCTATTGTTGATATATATACCCATGTTTTTTCTTTTGAATATAATTCAATATAATGAATTTTATTTTTTGCCATAAAACTATCTTTATTTAAATTCTTTATTTCTTCTATAAATTCTTTTATCAATGTTTTTCTGTATTCACAATATTTCTCTTCACTTTGATATTTCATATTTTGTAGTTCTACAATTAAGTCTAATTTATATCCATATATTCTTTCTGTTAAACTAATTACATTATTAGTTTCTATTCCTTTGGGATTTACAGAAAAGAATTCAAAGTTTTTGCAATAGTCAAATATATAAAATTCTTTTTTATCTAGTCCAACTCCAAATAAATCTTTGCAAAGTCTTGTTCCTCTTCCTATCATTTGCCAAAATTTTATTTTTGATTTGACTGGTTTAAAAAATACTAAATTTAATATTTCAGGAACATCTACACCTGTATCCAACATATCTACTGACACAGCTATTTGTGGCCATTTTTCTTTTGTAGAGAATTCGTCAATAATTGTTTCATTATACTTAACTTGATTATCTACAAGTTTTGCAAATTCACCTCTGTATTCAGGATATAATTCATTAAATGTGTCTACTATTTTTTGTGCATGTTTATGATTTCTTGCAAAAATTATTGTTTTTCCAAGTTCATCTCCACCTTTTACTTTTAATCCTTTTTCCATTAATACTTCTAATAGTTTTTTTATTGTATCTCTATTAAATAACCATGCATTTATTGCTGATGATTCTATTTCTTCTGGCATATTATCTTCTTCATCTGTAAATGTATTTTCATATTCTTCTTTTTCTTGCTCTGATAATTCTGAATATTTTATTCCTCTATCCATAAAATCTGTGCTTGTCTTTATTACATGATAATCAACTAAATATCCTTCTTTTACAGCTTTTTCATATTCATAAGCAAAAGTTGGCACATCATTTTCAATTTCAAAAAATCTATATGTATTTCTATCTACATCATTTCTTGGTGTTGCTGTTAGTCCCACAACCAGTCCATCAAAATATTCAAATATTGCTTGATATTTTTTATATATACTTCTATGTGCTTCATCTACAATTATTAAATCAAAATGTCCCGGAGTAAATAGCTTATTGCCTTCTTTATTTTTTGTTACATCTATTGCGTGCATCATTGTTTGATATGTTGAAAACACAATTCTGGATTCTTCTGGATTGTCTGTTGTATTCAATAAATTACATGTAGACATATTAGGAAGCAATTTGGTGAAATTATTTTTTGCTTGTTTTACAAGTACTGTTCTATCTGCTAAAAATAGCACGTTTTTTACCCATTCCTTATCTGATAAAACATCTACAATTGATATTGCTGTTCTTGTTTTACCTGTACCTGTTGCCATTACTATTAATGCTTTTCTGTGTCCTTCATCGAATGTTTCGCATACACTTTTTATTGCTTCTAGTTGATATTCTCTGTTTGTTATTTTATCTTGAACATATACATGTTCAAGATTTTGCTTACTTGTTCTTCTATTTACAAGTAATTGTAGCTCATCTTGTGTATAAAATCCCGAAACTTTTCTTGGTGGATAATTTTTATCATCCCACATATATATTTCAAATCCGTTTGTATAATATATAACTGGTCTTTGATGATATTCATTTTCAATACAGTCTGCATATAGTTTTGCTTGGTTTTGTCCAACTCTTGGATCAACGCTTGTCCTTTTTGCTTCTACTACTGCTAATGGTAATCCGTTTTTACCAAATAGCACATAATCTGCATATCCTTCATTTTTATTGTTTGGCATTCCTGTCAATTTTAATTCTTCTGTTATGTTCGTATCAAAGTCCCATCCTGCAAGTTTTAGCTCTAAATCTATGTATTTCTTTCTTGTTTCGTATTCTGATATATCTTTAATTTCAAAATTGTAGTTTTCTTCTTTCTTCTCACGTTTCTTCGTTAATTTTGCCCTTAGTTCTTCATTTTCTCTTCTTGTTTCTTCTAATTTTTTATCTTTCTTTTCTAGTTCCTCATACAAACTTTCTCTTTCTTTTACTGCTAAAATATTTTCACTTTGAGTTTGTAAAATAGATTCGTCAAATTCTTTTTCTTTAAAATTGTCAGCATAACAGTAAGCAATCCATTGCATAAAATTATATAAATATCTTAGTGATAAAATTGCTTCTTCTCTAGATATTTTTTTATTATTATGTACTGCATAATTTCCTAGTTTTATTATATATTCAATTTGTTTTAATAATTTTTCATCTATTATGTTTTTAAATGTTATATCATGTACTAATGCAGATAGATTATTCTGATATGGTATTTTTAAGTCATTGTCATTTGCATATAACCATTTTACTCCTAATTCTAATGCTCTTCTACATAATATACTGCATGTTACTGTGTTTAAGCCTATCCCATTTTCTGCTTCTATACAGCTTTCTGAAAAATTATTGAATATTTTATTTTGTTTTAAGAATTCAAAATTTGACATATTTTACTCCTTATTTTTGTTTATTATATTTACTAAATAATTAAGTTCTTTTTCTAGTCCAATCACACATTTAAGTTTTGAATATCCTTTATACTGTGTTCCAATTGCTCTTATGTTAAAACTTTTGATTATGTCCTCTTGTTCTTTTCTAAATTCTATTATCTTTATTTTACTCGTGTCTTTATCATTACTTATTTTTTTTATGGTATTTTCTGGCATAAATGATATTGCTATATTTGGAGATAAGATTAACAACCAAATATATTCATTAGAATCTAGGTTAAAAGTGTACATTGAATTTATTGGAAGAACAAAGTTTGTTTCTGATTTATTTACTATTACATGTATATCTTCATCTTTTATTACATTATATACAGTATCTAATTCAGTCTCTTCTCTTATAAGTTCATTTTTTATAAACTTATTACTCCAATTTGTTTTAAAGCGATTATTTAGTTCGTGTGAAAAATAATCAGTTCTTAATATTTGGTATGCTAAATATCTATATATAGCTTCTATATCTTTTTTATTAAGTTTTGTATTATCTTCTATATTTTCTATTTTTTCAATTACATTTCCAATTTTACTTTCTGCTTCTCTACTTAGAATTTCTTCGTTTTGCTTACTATAATACCCTAATTTAGTATTAAAACTTGATGTTGTAGCTTTTTTTATTTGCATATCTTTAAAATCAATATACTGTAGAATCTTTCTATTTTTCTCGTCAATTGTAGCAAATCTATTCAAAATACTTTTGGGTACATATATATGTGAATTTATTTTATCTATTTTTTTCATTTTCCATCTCTACTTTTATCCAAAATATTTATTCATTAAACTTTCTTGTAACTTTTGCATTTCTTCTAAGTTCTTTTGTATTTCAAATTTCTGTTTATCTATTAGTTTTACTTTTTCTACATATTCATTTTGTAGTTTAATTGGTGGATTAATAATTTCAAAATTTTCAATTATTTTTTTACTTAAAGCTCTTTTATCTGTTCCACCTTTACTTTCTCTTCTAATATGTTGTTGATAATCCTCTAAATTCAATACAATATTGACAAATTCACTATTATATTCCGGTTTTAATCTAATTCTCATTATATTATTACTATAATTAGCTTTATCATTTTCACCTCTATACAATGAAACTCTTCCTAAACTACTATCTTTTGTATAATATCTCCCAATCTTAGAAATAAGAATATCTCCTGTGTGTAAAGATGTATCTAAATACATATCATTTACTTCTTTAGAAACATAAACAGAATCATCTAATCTAAATTCATTTCTCCAAACATTTTGAATTCTAAGAAATAACACATCTCCTGTTTCTTGATAATATTTAGTTTCGATATTATTGCCATCAGAAATAATTTCAGCCATATTCCCTATTTTTTTAATTTCCCATTTTTCATTACAAAACGGACTGCCAAACAGCTCGACAAACTGAGATTTAATTAATTCATCTAATTCTTCAATTTGTTTTTTTCTTATATCTATTATTTCTCGAATTTTATCTAATTTATTCACAATGTTTATTTGTTCATCAATAATAGGTAAATACAGCTCTTCTTTCTTATAATCTTTAAAATAAATATGAGGTATTGTAACTCCTGAATAATATTTAGATAAATCCATTGCATTTAAAGCATAATATAGATACCTTATGTTTATATTTTCTTTTGGAAATATGTATTGCAGAGTACTTATTACAGATGAATTAGCAGGTAATATCATAGTTCTTCCAATTCCTGCACCATCCTTAACAATAGCAATATACTCTTTATCATATTTATAAAAATTTATATATTTTATTAGTCCACTAGCACCATATACTGGATATTTCCCCTCTAACATTATTATGTCTTTTTGAGAAAGACTAGATGAACCATTATAACATACATCTTCTAATTTCACTAATTTCACAGTATTCTCCTTTAATTTTTTAATATTGGCCATAAGTACTTTATTATAGGTATATCTGTATATAATACAAATTTTCCGTTTTCATTTATAATTACAAATTCATAGTTTTCATCTATACATACAACATAATCTATATACTTATATTCTCGTAAAATATTCTTTGTATCATATTCATACATTTCTAATTTCTGATCATATTTGTATCCAAACTTTTCTAGTATACTTTTATGATCCTGCCCTAAGCAATAAGCAAACATTCCCACTTTTATTTTTGAATTCATCATTTTAATATTTTTTGATACTTTTGATAATTTTTTTAAATATTCATTATTTAACTTACTTTTAATTTCAAAAACTATTTTGCAATCTTCAGCATCAATTAAATAGTGACTCCCACATTTATTATAAATCACATTATTATTACAAATAATCATATCTAATTGTGTACTTTCTTTAACTCCTTTATATATAGCACCTTTTAATATTTTATCATTTCCTGTTTTATTTTTAATATATTCCTTAATAAACTCTTCTCTTATTTCTCCTTTGGTAAGTTGATGGCTAAAACATTCTGAAATTTCATATTGCAATCTTAGCATTTTTTCGTCATAAAAATTTAATTCATCTACAATTTCCAATTATATCAACTCCTCCAACTCTTTCAATTTATGTTGGATTTCAGCTTCCATATCTATCACTCTTTTTAATATTACCTCTGGCTTTTCATATTCTTTTTTCTCTACAACTATTTCTTTGTATTTATTAATAGATAAATCATAATTGTTTTCTACAATTTCTTCTTTTGGAACAAAAAATGACTTTTCAGTTCTTTTTCTATTTTTTTCTTCTTCTGAATATCTATTTTTGAATCTTTTTATAATATCAGGAATATCATTTTCTTTTATAGGTTGTCTTTGGTCATCCAAACTGAATCCATCAGCAGTCATATCATAGAACCAAACTTTATCTGTTCCACCTTGAGTTGTTTTCGTAAATATCATAATTGCAGTAGAAACTCCTGCATATGGCTTAAACACTCCACTTGGCATTGATATAATTGCTTCTAATTTATGATTTTCTATTATTTCTTTTCTTATTGCCTTATGAGCATTTGAGCTTCCAAACAAAACCCCATCTGGAACTATAGACGCACATCTTCCACCTATCTTTAAACTTCTTAAAAATAATGCTAAAAATAGTAATTCTGTTTTCTTAGTTTTTGTAACTGCAAGTAAATCTTTTGATGTTCTTTCTGCATCTATTGAACCTTTAAAAGGTGGATTTGCTAAAACTAATGTATATTTTCCATTATCTTCGTTGTCTTCGGATAATGAATCTTTGTACATTATATTTGGATTTTCTATGCCATGTTGCATTAGATTCATGGCACCAATTCTAAGCATTGTTCTATCCATATCAAACCCATAAAACATTGTATTATTAAAATGTTCTGTTAAATTTTCTGATAAAAATAAATCTCCTTTATTCTTTCTTAGATATTCTCCTGCTTCTACTAAAAATCCTGCTGTACCACAAGCTGGATCTACTATTATATCTTCTGGAGTTGGCTTCATTAACTCTACCATCATTCTTATAATGTGTCTTGGCGTTCTAAATTGACCATTTACACCTGCTTGGCTAAGTTTCGATAATAAATACTCATATACATCACCTTTTGTATCTCTGTCTTTCATTTCTAATTTATCCATAGCCGTTACCACTTTTTGTAACATTATTGGTGTTGGAATTATAAATATAGCATCTTCCATATATTTAGCATATCCAGATTCTTTATCTTTTGCTAAATTTTTTATAAATGGAAATACTTCTTCGCTCATGATTTTAAACATTTTTTCTGCCGGATAATCTTTGAATTTGCTCCATCTACAATTTTGATGTTCATTATCAAATATCCTTTTGCTTTGTATTCCTAATAGTACGTCATTTTTTTCATGTGATATTTCTATATCATCTAACCCTTTTACAAATAAAAGGTATGTTATTTGCTCTATTACCGTTAATGGGTTTGTTACTCCACCTTCCCAAAAGTTTGTCCATATTCTATCTATTATACTTCTTATTGTACTATCCATGTTATAATTGCCTCCTATATTTTCATAGTTATCCTATTTATTTTATATCACATAATCCAGTTTTTAACAATAAAAATCCCAATATTTTAAGCTATTTTGTCGAAAAAATTTTTATAATTTCTAATGTTTTTCATCACTTATTTTGTAACTCATTAATTACACTCCATACCTTTCCTATTTCTTGTTTCACCTCACTTAAATCAACAGTATAAATCCTTCCACTATTCGTCAAATACGTTAATTGATTTATATTATTTCCTATTCTTCTAAGTTCTGCTACGACTTCATTTAATCCATCAACCATCACTATATCTTTATCTAAACCTTGTTCAATCAAATATTCTGATAAACTTAGTTTAGCAATTTTGCTTTTCTCAATCAATTTTTTCTTCTCTTTTTCATTAACTCTAATTGTTATAATTTTATCCTTCTTCAATTTATCATCTCCATTTCATAAAAGGGTTTGGGACTTTCCCAACTATCAAGAACCCTTTGTGTACACAAAGGGGAATCTTGCTAAAAAAATTTCTCTTATTTTAGTTCTTTTTACTCCAAAACAATATAAAAAGAAAAGTGACATTTTTATCTGCCACTAATCATTTCACATCTAAAGTAATTTAGCTTATACTCCAGTTATCTCAACTATTTCGTAGCGATTCCCTAATTAGGGAATCGCTCATTCTATGGTCATCATCCTTAATTTCAATACCACCACACATTTCATATAATCTTGAAATTATTGAATCAACAATACTATAATTTTTATTTATACATAATCTTTCTCTTAATTGATTTCTGTTATAATTTGTGGTTATAACAATCGGCAAATAATTATTATATCTATTATTCACTATCAAAAATAATTTTTCTAATACCCATTCTGTTGGCTTTTCTTTTCCTAAATCATCAATTACTAAAAGATCAACACTAGAATATAAATTCAAATAATCCTTATCAGAAACTTCTGAATCGCTATATGAATCT
>ERZ773224.3527-NODE-3527-length-13676-cov-4.281183_pt1 | contig 13676 bp, 11 predicted proteins | sample MGYA00580526_ERZ773224 | MGnify/ENA primary metagenome ERZ773224 (study PRJEB29015, sample SAMEA2737743) | human gut metagenome | biome: human gut; feature: human-associated habitat; material: faeces | place: China | collected 2012 ... | reverse complement strand
CCCCAATTTATCAAATTAATCTTTACCCACAAACAAAATTGAAAAACACATAGACAAAAGGCAAAAGCCTCACCATTATTACGGTGAGGCTTTTTTAAGAAGACAATCAGAGATTATCTTTGAGTTATAAATCTACGAATTATAAATTTAAAAATTAAAAATTAAAAAATCTATATTGTTACAGGGTTACGATTTATGGTTTTAGCAACCACAGCCACCGTTACAACCACAGCCACAATCATTTGAGTTGCCACAATTGCCGTTACCACCACAGAAGCCACAGCAGATGATGATTAAAAGAATAATCCAGCAACAATTTCCATTGCCAAAACAGTTACACATTTGGGTTTCCTCCTTTCCGTTTACATTATATATTATTAGGAAAGCAGAAAAATGTGTTTACTTTTAGGCAGAAATTTTTCTTAAATTCCTGCCATCTTGTTTATTGAGTCAATGTAGTTCTTCACATCTTTGTTCATATTGGCAATCTGATTTTTTTCACGCACAATTGCCTTGGGCTTTTTGATTAAAGTATAAAAGCCTTTGTGAATGTAGCAAAAAGGAAGTAACCATTTGTGGTTAACAAGCACCTTGTACCTTTCTTTCATTGCATCATAGCCGATAAACCATGCATCACAAAAATACTTGATTTTGTTGGTAAAGTAAAAACCCTTTTTCTTGGTGTCTTTAGGTGAAATCATTGACATTGCAAAGAATGTTTGTTCACCATGAGCACCACTGATATATACAAATCTTGAAAGTTCTGTTAATCTTTTATCTTGACTTTTATCTTCAAAAAACACCTGAGAAAGTTTCTTTACCGTTTCGTTAAAGTCAAACAGTCCTAACTTTTTCAGTTCACTGTTTAGGTAGGTATTATCAAAGGTCATTTTCTCATTTATAAGGTACATATCAAGAAAATATCTAACACCTACCCCACCCTTAACAAAGTGCTTATAAAGATGGTAAAGAGTATAAATATAGAAATTTTCATTATTTAAAAGATAATGAAACTTTGAATTTTCCTTTAAATACGCCCTATGAAATGACTTGTTAAAATAATCATAAAAGTTAGAGTCCTTAGGAGCTAAGGAAAAGTGTAGCTCAATATGTACTGAATTTTTCTCATAACTAATATGATAGTCATTGCCTTTATTGGGCTTTTCAAAAGTTTTGTAGCCTAGGCTTTCAAGGACTTTACAGGACTTTTCAAAGTCACTGTTTTTAATAAGAATATCAATGTCACCACTACTACGGTAATTTTCTACAGGATATAGCTTTTTTATCAAAATTCCCTTAACCGGTAAGAAAGAAACTTCATTATCCTCAAAAGCAGAATAAACCATTGTGGAATAAATTTCTTGCTTAGCCTCAATAAAAGTAAGTTTACTGTAAACATCCTTTAATTTACTTAAAACTTCTTTCGGTACATCAAAATCTTTAATTGCAAGATACACCATATTTGCAACCTTATGATGCATACAAAAGTGAAAAAACTTGCTCCAATCAATTTGAAAATCAGGTTGGGCAGGTTTTTTGTTCTTTATAAGTGATTGTAAGATGTTTGATAAATAATTACCATACTGTAGATAAAAGTCCATACTATCCCTTACTTTAATTATTTTTCGGAAAACTTTTTGTTGTATTTATTAATTCTCACTAAGTTTACAATATTAGCAACCAGTACAATTAACATAACTGCAACCAGAAGAATTGGCATAATCAAAAAATTAATATTATGTACAATACAATACCAAAGTTCCACTGCAGAAGCAATCACTGCTACTGCTGAAAAGAATACACCAATAATTGCTATAACTTTATTTTTCTTCATAAATGCCATCTCCTCTAACTTAAACAATAACATATTTTTAACATATTTGCAACAAGATAAATGTAGAAAAAACTCTTGCCTATTAAAAATAATAAGCAAGAGCCGTTGATTTTGGAGGTATAATAAATGGTAGTTTTAGTTGGTAAGCTTCTTTTCTTTTATTACTATTGATGGTGTTGATAGGGAATAATCCCTAGTACATAATATACCGTCAAAGTAATTTTGCCACCGTTTTATTTTACAACTACCTTACATCTTGCATATTTTTTGCTACCATCCTTTGCAGTAGCAGTAATATAACAAGTACCCTTTCTCTTAGCAGTAACTTTACCCTTAGAGTTTACAACTGCAACATTCTTATTATTTGTACTCCAAGTAACAGATTTATTATATGCATTTGTTGGTGTACAAGTAGCCTTTAGAGTTAGCTTTTTGCCTCTATTAAGTGCAACTGACTTTTTGCTTAGTGCAACTTTAGTAACAGTCTGTTTCTTAACTGTCACCTTACAAGCAGTTGTTAGCTTAGTACCGTCATTTGTTGTAGCAGTAACAGTACAAGAACCCTTTCTCTTTGCTAAGATTTTACCTATTGCATTTACAGTTGCTACCAAAGTATTTGAGCTTTTCCACTTAACACTTTTATCATCAGCATTAGTAGGTGTACAGGTAGCCTTTAGAGTATAACTTGAACCCGGTTTTTCAAGTCTGACAATATTTTTACTTGACTTAACATCAATAACCATCTGCTGAACCTTTACCTTACATCTTGCAAGTTTTGTAGTATCAAATTTTGCTCTTGCAGTAATGTAACAAGTTCCTTGACCCTTTGCTACCACCTTACCGTTAGAATCAACAGTAGCTACATCTTTATTACTGCTACTCCAATTAACACCTTTTTCTTTATCTGTTGTATACACAGTAGCAGTTAGCTTTTTGCTGATTTCTTCATCGTAATACTTAAAAGTATAGTTGGTGTTGCTTAGTTTTACCGGTTGAGCATATGATGAAGTGATAGTTTTGCCAAACCAGAAGTTAAAGTCAAAAGTACCACAAGCACTGCTTACACCGTCAATAACACCACTACTTGTTGACTGCCACATCTGATAAGTACCTTTATAATCACATTGTGAGTTATACTGTGCAACCCACTTATACCACTTTGAATTATTAAATGCCTTATCAGTTAGGTAGTTATTCCACCAATTAAGGTTAGCATAGATGCCCACCTTATAACCTTTAGCAGTAATTGTATTACAGAATGTTTTGGCAATTGCACCTCTTGTAGCTCTGTTAGTACCGTTTAACTGGCTATTGTCTTCCATATCGAAATAAACAGGAAAATCCAGCTTCAAACCATTGATTAAACGAAGTACATGGTTAGCCTCAGACTTAGCCATTGATGTGTTTACTGCATAGGAATAAATATACACACCAAAAGGAATTTTGTTGTCAATACAGCCCTGAACATTCTTCTTGAAGTATGTATCATCTTGATATGTATAGTTATCACCATAACCAACACGAATAATAGCATAGTCAACATCACTTTTAGCAACCTTTGCCCAGTTAATGTTACCATTATGTTCACTGACATCAATACCCTTCATAGTAGCACCTTGAATAACCTGACCGTAGTTATTTACAAAGCCCTTTGAGGTTCTTTTCCAAGCATTGCTACTCTTAGATGCACCGACACTTTCAATACCCCTAATTGGCAAACCATTCTTGTAACGCCAAGAGTTTAGTGGTTCGGCAAATTCATTACTTTGCTGACCTAGTGTTGCACCACAAACTGTGGCAATGGTAGTAGCAAACAAAACTACTGTCATAATAACGCATAATAATTTTTTCATCAAAATCCTCCTATAAATAAAACTACTCTTATATATAATTATACCACATATAATAACAAAAGTGTAACAAAATTATTAATATTAATTAATAATCTACATATTATAGAAATTTAGATTTTACAGATTTTGGACAAAAGGAAAAAGCCCTCTCATAAGATAAGAGGGTCTTCCCAGAAAAAAGAACATTATGAAATATAACAAAACAATACAAAAGATTGGAAAAAGCTATTTGAAGTTTTATGAGAGGTTTTGCTCTCTTAACGTGGTTATATTCTATCATTATTGCACAGATAATGCAAGGCTTTTTTCCTTCAATTATTACTTTTTATACAATTTTTTAATAATATATGAATATTGTATTAATATTCTGTTCACAATTAAGCACATTGCACAAAACATTTTCATCATTATTCACTATAATATTGTATTTCATTTGGCATATTGCACAAAACATTAGTCATTTTCACTACAATTTTACACTCAGAAACAATTTATTGACAATGTTAACTATTTATCAAGGTATTAATTAGTCATTTTATATAAACATAATTAAATATTATATTAGTCAAATTGACAATAATATCACTTTTTCTACTAAAAAAGTCCAACTATATAGTCGGACTTTTCAAAATCAATCATCTTTTCTGCAAAGTAAAGAACAATCTAGGCATTTTTAGAATTACTTTGCCGTATTTTTGTGTTGGTAATAGCTTTTCTAATCCTTTCTGTAGCACAGATAAAATTCTGTTTTTTCATCATTTTCTAACATTTCAAGGTATGGTCTCAGTCCACTACCTTTGTACCATTCGATTAAACCTTCTTGTGAATTTACAATATGGTAGTAAGAAGTTTGCCAAATTTGAAATTTTAATCAATTGATTAGAATTCCGGTCATTCTTCATAATAACATCTCCATTTCAACTATCACAATAGTACTGCTGTAAATTATTTTACATTTTATGGGAAATAGTGTTTCCTACATCACTATATAATGATTATAATATAAATCAAACTTATTTCTATATTACACCGAAAGTTGTATTTAACATAAAATCACACCTACATAATACTCCTATAAAAATAAAAAGCAAGTGACAGTACATACTGCCACTTGCATAAAAATCATTTCCACTTTTTTACTAATTTATAAACTTTGCAACCCTTATATAATTTATATTTATTGTTATTGATAGTAAATTTGTCATCATTTTTACCATAGGTAACTGCATAAATTGGAGAACCACAGATTTTACTACTACTAATTGAAGTAAATGTATTACCATTGACAGTAACATTCTTATTCTTAGATAATACTATGCCATGACCGATTGTATTACTTATATTATTTGAAGTAATTTTAATATCATGACATCTACCACCTCTATTAGAATGGTTGCCGATAGCTCTCATTACATTACTAAATGTGCAATATCTAATAGTAACATTTTTACTTACTGTACCATCGTTAGACATTTTTATTGTTGGTAAAGCAAATTTTTTACCATTGTCTGTTTCCTTATAATCAGGTTCAATCTGAATAATTTCCTTGTTTAAAAGTTCACTGCCATATTTACCATTATCAATTTCATGATATTGTTTTAAATCTTTTCTGTTATATTTACCGTATCCTGTGATTTTTCCTTTTTTATCTTTAGTAGCATAATATAGACAATTTGTAAAAGTAGAATTTTCGATAACTACATCGTTCATTGCAGTAATTTGAAATGCATGACCATCGTATTTAGCATTTTTCACACTAACATTATTTATATTTAATTTTGAAGCATGAGCAGCATACATAAAGCCATTTCTATAATATTTTTTATTATTAGAACAGTTCACATTAATATTTTCAATATTAATATTACTAGAACCATTATACTTTTCAGTACCTTTACTTTCTATATTACCTTTTAAATCAAAAATTTGTGCATCGCTATCATCAAAATTAACGAACACAGGATTATCATTAGTCTTAATAAAGGTACAACCATTACCAATAATTGTAGTATTACCATACACTCTGAAAAATCCATTAACATAATAATTTCTCTTTGGCATATTTATCTCTAATGTATAATTTTTTTCTTTTCCATTAATAAGTCCAAATAATTCTTGGATATAGTAATACCCTTTACCATTTAAACTACTAAAACTATTTTTCAGTTTCTCATCAGCAATAATCTTCCAATAATATCCATCACTATTTTTTCCGATTGTTATAGCTGCCGTACTAATATCACTGGAATTACTTTTGCTACTTAAAACAGCCGTAATAACAGCATATCTTGAATTAGTCCAAATATGAGATGTTGAAGTGCTAGAAGGAACTAACTTTGTAATATTACACTTACATTTACAAGCAGATTTGCCACGATATTTACAATCCTTTTTTACCATACATTTACTACACTTTTTATCACACTTACAACTAGCATAAGTTAGTTTAAGAGTTTTGTCACTCTCTGCATTAGCAGTAACAGGAACAACTGCAAAAGCAGTCATTAACATTATAACTGCACAAATAAGTGCGATACATGATTTTGTTTTCTTCATAATATCAATTCCTTTCTTTTATAAGGCTTGTTTACAGCCCTATATATAATACTTTTCTTTATAATTATACAACTTTTTAAATTCGAAAACAAGGATAAATTATACAATTATATAATTTATAGTCAAATAAAAAGATTTTACTTAATTTATTTATCATTTCCAATAACTTATATAAAAAAACAAGTGACAGTACATACTGCCACTTGCGTAAATTAAAATTTTGGTGGTAAAAAGTCAGGTTTCAACGGTTGTGGGAATTCGGGACTATCCTTAGTCATTTCTCTTGCTTTCAAGAAATCTGCAACCTGATAAAAGTCATTTACATCTCTATTCCATTGTTTTCTGACACTTTCAGAAACCTTTGATGGTTTAAAGCCTAAATCTTCTACCATATATTTTTCCATCAAACCGGTTACTTTTTTAGCACCACTATAGTTTAAATGATGACCTGCATCTCTTGTATCGGTTTTCCAAGAAAAGTTAGGCAACCATTTATTTAAATTCATATCAAAGTCATAGTACTTTATGTTATATTCCTTTGCTAGTTTAGCAACAAAGTTGTGCTTTATTTTGTTCCAAGCATTACCCTGAGGCATATTCAGAAGAACAACATTGCAATTATTTTTCTTACAAAGGTTATAAATTTTCTTAAAGTAAATCTCACCTTCATCAGCAAAACAAGCTCTGTCTTTGCTTTTCTTGCCATGTGTACCGTTGTATGAAACAGTTTTCATAGTAAGGTTATAACCTTTATAAATACTGCGAATTTTGTTTGGATGATTAGAAACAAAGTCACTAAAGGTTAAATTTTTCCATGATCTTTTGTACTTCATAATTGGGAAAATATTATCCAAAGTACCACCGATTTGGTCATTTATATAACCTGCAATTTCCTTTGTATCATCAGTAAAATAGTCAAAGCCATCACTTTCGGTTTCCACCATAAACTGACTTTCAACAAATACTGTCTTAGGCGACTGAGTTTTGAAAGCTCTCTTTAGGTCAAAATAAGCCTCTTGTGGTTTCATAACTGCATAGCTTAGGTTGTATGTAGTAATCTTCTTATCCTTCCAAATCTGCATAGGATTTATTGAATGAAAGATTGATGAGTCACCAACAAACAAAGCGTCAATAGAATTGTCCTCTTCAGCATCATAAGTCTGCCAAAATCCATTTCTAACAGGATACCTCTCTACATTTCTTACTGTTAATACATAAGAAAAATAATAAAGCAATCCAACAAATATTAGCGTAAAGCAAATACTTCTAATAATTATACAACAATTTTTCTTCATAACCTATCTCCTAAAACTGTGCATAAATTGCTGCAGCTCCACCATATCCAATACCATAAGCACCAAGGATAATAGTTGAGAACAACAAGAAGTAATAAACAAGCCATCTGATAACAAAGTTATGTTCAATTAGCCACATACGAATATCAATGCCTTTTTCCTTAATAATGCCAACCAGTAACATAACCACAAACCCAACGGCTAATATAATACCGTCTTGGATTTTTATAATTGAACAAAAATCCATAAAGTTGATTGAAGTAAACATTTTGCCAAACAGTTTGCCAAATTCAACAAGTGTGCTACTTCTAAACAGTAGCATACCAACATTTACAATAACAACTGTTCTTGCAACCTGAAATACAGAGTAGCCTTTGCTTTCTTTATTAATATGTAGCTTCTTAGCCAGCTTATCTGTATAAGGCTCGGTAAATTTACCCAGCATCATCAGTACATAGTAGTAAAGCCCATAAACAATATATAGCCAACTTGCACCATGCCACAAGCCGTTACAGAACCATACAAAGAACAATGTATAGGCTATTGTGATAAAACCAACAATATGCTGACTTTTGATGTGTTTCTTTGTAAAGGTATTTACCTTCTTAAAGTGACCTGAAAGGCTAACAGGATAGAACACATATTCCTTTAGCCATGCACCAAGGGAAATGTGCCACCTTCTCCAGAATTCATCAATAGACTTTGAGAAGAATGGTTGCTTAAAGTTCTCTGCAACCTTAATGCCAAACATTTCAGACACACCACTGATAATATCAATACAACCTGAAAAGTCTGCATATAGCTGAAAAGTATACAGTACCATGCCGATAAATACTGCTGTACCGGAATAGTTATCGATCTTTACAAATGTTTTAGGTAGGAAAAATCCTATTCTGTCGGCAATTACAAGTTTCTTAAAACAACCGTACATTACAAGAATAGCACCGTGTCTTATCTTGTCATAATCAAACTTATGAGGTGTTCTAAACTGCTTGTCAAGGTCACCGTATCTGTCGAAAGGACCTTCTACAATATGTGGAAAATAACAAACAAACAGTAGCACCCTTAGTGGGTTAACTTCTGCCTTAATAGTACCTCTGTACACATCGGTAATGTAACTGACAGACATTAGTGTGTAGTAAGAAATACCAAGTGGCAACAGAATATTAAACTCAGGTAATAAATCTGTTGAAGTAAAGATACTTGCAATTCCGTTGACAATACCACCAAGGAAGTTGCAGTACTTTGTCAAAACCAAAACTGCAATTACAACTACAACACAAAGAATCAGAATTTTCTTCTGCTTTTTCTTTAGTTGTTCTTTCAGTACTTTTCGTTCAGGTTTTGGAAGTTCTTTTTTCTTTTTAGCAAATTCATCTTTGTATTTTTGTATTCCCTTTGCACCAAAATATATTACTGCAGTAGTAAACAGCATATATAAGGTTAGCAATGCACTTGAAGCAACAAAGAAAAGTAGTGATGTACTAAGCAACACTACCCATTGATACTTTTTAGGAACTAAGTAATATACAACAAAAGTTACACCAACAAATGCTAAAAAGACAAGGGAAGTAATTTCCATATATTAGTCTTCATCCTCTAGTCTTTCTACCATTTTTACAATAGCATCTACTGTATTGAAGTTTTCAGGTACAAGGTCTGTTACCTGAATTTCAATGTCAAATTCATCGTTAAGCTCACCAACAAGCATAACAATATCCATTGAGTCAAGTAGTCCGTCATCAACAATAGCAGTTGCATTCTTAAAATCTACATTTGGTTTTACTTTTGCTAAAATTTCTAATACTGTTTCCATAATAATTCTCCTTAAAGTTCTTTATAATTTTTAGTAAGATAGTTTCTGTCAATTTTTCCGTTAGCATTTTTAGGAAGTTCCTTGACTCTGATGATTTTGTCAGGATACATATATGATGGAACTTTGTTCCTTACTGCATCCATAACCTTGTCACTATCTTTTGATTTTCCTTCATAAACAAGTGCCAAGCAGTTGTCCTCTTTGTTAAAGATACAAGCACAACCCTTTACACCGTCAACACTGTTTGCACCGGCCTCAATTTCTCCAAGTTCGATTCTGTAACCACTTCTCTTAATCTGAAAATCTTTACGAGAAATGTATATAATCTCACCCTTATCATTCATCTTAACAATATCACCGGTTTTGTATACTCTTTCAGGATAATACTTGTTAAGTGGATTTTGTACAAAAGCCTCAGCAGTCTTTTTAGGATTACCGTAGTAACCATCAGCCATAAAGGTTGTTCGAGCATAAAGCTCACCTTCTTCATCAACACCGGCCTCTGTGCCATCTTCTTTAACAATAAACACCTGACAGTTATCACAATGAATACCGATAGGCAAACTTTCGTCATCGGCAAATTCCCTATTTACTCTATAGAAAGTACAAATATCTGTTGTTTCTGTTGGACCAAATAGGTTTGCATATATAATATCATTATCAAGACTTTTTATCCAGTAGTTAAGTTGTTTTGTTGGCATAACCTCACCGGCAAAAAGTACAGTCCTTAAATATTCAGGCTTTGCAACATCAAACACCTTCCAGTTAGAAAGAATTGAAATTGCAGTAGGTACCCAATAAATTGTATTGACTTCCTTTTCATTTAAGTAATTCACAAGATTTAGTGGGAATGAAAAATACTTCTTTGGAATAATGTTGTAAGTACAGCCACACTTAACTGTAGAATAAAAGTCGGTAACTGACATACTAAAGTATAGTGGTGTTTGGCTACCAAATGAAGTATTTTCGTCAAACTTAAATTCTTCAGTTACCCAATTAATATAGCTAATCAAGGCTCTGTGGCTGATTACAGTTCCTTTAGGCATACCTGTTGAACCACTTGTAAATAGGATATAGGCAATATCCATATCAATCATATTACTTCTAACGCTATCAAGACCATCATTATCAACAGTAGTTTCAATAGCCTCTTCATAGACAACTATTGTTTCATTACTGCTAACCTCTTTAGCCAACTGTAAAGAAGAATTATCGGTTAAAATAATAGGTTCATCAAGTGAAGAAAGAATATTTATAATTCTATCCTTAGGTGAATGAACATCCACAACAACATAAAAATCTCCGGCATAAAGTGTACCCAACATACTGTCAATACAGTTACAGTTTTTATCAATTAAAATTGCTACTGCTTTTCTGTTGCCATACTGTAAAAGTGAAGTACCGATTTTCTTTGACTTTTCCATAGTTTCTGAAAAAGTAGAACATCTGTTTTCATCAGTAAAGCCGACTTTATTAGGAAATTTTTCAACTGTATGTTCAAAAAATTCTAACACATTTTTCATTATGTTCCTCCATAAAATTTACAACATTCCTCTTTTAAACCTCTCGTTACCTTAATCTATTTTATTTTAAAAAACAAAATATGTCAATAAAACTGGTTAAAAAATAACCTTATCTTACAATATTGTCATAAAACATTGAATATTATATATTTATCGTCATTATCAGTGGTAAAATATTGAATAAAATCTATATAATATAAAGTTACTCTACACATATATAAAACGATTTAAGTTGCAAAAAAGTTGCATTTATTTTAAATTTTTTCAAAAAAATTTCCCCTACCAAACTAAGTTAATAGTTAGTAGAGGATTTTTTGCTTTTTAAATAGTTAATATCACTAAAAAGAACATTATTTATCAGATTCATCATCCACAAGGTTTCTTTCATCAGAATAATATTCTTCCCTAGTTTGCCACATTTCATAGCTTTTTCTTACTCTTTCCGGAACATTGTCTTTCAGCTTTACATTTTCTCCATCTTCATCACAAGTGTACCATTCAGGGTTATCAATCCTAAATTTAAAAAATATGAATGTCCATTTTAACGGATTTTTCAAATTTATGCTCTACTTTTTTTATATTTTTTCGTAGGCTCTATTTTTCTTAACCCAACATTTATATAGAGCCACTAAAAAACGGCTGATACATAAGTACCGGCCGTTTTGTTTTTGTAAAGTTTGTAAAGATTATATAAATGAAAATTAATATAACTTTTTTACTAGACCCATTTCTACAACAGTATCTGCTATAGATAAATCATTATGCATATCTTCAATAAAAGATTTAATATTGTTATATTCCTTTTTCATTAAAAACAACCTTTCTGTAAATAAAATAAAAATAATTTTGTTAAAGTTTTGCTATCATTGTCTACAAATTAATCTAAGAATCCACCTAGATCTTTATCTGTCCAAGTTTTTCCATTTTCATTCCAATAATTTCCTTGACCATCTGTATATGAAGTACTTCCACCGCCTCCGCTATATTTTCCAGTTGCAGGGCCGTGGCTACTTGATGATCCTGAGTTACTACTTATCACTTTCTGTGATTTTACTTTAGACTTTGCAGTAGGGTTAATTTCTTTACCCTTATAGCTTTTGTATGGTTGAACTTTAAAGTAATAGGTTTTGTTTTTAGATAATTTCTTTGTTGTATAACTTCTCTTTGTTGTTTTCGCAACACATTTATATCCTTTGTTTTTACTTTTTGATTGATATACTTTGTAACCACTTGCACCGGAAACTTTTGACCAGCTTACTGTAATTTTGCCGGAAAAACTTTTAGTTTTAACTGTTGTTGCATACAAACCACAAGGGCTGAATACTTGCTTTGAATAGTCGGATAAAACTGTACCGTAGCCATTATATGTACGATATGCTTTTACTTTGTAGTAGTAAATTTTACTGCTTTTTACTTTGGTGTCTTTGAAAGCAGTTTTTTTGTTGCCCTTAATTGTCTTAACCTGTACATACTTTTTCTTACTGTTCAGGCGATACACCTTGTAACCGGTAGCATTTTTATTTCTGTTCCACTTAATAGAAATTGCTTTGCCGTTGTTAGTTACCTTTAAGCCATTGATTGAGGTTGTGGCAGTTGCAACTTTTATTATAGCATTACTACCATAATAAGTTTTGTTATCTTTAGTTGCAAATGGTGTAACCTTGATGTAGTATAGTGTATTTGCTGACAATTTTGGAACAGTAGCACCTGTTCCTTTGATAGTTTTTAGGGTCTTAAATTTGTAGTTCTTTCCTGCTTTTCTGTATTCTATTTTGTAGTTAGTTGCATTTTCAGCTTTGTTCCATTTTACAGAAATATATTTAAGTGTAACCTTAGTTGCCTTTAAGTTTGTTAATTTGCCCACAGATATAGGTTCTTCAATTGTGGTAGGTTCTGTTGAAGGTGTTGTAGCACTAATATCCGTTGTGCTACATTCTGTTGAACTACTATCCACTGCACTACTTTCTGTTGTAGGGTTTGTAGTGCTTTCGGTAGTTGATGATGTATCATTGTTACTTGCATCATCAGCTAATGCAGAAAAATTAAATGCACATACTGAACTTAACACAACTGTTGCACTAAGTATAAGACTGAGTACCTTTCCCTTCTTATGTTTCATATTAACACCCCTTGTATTCTCATTATCTTTATTATATATTACTGATAACAAAAAATAAAGAGTAATTTTGCTAAAATATTCTATTGTTAATGAAAGAAAAAGAAATATTGGTCAAATATATTTAAAAGTAACAGTAAAAAATACTAAACATATCATTAAAACGACCTATCCTAATCAAAGATATTCTATCCGCAACAGAGTAGCAATTGCCACTCTAAAACACTGAATATAAATTAAAATAAATTAACAATATAGTTATTGTTGGTTTCACAACTTACTGATATTTAGAGGAGAGTACATACCCCGCTTGGGAGTTACACATCAGAATTAGAGTAACTCATCAAATCTCCTCGCAAAAAGTAAGCAACCAAAAATAATGAATAGTATTAAGTTAGATAAATGATTGATAGAAAACAAAACTATGCAAATTAAAAAACTCGCCGACCAGCCAAGTTGGATTCTATGGGATAAACAAAAACAGAGTAGCTATTGCTACTCTAACACATAAGACTATTAAACTAATAAAACTAAATAATATTAACTCCCCCAACTTACTTTAGCTTAGAGGAAGTTACCTACCACGCTTGAGAATTACACATCAGAATTAAAGTAACTGATGAAATCCCCTCGCAAAAAGTAAGCAACCAAAAATAATGAATAGTATTAAGTTAGATAAATGA
>ERZ773224.3526-NODE-3526-length-13684-cov-3.827940_pt1 | contig 13684 bp, 15 predicted proteins | sample MGYA00580526_ERZ773224 | MGnify/ENA primary metagenome ERZ773224 (study PRJEB29015, sample SAMEA2737743) | human gut metagenome | biome: human gut; feature: human-associated habitat; material: faeces | place: China | collected 2012 ... | reverse complement strand
ATCCGAACCTGTTCTCAGTGGGAGATGGGTTCGGATTATTTGTTTTCTTGGGTGAATTTGAGGAAACGCATTTCCGAAACGGTGTTGTCAAGAGACCGGAATCCAAGCCAGGAGGGCCCAGGAAAAAGAAGCAGATTTAGGTAGCTGGCGTACAATTGAAACCAGGACAGATTTTGAAAATTCACGCATTTAGAATATCGTTTTTGAGCATCCGAAGGTCATTGTATTCCGTAAGCCGAAAAGGCAACAAAAAATCACTGCAATCAGCCGCTCTTTTACCCCCCTAAATGCGTGAGTGGAGGTGCCTGTCACACGAGAAAAGGTGCCGCCAAATTGACGGCACCCTGTTTGGTCACTTGCTTACGTTTTCCCTTCCTTTCTTTCCGTCTGTTCCGCTTCACGCTGAGCCTGCCATTCCCGGAACTCCCGCTGGCCTTCTGCGCTTTCATAGTAGGCGAGAATGCCAGGGAGGATGCACCGGGCAATGTGTTCAATCTCGTGCTGCGGAATACCGGAATTGTTGATGAGCTTCTTCTTGCGGCCCAAGCTGGTTCTTCCCTCCGGTTCGATATGAAATTATTAAGGTGCGGTTGTGTGCGGGCGGACGATCTATTCCTGACGGCATGGCTCCCTTCTTAAGAAACGGAAAATGCAGGCGCTTGTCAAGCCGGTGGCTTGATGGGCGTCTGCATTTCTTCTGTTCGTATTATATCACATTGGCAAAGCATGTCAATAGAAGGAAGGTAATGCAAATGTGACATAAAATGTATTCGTTGCCGTACTTCAACCAACCGAATTCTGAATATCGTTCCAGAACTTTTCAATACTTCTGATTTTCCCCCAAAAACCTACTGGTTCTCCCTTTTCCAGTTCCATAAAATGCTTATCATTTGAAAAGAGTATATCACAATAGGCCATATACATTGCGTGGACGCAATCCTTATACAAACCTCGATTTCCTTTTCCTTCCACTTGTTTTACGGCCATCATTGCCATGTAGAAAATTGGCCCATATTGAAGCATTGTTTCATAATGGCAGAACAGGTAGCACATTTGATGCCCAATTTCACTGATCCCTCGTTTGTTCCAAAATGTGTATATGTCACTTTGGTCAAAACTAAATGAAATGCCGGTAATCAGGAGGCTCGTCGCAAAGAATATCCCAGCCTTGTATATCATTTCAGAATTTTCTGGCAGGGACGCATTTTCCTTAATAAAGCGCAAGTTGCCGTAAACATTGTTGATCCATTCACAAATGGAGGAATACAACTCATCCTCTGGATACGCATTCACTGTAAAAATTTGATTTGATTAGTTTTTCTATCATTCGGGATGCTTGTGCTGAGTATTTTCCATCTCTGTCGATAAGCTCTGATTCTACTATGATTGTCTTATCTAAATCTGAGGAGATTTTTCGCCATTCTTCCGCGAATTTACCGCATGTTTCTTTGAAATCGAACATCTTTTCCTGCTTGGGACAACCCGCTGCGGTAAAATTGTCCATTATTGAAATTGGGCCTGGATATACATAACCATCCTCAAATAAAATCTGACATGTTGCAATCAGCGCTTCTCTTCTTTCTGGGTTACCAGTACAAACAATCTCCCACATTGTTACAGGTGAAAGACACAGCATGCTTTTCCATCGTCCAGCTGCTTTAATGCGTCACGAAGAGTGATGATATCTTGCCTATCCACGTTATCGTTCAGATGGTTTATAGCAGAGGTTTCAAAATATATTACCATTCAGAATTTACCCCTTATTCAGCTTGCACAGCCGGTTCCTTTCTTTCAGCAGATTGTCCGCTTTCTTCACCATCTGCAAAGCAGCTCCATTGTCCCCGTCCACAATGGCGGCCTGTAACTCCTCCACAGCGGCGGACAAATCCCGTTCGATTTCCGCCAGCGCGTCGCTGCTGACCGGGTCGCTGTAGCGGACATCCTCACTGAACTGCTTCATCTCCGGCAGGCTGCACTGGGAAGCCATTTGGTTGACCTGGGATTGGAGGGCACGCATAAAGGCCACATCCTTTTTCAGCTTCTTGTCCTGAACGTGAATTTCCTCCACAACCGCGTCGGCGCTGACCAGGCCAATGACCGCCGCACCCAGAAGGACGGCGTACACCAGCACAGCCACCCACATAGGCACCCATTTCCCCAGGGCCATCATCAGCAGCCCGAGCACCAGCTGTGCCCCGCCGTAGATGACGCCGATTTTGGCAATGGGGAAGCCATAGAAGCGGCTCCTGGCATCGGGCTTTTTGAGAAACGCGGTGTATAGGGAGAATGCCGTCACGCCAAAGGCAATCAGGGTGAACACGAAGCTCATCCAGAATACCGCCGCATGTACAAAGGGAATCAGGAACGCCGCCAGAAAATACAGTACCAGCAGCACCCCTAAGCAGATTGCACCCCGTGTGAAATCCTTTTTCATGGCTTATTCCCCCTTCCGATGCCCGCACTCCGGGCAGAATTTGCTGGTAATGTTTTGTGTCCCGCACTCCGGGCAATTCCAGGTTGTGGGTTCCTCCGGCTTTTTGCAGCCGCATTCGGGGCAGAATTTACTCTGAATATTTTTGGTGCCGCACTGGGGGCAGTCCCAGCCCTGCTTGGGTTCCGGCTTCTTGGCTCCGCACTCCGGGCAGAACTTACTCTGAATGTTCTTGGTACCGCACTCCGGGCAGTCCCAGCCCTCCGGGGTATGGCCGCCGACGGCCTGCCCCATCTGCTTGGCGGTATCCGTAACGGGATTCAGGGCATCCTTGGTCATGCCAATGACGCTGCCCATAGCCCCCAGGGTGATACCCAGGCCCGCAATCTCTCCCAGTCCACCGCCGCTGCCGCCGGTTAGCCCATTCTGCATGGCCTCCATACCCACCTTCCGGGCGGTCTCCTGCTGGTAGGTGTAGCCTTTCAGGCGCATTTCCTCGGCCTCTGCCGCCGCCTGCATCCGGTAGGCCTCGACTTCCGCCTGCTTCTGGATTTTCAGGGCTTCCGCGTCCCCCTGGGCACCGATGATCTTCATTCTGGCGGCGGTCTGGGCCTCTACGGCCTTGCGCTCGGCCTCCGCCGTGGCGACGCTCTTGCGAATCTGCTCCTGACGGACGTTCAGATAGGCTTCCGCGAACTGCTCCTTCATCCGTCGGAAATTGGGGTCGTCGTCCGGGGTCACCACCCGGGAGACATAGAACTCCGGCATTTCCAGGCCGTATTCGGAAAGCTTCGGGTTGATGCGCTGCCGCAGGGCTTCGGACAGCTCTGCCAGACGCTCGTCAATCTCCAGAATGTTGATGGCGTTCTCCCGAATCGCCGCCGCCAAGTAGCTCTTTACCTGGGTCATGACCAGGGCCCGGAACAGCCCCTTGCCATTGCCGCCCAAGAGCTGCTCCTGCCGCAGCTCCCCGGTGGTGTCCACCAGCTTTAGCAAAAGTTTCCTGGAATTTACCACCCGCACGCTGAATTCACCGCTGGCTCCCAATTCCACGTGCATCCCCGTCATGGGGTCAAACAGGCGCACCTTGGAATCCGTGCCCCATTTGATGCCCATCTGGGTGGCGAGGTTCACAAAGTAGACCTCGCTGTGGAAGGTGCCCTCGGTGTCCGTGGGCAGCTGGTAGAGCTTTTCCAGGATGGGCAGCTGCTGGGTTTCCAGGGTGTACCGCCCCGGCCCAAACAGGTCCAGGGCCTGGCCGTCCCGGAAGAAGATGGCCTCCTGGCTTTCGTGGACAATGAGCTGGGAGCCTAAATTAAAGTCTTCAATGGGGTGCTTCCACACCAGCGCCTCGTTGTCACCCTCGTACTTGATGATGCTGGCAAGGCCGTCCCGCTTGATTTCCTCGGATTTAAGCCGCTCCGCCACATCGTTTACATGGTCACAGACGGGGCATATGTAAGAGCTGGCCCCCTTGCTCGTCCGCAGCCGCACCCCGCATTGGCCGCAGGAAAACTCCACCGTTTTGTCCTGCTCCGCCATGGTGTTGATAGGCTCCCCACAGACGGGACACTTGGCATCCTTCCCCTTGCTCTGGTCAAAGACCACATCATTGCCGCAGTGGGGACACCGACGGCTGGTCAGCTTGTCTGTGCGGACATCAATGATATAGCCGCAGGAGCAGTCAATTTTCTTCCGCGCAAAAAAGCCGGTGCTGGCCTCGGCGTAGCGCCCACAGTTGGGGCATTCGATTACAAATTTGGACATTGTTTCCTCCTTACCTTCTCACAGCTCCCATTGCACCTGTCCGGCCAGCTGGCTGGGCTTGCCAAAGCACACCTTGCCGGAAAACACAGGGGAACGAACAACATTTTCTTTCAGCAAACGGACTGCACTTTTGGTCAGCCGAATTTTGATCACTGAGGCATCCCATACCCGGCTGGGCCTGACAATCAGGCGGCATTCCTTTTCGTAGCTCCAGGCATAGTGTTTGGTAAATACATCCTCCCCATCCAAAAGGCTGACAGGGGCATGGACATGGTCCTCTCCACGGGAGAGGATGACCGTATTGTCCGGGCTTCCCTGAAAATCGGTATACACCACGTCTGTCAGGAATATTTCATAATCCCCCTTGTCCCTGCGAAGGGGTGCGCCGGACGATACAAAGAATCCCGCAGGGTCAAAGCTCCCGATTTCCAGCTCCTCACAGGAAAGAATCTCCAGCATTACCGATTTGGGAAACGGAAGCATTGCCCCGTTTTTGCCGTGCCCGCCGCTATAGAGCATCCACATAGCGACATTTTCCAGCGTAGAGCAGGAAAAACACAGGCCATAGGCGTTGTTGCCGTGCATCTGCTTCCGGTCCGGAAGGTCATTCCAGCTCTGACCATTGTTTATGTACAGGCACCCATCCAGCAGCAGACACATTGCCCGGTCCATGGAGGTATACATGTTGTAGCATTTGTGCCGCTTGCCGTTTTCCTGCAAGCCTTCTTTCAGCGCGGTGTGGGAGGTAAGCATCTCTTTTAATGGAATCATGCAATTCACCTCATCTAAAGTTCAAATGTCTGTTTCGGCACAGCCATCCCGCAAGGGGCCCTCTGCATTTGGCCCATACGAAGCTGCGCCGGGAAATCATCCAATTGTTCTGGCGGCAGGAATTTTAATATCCTTCCAGTCGCTGACACCGCACTGGCCATATTTATTGTCACCCACAGCCACAGCTGTACCATCGGATTTTAGCCCCACGGTAAAATAGTCCCCTGCACTGACAGCCACAATGTTCCGCCAAGAGCTGACATCACACTGGCCATATTCATTTTTGTAACTCGCAGCAACTACTGTACCATCGGATTTCAGGCCCACGGCATGAAGGTCTCCTGCGCTAACAGCCACAATATCATGCCAATCGTCGACGTACACATTTGGATAATCAACAACCACATTCGCACCATCGGATTTCAGCCCCACGGCAAGATAGTGCCCTGCACTGACGGCTTTGATATTCTTCCAGTCGCTGACATCGCACTTGCCATATTTATTGTTTCCCACAGCTACCACCGTGCCATCGGATTTCAGCCCCACGGTCTGCCAGTCTCCCGCACTGATGGCTACGATATTCTTCCAGTCGCTGACATCACATTGGCCATCTCTATTGTCACCCGCAGCCACTACCGTACCATCGGATTTCAGACCCACGGTATGATAGCCCCCTGCACTGACAGCCACGATATTCTCCCAGCTGCTGACATCACACTGCCTATCGTTTTTCTCACCCACAGCCACTACCGTACCGTCGGATTTCAGGCCAACGGTATGCCAGCCTCCCGCACTGACGGCCACAATATCCTGCCAATCATCGACTTCACACTGGTGATGGTTATTATACCCCACAGCCACCACCGTGCCGTCGGCTTTCAGACCCACGGTATGAGAGTCTCCTGCGCCAACAGTCTCCCGAACCGCAAAGGTATTCCAAAGGTCCATACTTTGCTGTTTTGCGTCCTGATAATCGCCGGCTTGACCAAAAGCGATCGCCGCACTGATGTTGTCCCCGGCTGCCAAAAGGCTCTGTGCTTTGGTGAAGTAGACCGCAAATACTTGTTCAGCTGCGTCCTCATACTCTCCCAGCGCAGCAAACGCCTCTGCCGCATCGTCAAAGTTTCCCGCATTGAGAAGCGCTTCTGCCTCGGCGTAGTAAATAGCCAACACTCGCTCCGGTGCGTCCTTATACGCTCCCAAAGCTCCGAAAGCTTCCACCGCACCGGCATAGTCCCCGGCTGCCAAGAGTTCTTCCGCAGCCTTGTAGTGACTCCCCGGAATGATGGCCTTGGTCACCACCAGTTTGGCAATGATTACGATTGCCACTGCCGCTGCGGCAATAATGGCAATGGTTTTATTCTTTTTCTGCCGTTCCTTTTTCTTCTGCTCCGCAAGCAAGCTCTGTTTCTCGGCTTCCGCATCCAGTCTTCCTTGTTCTTCCTCAGCCCGCTTCTCGCAATGCTGCGCCAGATTTCGGCTATCCCGGTAGTCCCCAAGGCCGCTAAAATCTGCTGCCAGTTTCCGAAGCATCTGTGGATTGTATTCGTCCTTTGCTGCTGCAAGCCAACCTTGGTAATCCGCTTCCCGACGGGCTTGCCCATCCAAAGACAGTGCCTCTACTTTTCGGTCTGCCTCCTGCATAGCGGCATCGTAGGCCTTTTCCAGTTCTTTTACCCGCTTTGCATCTGCCTCCTGGGAACTCTTTACCCGGGCAGCCAACTGACTAAACAGGGACTTTTTCTCCTGCTGAAAATTCTCCGCCACGGCCCCGGTGCCGAATTTCTCCGCCCGGGACAGGAGCTTGTGGTTTTCCCACCAGCTTTTCTCATTCTCGTACTGCACCTGTCTGTCGGAGACCTCGGAAGGGTAGGTGCGGTCAAAAGCATAAAGCTTTTGAATGATTTCGGCGGTTACATAGTTGGGAACGGTGTACTTTTCTGCCATCCGGCGGATATGTTCCGTGCGTTCCGGGATGGATCGTGTTTCGGCTTTTGCCTGTTCGTGAATCCCCAGGCGCTTGCGCACCAAGGCATCTATGGTACGGCAGCGCTCCTGAGCCAGGGCTTTGCCAAGATACGCCTGGGCGTTCTTGGAATCGTTGTTCAGAACGTCCTCAAAGAAGCTGTCGGCCTTTGCCCAGTCTCCGTCCTCCAGGGCCATATTGCCCCGGTCCAGCAGAGAGGCAATCTTATTGTCGCCGCTGCCGCCGACAATGACCTTTTCCCGCGCCACGGTCACCGGCTGCTGCTTGGGCAGAATCTTTTCAATGCCCCGCAGAAGGTCCTGCATGGCCCCTACCTTGCCCATATCCTGGGCCTGCAATTTGGCGAATTCTTTGGGCATATCGTAGGCATCGATATTCTTGTAGCAGGGGATCAGGTGCTTCTTCCGGTCCTTGGCCATAAGCATTAAGTACCGGCTCCACTCGTTCTTGACCCACACGGCGTTGTAATACTCATAGTCCGTACCCACCGCCAGCATGATTTTGGCGGAGTTCAGGGCAGCGAAGATATAGGGCTCGTATTCCTGCCCCAGCTTATCCTCCAGGGTGATCCGGGAGAAGAAGACCCGGTTAGCCCCTTTCCGTCAAAGCGTCGTAAATGTCCTGGGCCAGGACGCTGTCCAGGGTGCGGTCGCCCTTTTCGTCGGTTTCCTTATAGCAGATGAATATATCGTAGGGCTCCTCCTTGGCGGAAACCTCGATAATGCCCTTGCGCAGCTCCTCAATCTGTTTGGCCTCCTCCCGGTAGACCTTCCGGGCGACCACATCGGCGTTTTCCTGGGCCTGGTCAAAGTTCCCGTCATCCAGGACGCTTTCAAAGGAAGACCGGTGGCAGGTGGGGATTTTCCTGCCGGTGGCCGGGTCGTCTACATACTCAATGCCGTATTTGCACAGCACAAGACCCCAGTAGGCCTCGGCCTCCTGGGGAAACTCCGCCACGATGGATTCATAAACCCCCGCCGCCTTGTCAAATTCACAGGCGGCGCGCAGTCGGTTGGCCCGGGCAAATAGGGTCAGCTTCTTTTCATTATCAGCAGTCGGCACCGTCTGGCGGCTGCCGCAGTATTCACATTCCGCAACAGTGGCGCCGGGTTCAATCACCAGGTCGCCGCCGCACATTTTACACTTGATTACCGCCATTTTTCTGTTCCTCTCTTTCTTTCATTGCGATTTCCATATGCTCCAAAGCAAATTCCAGGCTCATGGTCATAATTTCATTCCGGGTACGCCCGGTCACATTTGCCACCGCGTCAATGTCCCTCAGCAAGTCCTTTGCAAGCCGCATGGACACAATGGTGGTCTCACCGGAGTACCTTTTGGGGGATATTCGAAGAATCGGTCGTTCCATAGGCATTTCCTCCTGATGGGGCTATTGTAATACGTTCGTAATGCAAATGCAAGTATCTGCGAGGAATTTGGCAAAATGTATATTATCTTGATGGAAGTTTGTGGATAATGACAAACAAGCGATTCTCCGAATCGCGCAGCCGCAGCCCGAAGGACTGCGTTTCCCGGGGCTTGGGGCAGCGCACCAACAAGCAGACCCCCCATTCATTCCAGAGCGGTGGAATGGATGAGGTTTCGCATTTGTTTTACAGATGCATTGCTTGCCACTAGCAATATTATGCTTATTTAAGATTGACTTTTTATGCAATATACGGTATACTAATTACACATAAAGCAGGAGGTGGCGGCTATGAATACCATTGGAGTTCGGCTGCGGGAGCTACGGCAGAGTGCGAAGCTGTCTCAGGCGAAAATTGCCGCTGTCGTCGGTTCTCGGCAGTCGGCAATTGCACGATTTGAAAGCGGAGAAGCGCACGTCCCGGCAGACGTGATGGTTCGTTATGCGGATTATTTTGATGTGTCACTGGACTACATTTTTGGACGCACAGACAATCCTCAAGGAAAGCTTTACGAAGGGAAAATGAAAATTGAGAAAGTATATCCGGAGATGGACAAATTCATCGAGATGTGCTTTGAACCCGGTTCTCCAATCAATGAACGGCTGAAAGAAGCCCTTCGGGAGATGCTGAAGGAGGGACAGAAATGAGCAGACATACCACAACGATTACGGTTCAGGATGTTCCTGTCACAGTCATGCAGGTCGATCAAAGTGACTACATCAGCCTGACGGATATGGCAAAAGCCCGAACGGATTCCACTCGGGCTGCGGATGTAATTAAAAACTGGCTGCGCACCCGCTCCACTCTGGAATTCCTTGGCACATGGGAGGTCATGTATAATCCGAATTTCAAAGTGGTCGAATTCGACCACTTTAAGAACGAGGCGGGGTTGCATACCTTTACCCTCAGCGCAAAAGAATGGATTGAAAAGACCAACGCCATCGGAATGTATGTGCAGGCGGGACGCTACGGCGGAACCTATGCCCACAAGGATATTGCCTTTGAGTTTGGCTCGGCCATCAGCCCGATTTTCAAGCTGTATCTGCTGAAAGAGTATCAGCGGCTGAAAGATGACGAGAACGACAGACTGAAGCTGGAATGGAACGCAAAACGGTTCCTCTCCAAAAACAATTACATCATCCACACCGATGCGGTCAAAAACTATGTGCTGCCCCAGAGTAATTACACCAAAAGCAACGAATGGCTTGCCTATGCTGACGAAGCGGATTTACTGAATGTTGCCCTGTTCGGCTGTACGGCAAAGGCATGGCGGGAGGCAAACCCGGAGCTGGCAAAGAAAAGCAATATCCGGGACTATGCTTCCATCTCTGAACTGACGGTGCTGTCCAATCTGGAAACACATAACGCAGAGTTAATTCGTATGGGTATGGACAAGGCGGAACGGTTTGAAAACTTAAGAAGAATCGCACAGTACCAAATGCAGGTGCTTATGGAAGCCGAGCGGATTAAGGAATTGCCGGAAGGCGGTGATACATCCAAATGAAAGCAGTGATTTACGCTCGCTATTCCTCTGACAACCAGCGGGAGGAATCCATCGAAGGTCAGATTCGGGAGTGTACTGCCTTCGCGGAAAAGAACGGTATGACCATTCTTCGGCATTACATTGACCGTGCCTATTCTGCCAAGACGGACAACCGCCCGGAGTTCCAGCGCATGATTCGGGACAGCAAGGAAAAGTTGTTTGACATTGTTCTGGTGTGGAAGCTGGATCGCTTTGCCCGGAATCGCTATGACAGTGCGCAGTATAAAAACCTTCTGAAGAAAAACGGTGTTCGTGTGGTCTCCGCCAATGAAGCCATTTCCGATTCCTCCGAGGGTATCCTGATGGAGTCCATTTTGGAGGGCTTTGCGGAATACTTCTCCGCTGACCTTGCGGAAAAAGTCAGCCGTGGAATGACAGAGAATGCTTTGAAGTGCAAATTCAACGGAGGCAATCCCACCGTTGGCTATCTGATCGACAGCGAACAGCATTTCCAGATTGATCCGGTCAAAGCACCTTCTGGACCCATTCACCGTTGATTTTCTCGGCTTGGTGAACCTCAATGTGATTGATCAATTCGTTCAGCATCCGGGGCGTCAGTTTCCTGGCACGGGTATACTTGCGGACGGTAGTCAGGAACACATCCGTGGAGACAGCATCACCACTGAGCTTGTCCAGCTCTTTGCGGAGTGCCTTGATCTTTTCGGCTAGCCCTGTCTGTTCCTCCTCGTAACGCTGGGACATTTTGGCAAAGCGTTCGTCTGACAGCTTCCCGGAAATGTTATCCTCATAGATTCGTTCAAACAACCCATTCAGTTCACCGTCACGGGCTTGCGCTGCCGCAAGCTCTTTTTGTTTAAGCTTGCGTTCCAGCTCTACCGTCTTTTGGGTGCTGCCCATAATGGCCTGCTGAAATTCGTCCTCATACCGTATCGCATATTTTGTAAGTCGCTTGATTTCCCCCAAAACCACTTGTTCCAGAAAATCCACACGGATATAGTGGGTGGAGGTGCAGCTGCCCCGGCCACTGTTGTAATTGGAGCAGTTGAAATACTTGATATCGTGATTGCCCTGGTTGAAGTGATAGTTCAGGTTGTGACCGCAATCCGCGCATACCAGAAGGCCACAGAACATATTCCGTTCCCCGTCTTTGGGTTTCCGTCTGCGGATTTTCCCACGCTTTTCCTGGACCTGTTCCCAAATGGCACGGTCAACCACTGGCTCATGCACATTCTCAAAAATGGCCCAGTTTTCACGGTCATTGGGAATCCGCTTTTTGTTCTTGTAAGACTTGGAATAGGTCTTGAAGTTCAAAACGTCTCCGCAATACTCCTGCAATGACAGGATATTTACAATGGTGGAAGGGTTCCACTTTGCGGATGGCTGTTGCGTTTCCTTTCTCCCGGAGGCTGTCGATTCCTTGAAACAGAAAATCATCGTATAACGCGCGAACTTCCGGAAGGAATGGACGCGTGTCTTTATCCGTGAAGAATTTCTGCATGTTGGCGTTATCAAAAAATGCCTTGAAATTCGCTGATGTCGGATTACTCTTTACAATCTGGTAAAGCCGTTTGTTTTCCGCAGTGTTGATTTGAGAGATAAATTTGCCGTTCGGATATTCCGTGATGTACGTTTGATAAATATTCAGCGTAGGTGTTTTCAGCATACCTTCCAGTAAAGCCATTTCACGGATGTCCCGTACCTTTTGCAAGATGGTAGAATCTCCCGGATAACCGCTTGACTGGATACTGTCCATCAACGTCTTGCTAAAAGGGATTTGATCTTTCGAAGCTTCCAGAATGGAGATAACAGCCAGTTCCGCTTTGTTTTGTACGTTGGAAAGTTGTATTTTCTCTTCTTCACAGATATTGGGAAAATAAGCTTTCGTTGCCCTTTCGTAGCATCCGAAATAGTTGGTGGCAGCCTGTTCGCTTTGCTCGTTCCACAATCCGTTGAGCACATCCAATAATGCCAGTTCCTCGGCATAATAGGTTTGTGTCTCGTCATCTATCTTATCACGGTTTTTCTGCCATTTGTCGGCGTCATTATCGTTCAGATACCTTAGCAGCTTTTCCAGGCGGCTCTGCTTTTGTGCCATTGCCTGTGGAATGCAGGCGACCAGAAACAAACTCAAAATAATCGATAAAAATATACTTCTTTTCATTGCTTTTTGGTGTTAGGTTAAAATAGTTAGTGATGAAAATTCATAAAAATACCTTCATTCTCGAATGAATATTATACTTTTGTATTGAGAACAAATTTGAATGCCAAGGGTTTGTTAAAAATCCACATTGTTTTTATAATGCTGTTATGAATACCAATTATATAGATGAATTGAACGAGAGTCAGTGTGCTGCAGTGACTTATAATGACGGTCCTTCGCTGGTGATAGCCGGTGCAGGTTCGGGGAAGACGCGCGTATTGACTTATAAAATCGCTTACTTGCTGGAACAGGAGAACGGCTACAATCCGTGGAATATCCTTGCACTGACCTTTACGAATAAGGCGGCGCGCGAGATGAAGGAGCGTATCGCCCGGCAGGTAGGTATGGAACGGGCACGTTATTTGTGGATGGGGACTTTCCATTCCATCTTCTCACGGATTCTTCGTGCCGAAGCAACATTTATCGGGTTCACTTCCCAGTTCACCATCTATGATACGGCTGATAGTAAGAGTCTGCTCCGTTCCATCATCAAAGAGATGGGATTGGACGAGAAAACTTATAAACCGGGAGTAGTGCAGGCACGCATCTCCAATGCAAAAAACCATTTGGTCACTCCTACGGGGTACGCTGCCAATAAAGAGGCTTACGAAGGAGATATGGCTGCCAAGATGCCTGCTATCCGTGATATTTATACCCGTTATTGGGACAGATGTCGTCAGGCAGGCGCAATGGATTTCGATGATTTACTGGTGTACACCTATATTTTATTCCGTGACTTTCCGGAAGTGTTGGCACGCTATCGGGATCAGTTCCGTTATGTGTTGGTAGATGAGTATCAGGATACGAATTATGCGCAGCATAGCATTGTCCTGCAACTGACTAAAGAAAATCAACGGGTCTGTGTCGTGGGAGATGATGCGCAAAGTATCTATTCTTTCCGGGGAGCCAATATCGATAATATCCTGCAATTCAAGAACCAGTATCCGGGTTGCCGTATTTTCAAACTGGAACGAAATTATCGTTCGACGCAGAATATCGTAAATGCGGCGAACAGTTTGATACATAAGAATACGAAGCAGATCCCAAAAACCGTTTATTCAGAAAAGGAGGAGGGTAGCAAGGTCTCCATTTGTTCGTCCTATTCCGATTATGAAGAGGGATATGCCGTTGCTGGTAAGATTAACGATATGAGGATGCAGAATTACGATTATGCTGATTTTGCCATCCTGTATCGGACAAATGCACAGTCACGCATCTTGGAAGAGGCCTTGCGTAAAAAGGGAATTCCTTATAAGATATACGGAGGCTTGTCTTTCTATCAGCGTAAGGAAGTGAAGGATGTCATTTCGTATCTTCGTCTGATTGTCAACCCGCATGATGAAGAGGCTTTCAAACGTGTGATAAACTATCCGGCTCGTGGGATAGGCGATACGACTCTCAATAAATTGGTCGTTGCCGCTACAGATCATAATGTCAGTTTGTGGACCGTGTTGAACGATCCGATCGGGTACGCTCTGCCGGTCAATAACGGTACGGCAAAGAAGTTAAGCGATTTCCGGGAGCTTATTTCCGGTTTTATCGAACGGAATGTTAAGCTCTCTGCCGAGGAAATCGCCGCTGCAGTAGTGAAGGAGAGCGG
>ERZ773224.3525-NODE-3525-length-13685-cov-2.911225_pt1 | contig 13685 bp, 9 predicted proteins | sample MGYA00580526_ERZ773224 | MGnify/ENA primary metagenome ERZ773224 (study PRJEB29015, sample SAMEA2737743) | human gut metagenome | biome: human gut; feature: human-associated habitat; material: faeces | place: China | collected 2012 ... | reverse complement strand
ATATGTGACAGCCTGTTATAAAATATCCCAAAACGCCGCTCCCCACGCTTTCGACAAGGTTTGAAGAACGATCAGATTCGGGAACCCGGATAATTCCTTCAAGAAAGAGGGATAAGCGGAGAAGTCGATATAAGCCTCATCGATCACCACGATTCCTTCATAATTCTTCAAGATCTTATAGATCGAGCCACGATCCAGACTGTTGCCACTAGGGTTATTCGGAGAACATAGGAAGATCACTTTTGTCCACTCGTCCGCCGATTCCAATACGGCTTCCGCATCCAAATCAAAGTTTTCGTCCAAAGAAACCTTACGGCATTCCACGTTATTTACATTCGCTGCCACCTCATACATGCCATACGACGGCGAGATCGTCACTACACTATCCAACCCCGGCTCGCAAAAAGCACGGATCACCAGATCGATGGCCTCGTCACTGCCATTGCCCAAGAAGATCGAGCTACGGTCCACGCCTTTCAACACGGCCAGACGATCCTTCAATTTCCACTGCAAGGGATCGGGATAACGGTTATACGGCATATTCCACGGATTCTCATTCGCGTCCAGAAAAACGGAGGCATCCCCATGAAACTCATCACGTGCGGATGAATACGGTTTCAAATTCCAGACATTCGGTCTTACTAAATCTTTCAGGTCTTTCATATCGTGTTCAATCTAATTGTTACTGCGTTGCGGTGAGCATCCAGCTGCTCGTTGGCCGCCATGGTTTGGATCGTACTACCCAAGGCACGGATACCATCGGAAGTGATCTCTTGGAAAGTGATCTTCTTGATGAAACTATCCAAGTTCACGCCGCTATATGCCTTGGCATAGCCGTTGGTCGGCAAGGTATGATTCGTGCCGGAAGCATAATCGCCTGCGCTTTCCGGAGTATATGGACCCATAAAGACACTGCCGGCGTTCTCGATTCGCTCCGCGATAGCGGTGTAATCCGATGTTTGGATAATCAAGTGCTCGGGAGCGTATTGGTTCGTGAAGTCTACGACTTCCCGCGAATCTTTCAATACGATGATACGGCTGTGCGCTAATGATTTCTCGGTAATCTCCTTTCGGGGCAAACGATCGAGTTGCTCTTGGATGGCACGGGCCACGGGTTCCACGATCGTTTCCGAAGCGGTTACGAGGATCGCTTGGCTATCCACCCCATGTTCGGCTTGCGAGAGGAAATCGGCGGCGATAAAATCGGGATTCGCCGTCTCGTCCGCGATCACCTCTACCTCGGATGGTCCGGCGGGCATATCGATGGCGACCTCTTTCAGGCTTACTAATTGCTTTGCCGCCGTCACGTATTGATTACCGGGGCCAAAGATCTTATACACCTTGGGGACCGATTCCGTCCCATAGGCCATCGCCGCTATCGCTTGGATTCCTCCGGCCTTGAATATCTTACTTACACCCGCGACCTCTGCGGCGAACAGGATAGCGGGATGTACTTTCCCTTCCCGGTTCGGTGGCGTACATAATACGATCTCCTTGCAGCCGGCGATACGTGCGGGCACTGCCAACATCAATACCGTGGAAAACAAAGGCGCCGTCCCGCCCGGAATATATAAACCGACTTTCTCGATCGCTACCGCTTTCTGCCAACAAGTGACTCCCGGGGTAGTCTCCACTTTCTTTCCCTCGAAACGCTGCGAGGCATGGAACTTCTCGATATTCGCCTTTGCCGTACGGATCGCCTGTTTCAAGTCCTCAGCGACCAAGGCATCCGCTTCCCGCATCTCCTCTTCCGAGACTTGAAGGGAAGAAAGGAGCACTTTATCAAACTTTTCCTCATACGCTTTTACGGCAGTGTCACCCTGCTCACGTACCTTGTCCAATACCGTACGGACCGTATCGAACAAGGTGGTTACATCTAATGCGGGACGTTTGATTAGTGAGCTCCATTCCTCACGTCCGGGATATTTTATAATCTTCATATTATACAATCATTTTCTCGATCGGAAGCACTAAGATACCTTCAGCCCCCAATGATTTTAGTTTACCAATAATTTCCCAGAAATGCTTCTCGGCGATCACGGATTGAACAGAGACCCATTCATCGTTCGCCAAAGGCGTGATGGTCGGGCTCTTCATGCCGGGAAGCACCTCGATAATCTCATCCAGCTTTTCTTTCGGAGCGTTCAGCAACACGTACTTCTTGCCCTCGGCGACTTGAATCGCCTCGAAGCGGAATAGAAGCTCATCCAAGATCTCCAGTTTCTCTTTGGATAGATTATTGTTGGCGATCAATAAAGCCTCACAAGGAAGGACTACCTCCACTTCTCTCAATTGATTGCTTACCAAAGTGCTACCAGAGCTTACGATATCAAAGATAGCGTCCGCCAGACCAATGCCCGGGGCGATTTCCACGGAGCCACTGATTACATGAATATCCGCCTTCACGCCTCTCTCCTCTAAGAAAGACCGTAGGATCACGGGATAGGAAGTAGCGATCGTTTTTCCCTCAAACCACTCAGCCCCCTTATATTCCTCATCTTTGGGGATCGCTAAGGATAGACGGCACTTACTAAAGCCCAGACGCTTGATCAATTTCGCCTCTTGCCCTTTCTCCACGTACTCGTTCTCTCCGACAATACCAATATCCGCCACACCGTTAGCCACAGACTGAGGAATATCATCATCACGAAGGAACAATACCTCTACCGGAAAACCTTTTGCCGATAATAACAGGATGCGTTTGCCCCTGTTTAGTTTAATACCCGCTTCTTCAAGCAACATCATGGTCTCGTCGTACAGACGGCCTTTCGATTGTACCGCAATTCTCAACATAACTATATCTTATTTTTATATTATAAATATCAACAAAAAAAGGCTTACCGCAAAACGGCAAGCCTTTATCTTTTTATCATGAGTACATACATACCATTCAGCCCACCGAACTATTGCCCGCTGTAATGATGATGGTGATATAATGTAGTCGTTATTTTCATTTCTTTTGTTATTTACGTCGCAAAGTTACAATAATAATTGAAAGAACAAATATTTCTGACAAAATATTATCACAATATCTATATTACTTCAATCCGTTCTTACGGAGCAACTCTTCTATCTCTTTCAAGCTTATAGATTCACGTTCTGCTTTGTCGTAGATGTAGAGCAAGTTGATCTCTGTCTCATCGATGGCTACCACTACCGTAAAAGAGATAACCCTTGCCCCACCGCTTTTGCCTCGTCCTTTGGAAGAGATACGCATACGGATCTTACGAAGGCCGTTGCCGAGATCGGTCCCCAAACGAGGATTTTGTTCCAACTCGCCAAGTAGTTTTTCATAATCATCAATGAAAGAGGCATAATGCTTCCGCAAACGTTTCGCTTCCTTCTTAAAGGAGGCTAAGACTTCTATTCTATATTCCATCTCTCATTTCTTTTAAGAAATCTCTCGCCGATTGTTTCCTCCCGGCAATCATGTCTTTCAGCCCGGCATCAATCCCTGCCAAGATCTCTTCCTTGCTGATATATTCCGTTTCTTCCTCTTCGGCTTTTGTCCTAATTTTATTGTTCAGCTTTTTCAGATAGTTCTTCACACGGTTGAGCGTGTCTTTATCATCGATGCTTAACAATTCTTCGACCAACTCCATCTTTAGGCATTTTAGTTCCATTGCCGTCATACAAATGCTCCTTTCTTATTAATTCGTTCTCAAGGACAAATATAATGATTTACTTTAATACAAATGACTCGCTTGCTGCTTAATCTTATTGGAAAGCATCAAGGGGAAGTCCGGATGCGCGGTAAAAAACGCGTCAACTTCTTTCCGAGCTTCCTTCGATGTATGGGCGGAAAGCAAGGAGCGAACCCAAGCGGTGGGGAAAAAGATATCGCCAGTCCGCTGTACTTCCGGCATCGCTTCCAAGGCCGGACGGATATAAGCGACCGACTCTTGTTCTCGCAGGCGATGGTTCAAATGAGCGAGAGCCGAAGAGGCCCATGGCTCCACCCTACGATTCCCGGCGATCAACAAGGAAGCGAAGACACTGTCACGTTCCTCTTTACGGGGCGATACGGATGGGGAGATAAATTGATACTCCTTCTTCCGGTCCGGATTCTGTATGCGGGATAATTGCGTAGCGATAATCTTATCCGCTTTTTCCGGCAAATGCATCGCCAGCATATAGGATAAGCCAATATAATCACTCTCGCTCAACGTACAATCTTTCGGAGCTTTCCGTTCCTGCCATAACGTATACAGACGTTGTACCGCCTCCTCTGAATCCGCTATCGAACGATACAAACGAAACGCCTGCAAACGATGTTGGGATACGGGATTCGTTGTCACGATCTTCCACAAGACCTGTTCCAACGGACGAGAATCCGACGGGAATATCCGCTGGCAATCTCCTAAATAGCTTAAAGCCATCGAGAACAATAAAGAATTAGACTCATTCGGTAAATACGCTAACATCTCTTCACGGAACCCTTGCGGAGAAATCGTTTTCCAACGAAGATTCTCATAAAGGGTAATCAGCAAAGATCCCTTCAACACCTCATCTTCCGATGAGCGAAGCACGGACCATAGACCGGAAGACTCCCCCTCTGTTATTTTAAAGAAGCCATAACCACGCCCATTTATATTCGGAAGAATGACACAATTTCCATTCGGAAGAAAACTTAATTTCATTCGGAAGGAATCAGAGTTTCCTTCGAGAGAAACCGGGATTTCTTCCGAATCCGTTCCACAGATCACCCGATAGGTTAATTCTTGCGGCCATTTTAAACCCCGGCCCAACGGATCACGCTGCTCTACGACCAACTCGCCGTCCTTAACCGAAGCCGTAATCTCCGGCATACCCTTCTGATTCACCCACACCTCACTCCAAGCGGCCAGATCCTCTTCCGTATATTTATTCAAGATACGGATCAAGCCCTCCCACGTAGCGTTCCCATACGCATAAGTAGTCAAGTACTCACGAATTCCCTGCTGGAAAGCGTCTTCTCCCAGAACACGTACCAACATCTCCATAATCACGGGAGATTTATCATAGATGATATTTCCATATACCAAACCGGCGTTCCGCAAATTATCCAAATCTTGCTTGATCGGATTCGCACCTGACGTACGGTCTTCCGAATAAGATGCGGGAATATAATCCCGAATAAAATTCAACCGGTGATTCACGTCCGGATATAAAGGTTCTACGATACGGGAAGCAAAATAATTAGCGAAAACCTCTTTTGTCCATACATCATCAAACCATTTCATCGTTACATAATCGCCAAACCACATATGAGAGGTTTCATGTGCGATCAAGGAACTCCGACTCAATCGCTCATTTAAGGTAGGATGCTCATCCAGAAACATCCGGCGATCCGTATATAAAGTAGCACCCGTATGTTCCATACCCCCATATTGGAAACCGGGTAAGATAATCACGTCATATTTAGCGAAAGGATAAGGAATACCAGTAAAGTCTTCCTGCCATTCCAACGCATCGAACACCTCGTCGGCGATGGCTGGGCATTGAGCGATCTTTTTCGGATCCGTCTCCCGATGATAAATAGAGATATCCCGCCCGTTCCGGGAATAAACCTCCCGAGTCAGTTTACCGGCCACGAATGAGAACAGGTAGGTACTAAGCGGTTCCGTCTCCTTGAAAGAAATACGATTCCGACCGGAGACGCTCGTACTATCCGTTTGTGTGATAGCGCCATTCGCCACAGCCTGCCAAGTGGAAGGAACTTCCAAGGTCAAGGTAAAAAACGACTTCATATCCGGCTGGTCAAAACAAGGGAATACCGTACGTGCCCGGTCCGGAACCAATAACGTATACAGGAACTCATCCCGTCGATTCAAGGATTGATCCGCCGGAGTAAAAGTGATCGCTACCCGGTTCTCTCCCACCGCTACCCAATCTGAGGCAATCACGATATGCTCATCTTTCACTTCATAGGGAATATCTCCTCCGTTCAAGGTTACGGAGGTCACTTGCTCCGGTTCTCCGCGGAAATCAATAATAAGCGGCTGTTTCTCGTCTAATCGCAAGGATAGCTCCACTTTTCCCCGGATCGCCTCGTCACGAGATTCCGGGATCGAGAAGAAAAGATTATAACGGACATTTGAGAAATGCTCCTTCCGGAATTGAGCTAGCTCAAGGCTCACACCGGGCCGGGACAAACCGGCCTCATCTTGTTTAACAGAGCTACAAGCAACCAGACCGGACAGTACGCAAGCTCCGATAAATACCTTTAGATTCATATCTCGTAATTATTCTCTTAAGTATTCTGCTATACCCATAAAATTTCGTTCCAACAAATACATCTGGCTAGCCATAAAAGTGAAAAAATCTCCCCAATGCGCTCTCCGATGCAAATCCAATCCTTCTTTTGCTACATAGATACGGGCCACTTGTCGGCCATTCTCACGGACAAAACAAATATCCCAGATCAAGCCTTCGGGAAAATCCTGTTCCAACGTCTCTTTATACCAAGTCAGGCGCTCAAACATTTCCAGACGTAAATCCTCGCTACGGTGGTTTACCTCAAGAATAACGTAAGCCCCTTGGCGGTTCGCGTCGAATTTCAACTCAACGCCCTTTACCTTCGTATCATATAATGTCCAAATTTTCTTACGCCCCCGCAAATAGGGTTGCACCTCACAAAAAGCGGCGAAGCTTTCCCAAAACTCCAATTTGAGATTCTTCAGTTCCTCCTTACTATACATTACCTATAAATGTCTTTCTTTGTTACCTTAACGATCTGTCCGAATTTAGAGAGTTTCTCCATATCCATACTCTTTGAATTACCGACTATCGCATATATCATTAAATGATCTTGTATATTCTCCCTATAAAAACGAAGGATATCCTCCATAGTCATCCGATCGATAACCTCCAGATAATCCTTGTTCGGATCGCTCTCGTACCCTTCACGCCGGAAACCGGCGATCTTCAAGGAAAGGGAGCGACTAGTAGGATATTCATTATTCACCCAATTACGAATCGTCTGCTTCACCGACTCCACCCGTTCCGGACGTTCCGGCATATCATGCACCAGATTCTCCAACACTTCCATCGCATCGATCATCTTATCCGTCTGTGTAGCCAATTTCATCACGAAACTAGCGGGCTTCTCCGATCGATTCAAAGGAGGATGTTTCAAACGGGCATTTACTTGATAAGCGAACGAACGAAACTCACGGATCTCCTGAAACATCAAGGATGACATATCCCCTCCGAAATAAGCGCTAAACAACCGGGAAATAGGACGATCTTCCTTAGCCTTCAACGGATCGATATACATATAGGCATAGATTATGCTTTGCGTGACATCCTCCATGTCCATAAAAAAGACAGTCGGCTTATCATACGTCATAAGATCACGGATATAGGGAGAGTTCGATGGAATACTTACCTCCTCCAAGGGTAAATGCTGCTTGATCTGCCGGGCAGCCTCCTCCATAGACAATGTACCACAATAATGCAGGTTACAAGCGACCGAACGTACCTTACTGAAAGTGTCCAGCAACATCTTTCCTTTTAGTTTCTTGATTTCAGCGAACGATAATTTAGTCAAATAACGGGATTGCTCCCCAAATTTGACTTTCTCTAACAGCATATCGGCTACGTTCTCGCTGGAATTGAACAACGATTTCTCCGTTACCTTCGCCTCGTCCACAATCTGCCGTAACTTCTTGTCATCTGGCTTGGCGTGCCGCAAGAAATCGCCGACCAAAGCCATTGTTTGGGTAAAATGCCCATCGAAACCATTCACCACCACCAGAAACTCAGAATCCGTGGAATCAAAAGTCAATGTACTACCAAGTTCCTGCAATTTACCCCGAAAGACCTCAAAAGACATCGACTCCGTCGCTACGAAAGGTAGATAAGCGGACAATTTATCAAGATCACGAAGCTCCAACTGCCCCACTCCATAAGATAGTGTCAGCGAGAATATATCATTTACGGAATTATGAGTCTTATACAACGTGACAAGCGGACGCAAGGATACGACCTCGGCGTCTTTCTCAAAATCGAGAAAATGCGGTTTCAATTCTTGTACGGGTATCTTTTCCAGACGTTCCACATAAGCGGAGGAAGCATCAGAGTTCTTCGGTATAATCGGTGAATAATCCGGCTTGGGTAAGATCGTTTTCGGATAGCGTCCGGTCTTCTTCGTGACGTACATATAATTCTCCGTAAAATATTTCTTGGCGACCTCAATCACGTCTTCTCTCGACAAGGCATCGATACGGGTAACCTCATCCAAATAATCCTGCCAGCTTTTCCCTTGAGAGAAAATACGCATCATCACCTCGGCCCTTGAGTTTATGTCTTCCAATTTGGAGGCATATTCACGTTTCTGCTCCAATTTCAAGCTTTGAAACATCTCATCGCTAAAATCCCCCTCCTTAATGCGGTTGATTTGTTTCCATACTAATTTCTCGGCTGCCGCATAGGTCTGGAAAAAGAACTTCGGAAATACCAACAAGCCTAATATTCCAGCCTCATTCATACTTTGGTTAACCGCCATCGCACCCATCACCTTATGATCTACCGTCAGCTTATCCAAAAATCCCGTACCATTGGAGTTATTCAATAAAGATACGGCGATATTGAGCGCAACTTGATCCGGATGATTCGCGGGAACTCCCCGGAATCCCAATGCCATAATTTTCACGAAAGGCATAGGAATACGTACGCTCACCTTCTCCCGTCCCTTGAATGGCGGTAATGTAACAATATCCCGGTGAGGCGGCTTCCCTTTTCGTATCCGTGAAAAAGTAGATTCCAAGATTGGCAAGACCTCCTCCGTATCGAAATCCCCGCTTAAGATCAATCCCATATTGGAAGCGACATAGTATTTCTCGAAGAACCGGCGCATCTCCGAAAGACGGGGATTCTTCAAGTTCTCCGCACTTCCGATAATCGGATAAGCATACGGATGCGGATAGAAATAACGCTCTGTCAATTTCTCGATGGCGACACTAGCCATCGTATCTCCATACATGTTCTTTTCCTCATAGACCGTCTCCAGCTCACTCTGGAAAAGACGAAATACGGGATTTACCAAACGCTCACTATTGATCTCGGCCCATTGGGAGATATATTGCGGAGAGAATGTATTGAAATATAATGTATAGTCGTAAGAAGTCCCGGCATTCAACTTCGTACCACCGAAACGAGAGATCAACCGGTCGAACTCATTCGGTATTACATACTCAGCGGCACGTACGCTCAGGTCGTTAATGATTTGCTGCAAATGGGCACGCATCTTGGGATCCTCGGTATCCGCCAAAGCGTCATATTTCTCGGCGATAATGTCCAGCAAGACTTTCTCGGACTCATAATCGATTGTCCCGATCTTATCCGTTCCTTTAAACATCATATGCTCGAAATAATGCGCGATACCTGTGTTAGGGGAATCTTTAGCTCCGGCTTTTACAACTACGGCTCCGAATATCTTAGGTTGGCTATGGTCCTCATTCAACCATACCGTCAAATCATTACTTAATTTATGCTCTCGTACCTGTAGAAAATCTGAGGTTGACAACAGAGATCTCATGGAATCCATTTAAGTTTATATTATTTCACAAAGATACATTTTTCAATTGGATTAATACGCTTACATTTACAAGCAATCTTAACAAAAGGGCAAATTTAACGTAGGATTGAACCTATTTTTAAGAGTAGTGTTATATCAAAAAACGATTATTATGATAAATTTAGGTAGTTGGATGAACAAAGTCCTCACCGGATGGGGTGTAGACGAGAAAATAGCGAACACATTTGACGAGGCGATCATCGCCATCTTACTAGTGGCGGTCGCTATCGGATTAGATTATTTATGCCAAGCTATTTTTGTCGGAGGGGTACGTAGTATCGTTAAGCATACGCATTATAAATGGGATACGTTATTAATTAAACGTAAGGTCGTACATTATCTCGTACATACGATTCCCGGCATTTTAGTATATGCTTTGCTCCCGATGGCTTTTATCCGAGGAAAGGAATTATTATTCATTTCCCAGAAGATTTGCGCGGTCTATATCATATTTTCCCTGCTGTTAGCGCTCAACGGTCTTCTCTTAATGATGTTGGATTTGTTTAACCAACAGGAGAAAATGAAAAACAGGCCGATGAAAGGTTTTATACAAGTATTACAAGTGCTTGTTTTCTTCGTTGGCGGCATTGTCATTATAGCGATTCTCGTCAATAAATCCCCGGCTACCCTTTTCGCCGGATTAGGTGCATCGGCAGCTATTCTTATGTTGGTCTTTAAAGATAGCATATTAGGTTTCGTGGCAGGTATACAGCTTTCGGCGAATGATATGTTGCGCCCCGGCGACTGGATCACGATGCCTTCTGCCAATGCGAACGGTATTGTTCAAGAAATAACCCTAAACACCGTGAAAGTTCAGAACTTCGATAATACGATCTCGACAATCCCGCCTTATAATCTAGTGAATAGTTCTTTCCAAAACTGGCGCGGGATGGTTGAGTCTGGAGGACGCAGGGTTATGAAGTCCATTTATCTCGATTTGAATACGATCAAGTTCTGTACGCCGGAGATGCTAGATACCTTCCGCAAGGAAATTCCTTTATTAGCGGATTACCAACCGGATAAGGATGTAGTACCTACAAACTCCCAAGTATTCCGTGTATATGTAGAGCGTTATCTGACAAGTCTTCCTGTCGTAAATCAAGATTTGGATTTAATTATCAGCCAACTTCAATCCACGGAATATGGTGTTCCCGTCCAGATTTATTTCTTCTCCCGGAATAAAATATGGAAAGAATATGAACGGATCCAGTCGGATATATTCGACCATTTCTTCGCTATGATTCCTAAATTTGAATTGAAAGTATATCAATATTCAGACTAAAGTACGTGTTCGGATTATTTTTCCTATCTTCGTCTCCGGATTGTCTACTTAAAGTTTAAAATCGTATTTATGAGCAAGATACAAGAATGGGTATATAATTTATTAGTTCAAATGGGGTTGATAAGCGAAAATTCCAGTTACCTAGACAATATAGTGATCTTATTACTTATTATAGCCGTCACCGTTGGGATCGATTATAGTTGCCGGTATATTTTCCTAGGTATGTTCAAACGATTAGCGAGGAAGACGAAAAATCAACTGGACGATTTAATCGTGGATCGTAAGATCATTAATAAGATGATGCATATGATCCCGGCCATATTGATTTATATATTGTTACCATTCGCCTTCTCAGCCGAAGAGACACCGAAGATTTTAATAGTACTCCAAAAACTTTGTCAGATTTATATCATAGCGGTTTCTTTAAGGTTTATAAACGCTTCCTTAAATCTGATCCACGAGATCTATAATAAAAAAGATTCCTTTAAGAACAAGCCGTTAAAAGGCTTCATACAGATCTTGCAGGTTACGGTTTTCTTTATTGGAGTGATATTGATTATCAGTATTCTTATCAATAAATCCCCGGTTTCTTTACTGGCCGGATTGGGTGCGTCTGCGGCTATCTTGATGTTGGTCTTTAAGGATACGATCTTAGGTTTCGTTGCCGGCATCCAATTATCCGCCAATGATATGCTCCGGGCCGGAGACTGGATCACGATGAGCAAATATGGTGCGGACGGCACGGTTATCGAGGTGACATTGAACGCCGTGAAAGTAAGAAACTTTGACAATACCATCACGACCATCCCTCCTTACGCCTTAGTAAGCGACGCTTTCCAAAACTGGAGAGGTATGAGCGAATCCCCGGGCCGCCGTATCAAGCGCTCTATCAATATCGATATGAACAGCGTACATTTTTGTACCCCGGAAATGCTAGAGAAATTTCGTAAGATCTCTCTTATCACGGATTACATCGATGGAAAAGAACAGGAATTAGATGAATACAATGAAGAACATCATATCGATAGTTCCATTTGGGTGAACGGACGTAGACAGACAAATCTGGGAGTCTTCCGTGCTTATCTCGTACGTTACCTAAGAAGCCTCCCGGAAGTAAGTAAGGAATTAGTCTGCATGGTAAGGCATCTACAACCGACTGATACAGGTATTCCCATCGAACTTTATTGCTTCTCATCCAATAAGGTATGGGTCGAATATGAAGGAATTCAAGCGGATATATTCGACCATGTACTTGCGGTAATACCGGAGTTTGGGCTAAGCGTATTCCAAAATGTATCCGGGGCGGATTTGAAGAATATCATCATCAAACTTCCCGTCGGCTCACAACCCTCAGAGTGTTTCTAGAAACTCATGTACATGTTTTTCCGGAAATGATAGGAACACTCTAAGATGTCAAAAAAATATCTTAGGTGCATCGGCCGACGATCCTAAGATACTTCGCCAGTGAACCTAAGATACTTTGCCTATGAAATCAGTATCGGTGTAGCCTTACGGCACTAGTGGTGTAGGGTTGTGCCTATACTGGCGTGAGGCTATGCCGATATACGTGTTTGTCACTCTTAAAATTGGAAATAAATAAACGGCTGCACTCCCGCGCTCTTAAACTGAACAACAATGAAAATCGCTATCGCCAATATAGCGGCCTGTATCAATAAAGGGGAACGAGTCACGATTTCCCTCAAGACATCCTCAGAGCGTTTAGGCATAAAATGCAGCACATAACCGATCACCATCAACGCGAACACCCCTTTATATCCTGAGACGAATTGCATGAACACCTCCGGATGAAAATTCGTGAAGATCTGGCTCAGCATCTCTCCCACGGCTTTCATCGAGGTAGCTCGGAACAAGATCCATCCGAAACAAACCACATGGAAAGTAATCAGGACACCTAATACCCGTCGCCAAGGTTTCATCTCGCATCCTAAGGCCTTAAAGCTACTGAAATGCCCCATAATGAACTTATGCGCAGCCAAAGCTATACCATGTAAGGCTCCCCATAAGATGAAACTAATGGAAGCCCCATGCCATAACCCGCCTAGCAACATCGTTATCATCAGATTCATATAGGTACGAATCTTCCCCTTCCGGTTCCCCCCTAAGGATATATACAGATAATCTTTTAACCAAGAGGAAAGGGAGATATGCCAACGACGCCAAAACTCGGTAATCGTAGCCGATTGATAGGGAGAGTCGAAATTTATATTAAAGCGGAATCCCAACAACAGAGCGATACCGATCGCCATATCCGAATAACCCGAGAAGTCACAATAAATCTGTAGCGCATACCCATAGACACCCAATAAATTCTCCACACCCGTATAAAGCAACGGAGCGTCAAAAATACGATCCACGAAATTCATACTGATATAATCCGAGATAACCGTTTTCTTGAAAAGACCACATAAGATAAGGAACAATCCCTCACCAAACTCAGATCGCGTCACCGTAGGATTCTTATACATTTGAGGGATAAAATCCCGGGCACGAACGATTGGCCCGGCAACCAGTTGAGGAAAGAACGATACATAGAAAACATAATCGATCCAACGGCCGAGAGGTTGGATTCGTCCCCGATAAACATCTATCACATAGCTTATACTCTGGAAGGTAAAGAAAGAGATTCCTACCGGAAGGAAGATGTTCATCTTAAGCCATTCTCCCCCGGCGGCCATAGTAAACAGTTCGCCTAGGAAATTGAAATACTTGAAATACCCCAGCATACCTAGGTTTATGCAGAGACTAAGCGTAACGAATAATTTACGTTTTAATACCGATGTCGTATGCGAGATACATTGCGCTATCAAGAAATCGGAAGTAGCC
>ERZ773224.3518-NODE-3518-length-13706-cov-3.522672_pt1 | contig 13706 bp, 10 predicted proteins | sample MGYA00580526_ERZ773224 | MGnify/ENA primary metagenome ERZ773224 (study PRJEB29015, sample SAMEA2737743) | human gut metagenome | biome: human gut; feature: human-associated habitat; material: faeces | place: China | collected 2012 ... | reverse complement strand
GCCTTTTTGTGCAGCATATAACGGATTATTTTCAGTAAGTTTTGGTAAGTTATAAGCAACCATTCCTAAAATAGCAAGGACAAAACCTAACAACCAGATAGCACCGAAGACTGATAAAAGAATTATTTCGTTTCTTTTATAAGCTTTAGCATTATTTTTCTTAGGAGCAGCCATAATTATTTAGCTTCTGGGGCTGGTGCTTGAGAAGCACGCATTTCTTGTTCATACTTAACAAGATTTTGATACATATTATTAAAGTTTTGTAACCAAGCTTGAGTATATTCTTGACCTTTGGCATTGAAAATACTTACCAAAGTATTTAAAACATCTTGCATTGTGCGTCCTTCTTCAAGCTTTTTACTGCCATTAAGATAATTGAGATATTCAGCAAATTGATCAAATAATCCTAAAAGTGTAGGATCTTGATTTCTAATTTTGCTCTTGATAAAGAATGTTAAGCCGATAACATTTTTTAATTCTTCATCAATAAAGTGAATGGATGGATCTGCATGAATATTGAATTCAGGAGATGTAACATCAACACCTTGTGCACGCTTAGCATTGCGAATTGAATTTGCAACGTTATTAAGTTCAATAAATTTTGCACTGATAATTGATGAAACAACATGCATACTTCTTGCACGATAGAACAAATCATATGAATTAAATAATTCTTTTAATTCTGGTTCAAGTGTTCCATCTTTTTCAAATGTATTGATATATCCATTTAAGATATCAATAATAACTTCATGAATAGATACGATTTCTCCAGCATATTTAACAAGTAAACTTGTTTCAACACGAAGTTCTTTTTGACTATCAGCATTTGTAACAATAGAAACAAATGGAGTATCAGAATCTTCAGTACGACCAATGCCATAAACATCGCGTGCAATATCTTTTACATGATTAAAAATCTTTTCCCCTTGTTCACCATTAGCTGCGCAAAAACGTGCAAATGGCATATTTGGTTCCAAGAAATGTTGGAATTGTGTAACTTGGCTTTCATAAGCTTTAACAAGTTGCTCTCCATTATTATTTTGTTTTAAAAGATTTACAACTGGGCCGGCATAATCAAGAGCTTGACTAAGAAGTTGAGCAACTTGATAAATACCCATTGCATAACGAGTACTTTCGTTCATTTAATATATTTCCTCCGATAACTTTTCTTATTATAACCTTATAAAGAAATAATTACAAGCAATTACACAGTTTATAAGAAGCAATTTTATAAAAAAGCAATTAAAAATTATATGATTTAAATATGATAAAAATAATATTTTTCGTTTATATTTTATTTTCTTTTTAATGATGAAATTTCCTTAATTATCTTTTTTCTTCTTTTTGAAAAAATAAAATAAATTAAAATTGATATTATTGCTAAAATTAAAATACCTCCAAAAATTAGTCCTACAATCAATAAGATTATTTTTAAAAATGCATTGCCTAATTGATCAGACACTTCATTTCCAGAGGTAGATAAATTCGAACTGGTGTTATTTTTTGTACTTGTAAAATCCTGTTCAAGAATAATATAATCTCCATCGATTTTTTTGTTTTCAATTTCATTTTTTTGATAATTGACTATGCTTATTTTTTCTAATTCAAAAAAATTATGCTCTGTAGAAATAATAGAAATTGGTAAAAATAATAATGGAATAAAAGAAAAAACTTTAAATTTCATATACCTTCCTCATTTCAATTATATTGTATATAAAAATTAAAGTTTTGTAAATTTTATCAATTTTTGCTATAAACTAGATTACCTGCTATATAGGTTTTGATAACATTTAAATTTCTATCAATAACAATGTAATCCGCATCTTTACCTATATCTAATGATCCCTTAAATTTTTCAACACCCATATTTTTAGCTGGATTAATTGTTGCAAAATCAATCGCTTCTTCCAACGATATATTCAATGTTTTTTGAATATTTTTTACCGCATCATTCATTCTTAAAATTGAGCCCGCAAGGGTTCCATCATTTAATGTAGCAACACCATTTTTTACATAAACTTTTTGTCCCCCAAGTTCATATTGTCCTTCATCTAAAAATCTTGCTTCCACTGAGTCTGTAATCAAAACAATTTTATCTTTTCCTTTAAGTCGGTATAATAACTCAATTGCTGGAGCTGAAACATGATGTAAATCACAAATTAATTCAGTATAAACAGAGTCATTTAACAATCCAGCGCCTAACAATCCTATATCACGATGATGAATCCCTCTCATAGCATTATAGGTGTGAGTAAGTGTATGAGCACCTTTATCAATAGCTTCTTGAGCTTTAGTATATGAACAATCAGAATGTCCAAGACTTGGTTTTATTCCATTATCGAGAAGAAATTTAACAATATCAAAATCAGCTTCTTCATAAGCTATAGTCATAATCTTAATCATATTACTACTAGCTTCAATCAATTCTTTTATATTTTCTTCTGTCGCCTTAATAATATTTTTAGGATCTTGAGCTCCACAATATTTTTTACAAATAAACGGTCCTTCTACATTTATGCCTAATATATTTGCACCAGGTAAATCTTTATTTTGAGCAATATTATTTAATGCCCGCTTTACATCATCTAAACTCATGCTCATTGTTGTTGGATAAAATGATGTTACACCATCTTGTAAAAGTGAAATTGAGATATTTTCCAAGTCTTTTTTTGTTGCATACATAGTATCAGAACCATTGCAACCATGAATATGTTCTTCGATAAAACCAGGAATAACTATATAATTTTCATCTAATTTTTCAAAAGAAGAATCTTCATCGTAACCTATAACTTTACCTTTTTCAAACGCTATAGATCCTCTGATAATTCCTTTTTTTGGAATATATATATACGTATCCTTATATCCTGTCATATTAAACACCAATCTTTAATTTGCTCGCTGCTTCTTCATCAGCATAAATTGTACAATTAGGATGAGATTTCAAAATTGAAGCTGGTAAATTTTCATTTTCATCTTCAGTAAATAATCTGAAAATAGCCTCAGCCTTATTTAATCCAGTGGCTATTAAAACGATACGTTTAGCGTTCATAATAGATTGCAATCCCATTGAAATTGCAGAAGTTGGAACATCATCAATTGATTCAAAAAATCTCGAATTATCTTTTATAGTTGATTCTTTTAATTTCACGACATGAATATGTGAAGAAAAAGATGTTCCTGGTTCATTAAAAGCAATATGTCCATTTGATCCTATTCCTAATATTTGAAAATCAATTCCCCCATCTTTTGCAATTTCTTGTTCATATGTTCCTATACATTTGCTTGAATTTAAACCATCTGGAATATGAATGTTTTCTTTATTGATATCTATATGTTCAAAAAGATTTTTATTCATAAAATAATGATATGATTGAGAATCATCTTCTTTTAATCCAATATATTCATCCAGATTATATGTTTTAACATTTTTAAAAGAAACAAATTTATTATTATAAGCTTTTATCAGTTCTTGATAAACGCCGATTGGAGAAGAACCAGTTGCTAGACCCAAACAAGCATTATTTTTTCTATTGATCAATGTTACTATTTCTTTAGCAATTTCTTTAGCTATATCTTCTTTTTTTAAAACTATTAATTCCATAATTATCTCCTCTATTCCACAATTTCGATAGATATTTTATTTGTTTTATCTAGCATGTCATCTCCGATAAAAATATTATTTTTTTCTATCTTCTTTCCATTTAACAATATATTTCTTTCAATTAAATTTTCTTTTCTATAAGAAACTACAATAATTGTATTATTAACTTTTAAAGAACATCGACATTTTTCTGATGGATAATAATTTTTTATATTAATATTAACTCCATTTAAATTTGGCTCAATACCAAAAGATCCTTTTATTAGAGTTTTTATCAATGTATTAGCTGATCCAGTATACCAATCTGACATAGATTCGCCATCCATTCCTTCTTCTACATTATAAGAATATGAATTTGGCATTACACAAGGTGTAGTTGTCAAAATGTCATGCGTAAAAGGCAATATCTTTTCTAATTGATCATACGCCATTTTTTCTTCATTCAAATAAAAGCAAGCAAGAATTCCAAATAAGGTTCCATGTATATATGTGGCACCATTTTCTGCTGTTCCTTTAGGAAGATTAATAATTCTACCTACACCTTTACAATTTTTTTCAAAATATGGTTCAAAAGTTTTAAAACCATATTTAGAATCTAAATTACTAAATGCCAAAAGCAAATCATTTTTATCCAAATAATTTTCTTCATTCATCTTTGATATTACATAAAAGGCATTAGCGGTTAAAGAAGAACGAGATTTATTATCAACGTCGCAAAAACTTCCAACATAATATGATTGATTTTCTCCCCAACCATGAACTATTTTCTTAATTCCGTCTTTTTCAACAACAGCATTATCTTTTACACCTTTTTTTATAAGTTCTCTTTTTTCTTTATAAAGTTCAACTAAGTCCTCTTTAACATGAAGTTTTTCTAAAATTTCTATCATTTGTTGAAGATTAGAGTAAAGTTGTAAAGTAGCCATTATGGATACACCATTGCCATATTTTTCCTTTGGATCAGAAGATATTCCTAAACCATCTAAAGCATCATTCCAGTCTCCATACATTGCTCTTAAACAATTCGTATCATTATCAATATGTTCAATAAGATAATTCATAATTTGAATCATATGATCCAAAACAGAATCAATTCTTGAAGAAAGAACAACACCATCATTTTTCCGATCGTAATATCCTATTTTTTCTTCAAGAATAGAATAATCTTTAGTATATGATAAATAGGTATAAATAGTCGATATTATCCAAACACCCTGATCTATAAAATCTCTTAAATCCATAAGAGGAACACCATTTTTCGGTGGAATTGAATATTGACGAGGTGGATTTCCTGAGCTATCAATAAAACTCAACACTTCAAGAATTTTTCTTCGACAAGCTTTAGGATTCCAAATTAAAGCCGCTTCAACTTGTTGCATAACATCTCTAACGCCTAAAAACATAGCACCAGAATTTTTTGCTAAGCCACAATATTCAGTTTGATATATTACATACTTCAAAAATTGATTAAATATAGTTGTATTTACCTTTTTATCTTTCCATCCTTCAAATTCAAAATTTAGCATATCAGTAGAAGAATATTTATTTTTATTAAAATCAACTTCTTTATTCTTTTGTTCCTCTATATTTTGAAAATTTGGAAGATTATTTTTTATACAAGTATATTCATCTAAATTATGGGCATACGCCATTACATAATTAATAATAACCCACTCTTTAGAATTTAAATTATATTGATTAATATCCCCTTCTATCGCTGTATCAGTAAATAAAGTTGATTTTTTTTGTTTCTTAAGAGTTCCTTCTTTTAATGAAATAGAATTGACTAATGAATTTTCTAAACTTCCATTAAATTCTTTTTTACTAGTTGTATTGGTAGAAAGACTTAAATTTCCGAGAACAAATTCTCTTTTCACTATTCCATAATTATCAATATGAGTATGTCTATCTATATCTTCCGGAGATTCAAAACTAAAAATATCATTGTTATACGAACATTTTTTAAACCATTTGGTCTCCATGCATTCGCCATTAGCATATTTAAATAGACAATTCATATAACTAGAAAGATAAATATGTTTACGTTTATTCGTTTTATTTTTACAAAATACAGTAAATGAAACCTTTTTATCTTCAGTAACATAAATTCGACATCCACTTAAAAAAGAAGAAGTTTCCAATAGATAATACACGCATTCTTTAGAATAAACGGTGTATCTTTTAATATTTTTTTCTTCTGGATTTTTAGCTCCGCCTAATATTGAATATGGAAAATATTTTCCTTTTTTATCTTCTCCTAAAAAAAATGCTAAATATGGTTCTCTTCCTTCTGGAGAAGGCAAAACTAAATAAAAAGTTGATTCGTTAATTGAAATATATCCAGAAGAATATGCCCATAAAGTAAAGCCATCGTGTCCATATGGAAAACGACTAACACCATTTTTTCTTTCCAAAGATAAAACATTACCGTTTTTTAAAAAATATGTATTTTCTAAAATATAGTTATCTTCTGATTTATTTTTTAATGTTATTTTAATATCTTTTAGTAATTGTAGGATTTCTTGTTCAAAATTTTTCATTATTCATGTACCATGTTATCAATATGTTCTACATATTCATTAAGTCTTTTAACATATTGCTCTGCCTTTTCTTTTGTCCGCATTTCAACAAAAATTCGTAAAACAGGTTCTGTTCCAGAACGTCTTAATAGTACCCATGAATCATCAGCAAAAATATATTTTATATTGCGATTAATTCTTTCAACTTTTAAAACTTCATCTGGAAAATCAATTGTTTCATTTTCTAAATATGAGCAAACTTTTTTATCATCTTTGTAAGAAATACTATCTTCAATAATAACATGATGAAAATCAGCAAAATTTCTTACTTCTTCAATGACTTTAGATAAAGGTTTCTTCATTGCTATTAACATTTCAATAACTAACGCTAGAGCAAAAGTTGAATCTTTGCCATAGATATATCCACGCATAGTTAAACCGCCAGAACTTTCTCCACCGATTAATGCATCATATTTTTTTATTGCACTTGAAACATTTTTAAACCCAACATCAACTTCGTGACAAACAAAGCCACATTTTTGTGCAACTTTATCAAGAAGATTACTGGTAGCCAAATTTTTAACGATATCACCTGACATATGGCGATACTTAATAAAATAATAATATAAAGAAGCTAAAATTTCATTGCTATCTACATAATTTCCAAGTTCATCAAGCATTCCCAATCTATCAGCATCAGAATCAAGACCAGCAATACAATCATAATGATAATCATTCAGATATTTCCGATCTTTTTCCATATTGTTCTTTGTTGGATTTGGCAACATATTTCCAAAAAAAGCATCATGATTATAATTGACAATTTTAATATTTTTAAAGCTCATTTTTTCAATAAGAGGAGATAATGAAGTAACACCTACACCATGTAAATCATCGATTAAAATATTAATATCGCTTCCTTGAATCTGTTGGTCCATAAAAGACTTTATATTCTCTACATACTCATCAATAAATGATATATATTCAATGAATCCTTTAGATAATGCTTCATCAAAGTCGATTATTTCTACATTTTTTAATAAAGCAATTTGCTGTTCTATTCGACTTGTTAAATTTATATCAGCATCCATGCCTTCTTTTTGAAAGACTTTAATACCATTGAAATAATAAGGGTTATGACTAGCAGTAATCATAATTCCAAAATCATAACTTTCTTTTTTAGTTTTAAACATTACTGCTGGAGTTGGTGTCGGTTCTTTAGATATCAAAACCTTAATACCATTATAGGCCAAAACTTCGGCAATCCACTTAGCAGCATAATCGGACATAAATCTGTAATCATATCCAACAACTATAGGCTTTTCGCTTTTTTCAAACTTAACAATATTAGCTATAGCCTTACCAACTAATTGAATATTATCACGTGAAAAATCATCCCCGATTACACCGCGAAACCCACCTGTTCCAAATTCAATTTTTTTATCATTCATAGTATTACGCTTTCTATTTTAAAACTTAGTATATTTAAAGGAATAAATTGTCATCTTTGAATTTTCTTGTCTTTGTTCACCAGCCCAAGAAGGACACCACGCTCCAATCCATACTTCCATGGCATGAGTTGGAACATTAGTTTCTATAATTGTTTGAAGAACATTATCTATATAAAATTCAACTTTTTTTCCGCAGTACCAATCAAAACGATAGGTATGTTTTTCATTATCTTGAAGATTATAATTCAATTTTGAATTAATATGAGTAGAATCACTTTCTGAAGTATATGAAGAATAAATAACATCATTAGAATTAAACGCTTCAATATCTATTTCATGGTTAACATTTCCATTATCAGCATAATAAAATGTCCAAAAAGCAGTTGCCACTCCACTTTTAGAAGTAGTGCTTGCTACAAATTCAAAACTGCCTTCTTCATATAACGCTTTGGAAATTAGGGCACCACCTACTCTATTTTTTCCATCTATATTAATTTCGGCATAACCTTCAGGAGTAAAAGAAACATTTTCTTCTTTTACTCCCCCATTTCCATCATTTCCCCATTTTCTTGTTACTGCGGTAAAACTTTTTTTAATGATTGAGCCTCATTTTCATTAATTCTATACCATCTAAAAGCAGAAGATGATTTATATATATTGTTTTCTTTTACCAAAACATTGATGGCATATACTCCAGGTTCTGTCGGAGCAGTTGTGCCTAAATTAGTTTCACCATCATCTTTGGTATAATAAACTTCATAATCAGCACCATCAGAGACTTTTACTGTAATTTCATATGGAGTACCATAAGTAAATATTGTTCCATTTTCTATCGATATTTCAATAACGGCTTCTTGCAATTCACTTGGACTATCAATTACATACCAAACAAAGACGTTTTTTGCTTTAAAAGTTGCATTTTCTTTTACTGCAACATTGATAGCATATGTTCCTGGAGCTGTTGGTTTATTTTGTCCAAGATTAGTTTCGCCATCATCCTTTGTATAAAACCATTCATAATCTGCTCCTTCAGAGACAGTAATTTGAATTGAGTAATCCTGTCCATAGGCAAAATGAGTTCCGCTTTCCATTGAAAAAGTAACTTCAGCATCTTGTTTTTCAACAGCTGGATCAATTACATACCAAACAAAAGCTCTAGATGAATTAAATAAAGCATTTTCTTTTACTGCAACGTTGATGGCATATGTTCCAGGTTCTGTTGGTTTGTTTTGTCCAAGATTAGTTTCACCATCATCTTTGGTATAATAAACTTCATAATCAGCGCCATTTGATACTGCAACTTCGATTTGATAATCTTCACCATAAGTAAAATGAGTTCCACTAGCTACAGAAAAAGATATTTCTGCATCTTGCTTTTCAGTTTTAGCAACAATTTCAAACCATCTCCAAGTTTTTTTATTATCAAGAGGAGCAACAAATTCATCATTTTCAATGATTCTAACATTCACTGCATATAAACCAGGTTCTGTTGGAGCAGTTGCACCCAAATCGATTTCTCCATCATCTTTAGTATAATAAACTTCATAATCAGCACCACTTGATACTGTGACTTCAATATTATATGGTTCACCTTGAGTAAATTTTGTTCCATTTTCTATAGAGAATGAAATTTCTGCTTCTTTTTTAACTGAAGGTGCTTTGATATAGTACCAAACAAATGCAGTTGTTGAACTATAATAAGCATTTTCAAGTGTAGTAACATTGATAGCATATAATCCTGGTTCCGTCGGAGCTTTAGAACCTAAATTAGTTTCTCCATCATCTTTAGTATAAAAGATTTCATAATCAACTACCGCATTAACTGAAACAATAATAGTTTTTAAATCATTTGTTAATAAAGTTGTTCCGTTTGTAAATGTCGTTCCATCATCAAGAGTAAATGTAATAGTTGGCTTTTCTTTTTCTATTGTACTTTTAATATTTATAGTATAGTAAGCTTGATATTTTTCTTCATATTTAATAATAACATCAGTCTGTCCTTCTTTATTCATGCTAGGAGCTATAACCATATCCAATGTTACTGGAACTTCTTTTTGGCTACCATCAGAATAATTGACTAAAATTGTTAAACCAGTTATATCAAGTTCTTCGCCAATATTATATTCTGTTTTATCTGGGTAATTTCCAATTTCAATAGAAGTAATACTGATAACATCAGTGCCCGATGATGATGTTGTTGAGGAAGAAGAGGTTGCTGAACTAGTACTAGAAGATGAACTATGTTTACTAGATGAAGAACTACTTGAATTAGAAGAAATAGTTGAAGAAGATGAAATTACGGAAGAAGAGGTTGGTTGAATCGTAGAAGTAGAAGAAGATGATGATGATGATGATGATGATGTTGTTGGTGAACAAGATGCTAAAAGTGTGGCGACTGTTGCAAGTAAGATAACATTAAGCTTTTTCATTTTACTTCCTTTCCTTAATATTTAAGCAAACTGTTTTCAGTATCAATATCGAACAAACATAAATTTTCAGTATCAAAACTAACTTTAATTTGATCTCCGAAATGGTGTTCAGTTCTACCTGGTTTTTTCATTACAAATTCTGTTTCTTTCTTTGAAGAAATAGAATCAAAGTCGTTTTCAAAATTTAAAAATAATAAACATTCAGATCCAAGAGATTCAATGACATTTAGATAAACTGGTATTCCATCTTGATCTTCATAAACATTTTCACTTCTAATTCCTAAAGTTGCTTCAAATAAATCCTTATCTTTATATTCATCGATTAAATCAAGATTACCAAGTGATATTTTATTTCCATTAATTATTTCTGCAAAATATTCACCATCTTCTTTAGTAATTTTTGCTTTAAAGAAATTCATCTGCGGAGTTCCAATAAAACTGGCAACAAATTTATTAGCTGGATGATCATATAAATTTGTTGGAGTATCAAATTGTTGAATTTCTCCATTTTTTAAAACAACGATTCGCGTTCCCATAGTCATAGCTTCTACTTGATCATGAGTAACATAGATAAATGTCGTTTTTAATTTTTCATATAACCGAATAATTTCAGATCTCATTTCAGTTCTAAGCTTTGCATCCAAATTCGATAAAGGTTCATCAAACAAGAATATATCAGCATCTTTTACAATTGCTCTTCCTAGTGCTACGCGTTGTCTTTGTCCACCTGAAAGAGCACCTGGTTTTCTTTTTAAATATTCTTCAAGTCCTAAAACTTTACTAACTTCTTCTACTTTTTTCTTTATTTCCTCTTTTGGAACATGACGTAATTTCAGTCCAAAAGCGATATTATCGTAAACATCTAAAAAAGGATATAACGCATAATTTTGGAAAACCATAGCAATATTTCGATCTTTTGGTTCAACATCATTCATATAATTACCATTGATATATAATTCACCGCTGGTAATTTCTTCAAGTCCTGCTATCATTCTTAAAACTGTTGATTTTCCGCAACCTGATGGTCCAACAAAAACAATAAATTCGCCATCTTTTATTTCCATCGAAAAATCTTTTACAGCTGTAACATCATTTTTATAAGTTTTATAAATATTTTTTAATACTAAACCTGCCATAAACTGCCTCAATTATAAATCAATTCATCTTCATCATTTCTGGTCATAGAAATTATAGATTGATCAACAGATGTTGATATCGCTCCATATAAAACAGAAGTTCTTCCAATTTTTGTAAATTTAACTGAACATTCATTCGAAGATTTTTTTACTTCTTCTTCCACACATTTAAGATAATCTTCACCAAATAAAGAAACACGACCAGAAACCAAAATGTCTGAAATATTCAAAAGTTCTACAACATCTTTAAGACGACGGCCAAGAAGATGGGCCGTTTCATTTATATATTCATATAAATCGCCTTTTTCTTCATATTTTTTAACAAGATCCTTAACTGTAAAGTGAGTTCCATATTTTTGGGCTGCATATTCTTTAATACTTCTTAAAGAAGAAAATTCATCTAAGGCATCTTCTTTTCCATGAAAATAGCAATGCATTAAACCAAGTTCACCTGCGTATCCTTCTTCGCCACCATAGAATTCTCCATTGAGAATGAAAGCTCCACCAATACCATTATCAACATAAGCGACCATAGCGTTTTGAGAATTCTTAAGTTCCCCATATTTCATTTCACCAATTATAGAAAGATTTATATCATTATATTGATAAATTGGAACATCAAAATGGGTTTTGAATATTGCTTGAATATTATTTTTTCCTTCAAATAAATTTTTGTCAAACTGCTTAGATAATTGCAATTCTCCAGTTTGTGAATTAACACGACCAGGAACAGAAATGATAATGTTTCTTAAAGCGATATCACGATAAAGTGGGTTTTGTAACATATCTTTAATATTTAAAACTATTTCATAGATAATACTTACATCATATCTATCTATCTCTTTTATTCTCTCTAAAAGAATTTCTTCTTTAATATTAGAGATAGTTATTGTGTATCTATTATCTGATAACGAAACAACAATAATTAAACCATATGATTCATTTAAGGAATAAACAATCTGTTTTCTTCCTTTTCCAGATTCTGATTTTGTATAAGAAATTTTTATAATTCCTTGTTCTAAAAGTCCTTTCATAATTGAACTCATAGCAGCATTTGATAAAGAAAGTTTTTCTGATAATTCTGTGGCTGATAAATCTTCTTTTCTCAAAGCTTGAATAACTAATTCATTATTCAATGTTCTTGCATAAGTTTGATTTCTTCCAGTATTTAATTTTTTCATGATGATTACCCGATTGTATTTTTTTCCTTTCCGTTATAAGTACAAGCTAATACTTGACCTTCAAATAATCGTCCAACAACACCGCCTACTCTAATATCTCCAACGGTATAAATATAATTGTTATATCCTGTGATATTAGAATTTGTTTCATTTTCAAGATGACAATTTTCAACAATAGAATTACCTATCATCATTCCTACAAGACCGCCAACAAAATTTTTTCCTGAAACTTTAACATTCTTGATATTAATATCATATAACCTTCCGCTCAACGAGGCAAAAAGTCCAACACCATAATTTTTACTATCACTTGAAGAATCAATTAAAGCATATTCATTTTGCTTTATTTGATAATTGCTAATAGTGTGACCTAAGCCATAAATTGTTCCTGCAAAAGGATGTGATGTCATTCCATCTTTTGTAAAACCAATACCATTAATTAAATCACCTTGGAAATCTATATCTTTTGTTAAAACATAAGTTTTATTATAATTTTCATATTTTGAACTTTGGTAAGAACTTTCGTTTAAATTGAAATATTTATAGAAATCTTCTTTCGAAGAAATTTCAATAATATCATTTTCCTTTTCTTTAATACTATCTAATGTAAAAGCATTATGAGAAAGATAATACCCACTTCCAATGAATAAATTTTGATTTTCATCTTCAAATATAAAATCTAATTTTTCATCTTTTTTATCTTCGAATAAATCTTTAGAAATAGTAATAATATTGCCATTTTGTTGATAGTTTACATTTTGTCCAAGGTAAGAAATATTTTTTATCTTATCACTAGGTAAAATAAATTCAAAATTTTTATCATCAAGATATATTGTAGAAAAATTTATTCTTTGAAGCTTTTTAATCGACACAGTAATTATTTCAGATCTAATTGTATTATTTTGATTTGATCCATAAATCTGAAATGAATCTGCTGTTACATCTTCTTCAATATTCAATGTATCTCCAAAGACTGTAATACCCTCAAGATTTTCCCCCAGAAGATGATAAACAACTTTTTCAGTAGCATCTAAAGGAGATAAATTTGCTTCTAATTTATATGAACTACCTGCTGTAACATTAGTCAAAACATTATCCAAAGAAATATCTCTAATTCTTTTTCCGAGTTGAATGGTGATAGAAGAAAAATAAGTTTGCCCTTCAATTTCTATTGATGCATTAACGACAATCTCATTTTTACTAGCGTTTAATGTATTGAGAATTTTTCCATTTTCAATCTTAGCACCACCATTTTTTTCAATGCTATATACTACTTTTTCTTCATACTCTTCTTGATAATTTCTAGGATAAATATTTACATTAAGATCAATTTTATCCCCAATATAATAATTATTTTTCAAAATATTTGGATCTATTTCAAATTTATTT
>ERZ773224.3511-NODE-3511-length-13734-cov-3.393815_pt1 | contig 13734 bp, 9 predicted proteins | sample MGYA00580526_ERZ773224 | MGnify/ENA primary metagenome ERZ773224 (study PRJEB29015, sample SAMEA2737743) | human gut metagenome | biome: human gut; feature: human-associated habitat; material: faeces | place: China | collected 2012 ... | reverse complement strand
CACGCGCAGGCCGGCCACAGGTTCCAATCCGCAGTAGACGACGCCCTTGATCGTCGCCCCTTCGCGGTCGGGAATCCGTGTCGGATCGAGCGTTATGCGCAGGTTCACCCGCGCCAGACGTTGCGATGCCGCCCCTCGCACCAGTGTCAGGTCGTAACCGCCCGAAGCCATGCCGGCTGGAACGGTCGTGCAGGCAAAGCTCTCGGAGACTTGTGCGAGCGGACTTTCGAAGCTGCCGGTTCCGCTCTCGAAACGGACGACATCGCCTTCGGCGAACCCCGTTCCCAGCATCGTCAATGTCTGACCGGCGTGAACCGGCTGCGGCGACGCAATCCAGAACCCCGTAACCAAACGCCCGTCGTCGGACAGAGCCTCCTGCACGGGATCGTCCGTGCAGGCAACCCCGCCCAAGAGGACGAAGAGGCAGCAAAGGGCAATTTTATAACAGCGTTTCATAATCGGTTCTCATTTTAGTTGTTCGACTGTTTCACGGCGAGCGACACTTCGCACGCCGTTCCGGGAATGTAGAGCCGCACCGCGCCCTCGCGCGATGCACCCGTGTCGTTGACCGCGCAAACGACATTCAACCGGGTGGCGGTACGTTCGCCCAGCGAGAGCCATGCCTCGTCCTTCGGTGACACCTCGGCACGCCATTCGGCGTTGCAGGTCACCAACACGTCGAACGAAGCAGCAGACGCCGCCACCTGTTTTTCGGTAAAATTCGTCGCAATCGCAGGCGCGGGCGCCTGCTGCCGCACTTCGAGCGTGCGCATCAGTTCGCCGCCGGCATAGATCTCCAAATGGTCGTAGCGCAACTCGGCACGGTTGTTCTCGTCGACGGTCACCGAGAAACGCCCGTCGAAATCGCCCTCGGCGGGCCACACGTCGATCCACTCGTCGCCGTAACGGCAACGAATCGACCATTCGGGGACATTCGAGTAGAGCAGAAAGGTTTGCGAACCTCCTTCGGTCGTAAATTCGAGCGATTCGAGCGCCGGTTCGAACGTCAAACGCGCCCCTTCGGACGACTCGTCGTCGCAGGCGGACGTCAGCACGCAAAGGCCGGCGGCAAGGAGCAAATAGTGTATCGTCTTCATCGTTTCAAGGTTTTTGAGATTGTCGCGCCGCCTGCAAACTCCACCACACGGGCGTGCGCATGTTGTCGCCGCCGCCGGGCCACGACTCGGCCAGACGCGCGACTGCCTGTGCATAATTCACCGGGTTGGTCGTGGAGGTGTTGACCGGATATTCGAAACGCGTGGGCAGAATATGGTCGTTGCTCGTCGCCGACCCGATCGCCAGCTCCGGATATCCGGTGCGGCGATACTCGTTCCACGCCTCCATACCGCACCAGAACAGGGCGATGTATTTCTGTTCGATGATACAGCGCAACGTCCCGTCGTAGGCGACATTTTGCAGATAGGCCTCGATCACGCTTTCGGGCAACTCGGCGCCCGACGTATCGACGCCGTGCCAGTAACCGATCGAAGCGCGGATCGCCGCTTCGTAATACTCCTCGGCCCCGACGCCCGCAATCACGCCGCGCTGCGCGGCTTCCGCAAGCAGAAAAAGCACTTCGTCGTAGCGCATCGCCGAAAAAGGCGACGTACTCTGCGCCAGCACCTCCCAGTTGAGATTGGCCACGTTCTCGGTCGTAGTCGTCTCGTCGACCGGTTCGCCGCTCGGATAGCCGCCCCATGCGTCGCCGCGGCGCACGAAATAGATCGACAGCCGTGGATCGCCGATGGCAGCCATGCGGTCTACGAACGATGCGGAGGCCCGACGGCCGTAGGTGGTGAAATTCTCGTAGGTGGTATTCTTGAAATAGTTGACGAAAGGCACGACGCCCGTATAGAAGAGCGTGGCATTATCGTCATTACTCTCGAACAGCGGATAGAGCGTCGGCTGCGAAACGAGCGAACGGATACGTTCCGATATGCCCAACTCCCCGTCGCGGTTGATGCAACGCATCAGCAGCCGCAGGTGCAGCGAATTGGTGAACCGCTTCCATTTGGCCATGTCGCCGCCGTAAAGCAGGTCGCGCGAAGGCGATTTGAGCGATTTCGAAACATCGTAGAGGCTGTTGGCCAACTCCAAATCCTCGTAGAGCCGTTCGTAAATCGACCGCTGCGTATCGAACAGCGGCTGGGCGAGGCCGTCGCGTCCCTGAAACGCCTCCGTAAAGGGGACGTCGCCGAAACCGTCGGTGCAGTGCGCCATGCAGAAGGCGCGCATCGTCAGCGCGATGGCCTGGCAGTTGACGTCGTTCTGTTCCAACGCCAGGCGATACATGTGGTCGGCCGTGGCCGCCCACTGGAACTGCGTGGCCCAGTGGTCGGAGGGAACGCCGTTCGAAATCACGTAACGATGGAAGGCATTGAGCGACGAACCCGACACCGTGTACTGGATCAGTTCTCCGTTGATGTACCACGTGCGGTGAAGCAGGCATTCGAACTCCTTGAACACCAGATTCTCCAACAGGCTTTCGGGGCCTATCTCCCACATTTCCATCTGATTGGGATTGGTGTTGTACTCCTCGAACGAAGCCGTACAGCCCATCCCCAGAAACGCCATGCAGCACGCCGCATAGCATCTGAATCGTATCGTTTTCATCGCGTCAGAAGGTTAGTTTAAGATTGAATCCGTAAGTCCGCGTCATCGGATAGCCGCCGGTCTCGACACCCTTCGAGAGCGACCCGCCGGCCCACGACGCCACTTCCGGATCGTACTGCGGCCACTTCGTCCAACAGAAGAGGTTCGTGGCGAAGAAGCCCAGCTGAATGGACCGCACCACACGCAGCCGGCGGCAGATCTGTTCGGGAAAACTGTAATCCAGCCGCAGTTCTTTGAGTTTCAGGAACGAAGTCGAGTAGACGTGCTGCTCGATGTTGTTGCGGTACTGCGCATAGAGGTTGTAATATTCGACGACATTCTGGGTCACCGTACGGTTCTTCGAATAGGTTCCGTCGGCATGGAGATTGACCCCGTCGGCGATCAGACCGTCGTAACGACCCGGCAGGGAATTTTCGAGTTTGCCCAGCGTCGAGAGCACGGCGCTCGTCACCGAATAGGCCCGTCCGCCCTGTTGCGCCGTGAAAGTCATCGCCAGCGACAGTCCCTTGTAACTGAGCCGCGTGTTCAGACCCGCCTTGTAGTTGGGATAGATGCTGCCCAGATCTTTGAGCGTCTCCGTCAGCACGGGATTCCCTGTTTCGGCATCGATGATCCTGGCTCCGGAGCAATCCACGAACTTCCCGGCCTCGTCGACGTAGAAACTTCCCTCGGGCGCCGTCTCGTAGCCGATTCCGTAAAGGCGTCCCAGCACACCGCCCGGATAGGCGTAGGTGAAGACCGTCGAGCCGACCGTCAGCTTCGAATTGAGCTGCCACATCTCCACGCCCGGCGCCAACGCCACCAGCTTGTTCCAGTTCTTCGACCAGTTGAGACCGATGTCCCAGCGCCAGTTCTTCGTCTCGACGGGACGCAGATCGAGCGCCACCTCCACACCGCGGTTGTTGACCTCGCCCGCATTGATGAGTTTCGATGCCGCACCCGTAGCCCAGTCGGCGGGAACGGTGATGATCTGGTCGGTCGTCGTCGAATCGTAATACGCCACGTCGAGTCCGATGCGTCCGCCGAAGAGACGGGCTTCGATGCCGGTCTCCCAGCTCTCGATGTTCTCGGGTTTGATGTTGTAGTTCTGGATCGCGCTCGAAAGACGATAGCCTCCCTGGAAATCGCTGTTGCTGTAAATGGCCGTCAGCTGATAGGGGTCGGTATCGTTGCCCACATTGGCCCACGATCCGCGCAGTTTCAGCATGTCGACCCACGGTGCGCGTTCCCGAAAACCGAGCGCCTCGTCCAGCAGGAAGCTGACTCCCACCGAAGGATAGAAATAGGAGTTGTTGCCCGGCGCCAGCGTACTCGACCAGTCGTTGCGTGCCGTCAGATCCAGAAACAGCATGTCGCGCCAACTGAGGTTCACATAACCGTAGAGGCTGTTCACCCCCTTTTCACGCCGCGTGTTGGACGACAGCAACCGTCCGTCGACATTGACCAGCAGAAAGACGTCGGGTTCTTGAAGATTCTCGGCCGTCTGCGTCACATTCTGGAATTTCTGATACATCCGGTTGCCGCCCAACGCCGCCGAAAGATGGAAGTCGCCGAACGAGTCCTTGTAGTTGAACATGAAATCCGTGTTCATCTCGAAATTGCGCACCGTCTGCTCGCGGTACCACCCCTTAGTGTGCCCGATCGAATACTGCGGTTTGCGCTGCGTGCGAAAATCGTTGTTGAGATCCATGCCGCCGCGCAGCATGAGCGTCAGCTTTTCGCGCCAGATATTGACGTTCACCGAGACGTTGCCGTACACGCGGTCGCGATCCTGCGTGTTGAGCTGCTCGTAAACCATGAAATAGGGATTGTCGCTGCTGGGGTTGATCAGATTGCCCGATCCGGTCGTTCCTGCGGCATTCATGGCCGCGATACGCCCTTCGCTCCACTCGGCGTACATATCGTCGACGCTCACCGACGAAGGATTCCAGATCAGCGCATAGAGCGGCGAAGCCGTGCTGTAACCGGCCGAAGGAAGATTGTCGCTGTTCTTGCGATAGTAGTTGGCCTTACCGCTCACGGTAACGGCCTTGGAAATGCGGGTCGAGAAGGAGAAGCTGAGATTCTGGCTCTCGTAACCCGTATTGGGGACGATCCAGTCGTTGCGCATGTCCTTGAACGACACGCGGGCCGAATTGCCCTTGCCGTTGCCGCCCTCGATGGAGATCGAATTGGAATAGGTGACGCCCGTACGGAAGAATCCTTTGTACCAGTCCTGCGCCACCCACGGTTTGCGCGTATACTCGTCGGTATCCCAGTTGCGGGACGAGTAGATGTAGCGCATCTTCGAGGGATCGTAGCGCTCGCCGAAAGACGAACGGGCGTGATAGCGGGTGATCTTCTGCCCCGTGTCGCTCTTGTCGGCCGCCACGTTCCAGTAGGAGTATTCGGGCGGCGTGGTCACGCCGTCGATCTGCGCCGACTCATAGACGCCCGATCCGTACTCCTCCTGGAAATCGGGCCAGAAACCGGCCTGTTCGAGCGTGACATTCGAATTGAATGTCACGCGCAGCCCTCCGGATTTGAGTCCCGACTTGGTGGTGATGATGATCGCACCGTTGGCTGCGCGCGACCCGTAGAGCGCCGTGGCTGCGGGGCCCTTCAAGACCGATACCGACTCGATATCGTCGGGATTGAGATCCGAAGCGCCGTTGCCGTAATCGATCGTACTGACGGTGCTGCCGTAGGAGCCGTTCTCGGTATTGGAGGTCATGCCGCTGTTGATCGGCACGCCGTCGACAACGAACAGCGCTTCGTTCTTGTCATAAGCCAACGACCCCTCGCCGCGCAGCGTCACGCGAATCGATCCGCCGGGACCGGCCGACGAAGTGTCGAAATTCAGACCCGCCACCTTCCCGGCCATCCCGTTGAGCCAGTTGTTCGTGACGGTGTTGTTGAGGTCTTCGGAGCCGACCGTCGAAACGGCGTAGCCCAGACTTTTTTCCTTGCGCGTCAGTCCGAGCGCCGTCACCACCACGGCGTCGACCTGCTGCGATTCGGAGAGCATCTCCACATCGAGGCGGGTGCGCGAACCGACCACCCGCTCCAACGGTTTATAACCCAGATAGGTAAACTGCAACGTGTCGGTCGAAGAGGGGACGCGGATCGAGTAACGTCCCTGCAAATCGGTGACGGCATGGTTTCGGAGCGACCCCTTCACCACCACCGCCACGCCGACCAACGGCACGGCGGCCTGACTGCCTTCACGACCGGTGCCTTCGACCATCCGGGACTGAGCCTTTGCGGCTTCCCCGGAAACTACGGCGAGCAACAGAGCCAGGGACAGGAGTCGTAGAATTCCCCCCCCCTCTGCCTCATCGGTTTCAATGAGGTTAATTGTTCCATTTTAAGAAGTTTTAAGGTTAAAAAGAGGTGCAGACGAGGTGCATCTGCGCCTCTTTGCTCAGACTATCGCATGTAACGCAGCGGCCGTTCGGGCAGCGCACGCAGGAAATAACCGAGAATCATGCCCGCCTGCCGGTCGGAAGCGGTGATGTAGCGGTGCTGTCCCGCCTTGTCGGGCGTGAAGAAGATGAAGCCCTGCTCGTCGACCGTAATGCGGCCGGGGATGCTGAGCGTGAGCGACGACGGCTCGTGCGGCAGGACGTAGTAGGTTGCGATCACGTCCCACGTAGGACGGTCGTAGGGCATCTCGTGATAGGCCTTGTAGGCTTCGACCATCGGATGATGCTCCGCCCAACCGAAATCTTCGGCGATGCTGCGGCCGGGATAGACCACCTGCTTGCCGATCTCGAAGGGCGTCAGCACGATCGGCGAGGGGCACTCTGCGAAGAACTTGCGCGCGGCCGGAATGTCGTTGATGACGTTGTACTCGGCGCGCTTCTTCACCCCGAAGCTGCCCGCCATGACCGAAAAATACTTCACCTTGCGCGCCACCAGTTCGCGGCCCGTGAGCGGCGACACGTCGTCGCCATCGCTGGCGAGCAGCGCCGCGAGATTGCCCGAAAAGCCCACCGAGACGACCACGACCGAATTGTCGGGCTCGGCCGCCAGCAGCCGGCGGTACATCGCCACCGGATCCTCCCAGCTGCCGGGCTTGCGGCTGCGCTTGAAGAGCGGTTTGCCGTCGGAGGCCTTCAATTCGCAGACGGGCGTCGTATAGTCCCGATCCTTGTTGTCCACCGCCCGGGGCGTGTAGGCGATCGGAATATCGGGATAGCCGTACCATGTATTCATCAGGTCGATGAACTCGAACGAGGTCGAACTGCGTTTGTTGAGACTCACGCCGATCAGACGGATATGGCCGGCGTCCATGCCCTTATAGAGCAGGTCGAGCGCCAGCGCATCGTCGATGTCGTTGCCCATGTCGGTCTCGAAAATGACGGGGACAGCCCCTTTCTCCGGCGCTGCGGCGCCGGCGCACCACGGCAGCAACAGCGCCGCGGCAAACAGAATCATAGAAATTCGCTTCATATACATTCAGGTTAGATCAGTTCAGGTTTCCCGTACGGCGTCTGCACCGCCGTTCCGCACAAAACGCGATGCAAGACAGCCGGATAAAAATCCTCCGCGACCGCCCGCCCTTCCGCATCGCACCGACCGAAAGCGCCTTCTTGCAGCCTTCACCGCCCGACCGCCCTTCCGAGCGGGGCCGATTTCGTATCGGAGATTCGGATACCGAAGCCGGAGAGCTTGCACAATCGTTTGCGCAAATATATGAAAAAATCAGCCATTTTTCAAAATTTTATACCGATTATTTTTCAAGCGCGATCGGAGACCCAAACTCCAATCCGCAAAAACACCTTGCGGGGCTCTTGGCGGACAGTCCGTGTTCACCGTCGGCGAGAGGTCGGGCCGAGACGTCCGGAATCGGTCGGAGAGAGAAGCCGAAGCGGTTCCGCGAAGATCGGGCGTACCCCGAAAACCGACAGGGGCGGGTGCATTCCGAGAATACCCCCCCCTGTGTCCTATGCAAAACGTTTTCGCCAGGCCGAGCACGAGTCCCGAATCCGCCCGGACTACGCCGAAACGAGAAAACGACCGTCGCAGACCGACGTTATTCGGCATCCGTCTCGTACCCGTCGCGTCCGGCGCCCCACATCAGCAGGAAGACCGCCATGCCGACGAGTGCCATGGCGATCATGGCGATGTAGGCGTGATTCCAGCCGTAGTGCTGCGCCAGATAGCCCAGTCCGGCACCCGACACGATCGTCGAGGCGTAGCCGAACAGGCCGGTGAAGCCGTTGGCCGTGGCGGCCGCCTTCTTGGTAGCCTGTTGCGCGGCGGCAATGCCGATGAGCGCCTGCGGCCCGTAGATGCAGAAACCGGCCATCATCAGGAAAAGGAACGTCAGCCACAGCGGCGCGCCGACGGGCAGCTGCCAGAAGAGGAAGATGAACAGCGCCGCACCCGCCATGCAGAAGACGCAGGTGCGGTGCGCGCGTCCGCCGAGGAACTTGTCGGTCGCCCAGCCGGCCACCAGCATCCCCACGATGCCGGCGATCTCGAACATCGCCACCAGCCAGCCGGCGTGGCTCATGCTGACCCCCTTGGACTGGCTCAGCAGCGTGGGGCCCCAGTCGAGCACCGAGAAACGGACGATGTAGACGAAGAAGTTGGCGAAGGCCAGAATCCAGATCAGCGGATTGCCGAAGACCTTGCGGCGCAGGAAGGCCTTGTCGGCCGCCGACGGAGCGTCCCCGCTCTTTTTGCTCTCGGTGCCGGGCAGTTCGGGCAGTCCCACCGAAGTGGGCGTGTCGCGCAGCGAAATGAAAAGTCCGATCGCGCCGGCGAACGAAATGCCCGCCGGAATCCAGAAGCACCAGCGCCATGCGCCGACATGGGCGTCGCCCGTACCCATGTGGCTCATGATGTAGCCGCAGAGGATGACGACCAGTCCCGCGCCGATCGAATGCGAGGTGTTCCACACCGACATCTTGGTGGCCAGCTCCTTGGGCGGAATCCAGTGGGTGAGCAGCCGCGCGCAGGGCGGGAAGCCCGTCCCCTGCAACATGCCGTTGACCACCCACATGACGCCCATGAAGAGGATCAGCGTATTGTTGAACTGCGAACCCGAACTCTCGCCCGTGATCCACTCGCTCACGTCGACGCCGAAACCGAAGGCGAAATTGGCCAGCGCGCAGAGCGCGAGTCCCGTGGCCATGAAGAAGCGTGCGTTGAGCCGGTCGGCCAGAATACCGTTGACGAAACGCGAAAGGCCGTAGACCAGCCCGTTGAGCGTAAGGAAAATACCCAGGCTGGTTTTCGAAATACCCAGGTCGGCTTCGAGCCCCGGCATGGCCAGCGAAAAGTTCTTGCGGACGAAATAGAAGAGCGCATAACCGATCATCGTGGCGATGAGCGTGCGCATCTGCCAGTACTTGAAGCGTTTCTGTACTTCAGGAGTAAAACTTTGCATGTCGTAAGTCAGGTTAGCGGTTTGCGAAGGCCCGGCGACCTGCCGGCTCCCCGCGGGTTTTGCGGTTACCCGAAAGGCAAAGGTAATCAATTCTTTCGATCTTGTCAACCCGAAGTGCAAGAAAAGAGAATCCCGGATTGGTTTCCGTTGTGTTTCGGAGTATTCCCGCTCCCGAACTCCCGCCATTCCGGCAGCGGAAGCCCCCCCGACAGCCCGCCGCGGGAAAAAAGGTGCGCGGCCCGCCGAATATCCGGAACGAACGAAGCGCACATGCGCGCGCAGTAACAGAGAAAGGAGCAACTATTTCGGATTTCGCTTGACCGATTCCGAGAAAATCACTATTTTTGTTTGAATATATATCTAATGATACGATTATGACATTGGCCGAAAGACACGATTTCATCATGGATCTGCTGCAACAGCAGGGCTCGGTAAGCGTCGCCGCTCTGGCCGAACGGCTCAAAGTGTCGGAGGTGACGATCCGCAAGGATCTCACGCTGCTCGAAGAGAAGAAGATGCTCTACCGCGCCCACGGAAGCGCCATTCTGATCAATCCCTATATCAACGACCGTCCGGTCAACGAAAAGGAGAAACACAACGCCGCCGAGAAGCGTGCCATCGGCATCCGCGCCGCGTCGCTCGTCACGCCCGACGACTCGATCCTCATCGCGTCGGGAACCACGATGCTCTTCCTGGCCCGCGAGATCAAGGCGCAGGGGCGGCTGACGGTCATCACCTCGGCGGTCAACATCGTCCCGATCCTCGTGCGCGACCACAACGTCGACGTGGTGCAGCTGGGCGGCATGGTGCGCAACACCTCGGTCTCGGCCGTCGGGGTCTATGCCGAACGGATGCTGCAAGACTTCTCGTGCAGCAAACTCTACCTGGGCGTGGACGGTATCGACCTCGAATACGGGCTCTCGACGACCAACCTCATGGAGGCGGGCCTCAACCGCGCCATGATCCGCACCGCACAGAAAACGATCGTGCTGGCCGACAGCTCGAAGTTCGGCCGCCGCGGGTTCAGCAAAATCTGCGACCTGAGCGATGTAGACCAGATCATCACCGACAGCAACGTCTCGCCCCACACCCTCGCGCAACTGCGCAGTCAGGGTATCGAGGTGACGGTGGTGGAGGCCGTCTAACCCCCGTGCGACCGCATCGAGAATGAAAGGCGGCGATTCCCTCGTTCCGTCCGGAACGAGGGAATCGTTCGTTCGAAGCGCCGCAGCGCTTCGCGCAACGAATCCTCTTTCCGCGGAAGCGCGCACCGCGCGCACAACATTGCATCCGATTGCCTATCTTTGCAGTCGGAAACCTCCGGCCGGCGGCGACGGCACCCTACGGCCCGCCCGCGGCCTCCGACCGGTTCAACCTACGCCTCATGTCCGCCATCGCACCGCTCATTTCCGACCTGGCGATCATCCTCGTCGCCGCCGGCTGTTCTACGCTCGTCTTCAAGGGATTGCGCCAACCCGTCATTCTCGGCTACATCGTGGCCGGCGTGCTGGCAGGCCCTTCGGTATCGTTCATCCCGACCGTCTCCGATGCGTCGAGCATCCGCGTGTGGGCCGACATCGGCGTCATCTTCCTGCTTTTCGCCATGGGACTCGAATTCTCGTTCCGCAAACTGCTGAGCGTGGGCGGCACGGCCGTCACGGCCGCCGTGACGATCGTGGCGGGAATGATGTTCGTGGGGTACGGAACGGGCATGTCGCTGGGTTTCTCCCACATGAGCAGCATTTTCCTGGGAGGGATGCTCTCGATGTCGTCGACGGCGATCGTCTTCAAGGCCTTCGACGACATGGGGCTGCGCGGACAGCGCTTCACGGGCGTGGTGCTGGGCATCCTCGTGGTCGAGGATCTGGTGGGCGTCGTGCTGATGGTGCTGCTCTCGACGCTGGCCGTGAGCAAGCAGTTCGAAGGCGCCGAGATGCTGGGCAGCATCCTCAAACTGGGAGCCTTCCTGATCTTCTGGTCGCTGCTGGGCATCTACCTGATCCCCACGCTGCTCAAACGGCTGCAACGGCTGCTCAACGACGAAACGCTGCTCATCGTGACGCTCGGCCTGTGTCTGGGGATGGTGATGATCGCCGTCAAGGCCGGTTTCTCGGCTGCACTCGGCGCCTTCGTCATGGGATCGCTCCTGGCCGAAACGGTCGCAGCCGAACGGATCACACGACTGGTCGAACCGGTCAAGAACCTCTTCGGAGCGATCTTCTTCGTCTCGGTAGGCATGATGATCGAACCGGCGCTGCTCGTGCGCTACGCCGGCCCCATCGTGCTGCTCACGGTCGTGGTACTCGCCGGACAGGCGACTTTCGCCACGCTCGGCGTGCTCGTATCGGGACAACCGCTGCGCGTAGCCGTGCAGTCGGGATTCTCGCTCACGCAGGTCGGCGAGTTCGCCTTCATCATAGCCACCCTGGGCACGACGCTACACGTGACCGACGACTACCTCTATCCCGTCATCGTGGCCGTATCGGTCGTCACGACCTTCCTGACGCCCTACATGATGCGGGCCGCCGACCCCGCCTGCGACTATCTCGAACGGCACCTGCCCGCCAAATGGCAGCGGTCGCTGGCGCGTTACGCATCGGGCGCAGGCCCCGAAAGCCGCCACAACACCTGGCTGCGGCTGCTGCGGCGCATGATGCTGCCCGGCGCACTCTATCTGGTCTTCTGCATCTTCGCCGAAGCGGCCTTCCTGCGCTACGCCGCACCGTGGATCGAGGCGCGGATTCCGGGTCGGACGGGCGCTGCGGTGAGTCTGGCGGCGATCCTCGCCGTGCTGGCGCCGATCCTGCTCGTCGTGCTCCGGCAGGGCAACCGCTCGCCCGAATTCCGACAGCTGTGGAACGACAGCAAATTCAACCGCGGGCCGCTCGTCTCGCTCATTCTCATCAAATGCCTGCTCTGCATCGGGATTCTGATGACCGTCGTGGCGTCGCTGTTCGACACCGCTTCGGGCATGGGCTTCGCCGTGTCGCTGGCGCTGCTCACCGGCATCGTCTTCTCGAAACGGCTCCGCCGCCGTTCGTTCGAAATGGAGGAGCGTCTGCGCGAGAACTTCGGCGGCGACGACACGGCCGATGCAGAACGGCCGCTGAATGAAGGGCAGCTGCCGTTCGAGCAGCTCCACATGGCCGAATTCGGCGTCGCGGCCGAATCGATCGTCGCAGGACGGACGCTCCGCGAGATCGACTTCCGCCGCCGCTACGGCGTCACGGTCGTGGCCATCCGCCGCGGCGAACGCCGGCTGCAACTCCCCGACGGCCATACGATGCTTTTTCCCTACGATCGTCTGACGGTCGTAGGCACCGACGAAGAGTTCCGCATCTTCCACCGCGTACTGGACGAACAGCGGTCGGAACGCAAACGCCGCCGCGAAGAGAAGACCGCCACGGCTCTGCGGATAGGTTCCTACACCCTGCCTGCCCGGTCGGCGCTCGACGGTACGACGCTCGGCGAAGCGGAGGTACGCCGCCACGCCTCGGCGCTGGTGCTGGGCATCGAACGCCCCGAAGGGCCGGTGACGAATCCCTCCGCCGGCGAACGGCTCCATGCGGGCGACGTAGTTTGGGCAGTGGGCGACCCGCAGCGCATGAAGCCCTTCTTCGAGGCCGTCCGGCAGGAGTAGCGCACGGGCCGCTGCCGCTCACCGACCGGTTACGATCCGTTCCAACTCGCCGAGGTCGGCGGCGATACGGGTCGCTCCGGCCCCGGTCAGCTCCGCACGGCTGCCGTAGCCCCACAGCACGCCGCACGAATCCATGCCGACGGCGGCCGCTCCCGCGACGTCGTGGCGCCGGTCGCCGATCATCAGGCAAGTCGCCGGATCGACGCCGCCCAACCCCTGCAATACATGGGCGATCACGTCGGCTTTGGCCTGCCGGCTGCCGTCGAGTTCGGCGCCGCCCACGAAGGCGAAGTAGCGCGCCAGATCGAAATGGTCGAGAATGCGCCGGGCGAACACGGCCGGTTTCGACGTGGCGACCGCCAGCGTAAGTCCGGATGCGCACAAACGTTCGAGCAGCTGCGGCATCCCGTCGTAGAGGCGGTTCTCGCGCCAGCCCCGTTCGCTGAAATATTCGCGCATCAGGCGGATCGCCTCGGGGATGCGTCCGTCGTCGAAGCCGTAGAACTCGCGGAACGACTCGGCCAGCGGCGGCCCGATGAAGGGCGTCAGGCTGCGCAGGTCGGTCACCTCGATGCCGAAATGGCGCAGGGAGTACTGCACCGATCGTGTGATCCCCTCCACGGGGTCGGTCAGCGTACCGTCGAGGTCGAACAGCAGGTGGGTGTAGGTCGTTTTCATCCGTATGTTTCGCGTAAAGTAAAAGGCGGCAGGAAAATTCAGGCAGCTGTATACAACTCTGCACCCCGTCGGTTTTCCGAGCCGCTGCACACGACCGACTGTCGGAGCATTCGCGGCAAAGCCGCGTTTGCAGATCGGCCCCGCCCAGGCGAGGCTTCGGGCAAAGCCCGCTTTGGAGAAGCGGCGGTGCAAAACGGGATATAGCCGCCTTGATTCAAATCATCCGCACGAATATTCCGGCATCCGTCACCGGAGGCGGTAACGTACCTGAGCGGATCAGCCGAAGATCGGCTTCTCGTAAGCCAGCCGCACGGCTTCGTAGCGCACCTTGCCCCGACAGGCGAACCCCTCCCTCACGAGCAGCGCACGCATGGGCCCGTTGTCGGGATGCGTGTCGATGCGGAACGAGCGGATGCCGCGCACG
>ERZ773224.3494-NODE-3494-length-13799-cov-13.527430_pt1 | contig 13799 bp, 7 predicted proteins | sample MGYA00580526_ERZ773224 | MGnify/ENA primary metagenome ERZ773224 (study PRJEB29015, sample SAMEA2737743) | human gut metagenome | biome: human gut; feature: human-associated habitat; material: faeces | place: China | collected 2012 ... | reverse complement strand
AGGAGGCCGCCAAGAAGGTCGAGGACGGCATTGAGGAGACACTGACCTACTGCGATTTTCCCAGCGAGCACTGGACGCGCATCCGCACAAATAACGTGATCGAGCGGCTGAACCGTGAGATTCGCCGCAGAACCCGCGTGGTGGGGACGTTCCCCGATGGCAACTCTGCCCTGATGCTGGTCTGTGCAAGGCTGCGCCATGTGGCGGGCACCCATTGGGGCAACAAGAAATACATGAACATGAAGCACTTGGAGGCGGCTTTGGACGACGCCTCTATTGCCGGCTGACTTCACTCAGCCGGAGCCTGCAAACAATTTTGCGCATAAATCTTGACGGAACCAGGGCACCAGCTTCTCTCCAACCCTCCGAAGATATTTTGTATAATCTTAAACTTACAGTTTGACATGAGTCATTTTTCTTTTTGATAAGGTAAGTTGACCGCGCACATGACAGGTTCATCTTCACTACGGCAAAAGAAACAAATATTCTGTAGGTCTTTGGCTGCACGAATGGTTGCGTATTCGTGCAAGTGCGGCAAATACACATCTAACCGGTGCTGTTCGTACTTGAAGTGCTGCGGGTTATAGTCCCACACGAAATTTGTGTTCAAAATGGCGACTCGAACCTCTGATTGAAAATGATATTGTGGGTATTTCCAAAAGAGTTCTGCCGATGGTCTTGGCTCATCATAATAGATGTCTGTAGGCAAATGTCGAGTATAATCAACTTTATCTGCAAAAAGTTCACAGTCGTCATTTCCTTTAGTATGATAATATCGGTCAGTAGTTAGGATATTCTCATTTTGCTTGATGGCTATTGGAACTTGTTCTTTCAGCTCCTCAAAAAACTTTTCCGGGCTATTTATGAATAAAAAACTGGCAGTATCTTTTTCGTAGCACATTTCATCTAAGTACCTATCAGGCAGAAAAGACACCACATGAGGAAATATAGGCATCTTGCCATCATTCATAGCAGCTACTTTCGTTGCATCGAAAGAATAGAAGCACATAGTTGGTGTCAAGAGTGTCGGAATGAAACGCAGATAGTATGTATCCGTTCTGGGGTCATATAAGGTTTCAAGGTGATTTCCCATAGGGATACCGTGTGAATCTTTAACATTCATCCGAGAGTCACCATTTTTCAGGTGGGCAAAAACACATTCTAATTTATCTCCAGTTACCTTGTCGCCTGTTTTTGAATAATCAACCCAGTTTGCAGCACATCCAAAAGATAGCGTCCTTGTATTATAGCACTGTTCAATACGTTTTGTAGAACCAAGTCGCATAAGGAGGATAGTTGAAAAATGGCTTTGTAACATAAAAGTTGGTTCTCCTTTCTCGTCCCAATGGTTATTTCAAACTCAAGAACAGCGCCGCCCGACACCGGGCGGCGTTTTCGCATATTTTATCAGTCTGTTATTGTTAGGGTGACTGATGTAGTTCCGTTATTGATTTTCCCAGCAAAATCCACCGAGCGAATGGTGGTAAAAAGCACAAATCGGAGCCAGAACGGTTCCGATTTCTACTTTTTTGTTATCTTCAAGGGCGAATGTCATTTAACTTTCTCCACAGAAGCGATTGTGCCCTCAAAGGGATCAACCTCCGATAATGCGCCGGTGTAGGTCACAGTGACGGAGTCGCCCACGGCAACATCATCATATCCTTCCGGCTTTGCGGAGGAGTCGATGGAAAACTGATAGGAAGCGCCTTGGTCATCCGTCACAACAAACATAAAGTCCTTTTTCTCGTCCAGCTTGCCGGTCAGGGTGCTTTCCTCCTGCTGCGCTCCGCTTTGAGTGCCGGCATTGGAATCTGTGTCTGTGCCGGATGTCTGGCTGCCGCAAGCGGTAGCCAGCGCCAAAATACATACAACCGTCAGCAATACAAATAATTTCTTTTTCATCATACGAATCCTTTCTGATATGCTTCTTTTAAGAGGTCTTGATAGATGTTTTTTTCAATCGTGAATTCCGGCATCCCCATAGAGCCTGCCGCAATCGCGAATTCGTCGAAGACCAACACGAGATTTCCGTTTGCGTCGAGATAGAAATTCTGCTCCGCGTCGATCCCAGCAAAATCCTCCGGGAAGTATGCGAGGGCCTGATTTGCGGACATCTGCGCTTCCACTTGCCGCAGCACCTCATTGGACAGCACTGACACATAATCGGTCCCATCGCGGAAGAGATCCCTCAGAGAGATCATTTGTCCCGTTGCTTTGTCAATGTGATAGAAGCGGCTGAAGGCATAGCTGCTGGCTTCCGTTTGTGTGGCGTCTATGCGAAGGGTAAACCATGTGTCCGTGTTAGTAAGCACCACGCTGGATACACGCAGATCCTGATAGCCATTTCCGATACGTTCACAGTCTTTGTAAAACTGCGTCAGCAACTCGTCGGTGTATGCGCGGACTTCCTGATTTACCGTATCAGCTGCATCGCTGCCGGATAACTCCGGTACGGAGATATCCATAGAACTATGTCCATCATTGTAGGCGTAACTCCGGAAGGTGACCACCTTCACCAACGCCCCCAGCCCAGGGATCTCCGCCATCGCTGCCGCAGCTGAGGGGGATACGTTTGGAATTGTGATGAACAGCGCAAGCGCTGCTGCGACCCATGTTTCCCAGTGGCGTCGCTGACGCCGTCGGGAATTTTCGTCCAGAGCCGCGCAGGTTTGGAACACCCGACCGGCATAATCCTCCGGGAGTGGAAATGATTCCTCAGCGGCACGCTGGTGGAGCAACTCGTCAAATTGATCCATAGACCCCTCCTTGTTCATCGGCCAGCAAAAGGCGCAGCTGCTTTCTGCTGCGGGACAATCTGGTTTTTACTGCTACATCGCTGATCCCTAAAGTGCGGCTGATCTCCCGAATGGAAAATCCGTCGTAATAGAACAGTGTTACCACGGAGCGCATTTCCGGGTTTAATGATAGCACCGCTTCCCATAGGGACAGCCGCTCAGTCGGATCCGGATCGTCTGCAGGCAGAAAGTTCTGTACTTCAGACAGATCAGTGATTGGCCGGTACTTCCGGCATAGGTCATAGCAGTTGTTAACTACGATCCGCAGGATCCACGATTTGAATTTTGCAGGGTCCCGCAGGGCATCCAGCTTCGTAAAGGCAGTACAAATGGCACTCTGTACCGCATCCTCTGCGTCTTCGTCGGTTGACACGATTGCCCGGGCGGTTCGGAACATGGCCGTCTGATTCTGCAGCACCAGACGGGTGAAGTCATCTTTATCTAATCTTTTTACCACACTGGATGGCCTCCTATCAAGCCCCTTGCTTTCCGGTCATCTATATAGACGCTTTGAGCACGAAAAAGGTGGCAGCATTTGAATTTTTTTCTTTGGCTGGAGTGGTTGATCCGTTTTGGGGCGCTGGCCCCTTTTTTTATTGTGTTTGGCAGAGTACAGGGCAGATTGCCCGATGAATGAAATCTGCTGTGATTCCGATATTTTTACCATATACCAGAATGAGACCGGTTTTGTCAAGAGGAGTAACCTCTATGCATCAACTCAAACCTTTTCCTCGTAAGTGCTCAATAACCACCCGCATTTCCAAGGTTGAGTAAGTGTGAGAAAATGATATGCAGTCAACAAAAACTGCGTGTAAGTTTTCGAATGCGAAGGGAGTGCGTGTAAGAAATGGAAGATGTGTTGGCGATCCGGGATGAGTATCGTCTGCAGAAGTGGAGCCAGATCATCCAGGCGGGGCAAAACAGTGGGCTGAGTAAGCGAAGTTTGACCGGGAGGCTGCGTTTAAGTCTATCATCGGAGCAGGACGCCAGAGCGAGAATACTGTTGTTGCTGAAGAAAAAAATGCAAAGAAGAATAGTGACCGGGTGCTGCGGGCCTATTATCTGGATCGGGATATTGATAAGGCGTTGCGTAGGATGGCGTTGGAGGAAGGAAAAAAACTGACAGAATCGGTCAATGACGCTTTGCGAGCCGGATTGACAAAATATCTGTAAAAATACGAGGAAAATTGAAAAGGCAACCTACCACTGGCGTATGGTGCGAAAATGAAATAAAAATTTTTTAATTTTAGGTGCGTAGTTTTGCTTTTTTCTGTACCTATATAAGTGAACGCCCGTTTTAAGACTTTTTTGAAAGGAGTGTTTTTGATGATGGATACCGGGCAGCGTGTGAAGCTTGTCAAAAGCCGAGCGTGGCAAATGCGCCGCCGACAGGAAAAGCACATCACCGAGCGATTGTCGCTTGTGTCTGTTGCGCTTTGCTGTTGCCTTATTTATGCGATGGGACATTTCCCCGACCGGTCGCCGGGTGCGGTGCAGGGCTTAAACGGCGCAACGATGCTGCTGGAAAACGTAGGCAGCTATGTGTTGGTTGGCGTTATCTGCTTTATTGCGGCGGTGGTCGTTACCGTGTTTTGCACACGATTGAGAAAAAACAATAAACAGCAGGAACAAACCAAGGAGGATGAGGAAACATGAAGAAAAGATTTTTAGCGGCGCTGCTGAGCCTGTGCATGACGCTCACGCTGCTGCCAACTACGGCGTTTGCAGCGGTGAGCGATTCGCTGGGCAACACACCCGAGGAAAATCAGGCGATTTTGGAGCAGGTCTCTGCCCTGACCGGCGATAGCAGCGACCAGGTGCTTTCCATGCTGAACGCTTTGGGGCTGCTGGATGAAGACGGCAATTTCAAGGTGGATCAAACCATCACGCTGGACGGCCAGGTGTTGACACTGGCGGCTGTCATGGAGCTGCTGGAAAATCCCGCCACGGATCTCACCCGCATAGCCGACGTGGATGGGACTCCGGTGGCGCTGGGCGATTTGAAGACCATGATCCAAATCGAACAGGAGCTGCAGCGGATCAAGGACACCTATTTCTCCGGCAGGGAGTTTACCGGGGAAGCTCTGGAGAATCTCAATAACCTGATGGAGCAGTTGGAGCTGCAGGGCATCAGTTTGCAGTATTCCGCCTCTGCCACAAAGCCTGAGGGCGTTGAGACGGTGGATATGAGCGGCATGATGAGCCAAACGCTGGGGGAACTCGCAACCAACAGCTGGAGCTCCGGGACTTTTACTGTATATGGCGGAAAACCGGTCGGCTTTTCCTACCGCATTCAAAAAGGCCAGCTCAGCGAGTATATCACCGGTGTGGAGGTCTCGATAGGCGAGACGAGTGGGGTCGCCCAAGGCGACGGGTCCTACAAGCTGACCTATGACGTAGGCTCGACTTTCAGTTTAGGTGGTTGTAAAATCACTGTCAAGGTTACAACCAAAGGAGGGAACCCAGCCTGGCTCGAGAATTCTTATTCCTATGGCGACCTGCTGGGGATGATTGAATTTTACGATGCGGAAAATCTGGTGTTCTATGACGGCACCAGCTATGCCGACCACCATCAGCTCAAGCTAATAAAGACGGTTCCCGCCCCCGCAATAAAAACAGAAATGACCGCGCCGAGCTATAATAAAAAACACGAAAATACAAACGTAATATATCGGGATATGTTGATTCCTTTGCTGGCAGATGGATACAATGTAGGCACCGGTGCCAACAATCAGGACTTCGTTGAACTAAGCGATACCATCAGAATTTTGGAGGGTGCCCGCAACTCGGTGCTTCCCGACGTCTCCGACCCATTTTATCAGCCATACCAAATCGACGCCAGCATCAAGTTTAACTGGAGCAGAGACGACATAGATGCCTATAATGGCCCTGCGCCGTATGGCAAGAATAATTCTAGAAACCCTCAAGTCTATGCCCCGTTCTATCTGACGGAGTACAAGCTCGGTGAAACATCTCTGAATCTCAGCGACGACAGAAAGAGAACGGAGGACTGTACGATTAACAAGGGCAGTACGGTCAGCATCTCCCTGCAGTCTACCACGCAAAACAGAGGGGATCAGCAGTACTATCTGCCCTTCGAACTGTATCTGAACGCTGATAAGGTATGCGAAAGACAATATACCTCCGCCACCGTCAAGACCAGCAACGTCACCGCCAGGCTTGTGGACACGGACAATCCCATCATTCAAAGCGTCATGGCCCCGGCGGGAACCTATGCCAGCGGACAGCACGTGCCCATCACAATTACCTTTAGCGAGTTCGTGGAGCTTAGCAACGCCCGCGTGACCATCAACGGCAAAGAGTATACCGCCGCTGAGCTTTCCATGAACAGCTGCGGCGTCACGGCAATGCTCTGGTACCCTGTGCAGGATGTGGATAACACCACGGTCACCGTCAATGGTATGACCGGCGTGAAGGATGTTTTCGGCAATGCGCTGGATACCACACACTATCAAATCAAGGAGATTGCCGGCGTTGCGCTGAAGAGCGTCTTGATGCGCAACGCTCCCACCGCGCTGGCCGCCGACTACGCCAACGGCGAGGCATCGTTCACGATGAACGCCAACATGACGGAGGCCTACAAGACCGTATACAACAATTATCACACCCCGACAGGAACAGAGCAGAAGGAAGCCCCCTTCCGCCTCGAACTGAGGTACGACTCCGCGGTTGAACCGACCCATCTGCAGGTCTATCTGGACCCAGAGAGCGAAGGCTTCACCGTTAGCGACTACGAAATCGCACCACCCTCTGATTTCGACCGCACCTACACGGTGACGCTGCAGGCCAACGAGGGCACGAAAGACGCTCCTAAGTGGGTGAATGTTCTTCCCCTGACCCGGCAGTTCACGGTGCAAAGGAAAGTTTCCGCGCACACGGTGACCATCGTCCCGGAAGCGAATGACGCCGCCTATACGATTTCCCTCGCCGATTCCACCCGCCCCACGCTTCAGGCCAGGGTTTTGGGGAAAAACGGTGAGACGGCCAGCTACACCACCGGTAAATGGAGCAGCAGTGACCCGGACATTGCCACCATCAACGAGAATACCGGCGTTGTTGAGACCAGAGGAACCAAGGTGGGAGCCGTCACCTTTACCTTTACGGCGGACAACGGGACTGAGGACAATACCGACGATGATGTGACGGGCGAGTCAAAGCCCTATACCGTGACGGCGGGCGATTCCCTGGCACTGGTGATTCCCGGCAACCCGTCCATCGTGACGCGAAAAAATCAGCCCGCCACCGTGCTGTGGAGCTCCAACGCCGCGCTGATAGCGCCGAAGAAAGAGTTCAATTACAGGATCGAACTGTATGAGGGCAACCACAAGAATGAGGCGGATCTGAGCGGCCGCAATCCCGTTGCGACTTATACCGCCGGCAAAGATGAAAACAGCGTGCGGATCGAGGAGAATGTGCTCACCAAGCTCTCCAACGGCAATACCCCTGCCTACACGGTATTGGTTTCCATGCCGCACCCCAACGCCGGGAGTGAGGACGTCCGCCTGTCGGCACTTGCCTGGATCATCGTGCAGGCACCACCTGCCACGGCCAAGCTGACACCGCCCAAGAGCATTTACCTCAAGGATACCGACGGCACCGTCAATATCGGCTGGTCGGTGGAAAATGCCACTGTCGGCGCCTCTCAACCGTCCACGCTGACCATTACCCGGGTCACAGAGGACAACAAAACCACCAAAGTGGTGGACAAAGAGAGCCTATCCGGCACCTCCGGAAGTTACCTCCTGTCACTACGGAGTGTGACAGCCGGCAATCTGAAGGACACCTATCAGGTGGTTTTGAGCGTGGAGAACCCTGGTGAGGAATCTCCCAGCACCGACTCCTTCCCCCTGTATGTCTACAATGCCGACGCACTGAAGGTTCAGGACGACAAAGGAGACACGATTTCTAAGCTGACCATGGACAATACCTCCAAGGTCAGCGGCACCCTGCCCACCGAAACAGATAAAATTTTGCAGCTGCGCCAGGAGTTGGGGCTGATCGAGTACATCGGCATCAACTATGACGAGTACGGATGGAACTCCTTTAAAGACGGCATCCGGTGGCTCTCCAGCAACAACAATGCCATTTCCGTCAACTACAAGCAGGGCGGACTGTATGAGGACATCAGAAACTTCTCCTTTAAGTCCTACCTTCCCGAAACCAAAATGGCGCTGTCCGGCCGGGCCAACGGCACCGCAACCGTCACGGCTACCCATGCCGCCACGGGCATGAATGCCGCCGTACAGGTGACAGCGAAAACGCTGCAAAATAAGTTCTATCTCTTCCAGCTGACGCCTGCGGCGGAAACTACGCTGCAATACACCGACGGCAAAGGTGTGCCCAAAACGGTCACGACCAACAGTGAAGGCGTGCTGGCGCTTTACGAACCCAACGGAATCGCCAGTGAGGTGTCTCTGCGGTCCGGCTCCGGCGCGGATATTTATCTGGGCACCATCTATAAAGAAAATCTGCGTTCCGGCGAGCGGGATGCCACAAAGCTGCAGCTTTATCCCTTGAATACCTTCAGCCTTCGGCGAGTCGCCCGGGCATCTGTGACGCTCATCACGCCGGGCGGCGATCCGCTGGCGAACAAGACGGTGACCGTTCGTGGCGGCGTTTATAAAAACGGAGGCTACTGCCAGACAGCTCTGCTGGGCTCCAGGGCAGGAGCACTTGTCAGCGGCATCACCGGCGACACCTATACCACGGATGCGGCGGGAAATATAACCGTCTATCTGGATTCCACCCAGTTCTGGTCGGCCGAAAAGGGCGAGAGCAACACCACGGCGCTTTCCGCTCTGGATCAGCTGGAGTACATTCTGGAGATCAGCGCAATTGACGGCGACAAGTACTATCCGCTGCTGCTGACCGTCAACGGCAAGCTGGGCGTGGACGATGTAATGCGCACCGCAGAGGGCGTTGTCTCTCTGGAGAGCGTGCCGGCGGGGGAGGCAAACAAGCCCTTCATTGTGGCGCAAAGCGTTGATTACGGTCTTGCCAACGGTCAGAAGGTGGATGTCCGCAGCTCGACTGGGAAGATTGGCCCTAACAGCAGCTTTAAAACAGCAAGCCTGCACACCACCATGTTCCTCTGGGGCGAGGATATTGCCAAGGCGCAGAATTACAGTCTCAAGCTGGCGGACGAATACGGCGTTCTTCCTGCCGCCCAGAGCAGCAGTACCAAGCAGTATCCCTTCTCATCCATCCCCGTAGCGGAAAACGATCTGACCCTCACCGAGGCCACCATGACCACCTCTGGATGGATCGCCGACGGCAAGGATGTGGGTATGAAAACGCAGCTGAGCCTGAACGGCAGCCTGCTGCAGGAGAAAATAATGCCCTTCCGGGTCGTTGATCTGACCCGAGTGCCCAAGGTGACAGAGGATGACCGCGTCACCGGTATTCTGGCGACGATGGCTTCCTCCAGTGAAGTGAGTCAATACAAATTTGGCGAAGTGGGCGATAGTAACATTCTCAAGGTGCTGACCGGACGGCTGGATGATCTGAGCGGTCCGGTGGACACTTCCGTGTTCAAAATGATTATCACCCCCAGCGAAGATCCCTCCGTGTTCCGTGCCATGATTTGGGCCGGGTACAATACGCTGGAGATGGAGGACATGGACTATTCCGAGGACGGCGTGGCGTTGAGTGCGAATGTGCTGACGCAGAACCTGGAGGTGGGCGTGCCCGGTACCGGGGACCTGAGCCAGATGGCCAAGGGCACCTATGATCCCAAGGGGGAATACAAAGCCAACTCCATAGCCGGCAAGGTCTCCAACACGGATCTCAACTTGCAGTTGGAGGGCTTTTACGAAGCGGAGATCCGCTATAACGCCGAAAAAAAGGAGTGGGAGGTTTTCACCGTAGGCGGCGGATTTACCGCCGGCGTTGGCGTGGGCTTCACCTTCAGCGTGAACGCCATGGCTGGCCCCGTGCCGTTGACAGCAACCTTTGAGCTGGGTGGTGCCATTCAGCTGGATTTCCGTACCGCAGTGCGCTACGGCCGGCAGGGCGAGGGTACAGAGCTTGCCTGGAGCGATCCCACGGCCACGGCAGTGAATGACTTTTTGACCACGCTGCGTATCAACGCCTATGTCCACGCGTTTGGCGGCATTGGCTTTGACTATTCGGTCGTGGCGCTGAAGATCGGCCTATTCGGCAATTTGGATGTGGACAGTCAGAATAAGTTCCTTTCCCGCACCTATCTTGCCGACGAGACAAAGCGCCAGATCAACGGTCAGGCCCTGGGGATCCAAAGCGAAGTGGGAATCAAATTTGTGGCAACCTTCCTGTTTATCTCCTACGAGGCGGTGATCGCCTCCGGACGCCTTGGAGCCACCAAGACTTTTAATGACTGGAAAACAATCAACGACTACTGGGATAACGCCACCAGTGGGCTGAGCCTTGCCTCGCTGCGGATGGCGGCGGCCCAGAGCGGAATGCAGGTGGCTTCTGGCAGTGCAACGCTCCAAAGCCGGGACTATCTGGAGCAATATGCCCGTACCTGGGGCCAGCCCCAGCAGCGGATGATGCTGTTCTCTCTGAACTCCCCCAGTGGGCTGGAAAACATCCAGACCAATGCCAACCCCACATCCTATCCACAGCTCAGCGATGACGGGAAGGTATTGGCCTACATCAACGACGGCAACAGCAGCAGTATTTACGACAGCCGGGCGCATTTCTCCACCCTCAATGGCGGCGTCTATACTCCCTCCATTGAAATTGACGCTCCCACAGGGTTCCCCGGCTACGGCGACACGAGCGTTTCTTTGTCCGGCACTGGCAGCTTCGCGGCGGCGGCTTGGGTTCGCATGGGCACCGACCTGCCGGGTAAAAATGCCGGTGATCCCGTGACATTGGAAGAGCAAAACCTGCTGATGAACAGCACGGAGATCGTAGCGTCCGTCTATAACGGCACAGCCTGGACATCCACCCGCCTAACCAACGACGGCACGCCGGATCTGGCCCCAGCCACGGCAGTGGGCGGCAACGGCGAGGCCATCGTGTTCTGGCGCAGCGTCTACACCCCCGATCCCGGTACGCAGGGCAGCAACAACCTGCTGAACTTCACGACCAGAGATTGTATCATGTACAGCTGCTATGACAGCACTAACGGCACCTGGAGCAAGGCAAAAATGCTTTATAACGGTGCTACTGGCAGCGTGAAGGCGTTGCAGGCGGCCATGCTGCCCGACGGAACCGCTATGGCGGTTTACTCGCTGGACCGCAGCGGAACCGGAGATACCTCCGCCTACGAGATCGCCTATTGTACCGTGGCTGCTGACGGAACTCCCGGTACAGCCATGCTGGCGACCTGTGACAGCAATCTTGACGAAAACCCCCAGGTCGTTGCAGCCAACTTCGGCAGCGGGGATGACCGATTTGTCATCGGTTGGCACAGTGTCCGAGACGGCAGCAGCGATATTCAGCTGTTGGCTGTGGACGGCAGCGGCACCATGTCCAACAGTTTCCCCGGCTCTCTGTCGACCCTGACCAGCAGCGGCAACGCCGTCGTGGGCGGAGACTTCCGCTTCGCTTCCCTCAGCGGGGATCATCGCAGCTGCAATGATCTTACCATCGTCTGGAATGAGACTGTCAATAACGCCAACGGCGCGGTAGATCACGGCATTTTGAAGGCGGCCAAGCTGCGCTATGCCGAAAATACCTACACGCTCTCCGCACCATTGGAACTGGCAGAGCTGCCGGATCGCACGCTGGCTGACCACTTTGATGCCTATGTCAGCGGCACCAATCAGGTGCAGGCCGCCATTCAGGCCACCCGGTATGACGATGAAAACCAGGAGGTAATCGGCGGCGTGACCGTTCCGGGTGAGGAAACGATCCTCTATACCGCTACCTCTGATTTTGTCACCGATGCGGTGGCAGTGGAACAGATCGGTGTGGATTATGCAACGCTGGCGCTGAACAGCCTGACACCCATTCGCTTTACCATCCGCAACACCGGGCTGAACGATGTGACAAACCTAACGGTCAGCCTTGGCAGTGGGGAAACCGCTACCCTTACGGAAAAACTGCTGCCCAATGAAAGCACCACCCTTACCGTCTGGCACCATGTGAAGGACCGCGTGACCGACCCGGGCTATACCATCACCGCCGCCGGCGGCATCAACGAAAACGGCACAGTGTATCTGGATTATCCCGACATTGGCATCTCGCAAATGGAAGTGATTGCGGAGAGCGCCGGCAAGCGCACGGTGCGCATGACCCTCTATAATTCCGCTGCCGCCACGCTGGCCGGCGGAAAGAGCCGCGAGGTGAAGCTTGCGTTCTATGCGGATGATCTGCATACCGAACCTGCAGAGGTAGCCTGCACCACAAACGGCGTATCGGTTAACGGTAATGAAATCACCATTTCCGAAGACAGCGCCCTCGCCCGCATTGATCAGGGAACCTTTACACTGGATCTGACCTATGATCTGGGTGAGTATATGACATTCATTGGCAAAACCGAGATCCCCAATGTGGGTACCTATCTGTACGCCGAGGCGTGGGCGGAAGGTCAGATCGGTGGAACGGGAAGCAATCAGCGCCTGCCGGAGTATGACGGTAGTGACAGCGAGGCCAGCGTCCATATGACCGGCGCACTGGCCCGCACCGGAGAGCGGCTGACGATGGATGTGACACAGGGGAACGACGGCAACGGTCACAGCACCGCCGCCATTACCCTGCGCAACAACTGCCTGCAGTCTCAGAATAGCGCAGAGCTGGTGGCCACGCTGCTGGATGCTGCCGGGACCGTTCTGGAAACGAAAAAGACCAGTATTGGCGGTGCCATCTCCGGGGAAACCTTCCAGACGGAAACCGTCACCTTCTCCCGGCTTGGCACCCGCGTAGTGGTGCGAGCCGCAGTGCCCGGTAAAGACCTTCTGACCTTTGAAGGTCTGGCAGTGGGGCTCGGCGATTTTACCGCCAACGGAACGAACTATACCTATACGCTGCAAAATGATAGCGGAGCAACATCTACGCTAGTCACAGCGGTGTCTGGAAACGGCGAGCCCGTGAGCATCAACGGACAGGCTCTGTCCACCGGCGGCAGCGCAACCGTTGCCATCCCCAACAGCGGCACAACCGACATTGTCGTGAAGATCGGCGCTAAAACCTACACGCTGACGATTCTGCGCAATAGCGGCACAGGCGGCAATGAAGGCGGTGGCGGCGGCAGCAGCTCGCCGAGCTACTCCATCACCGTGGATAAGACCAAGAACGGTACGATCACCGTTTCGCCTAGAAACGCGAGCCACGGCGACACCGTGACCATCACCGCGACGCCCGACAAGGGCTACGAGCTCGAAATGCTCAAGGTGCTCGACCGCAGCGGCGACGCGCTGAAGCTCACCGAGAAGAACGGCAAGTACACCTTCAAGATGCCCAGCGGCAAGGTCACCATCAAGGCCAGCTTCGTTGAGGAGGTTCCGGAGCAGATTTTCAAGGATGTTCCCGCGAACGCTTACTACTACGAGGCGGTCAAGTGGGCGCAGGAGAAGGGGATCACCGGCGGCATCGGCAATGGACTGTTCGGCCCCAACGATCCCTGCACCCGCGCGCAGATCGTCACCTTCCTGTGGCGCGCGGCGGGCAGCCCCGCTCCCAAGAACACCGGCACCGCCTTTGGCGATGTGAAACTCGGCAGCTTCTATGAGCAGGCCGTGGCGTGGGCCGTTGAAAATGGCATCACCGGCGGCACCGGCGAGGGTATGTTCAGTCCCGATGCTACTTGCACCCGTGCGCAGAGCGTGACCTTCCTCTATCGTGCCTCCGGCAGCCCCGCAGTCAGCGACAAAGCCGAGTTCAGCGATGTTTCCACCACGGCCTTCTATGCAGACGCAGTGGCGTGGGCAGCGAAGAAGGGCATCACCACCGGCATCGGTGGCGGACTGTTCGGCTCTGGCAACGACTGCACCCGCGGTCAGATCGTGACCTTCCTCTGGCGCTGCAAGAAGTGACCGGCTGACATACGGCTAA
>ERZ773224.3469-NODE-3469-length-13886-cov-4.471983_pt1 | contig 13886 bp, 10 predicted proteins | sample MGYA00580526_ERZ773224 | MGnify/ENA primary metagenome ERZ773224 (study PRJEB29015, sample SAMEA2737743) | human gut metagenome | biome: human gut; feature: human-associated habitat; material: faeces | place: China | collected 2012 ... | reverse complement strand
CAGGTTTCCTTGGTGCTGGTAAGACAACCCTTATCAAGAAGCTTATTGATGAGGCTTTTAAGGGTGAGAAGCTGGTGCTCATTGAGAATGAGTTCGGTGAGATCGGTATAGATGGCGGATTCCTTAAGGATGCCGGTGTTCAGATTACAGAGATGAATTCAGGATGTATCTGCTGTTCACTGGTAGGTGATTTCGGTACAGCCTTAAAACAGGTTATAACAGATTATGCTCCTGACAGGATAATCATTGAGCCATCAGGTGTGGGTAAGCTTTCAGATGTTATCAAGGCGGTTAAGGGTGTTTCGGCAGATCTTGATGTGGATCTTGACAGCTACACAACAGTTGCAGACGTATCCAAGTGCAAGATATACATGAAGAACTTCGGCGAGTTCTTTAATAACCAGATTGAAAGCGCAAATACTATAATCTTAAGCAGAACCCAGAATGTATCACAGGATAAGATTGAAAAGGCTGTTTCTATGATAAGAGAACACAATCAGGAGGCTACAATAGTAACAACTCCTTGGGATGATATAAGCGGGGCAATGATCAGAGAGGCAATGCAGAACCATAAGACTCTTGAAGAATCCATGATGGAGGAAGAACATGACCATGATCATCATCATGACCACGACGAGTGTGGCTGTCATGATCACCATCATGATCATGACGACGAGTGCGAATGCCATGAACACGATCATCACGACCATGATCACCATCATGACCATGACGAGTGTGGCTGCCATGATCACGATCATCACGACCATGATCATGGTGACGGATGTACTTGCGGCTGTCACGATCATGACCATCATCATCACCATGCTGATGAAGTGTTCACAAGCTGGGGCAAGGAGACACCTCATAAGTATAATGAGACCAAGCTTAATGAGATTCTTGATACCCTTGCAGATACAGAGAAGTATGGTATCATCCTTCGTGCTAAGGGAATACTTCCAAGTGACGCAGGTGACTGGCTGTACTTCGACCTTGTACCGGGCGAGTATGAGATCAGAAAGGGCAACCCTGATATAACAGGTAAGCTTTGTGTAATAGGAAGCAAGCTTGACGAAGCAGCTCTTGCAGAGTTGTTTGAACTCGTATAAGCCAGGGCTTTATATACAGAACAACGATAATTTTCATCAGCCCTTAAAAAGGGCTGATGTTTGGTATAATAGGAAGGAAATAATATGATGGGACGTCAGGTAAAGGAAATTCCGGTTTATGTATTTATGGGATTTCTTGAAAGCGGTAAGACCACATTTGTAAAGGAAACACTTCTTGACAGATCATTTACCGGCGGAGAGAAGACTCTTCTTCTTGTATGCGAGGACGGTGAAGAGGAGTATGATGAGAAGGAGTTAAAGAAGAACAATATATATGTTGAATATATAGAAGAGGATCAGCTTACAACAGAGCACTTGCTTGATCTTCAGGACAAATATAAGCCTGAATCGGTAATGATCGAGTACAATGGTATGTGGAAGCTTGACAAGATATTTGAGATCAGGGTTCCAAAGGGTTGGACAGTTGTTCAGGTTCTGTCATTTATAAATGCAGAGACCTATGATCTGTACTCAAACAATATGAAGGCAACAATGGTTGAACAGTTCAGCAGTGCTGACATGGTAGTGTTCAACAGATGCAAGCCTGAGGACAAGCGGGCAGAGTGGAGACGTTCGATTAAGGCAGTAAACAGAAGAGCCCAGATCATATTCGAGATGGCAGACGGAAGCATTGCCCAGGACGAGAACACAGAAGAGGATCTTCCTTTTGATGTTAAGGCGGATGTTATAGACGTGCAGGATGAAGATTACGGAATCTGGTATGTTGACGCTTCAGACGCTCCTGACAGATATAAGGGAAAGAAGATACATTTTAAGGCAATGGTGTTCCATCCTAAGAACTATCCGGATAATATATTTGTTCCGGGAAGATTTGCCATGACCTGCTGCGCAGAGGACATCCAGTTCGTAGGTTACAAATGTTACTACAACGGAGCTAAAAATCTTGTGGACAGACAGTGGGTGGATGTAACCGCTACTATTGATTATGAGTTCTATCCTGATTTCGGAGGGGATGGTCCGGTACTTAAGGCTGAGAAGGTTGTGCTTACCGGTGCTCCGGAAGAAGAAGTGGTATACTTCAGTTAATATATGACCGGAGAAATATGACAGGAAAAGCCCTGAGACAGATCAGTTGTATTTTAAATACAGCCAATCTGCCTCAGGTTTTTTTATGTCAACGTGTCAGGTGTAACATGCTTGTATTTGATGACTGCTAAATGGAATCTTATAATTTATAAAAACTTAATTTGACCGTAACCAATATCTGCGATAACCTAAGGACATAGATTTTCCCGGAGAAGCCTGCTATTTGCAGGAAGGAGAATAATGTTCAGCAGAGTAATAAGCGGTACTGTACAGGGCATTGACGCAGTAATGATACAGGTAGAGGCAGACATGTCGGATGGACTGCCCGCATTTGTCATGGTGGGGTATCTTTCATCCTGTGTCAGGGAGGCAGCAGAGAGAGTCCGCACCGCACTTCGTAATTCCGGTGTGTCCGTTCCGCCCAGACGGATAACCGTAAATCTTTCACCGGCTGATATCAGAAAGGATGGTACAGCCTTCGATCTTCCCATTGCAGTATGTATACTGATATCCATGGGGATTATTTCAGAAGAAGCAATAAAGAATACTATGATAATAGGAGAGCTGGGACTAAACGGCGACATAAATGGCGTGCCGGGAGTTCTGTCCATGGTCCATTATGCCTCAGAACACGGGATTAACAGGTTTATTGTTCCCAGGGCCAATATGGAGGAGGCAGGTCTTATTAAAGGCATTGAAGTGATTGCAGTCTCGGGACTTCAGGAGCTTATAGACTATGAATGTAATGGCAGGAAGGTCATACATGATATGAATAAAAGCACGGGATATTACCCGGATGATTGCTATGACCTTGGTGACTTCGCCGATATTAAAGGACAGGTAATGTTAAAGCGAGGTGTGGAGATTGCTGTGGCAGGTTTACATAACATAATGATGACCGGGGCGGCAGGCTCAGGAAAGACAATGATCGCAAGACGGATACCTACCATAATGCCTAAGCTTACATTTGATGAAAGCATTGAAGTTACTAAGATATACAGTGTGGCAGGTATGCTTAAGAACGGACGTGGACTTATCACTAAAAGGCCGTTCAGGGCTCCCCACCACACCATATCCACAACCGCACTGGTGGGAGGTGGCGTAATTCCGGGACCGGGAGAGATAAGTCTGGCAGATCATGGTGTGCTTTTTCTTGATGAATTTCCGGAGTTTGGAAGAAATGTTCTTGAGACCCTAAGGCAGCCTCTTGAGGACAGGGAGGTGAATATATCAAGACTCAGCGGCAGATACAGATTTCCTGCAGATTTCATGCTGGTCACAGCCAGAAACAACTGTCCCTGCGGCGGCTGGCCCAATGCAAATAAATGTACATGCACCTACAAGCAGATAAGAAATTACAATGCAAGGATAAGCGGTCCCCTCCTTGACCGTATAGATATAAATGTGGATGTTGTGAGGGTTGACGTGGAGGAGTTATTTGACCACCGGGATAATGAACCTTCCGAAACCATAAGAAAGAGAGTGATAGCTGCCCAGGAGATACAGCAGGAACGGTACAGACATGAGAAGATAAAATTCAATTCGGGACTTGATGGAGGTCTCATAAATAAATACATAAAGATAAATGGTGACGTCCGGGATATCCTAAGGGAAATGTACGAGAAAAGTCAGTTGTCCGCCAGAGGAAATAACAGGATATTGAAGATTGCCAGAACTATTGCGGATCTTGCAGGGGATACGGATATACAGGAAAAGCATGTAAGAGAGGCGATATTTTACAGGATGAAGGAGGATGGCGTATGACAGATGAACTTTATCATCTCTGGACCGGTACATTTCCGGAGATATCAGGCAAGTCATTTAGCATGATATGTGATTACTTTGGCGGTGCGGAGGCGGTGTTTAATGAGAGTGATGAGAAGCTGCAGGATGTACTTAAGCCGGCACATTTCAGGCAGCTCAATATATATAGAAGAGAAAATCTGATGAGGGGATTTGCAGAGGAATTAAAAAGAAAAGGAATCCTATTCACTTATCCGGGGCATGAGCTATATCCGGAGCGGCTGCTTAATATTCCTGACAGGCCAAGGCTGTTGTTCATAATGGGGCAACATACTGTGCTTGAAGAATTAAATGCCCATCCTTCCCTGGCGGTAGTTGGTTCAAGGATGGCGACAAATTATGGTATATCCATGTGCAGGCGTATTGTAAGTCATATGGCAAAGGAAGGGGTAGCCATTATAAGCGGTATGGCAGCAGGTATAGATGGTGTTGCTCACAGTACGGTGCTTGATCACCATGATAAAGTGATAAATGCTCTAAGTGAAGTGTCGGATAGTGTAGCTTTAACTGTAGGAGTTCTTGGCTGTGGGATAGATAAGATATATCCTGCAGAAAACAGGAAGCTTTTTAATAGAATGTATGAACAGGGAGTTGTCATATCGGAATACCCGCCGGGTACGGAGCCTGTGAGACATCATTTTCCTCTAAGGAACAGGATAATAAGCGGGCTGTCGGATGGAGTGCTGGTGGTGGAAGCAAAGGCGAAAAGCGGTTCACTTATTACTGCTGATCAGGCACTGGAGCAGGGAAAGGATGTGTATGCCGTTCCCGGAAGAGCCACAGACACAGGGAGTCTTGGGTGTATCAATCTTATAAAGCAGGGGGCGGCATGTGTCACTGGGGCGGAAGATATCATAGAGAATATGGCAGGGGAGAATAAATTGTTTATAGGCTTCTTTGACAAAGAAAAAACCGAGATAAAAAAAGAAATTGCTATAAAGGCAAAAAACAATAAGGTGCAGAATTTAAATGGAATTATCAAAAAATTGGGTGTGACAGGGAAAAAAACAGACAATGAGATAAAGGCTTTCAGAGAAGATCTCACGGAGGATGAAAAGCTGCTGTTGTCATTCATAAAGCAAGAACCTGTTCACATGGAGGAATTGTGTGCAAAAACAGGATTTGCCACGGGAAAGCTGCTTGATATTGTATACGGACTTGAGGGGCGGGGAATTATTATGAATGTATCAGGTGGGTATTATACATTGGTATAAAAAATGTAGAATATTGGCGGTATTACTGTGAAAAACAGATAAAAGTTAAAAAAAAGTTGTAATTTGCAGGGTTTTTGTCTATTATGTAATAGATAAAAAATGAGAGACTTTTCAATGAAAGGGAACGATATGAAGAAAGTAGTTAAATTTGGCGGTAGTTCACTTGCCAGTGCTGAACAGTTTAAAAAGGTTGGTAATATAATCCGTGCCGACGAGAGCCGTGTCTATGTGGTTCCATCTGCTCCGGGTAAGAGAAATTCAGCAGATACAAAGGTTACTGATATGCTGCTCCACGCTTATGAGACAGCAAGCAAGGGTGAGGATATCACCGGTGAGATGGCTGCCATTAAGGCAAGATATGACGAGATAATCACAGGACTTGGACTTGACTTCAGTCTTGATAGGGACTTCGAAGAGATCACAGAGAAGCTTACTGCAGAGCCGCTTATGGATTATGCAGCATCAAGAGGTGAGTTCTTAAACGGTAAGATCATGGCGGCTTATCTTGGCATAACATTCATTGATGCCGCTGAGGTTATTTTCTTCAATGCAGAAGGCAACCTTAATGATTATAAAACATACAAGACGCTTGGACAGAGACTTAAGGAAAATGAGCGTGCGGTAATTCCGGGATTTTATGGAATGGGCAAGGATGGAAATGTAAAGACATTTTCCCGTGGCGGTTCAGACGTTACAGGCTCTATTGTGGCTAAGGCATGTCGTGCTGATGTTTACGAGAACTGGACAGATGTATCAGGCTTCCTTGTGGCAGATCCACGTATAGTACCTAATCCAAAGGCTATCAAGTATATCACATACAGAGAGCTTCGTGAGCTTTCATACATGGGTGCGTCAGTTCTCCACGAGGACGCTATATTCCCTGTACGTCATTGCGGTATTCCTATCAACATCAGAAATACAAATGCTCCTGAGGACAATGGAACCTGGATAGTGGAGAGTACATGTCAGAAGCAGGATTATGTTGTTACGGGTATTGCAGGTAAGAAAGACTTCTGTACTATATTTATCTCAAAGGCAATGATGAATTCAGAGATCGGTTTTGGGAGAAAGGTTCTTCAGGCATTTGAGGAAAATAATATTTCGTTTGAACATATGCCATCAGGAATTGATACAATGACCATTGTTGTACATGCAGATGAATTTATCCATAAGGAGCAGAGCGTTGTGTCAGCTATACATCGTCTTGCAGAGCCTGACTCTGTTGAGATCGAATCAGGTCTTGCTCTTGTGGCGGTTGTTGGACGTGGCATGAAGTCAGCAAGCGGTACAGCAGGAAAGCTGTTCACTGCCCTTGCGAAGGAAGGTATAAATATCAGAATGATAGATCAGGGTTCATCAGAGCTTAATATCATAATCGGTGTTGACAACAAGGATTTCGAGACAGCTATCAAGGCTATATACAATACATTTATTGGTTAATACATTTGAGAGACAGGGGGCATGAAATTCATGCCCCTTTAAAAGTTGACGTTAGATATTATTTGGTATGATCTTGAATAAAAGAGCTAAATGATATATGAAAAAGGCAGATAAGATAAAGAAGATATATATAATATAGATAAGGCGGTGGTACACAGTTGGCAGAAAACAGAAAGACAGGACTTATGGATATATTTCTTATTTTCCTTAAAATTGGTGCTTTTACCTTTGGCGGCGGTTATGCAATGATCGCCCTTCTGGAAGATGAATTCGTAGACAAACGTAGCTGGCTTAATGAGTCGGAGTTTCTTGATATGACTGCCATTGCAGAGTCTACCCCGGGACCTGTTGCCATTAATGCAGCAACATATCTTGGATATAAGCTTGCAGGGTTTAAGGGGGCTTTGGCTGCCAGTCTTGCAGTATGTATACCATCATTTGCAATAATATATGTGATCTCTTTTTTCTATGAGAGATTCCAGCAGATAACCTGGGTGGCATCGGCATTTAAGGGAATACAGGCGTGTGTGGTTTACCTGATACTGTCGGCAGGCTTAAGAATGTTTATTAAAATGAAGAAAAATGTGTTTAATGTAAGCATATTTGCAGTGGTATCAGTATCCTTTATATTTGTATCACTATTTGGAATATCCTTCTCAAGTATATATTATATATTAATATGTGGAGTCGTTGGGGTCGTATTGGGAACATTGCATAATATGAGAAACCGGGAAGATGGAGGAGCGGCATGATATACTTGAAGCTTTTTCTTTACTTTCTTGAGGTGGGCACCGTATCCTTCGGTGGCGGTTACGGAATGATATCTCTTATAAGGGATATCGTGTTGTCACAGAACTGGCTTACTGAGGGAGAGCTTATGGATCTGGTTGCCATATCAGAGTCCACACCGGGACCTCTTGCAGTGAATATGGCAACATTCGTAGGAGCAACAATGGGAGGATTTTTTGGAGCCTTAATGGCAACCTTCGGTGTGGTGCTTCCGGCGTTTGTGGTCATAGTACTTATTTCTTCTATTATGAAGAAGGCTATGGAGTATGCAGGGGTAAAACATATGCTTGACGGCATAAGACCATGTATAATCGCACTTATTATTTCAACGGCACTTATATTTGGATTGAAGAATTTAATGGGGATATCGTCAGTGGGAGACAGCCTAAGAATAGATAAGATGGGTGTTTGGATATTTGCAGTTTTAGTGGCTGTGGATCAGATTCCGAAGCGGCTTGCAGGCAGAAAGATATCACCGATAATTCTTATTATAGTGTCAGCAATTCTGGGTGTTGTCCTGTTTTAGAGGCGGAGGGTTAATAAATCTACACTTGCACTAAAAAAAAATATAGTGTATAGTTGTCTCGTTTGAAATCTGCGAAAGCAGACAGAGTATTATCGATAAAGGGGATAGTTTAGCATGGCTAAAAATCTTGTAATAGTAGAGTCGCCTACCAAAGCGGAGACAATAGGTAAGATACTTGGATCAAATTATGAAGTTATTGCATCTAATGGACATGTAAGGGATCTTCCAAAGAGTCAGATGGGTATAGATGTGGAAAATGATTTTGAACCGAAATACATTACCATAAGAGGAAAGGGAGATATCCTCACAGCACTCAGAAAGGCTGTGAAGAAGGCGGATAAAGTTTATCTTGCAACTGACCCCGATCGTGAAGGAGAAGCAATATCTTATCATTTATCCGTGGCACTTAAGCTGCAGGATAAGAAATATAAGAGAATAACATTCAATGAGGTAACAAAGACGGCTGTTAAAAATTCTCTTAAAAATGCAAGGGATATAGACATGAATCTTGTTGACGCCCAGCAGGCAAGAAGAGTTCTGGACAGACTTGTTGGATATAAGATAAGCCCTGTGCTCTGGGCGAAGATCAAGAGAGGTCTTTCTGCCGGAAGAGTACAGTCTGTGGCATTAAAGATCATCTGCGACAGGGAGAAGGAGATAAATGACTTCATACCTAAGGAGTATTTCTCGCTTGTGGTCAACGCGGAGACTGAAAAGGGAAAGAAGGAGATACCATTCAGATTTGTATCCGGAAATGGTGAGAAGGAGGACATATCCTCAGCGGAAGCCCTTAATAAGATCGTTGCTGACATCAGTGAAAATGATCTGCTGGTTAAGTCCATAAAGCAGGGAGAGAAAACAAGAAAGTCACCGTTGCCATTTACCACAAGTACATTGCAGCAGGAGGCTTCCAGCAAGCTTAATTTTGCAACCACAAAGACCATGAGGATTGCCCAGCAGCTATATGAAGGAATAAATATAAAGGGTAAGGGCACCATTGGTCTGATCACATATCTCCGTACAGATTCCACAAGAATTTCTGAGGAGGCAGACGCATCAGCAAGAAAGTACATTGGTGACAATTACGGCGAGAAATATATTGAGACACAGGATGGAAACGGCAGGCAGGATAAGGGCGGCAAAAAGATACAGGATGCTCATGAGGCGATAAGACCTACAGACATCACACTGTCACCTGTGAAGATAAAGGATGAGCTTTCAAGAGATCAGTACAGACTCTATCAGCTTATATATAACAGATTTCTTGCCAGTAGAATGGCAAATGCAGTTTATGAGACCAGAACGGTTAAGGCTGTTGCCGGGGAACAAAATCTCCAGGCTTCAAGCTCCAAGCTGGCATTTGACGGATTTATGGCAGTATATAATCCGGATCAGGAAAAGTCAGAGAATATCAGAGGTCTTAATGAGCTGAAGGAGGGAGATGTCCTTAAGATCACAGCTATTGAGGATAAGCAGCATTTTACACAGCCGCCTGCCAGATATACAGAGGCGTCTCTTGTAAAGACTCTTGAGGAGAAGGGAATAGGAAGACCAAGTACCTATGCACCGACTATCTCAACGATCCTTGCAAGACGATATATCACCAAGGAGAATAAGAAGCTTTATGTAACAGAGATCGGCGAAGCGGTAAATAATATTATGGAGCAGGCGTTCCCTGTTATCGTTGATGTTAACTTCACTGCAAATCTTGAGTCGCTGCTTGATACCATCGGTGAGGGAGCTATCAACTGGAAGGTTGTTGTGAGAAATTTCTATCCGGATCTCGATGATGCGGTTAAGAAGGCAGAGGCGGATCTTGAGAAGATTGATATCCAGGATGAAGTCAGTGACGAGATCTGTGACGAGTGCGGCAGGAACATGGTTGTCAAGTATGGTCCTCACGGAAAGTTCTTAGCATGCCCGGGATTTCCGGATTGTAAATGTACAAAGCCTTTTTATGAGAAGATAGGTGTTACATGTCCTAAGTGCAAGACCGGAGATGTTGTCATAAAGATGAGCAAGAAGGGCAGACGTTACTACGGATGTACAAATGCTCCGGAGTGTGATTTTATGTCGTGGACTAGACCGGCGAAGCAGAAGTGCCCACAGTGCGGAAGCTATATGCTCATAAAGGGAAAGAAGCTTTTATGTGCCAATAATGAGTGCGGATACACCTGTGACGCACCTAAGGAAGAGGCTTAAAAATTACTTAAAATACAAATTAAGTTAACAATAATTACAGAATAATTACAGAACTTATAAGAAGTTGTTTTTTTCTTATGAAATCCGATTTTTGTCAAAATTGGTTATTGTAGTTCACATAACTTTGTGCTACAATGCCAAATAGTCGAGATTTTTAGAGGCAAAAACAGCTTCTTTTTGCGTTGGTCCGGAGGGAAATAGATGAGTGTTCAGTTGTTAGATAAAACGAGAAAAATCAATAAATTATTGCACAATAATAACTCGCATAAGGTTGTTTTCAACGATATTTGCGATGTTTTAAGTGATATATTGACATCAAATGTGTTGGTAATAAGCAAGAAAGGTAAGGTTCTGGGCATAAAAAACAGGGCAGATATACCTGAGATTACAGAGCTTATAGAGGGAAAGGTTGGTTTACATATTGATTCCATGTTGAATGAGCGGCTATTGCTCGTTCTATCCACAAAGGAGAATGTAAACCTGACAACACTTGGATTTGATGGACATAACATTGACCAGTACAGAGGACTTCTTCTTCCTATAGATATTGCGGGAGAGAGACTCGGTACATTGTTCTTGTACAGGATCGCCAGTGATTATGACATAGATGATATAATTCTCGGTGAGTATGGAACCACAGTTGTGGGACTTGAGATGATGAGAGCGTTAAACGAGGAAAATGCCGAGGAGGACAGAAAGGTGGCTATCGTCAAGTCGGCCATCAACACATTGTCATTTTCAGAGCTTCAGGCAATAAAGCATATCTTCTCAGAGTTAAAGGGGGATGAGGGAATACTTGTTGCCAGTAAGGTGGCAGATCGCGTTGGCATAACAAGATCGGTAATTGTAAATGCTCTTAGAAAGTTTGAGAGTGCAGGAGTCATTGAGGCAAGGTCTTCTGGAATGAAGGGAACCTATATCAGAGTTTTGAATGATGTGGTTTTTGATGAGCTTAAGAAGGCATAAGGGTTTATAAGATAAAAATATGAAGGCTGAGAAAATAAAAACTCATAAAAATATAAACTCACAAAACTATGTAGGGTATAGTGGTTGAAAAGATATATTTGATATTTAGATAAAAATTTGGTTGTAAAATATTTATTTGCAAGGAGATAAAGAATATGGCAGCTGGTATTGTAACATTGATCGTAGGTGTAATTATCGTTATTGTGAGCTTCTTCATACTTGATTCTCACGATTACAAGAAGGAAGATCAGGAATTTAACGAGAGCTCAGAAGAGTTCAAACGAAGAATGCAGGAATTTAATGATGTGCTTATTGAGCAGCATAAGGAAGCTATCAGAAGCTACAGTGAAGATACAAAGAAGAAGCAGGAGCAGGAGATCAGGGACGAGATCGAGAAGTGTACTGATGAGCTTTCAGAGAAGGCTAAGGAAAATATGATCAGCTATATTAACAAGAGCCTTTCAGAGGCATATGACTCTTACAGCTCAGACGAGGAGAGACCTGCACCTGTTGAGTACAGCGAGGAAGCTGACCAGGAGACAGAGACTGAGGCTTCTGCAGAGACTGAGGCGTCTGCAACAGAAGATGTTGATACAGAAAGTGAGATCGCTGCAACAGAGGCTGGCATGGCAAAGGATGAAAGCACAGCAGCACAGACCGATGATGTTTCAAAGGATGAGGCTGAAGCAACAGAGGGTAACGGAAGTGAAAGTGTTGATGCAGAAGGCATTGCTAAGGAAGAAGAAAATAATTCAGAGAACGGATCTGCAGCTTCCGCAGATCATGAAGCAGGTGATGACGGAATTGCAGATAAATCAGAAAATGCAGCGGACAACAATTCCGGTGATAAGGCTGAAAATGCAGCAGAGAAGAATGTCGGAAGTGTAGATGGAACAGAGGTCACAAAGCCTGCCGTAAAGAAAAATTCACGCAGAAGAAAAAAGAAAAAGACTAATGTAAATGCAAATAAGAGTGAAGCAGCAGTTCAGGAAAATAAAGCAGCTGCTCAGGCTGATGAGCCGGCAGTCCAGAGTGACACAGTGGGACATGATAATGCAGATATGGGTAATGACGGAAAGTGGAGTGCATTTGCAGGGGACACAGACAGGGAAAATGAAACTGATAAAACAGAGATCCTGGCTGAGAGTGTGACAGAGGAGACTGCTGCACCTAAAAGGCAGGAAACCGGAAATATAGAAAAACCAGACAGCAAGTCAGATGCCGATAAAGAACAGGCTGATAAAAAGGACGCTGGTAAAGAACTTAGCACTGCAGGAAATGATGCGGGGGCTGAGGAGCCTAAGAAAACTGCTCCAAGAAAGAGGGGCGGAAGAAAACCAAAGGCAGCAAAGACTAAGCCTGAGGCAGAAGTTAAGGACAGGGCACCTAAGCAGGCAGAGCCTATCTGGGATGATATGAAGGACACAAACAAGGAGGTTGCAAGGTTATACGGTCAGGGAATGGACATTATTGAAATTGCAAATCAACTTGGCATAGGTGTCGGAGAAGCAAGAACAGTAATTAACAAGCTTAAGAAGAGATAATTGGTCTGAAATTCAAGACATGCAAATTTTTAATGGACTGAAGTTCAATACTCAAGGAGAATGATATGAGGAAGAGATATTTTTTTAGAGGACTTGGATGTGGACTTATAATCGGTGCGATGGTTATGATGGTTACTTTTCAGACACAGAAGCCCACAGGCGATAGTTCCACAGTAAACAAGAATAACACTATAACGGAAGCTGTCACGGAAAATTCTTCTCAGGCAGCAGATGGTGATGCTGATAACAGCCAGGCCGGAAGCACGGAAGGGGCTTCATCTGAGGATAACACAAACCAGGCGGGCTCATCAGAAGCCGGAGCCGAAGTTACACCGGGTGACAACAATGGAAATGGCAGCGGTTCGGGCGATGGACAGAGTGCTGACAATGGAAACGGAAACGGTTCAGGTTCCGGCAATGGACAGGGTACCGGTAGTGGAGACGGCTCAGGTAGTGGCAACGGACAGGGCTCAGGTAGTGGCAACGGTTCAGGTTCCGGCAATGGTTCGGGAAATGGATCAGGAACTCCTACGACAGAAGATATGCAGGGAGACAAGAATGATCCGGGTGATGACGCAACAAAGAAGGGCGGCACTATCACAGTAACTAAGGATATGACGGCAATGGATGTATGTAAGCTACTGGCAGGTATCAATATGGTAAAGAGTGCGCAGGATTTTTATTCGTATTTAAGTAATAAGGGTCTTGTAGGTTCCATAATCCCAGGCAAATACACATTCGACGGCACAGAGGATTATGATACCATTGTGGCGATGATCACATCTTCAAGCTATAAATAATCTAAAGTTGATTGCGAAAAATGTAAGCATTAAAAAAGTTACAGGCATTATAAAGTTATAGATGTTATAAAAGTATAGACGTTATAATGGTATAGACACTTTAAATGGTATAAAACCCAAATACATAAGAATGTGGAAATTATAAAATCCTTCCGGAACAGGTTTTGTTCATACAGAGATCTGTTTTGGAGGGATTTTTTGCTGCTGCAGCAAAAAAATGCTTGCTTCACACTTTTACTTGTGTTACAATCGACTTTGCGTGAGTGGAAATACAGGATATTTCTGCCCATAAACAAATAATATACATGCTGGTTGATAGTTGGCGTGGTGCCTATAGCTCGGGTGGTCCAAAGAGATGATACCGGCAGAAGATTTTAACCATGGAGGTAAAGAAAATGAGCGTTATTTCAATGAAACAGTTATTAGAAGCAGGTGTTCATTTCGGACAT